>Ga0208297_1000957_pt1 | contig 37739 bp, 29 predicted proteins | sample LMS_cellobiose_e_FD_187367 | JGI IMG/M metagenome (GOLD analysis project Ga0208297, IMG submission 187367) | Rumen-fistulated moose microbial communities from Alaska, USA - LMS_cellobiose_enrichment (SPAdes) (version 2) | ecosystem: Host-associated > Mammals > Digestive system > Stomach > Rumen... | reverse complement strand
AAGTCTGTGCTCACCACGGACAGCATCCGAGACCTCATCCTCCCACTTAAGGAGGATGATAATCCCGATGATGGGCAGCTTTATTTTGACTTCAAACCCGATTAACATTAATTAAGAGACACTAGTGTATTTATATTTTATATTTCCATATATATTATTATAAATCGCGCGCACGCCGGAGTGGTTGTGCGACAATGCGACGCTCTTTCCGGCGTGCAGAAAAGGCCTTTCCCGACAGAGAAATCCCCTTCCTACGCGTACGTCGCCCCTTTTTTCCTCCAAATCGTCGCAGCAACTTCCACCTGCCGAAATGTCGCATCACCCCCTTTTTTCGGTATGCTTCATCTCCTCAAAAGTAGCCATTTTACCCCAAAAACACCCCGACTCAGTGTAAAAAACACCCCCACCCGAAAAAGTACCCGCCATCCCTCAAAAAGAATGTAGCATTGTAGCATTGTAGCATTGTAGCATTGTAGCATTATACGCTAAATGTTAAACCAAATATGGCGGATAATCTTATAAAAAAGCAAATAAATTTGCAATATCGCTCAGCTTGCACTATCTTTAACCTTCGGTTTTAGATAGGCTGCGCCTCGGGAAAAGCAAAAAAAAGGTGTTTTTCTTGCTTTTCCTCTCGGCTTGCACTATCTTTGCTTTCTCAAAACAAGCATGGCTTATGAAAGAGATTCTCCATCCCGCCCAGTGCATCAGCCGCGTTGACATCAACCCGCTGTGGGGCAAGAAACACATCGCATGGGACTTGCGCCGCGACGTGAACATCCTGAGCGGCGTGAACGGCATCGGCAAGAGCACCATCATGCGCAAGATGGCACAGCATCTGGAGTACGCCGACGTGCCCGGCGTCACCATCACCTTCGACCCCTCGGACGCCGACGGCATACCCTTCGACGTGCTGCACGGCGGCGAGACACGGGGGCTGGGACGGCTGCTGAGCCGCTACGCCTACTGCAAGGCCGACCGCCAGGCGTTCTACCGCGTGGCCGACGAGCTGTTTGCCGTCAGCGAGAAAACCATCGTGCGCACGCCCGAGGAGATTCTCTTCCGGCAGGACGGCGAGGTGCTGACCACCGACCAGCTGTCGTCCGGCGAACGGCAGATGCTGGCCATCCTGCTCACCGTGCTGCTGCAGGAGGGACGGCCATGCGTGCTCTTCATGGACGAGCCGGAGATTTCGCTCCACTTCGAGTGGCAGGAACGGCTCATCAGCATCATACGCGAATTGAATCCCAATGTGCAAATTATCCTCTCCACCCATTCGCCCGCCATCATCATGAGCGGATGGATGGACGCCGTGACCGAGGTGACGGACATCACGGTCAACGGTTAACGGTTAAGGGTTAAGGGTTAGAGATGGCTCGGAAGCTCACGGACAATCTGTCGTCGATGTATGTGCAGGCAGCCAACAGCCTGCGCCCCAAGAAGGCACGCAAGAAAATCGTGGCCTACGTGGAGAGCTACGACGACGTGCCCTTCTGGAGCCACATCCTCAGCCAGTTTGCCAACGACAAATACTACTTCCAGGTGATGCTGCCCAGCAGCAGCACGCTGGCCAAGGGCAAAAAGGTGGCCATGATGAACCGGCTGGGCAACGCGCTGGGCGAGAACATGATATCGTGCGTCGATGCCGACTACGACTACCTGCTGCAGGGAGCCACCGCCACGTCGCGCAAGCTCATCCGCAGCCCCTTCGTCATCCACACCTACGCCTACGCCATCGAGAACTACCAGTGCTACCCCGACACGCTGCACGACGCCTGCGTGCAGGCCACGCTCAACGACCACGAGTTCATCGACTTCGCCGCCTTCTTCCGCCTCTACTCCAACATCGTCCACCCGCTGTTCGTCTGGAACATCTGGTGCTACCGCACAGGGCACCACTCGACATTCTCCATCCAGGACTTCTCCGAAGCCACGCGGCTGGGCACCGTCAGCGTCACCATGCCCGTCACCGCGCTCGAACAGGTGAGCGGCAAGGTGCGACGCAAGCTCGAGTGGCTGAAGAAACGCTTCCCGAAGAACGACGACGCCATCCGCGCCCTCGACGAGGAGATGCGCACGCTGGGCGTCAACCCCGACAACACCTACCTCTTCGTCCAGGGACATCACCTGAAGGACAACGTGACGATGAAGATTCTCCTCCCCCTCTGCGCCCGTCTGCGACGCGAACGCGAGGAGGAAATCAAGAACCTCGCCCTCCACAACCAGCAGTTCCAGAACGAGCTGTCGTCGTACCGCCACAGCGGCGAGAGCATCGAGACCATCCTGCGCAAGAACATCAAGCCCGACCTCGTCCCCACCTTCGCCCTGATTGAGAAGGACATCCGCCGCCTGCTCGGCATCTGCCAGAAGCAGGACGAGCGCAGGGAGAAAAGAGAGCAGGCCCTCCAGCAGCAACCAGACGCCGAAGCCCTCGCCATCACCCCAAACCCATCATCCCCAGCCCCCTCCCCAATCCTCTAATATCCTCTAAAATCCTATAGTTCCTATAAAAAACCGCCCATGAGCAAAACCCACATAACCTCCACCCCTTTCCGGTCCCCGGCCGCAGGCAGCGTCACCGAACACCACACGCTGTTCCACATTGCCGACACCGCCCTCCCCTACGCCGAACAGCTCACGGCCCTCACGGAGTCCTACACCGATTGGCTCCATGCCCACCCGGAGCAGACACCCCTCTTCCGCCGTTTCTTCCTGAGCGATGCCGCCAACCAGCAGCCCGCCCTTGAGCAGGCTCTCGATGACCTGCCCTTCTGCGCCACCTCCATCGTCCAGCAGCCGCCCCTCGACGGCACCAAGATTGCTCTCTGGCTCTGGAGCGCCTCCGGCATGGAGCCCCGGCAGGGATGCTTCTCCCATAACGGCCTCACCCACTACTGGATGGGCGGCTGCATACCCTACAGCCGCGCCGACATCTCGTCGCTCGACGCCCATCCACGCGTCTCCGACAGCGAGCACCAGATGCGCGACCTCTTCGACGCCTGGCGGTGCGAGCTCAAGCCCATGGACATGACCATCGCCGACAACGGCATACGTACGTGGATATTCGTCCGCGACGTCGATGTCAACTACCACGGCGTGGTCGAGGGCCGCCGCAAGTACTTCAGCCGCATCGGCCTCACACCCAGGACACACTTCCTCGCCAGCACCGGCATCGAGGGACGCCACGCCCTGCCCGAGGTGCTGGTGCAGATGGACGGCTATACCGTGCGCGGACTGCAGCCCGGACAGGTGCAGTACCTCTATGCCAAGGACCACCTCAACCCCACCTACGAGTACGGCGTCACCTTCGAGCGCGGCACCGCCGTCACCTACGGCGACCGCCGGCACGTCTTCATCAGCGGCACAGCCAGCATCGACGACAAGGGACGCGTCGTCCACGAGGGCGACGTCCGCCTGCAGACGCTGCGCATGCTCGAGAACATCCGCGCCCTGCTGGCCGAGGCCGGCTGCACCCTGGCCGACATCGCCATGGCCATCGTCTATCTGCGCGACACCGCCGACGCCGATGCCGTCCGCAGCCTCCTGGCAGCCGAACTGCCCGCCCTCAGCTACGTCCTCGTCCTCGCCCCCGTCTGCCGCCCCAAATGGCTGGTGGAGATGGAGTGCATCGCCGTCAAGGAAGTCTCCAAACCCGAATTACCCAACTTCTGATATGAAAAAGACCTTCGTTCTCCTCATGACGATGGCGGCCTGCGCCATCGCTGCCGCCGCTGGCGACCACACCCCGTACGTCAACCCCCTCATCGGCACCCAGACCGACGACACCGGTGCCCTCAGCGGCAGCACCTTCCCCGGCGCCTGCTGGCCTCTCGGCCTCGTACAGCTCAGCCCCGACACCGAGAAGTACGTCACCTGGGACCCCTGCTCGGGCTACGACTACGACCGCAACCGCATCTACGGCTTCTCGCACACCCACCTCAGCGGCACGGGCTGCACCGACCTCTTCGACGTCATGCTCATGCCCGTCACCGTGCCGGCGACGACGGCGTATCTGGCAGAAGGCGACTTCTCGCAGACGTTCAGCCACGAACACGAGACAGCCCGCCCGGGCTACTACGGCGTCCGGCTGCTTGAGAGCGGCGTCGAGGCCGAGTTCACCGCCACGGCGCACGCCGGCATACATCGCTACACCTTCCCCCGCGGGACGGAGCAGACCATCATCGTGGACCTCGACCACAGCAGCTACCGCGGCGAGGATGCCTACTATGCCGGCAAACGCAGCTACGACATCGTCCGCGCACAGATGCGCATCGTGGACGACCACACCATCGAGGGCTTCCGCCTCATCACCGGCTGGGCACCCCTGCGACGCGTCTTCTTCCGCGCCGAGTTCTCGAAGCCCTTTGCCTTCACGAAGCTCACCGACCGGAAGCGTACCGTCGAGGGCACCGTCATCAACGGCCGTTACCTGCGTGCCGCGCTCACGTTCAACCACGACACGGACGACGTGATGGTGAAGGTGGCTATCTCGGCTGTCGATGACGAGGGTGCACGCCGCAACTTCGCTGCCGAGTGCCGCTCGTGGGACTTCGACAGCTATGCCGCTGCCGCCGAACGCGAATGGGAAAGCCACCTCGCCAAAATCGACATCGAAGGCACCGACGAGCAGAAGAACATCTTCTACACCGGCCTCTACCACACGCTCATCCATCCCAACCAGATCAGCGACGTCGATGGGCGCTATACCGACGCCACCCATCAGGTGCGCCAGCTGCCCCGCGGACAGAAATACTACTCCACGTTCTCCCTCTGGGACACCTTCCGCGCCGCACACCCCCTCTACAACCTGCTGGAGCCTGAGCTCACCGCCGACTTCGTCCGCTCGATGATACTCCATCAGCAGGCCTACGGCTACATGCCCATCTGGACGCTGTGGGGACAGGAGAACTACTGCATGATAGGCAACCACGCCGTGCCCGTGCTCGCGCGCGCCATCCTCACCGGCATCCCCGGCATCGATGTCGAGGCCGCCTACCGCGCCATGGTGGCCAGCTGCACCGAGCCGCACACCAACTCGCCCTTCGACGTCTGGGAGCACTTTGGCTACATGCCTGCCGACCTTCAGGGCAACAGTGTCTCCATCACCATGGAGCAGGCGTTCGACGACTGGTGTGTCTATGCCGTAGCCCGCGCCCTGGGCCACGACGACGATGCCGCCCGCTTCCTGCGCCGCTCGCAGTTCTACCGCAACCTCTTCGACCCCGCCATCGGCTTCTTCGTGCCGCGCGACGCAAAGGGCGACAAGGTGGAGCCGTTCAACCCCCTGGCCTACGACACTCCTTATTTTATAGAAGGCAATGCCTGGCAGTACATGTGGTTCGTGCCCCACGATCCGCAGGGGCTTATCGACCTGCTCGGCGGCACCAAGGGCTTCCTTGCCAAGCTCGACCAATGCTTCACGCTCGAAAGCGACGAGCGCGACTCGGGCGGCAACGCCTCGGGCTTCATCGGACAGTATGCCCACGGCAACGAACCCGCCCACCACACCACCTACCTCTACAACTACGCCGGACGTCCCTGGCGCACGCAGGAGCTCGTGGACCAGGTGCGCCGTTCGTTCTACAACGCCCGTCCCTGCGGCTATGCCGGCAACGACGACTGCGGACAGATGTCGGCCTGGTATGTCTTCTCCGCCCTCGGCTTCTACCCCTTCAATGCCGGCGCCGACGACTTTGCCATCGGCACACCGCTCTACAACCGCGCCACGCTACACCTCCCCGGCGGCCGCGACTTCACCATCGTCGCCCCCCGCAAGGATGCCCGCGCCATCTACGTCCGCGATGCCCGTCTGAACGGCCAGCGCCTCGACGGCCTCACCATCACCCAGCAGCAAATCCTCGCCGGAGGAACCCTCGAGTTTAAGATGGCCGCCAAGCACAAGTAGCAAGAAGGAGTAAACTAACGTTGCAGCCCGCCGACGAGGTCGAGAATCTCGGCGGTGATTTTCTGCTGGCGGCTCTTGTTGTACTGCAGGGTGAGCTCGGCCAGCAGCTTGTCGGCATTGTCGGAGGCTATCTGCATGGCAACGGTGCGGGCGGCATGCTCTGCTGCATTGGCATCGAGAAGGACGGTGTAAACCTTCAGCAGCAGCACCTTGGGCAAAAGAGCCTGAAGCACTTCGGTGCCCGAAGGCTCCAGGATGCAATAGGAGTCGGTATCGGAAATGGAGGCCCCGGGCAACTGCTCGGGACGCGGCAGGACGAGGGGGAGGTAGTTCTCGTTCACCGACGGCTGCGAGGCGGTGGAGACATAGTGGTTGTAGATGAGTACGACCTGATCGACGGTGCCCTCGACGAACGACTGCATGAGCGTCTCAGCCAGCGCGGAGGCACCTTCGTAGCCAGGGTGCTCCGCAAGGTCGTTATGGGCCACAGGCTGGAAGCCCATGCGGCGGGCGGCGTCGGTGATTTTACGCCCAACGGTATAGACGTCGATGTCTGCCGTCTTGAAGCCATGCTCGCGAAGATTCTGCACAATGGCCGTAAAGTGCCGTATGGCATTGGAATTGAATCCGCCACAAAGGGAGCTGTTGGACGAAAAGGCGACAAGAGCCACGCGCTGCGCATCGCCCTTGACGGGCAGCGTCTGTGTGGTGAAGCCCTCGCGGTCGGCCACCAAAGAACTGTCGAACTGCTCCATCACCTGCTGCGACGACAACAGATGGGTGAGGATGGCATGGAGCTGTGCCTCATAGGGCTGCATGCCGCTGATGGCCTGCTGCGCATGGTGCAGCTTGGCAGCCGCCACCATCTTCATGGCAGAGGTAATCTTCAGCGTGTTGCGCACCGAGGTAATCCTCGTCTTTATCTCCTTCAGGCTGCTCATGCTGTCTCTACTTCTGCTTTCACCTTGATGCGCTGGACAACCTCAGCGGCCACCGACTCGATGACGCGCTGGATGTCGGCATCGATACGTCCGACGGCGAGGGGTTCAAGGGCATCGGCACGGTGCATGAGACGCATGCGGCTGAGGAACTCCGTCTGGAACTCCTGCACACGGCTGACGGGGATATCCTTCATCAGTCCACGTGTGCCGCAGTAGAGGATGGCCACCTGCTCGCCAACGGGCATGGGGCTGTACTGGGGCTGGATGAGCAGCTGATTGTTCTTGCGGCCCTTGTCGATGGTGAGGCTGGTGACGGTGTCCATGTCGCCGGAGAACTTGGTGAACGACTCCAACTCACGATACTGTGCCTGGTCGATTTTGAGCGTGCCGGCCACCTTCTTCATGCTCTTCACCTGGGCACTGCCGCCCACACGGCTGACGCTGATGCCGACATTGATGGCCGGACGGAAGCCCTGGTTGAAAAGGTCCGTTTCGAGGAAAATCTGTCCGTCGGTGATGGAGATGACGTTGGTGGGGATGTAGGCTGAGACGTCTCCGGCCTGCGTCTCGATGATGGGCAGCGCCGTCAGCGAGCCTCCGGGGCGCACACGTCCGCGCAGGCTCTCCGGGAGGTCGTTCATCTGTTCGGCCACCTCCTGCTGGTCGATAATCTTGGCCGCACGCTCAAGCAGGCGGCTGTGCAGATAGAAGATGTCGCCGGGGTAGGCCTCGCGCCCGGAGGGACGACGGAGCACCAGCGAGACTTCGCGATAGGCCACGGCTTGCTTCGAAAGGTCGTCATAGACGACAAGGGCGTGGCGGCCGGTGTCACGGAAATACTCGCCGATGGCGGCTCCGGCAAAGGGGGCATAGTACTGCAAGGCAGCGGGGTCGGCAGCCGTGGCACTGACGACGATGGTGTAGTCCATGGCGCCACGCCGGCGAAGCGTTTCTACAATGCCTGCCACCGTGGAACCCTTCTGACCAATGGCCACATAGATGCAATAGACAGGGTTGCCCGCCTCGTAGTTGGCACGCTGGTTGATGATGGTGTCGATGGCAATGGCTGTCTTGCCGGTCTGGCGGTCGCCGATGATGAGCTCGCGCTGGCCGCGCCCGATGGGAATCATGGCATCGATAGCCTTAAGGCCCGTTTGCAGCGGTTCGTTGACGGGTTGGCGGTAGATGACACCAGGAGCCTTGCGCTCAAGGGGCATCTCGCACTTCTCGCCCAGAATTTCGCCCTTTCCGTCAAGAGGATTGCCGAGGGGGTCAACGACGCGCCCCACCATCTTCTCGCCCACCTGAATGGAGGCGATGCGGCGTGTGCGTCGGGCTGTCATGCCCTCTTCGATGCGGTCGGTGGGGCCGAGCAGGACGGCACCCACGTTGTCTTCCTCCAAGTTCATCACCACGGCCATGAGCTTGCCGCCTTCCGTTTCGTCGAACTCCAGCAACTCGCCCGCTTCGGCATGGGTGAGGCCGCTGAGCCGCACCACGCCGTCGCTCACCTGCAGCACCTGCCCCACCTCTTCGAAGCCGACGCTGAGGTCAACGCCCTGCAGCTGCCGCAGCAGCACATCTGATATCTCGCTTGGTCTTATCTGTTCCATTGTCTTTTGGTCTTTGGGGCTTTTTCTGCTATCGGCGCTATAGGTTCTATAGAAACTATAGGAAACCACAGGAACTATAGGCACTATAGGAATCTTCTTCGCTGCCCTTTATACGATTCTTTTGTTCTTTTCTTCAAACGCTTGTTTCAGCGTCTTCAACTGCGTGGAGAGGGAGGCATCGAGGCGCTGATCCTCTATCTGCAATACGAATCCACCTATCAAAGCGGGATTTACCTTCTGCGTGAAGTCAACTTCGGTATAACCCTTTTCGCGCAACAGGGCAAGCAGCCTTTCCTCCAACGACGGTGCAGGGGCAGCCGTCACGAGAGAGGCGGTGGCTATGCCCTTTTGGCGGTTGTAGAGCCGGATGAACTGGCGCAACATGGTCGGCAAATGCTCGGCACGCCCATTCACCATCACCACGTGGAGGAACTGCTGCATCTCGGGGCCAAGGCGTGCAATGCAGGCCGAGAGGATGCCGTCGTCCCCCTTGCGGGAGAGCTCAACCGCCAGCGCCTGCTGCAACGAGAGGACATCCCCGTGCACCGTATCCAGCGCACCACGGTTGCCGGCAAACGTCAGCAATGCCCTTGCATACCGGTTGGCTATCACACCTGCATTCATTGCTGTGCTTCGTCAATGAGTTTTCCGACAAAGGCATCCGACTTCTCTGCATCGGCAAGCGAGCCACGTAGCAGTTTCTCCGCCACATCCACCGACAGTTCCGCCACCTGACGCCGCACGTCGCGCAGCGCACTCTCGCGCTCAGCCTCAATGTCTTGCTTGGCCTGCGAGAGAATGGCTTGCGCTTCGGTGTGGGCCTGCTGACGGGCTTCTGCCAGGATGTCGTCGCGTGTCTGCGCCGCCTCGTTGAGGATTCGGCTCTGCTCGCGCTTCGTCTCTTCGATGAGGCGCTGCTGTTCGTCGGACAGATGGGCAAGCTGCTGCTGTGCCTCACGCGCCGATTCGAGTGACTTCCCTATGTAGTCGCTCCGCTTATCGACCATGCCGGTGATGACAGGGAAACCGAACTTCGCCAATATAAAGAACAAGATGGCGAAGATGACGGTCATCCAGACAAGCAGACCGAAATCGGGGGTAACGAGCGACATGGCTTACTTGTTGAGGGCCAGAAGACAAACGAGAATGGCAAACAACGAGGCACCCTCGACGAGGGCGGCGATGATGATGGCTGTCAGACGATAGCCATAAGCCGACTCGGGCTGACGAGCAGAGGCATCCATCGTGGCCTTACCAATTTTACTGATACCAAAGGCGCCTGCAAAGGCTGCGAGGGCAGCAGCGATGGCAATACCTGCTTTTCCAAGGGCAGCACCTGCGGCTGCCTGAAGTACGATTGCTGATAACATAACTTTAAGATTTATTATTTAACAATTTATATTTTTCTATTCACATTCTTTCTACTTATTATGCTCGGGTTCGGCTTCCTGGCGGCTCATGCCGATAAACACAGCGCTGAGCATGGTGAACACATAGGCTTGCAGAAAGGCGACAAGGCACTCCAGGATGTCCATGAAGACGCCAAAGAAAACGGCAATGACGCTGAGCGAGCCGTTGATGACCGGCCCCATCTTGGCCGTGATGAAGATGACCGCCACCACGCCCAGCAGCATGCAGTGCCCCGCCATGATGTTGGCAAAGAGACGAATCATCAGGCTGAACGGTTTGGTGAACATGCCGATAATCTCAATGAGCGGCATCAGCGGCAGCGGAGCCTTGAGGAAGACCGGGACGTCGGGCCAGAGAATATCTTTCCAATAGTGTTTGTTGCCAAACAGGTTGACGGCAAGGAAAGTGCAGACGGCAAGCACCAGCGTAATGGCGATGTTGCCGGTGATGTTGGCACCGCCGGGGAAGAAGGGCACAATGCCCATCAGGTTATTGATGAATATGAAGAAGAAGGCAGTGAGCAGATAGGGCGAATAGCGCTTGTAGTCCTTCCCCACCCCCTCCTTGATGATGTCGTCCTCCACCATCACGATGAGCATCTCCATGATGCCGGCAAGCCCCCTGGGCGCCTCCCTGAGCACATCGTGGCGCCGATACCATCGGGCTGTGCCAAGCACAAGCAGAACAATGATTGTGCAGTTTATCATCAGGCCCAGCACGTTCTTCGTCATGCTGAGGTCAAGGGGACGGAGAAGTGTGCCGTCATCGGCGCGCTCCACCACCTTGCCGTTGTATTTCTCCTCCTGCGATATGAAAAAGCCTTCATGCTCCCCGCCTTCTTCGAGGCGATGTGACGAGAACACATGCCAGCCGGACGTCTTGGAACGGACAATGATGGGGAGGGGAATGCTGACGGGTTTGACATTCACCGTGGTGATATGCCACTCGTAGGAGTCGCCGATATGGCCGAAGAGATATTCGTCCATGTCCAGCCCGTCCTCCGGCGTAGCCTCGGCATCGCCTGATGCTGCTTCGTTTTCGCCTGCTACATCTTCGGCTTCACCTGCTACAGCTTCGGTTTCGCTGGAATAAGCACCCAACGGAATCGCCAACAGCATCAACAGCACTATATGTTTTATGCTCTTCATCATCACAAACCTCTAACCTCGGACCTAATCAATCCACACAAACGGTAATGACATTGTTACGAACTTCAACGAAACCGCCGTCAATCTCCAGCATCTCCTTTTCATCGTCTGCAGCCGCAGTCATCGGCAGATACCGGATAACTCCCTCGACAAGCGTCGAAATCAGGTTATCGTGTCCGCGGAGCACCGTAAACCGCCCCATGGCACCCGGCAAATCCACCACGCTGACCTCTTCGTCGAGCAACGTGCACTCTGGAGAAAGAACCAATAGCCTCATTGTAACATCTTATTTCCCTTTTCGATGGCCTCTTCGATGGTGCCGACGTTGAGGAACGCCTGCTCGGGGATGTGGTCCACCTCGCCGTCGATAATCATGTTGAAGCCGCGGATGGTGTCGCCTATATCGACCATCACGCCCGGCACGCCCGTGAACTGCTCGGCCACGGCGAACGGCTGCGAGAGGAAGCGCTGCACCTTGCGGGCACGGTTCACCGTCAGCTTGTCCTCGTCGGACAGCTCCTCCATGCCAAGAATGTTGATGATGTCCTGCAGCTCCTTGTACCGCTGCAGAATCTGTTTCACCCGCTGGGCGGTGTCGTAGTGTTCCTGCCCAACGATGTTGGGGTCGAGGATGCGGCTGGTGCTGTCCAGCGGATCAACGGCAGGATAGATGCCCAGCTCGGCTATCTTGCGGCTCAGCACCGTCGTGGCATCCAGGTGACTGAACGTCGTGGCAGGTGCAGGGTCGGTGAGATCGTCGGCAGGCACATACACCGCCTGCACCGACGTGATGGAGCCATTCTTCGTCGAAGTGATGCGCTCCTGCATCCGTCCCATCTCGGTGGCCAGCGTCGGCTGATAGCCCACAGCGCTCGGCATACGTCCCAGCAGGGCACTGACCTCCGAGCCTGCCTGCGTGAAACGGAAAATGTTGTCGATGAAGAAAAGGATATCCCTTGGCCCGTCGGCGCCGCCTTCGTCGCGGAAGCTTTCGGCCAGCGTCAGGCCACTCAACGCCACGCTCTGGCGGGCACCGGGAGGCTCATTCATCTGACCGAACACCATGGCCACCTGACTCTTCTCCACCTCGGCGGCATCCACCTTCGAGAGATCCCAGTGCCCCTCCTCCATGCTGCGCTTGAACTCCTCGCCATAGCGTATGACGTCGCTCTCGATCATCTCACGCAGCAGGTCGTTGCCCTCACGTGTGCGCTCGCCCACGCCGGCAAAGACGCTGAAGCCGTTGTGGCGTTTGGCAATGTTGTTGATGAGCTCCTTGATGAGCACCGTCTTGCCCACGCCGGCACCGCCGAAAAGACCGATTTTGCCGCCCTTCAGATAGGGCTCCAGCAAATCGATGACCTTGATGCCCGTAAACAACACCTCCTGAGACGTGGTGAGGTCCTCGAACCGGGGCGGCTGGCGGTGAATGGGCAGGGCGCCGTCCATGCCGAGACTGTCCATCCCGTCGATGGCCTCACCTGTCACGTTCATCACACGCCCCCTCACCTGTGCCCCCACGGGCATAGTGATGGGCGTACCCAGAGGCGTCACCTCCGCACCGCGTGCCAGACCGTCTGTGCTGTCCATAGCCACGCAGCGCAGCATGTCGTCGCCCAGATGCTGCTGCACCTCCAGCACCACACGGCGCCCGTCGGCACGATGCACCTCCAGCGCATCGTGTATGCGCGGCAACGGTTCCTTCTGCGACGCTTCTGCCACAAACTGCACATCCACCACAGGGCCTATTATCTGACTGATGGTACCTTTCATATCTTATTGCATTACTTAGATAAGAAACGGGAAAAACGTAGTTTTATTTTTTTCCGCCGCGAAAATACGCAATCTTTTCCACATCTGCAAGCCTTTTCGCATTTTTACACCTCCGAAACGCATTTATCGCTATTCCCATAGAGAAACGTTTGTTTTCTCCTGAATTTTTCCGGAAATCAAACGTCGTTGGTAAACACGGGCCGTGTTTATGTAAACACGGGCGCAGTTTACATAAACACGGCCCGTGTTTACCAACGAATGACTGCGCGGAGAAAAGCGTGCCCCCTTTCCGTATCATAGAAGGGGGCGTCCGCATGCAGACGCCCCCTTCTATTTGTCAGACCGGAAGGAATGATTGATAAGCCCGAACGGAGGGGAAAGGGGGTTACTTCAGCATGTCGTGCATGGCGGCAGCGGCGCGTCGGCCGTCGCCCATGGCGAGGATGACGGTGGCTCCGCCGCGGACGATGTCGCCGCCGGCAAAGAGCGTGGGGATGCTGGACTGCATCTGCTCGTTGACGGCGATGGTGTTCTTGCGGCCGAGCTCAAGGCCCTTGACGGATTTCGGCACGATGGGGTTGGGGCTGACGCCGACGGCCACAACGGCCAGGTCAATGTCCATGGTGACGGTGACGGGCGTGCCGTCGGCATTCGTCATGGGCACGGGGCTACGACGGCCGGAGGCATCGGGCTCGCCGAGCTCCATCTGTTGGAGGACGACCTGACGGACGTGGCCCGTCTCGTCGGCAACGTATTCCAGCGGGTTGTGGAGGGTGAGGAATTCGATGCCCTCTTCCTTGGCGTGCTTGACTTCCTCGAGACGGGCGGGCATCTCGGCTTCGCTGCGGCGATAGACAATGGTGACGCGCTCGGCGCCGAGGCGCTTGGCCGTGCGGCAGGAGTCCATGGCGGTGTTGCCGCCGCCGACGACCATGACGCGGCGGGCGGGGGCGATGGGGGTGTCGGTGGCGGGGTTGGAGGCGTCCATGAGGTTGACGCGCGTGAGGTACTCGTTGCTGGACATGACGCCGACGCTGTTCTCGCCCGGGATGTTCATGAAGTTGGGCAGTCCGGCGCCGGTGGCGACGAAGATGCCGGCATAGCCCTGCTCACTGAGCTCCTCCACACGGATGGTCTTGCCAACGAGGCAGTCCTTGACGAAGGTGACGCCCATCTTCCCGAGCTGGCTGATTTCGGCATCGACGATGCGGTTGGGCAGACGGAACTCGGGTATGCCGTACTTGAGCACGCCGCCTATCTCGTGAAGGGCCTCGAATACGGTAACGTCGTATCCGCGCTTGGCCATGTCGCCCGCGAAGGTGAGTCCGGCAGGGCCTGAGCCGACGACGGCGACGCGCTTGCCGTTCGGCGCCGCCACCTCGGGCAGGGCCATCTGGCCCGACTCGCGCTCGTAGTCGGCCACGAAGCGTTCGAGGTTACCGATGGCGACGGCCTTTCCGCCCATCTTCAGGTGGATGCAGCGGCTCTCGCATTGCTTCTCCTGCGGGCAGACGCGTCCGCAGACGGCGGGCAGCGAGGAGGTGTATTTGAGGACGCGTGCGGCGTCGAGGAAGTGGCCACGCTCGACATTCTTGATAAAGGAGGGTATCTCGATGGCGACGGGGCAGCCTTCCATGCAGGTGGGGTTGGCGCAGTCGAGACAGCGATGGGCCTCGCGGACGGCTTGCTCGGGGGTGTAGCCGGTGTTGACCTCCTCGATGCGGGTGGTGGCGCGATAGACGGGGTCGAGTTCGTTCATCGGACAGCGCTCGATAGCCGTGCGCTCCTTGGGTTTCATGCCCCCCCGCAGTTCCTCACGCCAAGGGGCTTTACGGTCGAGAAGCTGCTTAATCGGGTCGGAGGTTGCTGCTTTTGGGGAGTTCAGGAGTTCAGGGGTTTCAGGGAGTTCAGACGAATGTCCTGTATGCAGTCTCTCGTTAGCAACGCTATCGTCTGAACTCCTGAGCTCCTGAACTCCTGAACTCCTATTATGTGCGTAGCGCTCAAACGCTGCCGCCTCCTCGGCCTTGAAGGAGCCCATGCGCTTCATCATGCCGTCCCAATCGACCTGATGGCCATCGAATTCGGGGCCATCGACGCAGACGAACTTGGTCTGGCCGCCAACGCTGACACGGCAGGCGCCGCACATGCCGGTGCCATCGACCATGATAGTGTTGAGCGAGACGTCGGTGGGGATCTTGTACTTCTGCGTGAGCAGGCAGCAGAACTTCATCATGATGGCAGGGCCGATGGCAAAGCACTTATCGACATGCTCGCGCTGGATGACGCGCTCGATGCCGACGGTGACGACGCCCTTGTCGCCGTAGGAGCCGTCGTCGGTCATGATGATGACGTCGTCGGAACTGCGGCGCACCTCGTCCTCAAGGATGATGAGTTCCTTGCTCCGTCCGGCCAGCACGCTGACGACACGGTTGCCTGCGGCCTTCAGCGCCTGGATGATGGGCAGCATGGGGGCGACGCCCACACCACCGCCGGCACAGACCACGGTGCCGAACCGCTCGATATGCGTGGCCTGACCGAGGGGGCCGACGACATCAGCCAGCGAGTCGCCCACCTCCATGTCGCAGAGGCGCGTGGTGCTGACACCTATCTTCTGCACCACCAGGGTGATGGTGCCTCGCCGGACGTCAGCCTCGGCAATGGTAAGGGGGATGCGCTCGCCCTGGGCATGGGTGCGGATGATGACGAAATGACCGGCCTTGCGGCTAAGGGCTATCAGGGGTGCTTCAACCTCGATTCTGAACACTTTCTCTGAAAAGGCTCGCTTGGATACAATCGTGTACATACTTTTTTCCGTTTAACTTTTTACCTTTCGACTTTTTCGGCCTTCCGGCCTGCAAATCGGCGGCAAAGGTAATACATTTCTTCCGATTTTATGCAAAAAAAGGGCCTTAAGACTGAAAAAATCTGCATAACAGCAAAAAAATACGGCTGAAAGTTTGAAAATCGGAAAAGACGGCGTATCTTTGGCAGGTAATAACAGAAAAACATCATCACACCAAAAAACACTATGGGATATTTACGTTTTGAAAAACCCCTAATGATAAACCTGGAGGAGTCGCTGCCGCGCGAGATACTCCGCACAAACCGGTCGGGTGCCTACCACTGCTCGACCATCGTTGACTGCAACACGCGCAAGTATCACGGTCTGCTGGTGCTGCCCATCCCGGGCATGGACGACGAGAACCACGTGCTGCTGAGTTCGCTCGACGAGACGGTCGTGCAGCATGGTGCCGAGTTCAACCTCGGCCTGCACAAGTACCAGGGTAACGTCTTCTCGCCCATGGGGCACAAGTACATCCGCGAATTCACGTGGGAGCGCGTGCCCACCACCGTCTATCGCGTGGGCGGCGTGCAGCTGAAGAAGGAGAAGGCCTTCGTGCACCACGAGAACCGCATCCTCATCCGCTACACCCTGCTGGACGCCTCGTCGCCCATTCTGCTGCGCCTGCGCCCCTTCCTGGCCTTCCGCAGCGTACGGCAATATACGCACGAGAACTGGCAGGCCGACAAGAGCTACCAGTTGGTGGACAACGGCATCAAGACTTGCATGTACCCGGGCTACCCCGAGCTGTTCATGCAGCTGAACCGCAAGAACGAGTTTGTCTATCGGCCCGACTGGTATCGGGGCATGGAGTACCCGAAAGAGCGCGAGCGCGGCTACGAGTTCACCGAGGACCTCTACGTGCCGGGCTACTTCGAGGTGCCGATGAAGAAGGGCGACGTCATCGTCTTCTCGGGCGGCATCAGCGAGGCCAAGTCCAACCAGTTCAAGCAGATGTTCCAGCACGAGTACGACATCCGTCCGCCTCGCGACAACTTCTACAACAGCCTCGTCATCGCTGCCCATCAGTTCCACAACGTGCAGGGCGACAAGCACTACATCCTTGCCGGCTATCCGTGGTTCAAGTGCCGTGCCCGCGACATGTTTGTGTCGCTGCCTGGCCTGACGCTGGCCACGGGCGAGCTCGACCAGTTCCACAGCGCCATGCAGACGGCCTCGCAGGCCATAGGCGACTTCATCGACGGCACTCCCTCGGACTGCAAAATCTACGAGATGGAACAGCCCGACGTGCTGCTCTGGGCCATGTGGACGCTGCAGCAGTATGCCGCCAAGACTTCGGTGCAGGAGTGCTGGGAGCGCTACGGCGAGCTGATGACGAAAATCATGAGCTTCCTGCGCCACAGCAAGCATCCCAACCTGTTCCTGCACGAGAACGGCCTCGTCTATACCAACGGTGTGGAGAAAGCCGTGACGTGGATGAACAGCACCGCCGAGGGACGTCCCGTGGTGCCCCGCACGGGCTACATCGTCGAGTTCAATGCCCTTTGGTACAACGCGCTGAAGTTTGCCGCCAGTGTCTATGAGGAGGTGGGCAAACCCGCCTCGGCCGAGAAGATGAACGGCCTGGCCATGCAGTGCGGCAGCTCGTTCACACGTGTCTTCCTGAACGAACATGGCTATCTGTTCGACTATGTCGATAAAGGCATTGCGCCGGACTACAGCGTGCGCCCGAACATGATTTTCGCCGTGGCGCTTGACCACAGCCCGCTCACGGCCCCGCAGAAGAAGTCGGTGCTCGACCTCTGCACACGCGAACTGCTCACCCCGCGCGGACTGCGTTCGCTCAGCCCCAAGAGCTTCGGCTACAACCCCGTCTATCAGGGGGTGCAGACGGTGCGCGACTATGCCTACCACCAGGGCACCGCATGGCCCTGGCTGGGCGGCTTCTACATGGAGGCCTACCTGAAGACCTACAAGCGCAGCGGAGTCAGCTTCGTCGAGCGCCAGCTGGTGGGCTACGAGGACGTCATGCAGGCTCATTGCATCGGCACCATCAGCGAGATGTTCGATGGCAACCCGCCCTTCCGCGGACGGGGTGCCGTGGCCTTTGCCATGAACGTGGCCGAGACGCTGCGCGCCGTCGATACACTGAAGAAGTATAACCAAATCTAATATAATAAGGAGGACACAACGATGAAAGTCTTAATGTTCGGATGGGAATTTCCTCCTCATATCAGCGGAGGTCTCGGAACAGCCAGCTATGGCATGACCAAGGGCATGGCCAAACAGAGCGACCTGGAAATCACCTTCTGCATCCCACGCCCGTGGGGCGACGAGGACCAGAGCTTCTTGCGCATCGTGGGCATGAACAGCGTGCCCATCACGTGGCGCGACGTCGATTGGAACCATGTGCAGAACCGCGTGGGGAGCTACATGAACCCGCAGGATTACTTCGACTTCCGCGACCACATCTATGCCGACTTCAACTACATGAACACCAATGACCTCGGCTGTCTGGAATTCTCGGGACGATACCCCGACAACCTTCAGGAGGAGATAAACAACTACAGCATCGTGGCGGGTGTCGTGGCCCGCAAGGAGCAGTTCGACATCATCCACAGCCACGACTGGCTCACCTACCCCGCCGGCATACACGCCAAGCAGGTCAGCGGCAAACCGCTCGTCATTCACGTCCATGCCACCGATTTCGACCGTAGCCGAGGCAACGTCAACCCCACCGTCTATGCCATCGAGAAGAACGGCATGGACCATGCCGACCACATCATGTGCGTCAGCGAGCTCACCCGCCAGACCGTCATCAACAAATACTATCAGGACCCGGCCAAGGTGACCACCATGCACAACGCCGTGGAGCCGCTGCCCGCCGAGTACGACGCCATACAGCGCACACGCGACGACAAGGAGAAGATGGTCACCTTCCTCGGACGCATCACCATGCAGAAGGGCCCGGAGTACTTCGTCGAGGCTGCCGCCCTGGTGCTGCAGCGCACCCACAACGTCCGCTTCTGCATGGCCGGCTCGGGCGACATGATGAATGCCATGATACGCCTCGCCGCCGAGCGCGGCATCGCCGACCGCTTCCACTTCCCGGGCTTCATGCGCGGCAAGCAGGTCTATGAGTGCCTCAAGAACAGCGACGTCTATGTCATGCCCTCCGTCTCAGAGCCCTTCGGCATCAGCCCGCTGGAGGCCATGCAGTGCAACTGCCCGTCCATCATCTCCAAGCAGTCGGGCTGCGCCGAGATTCTCGACAAGTGTATCAAGGTCGATTACTGGGACACCCACGCCCTGGCCGACGCCATATACTCCATCTGCACCAACCCCTCGCTCTACACCTATCTGCGCGACGAGGGCAAGAAGGAGGTCGATGCCATCACGTGGGAGAAGGTGGGATATAAAATCCGCGCCATCTACGACAAGCTTATTTGAGAACCATATTGTTAGTTAATCGTAAATTGTCAAATAGTAAATAACATGAAAACCATTTGCCTCTATTTTGAAATCCACCAGATTGTTCATCTGCGTCGCTATCGCTTCTTCGACATTGGCACAGACCACTACTACTACGACGACTATGCCAACGAGGCATCCATCACCGACATTGCCCAGCGCTCATACATCCCTGCCCTGCAGGCTCTGCTGCAGATGGTGCGCGAGTCGGACGGCTACTTCAAGGTGGCCTTCTCACTCAGCGGCGTGGGTCTGGAACAGCTTGAGCTTTATGCCCCGCAGGTCATCGACCTGTTGAAGGAGCTCAGCAAGACCGGCTGCGTGGAGTTCCTGGCCGAGCCCTACAGCCACGGCCTCTCGTCGCTGGCCAACGAGGAGTTCTTCCAATACGACGTGCAGCGCATGGTGAAGAAGGTGAAGGAGATGTTCGGCAAGACACCCAAGGTGTTCCGCAACTCGTCACTCATCTACTCCGACGACATCGGTGCCCAGGTGGCCGCCATGGGCTTCAAGGGCGTGCTCACCGAGGGTGCCAAGCACGTGCTCGGATGGAAGAGCCCACACTACCTCTACCATGCCGCCGGCAACCCCAACCTGCGCCTGCTGATGCGCGACTTCAAACTCTCGGACGACATCTCGCTGCGCTTCTCCAACACCTCGTGGGACGCCTATCCCCTGATGGCCGACACCTACATGGACTGGATTGCCAACACCCCGGCCGAGGAGCCCCTCATCAACATCTTCATGGAGCTCAGCGCACTCGGCATCTTCCAGCCGCTCAGCTCCAACATCCTCGAGTTCTTCAAGGCTTTGCCCGCCGAGGCCAAGAAACGCGACATCACCTTCTCCACCCCGTCAGAGGTCATCAAGAACCTCAAGCCCGCGGGACCCATCGACGTGCCCTATCCCTTGAGCTGGGTGGACGAGGAGCGCGACACCTCGTGCTGGCTCGGCAACGTCATGCAGCGCGAGGCCTTCAACAAACTCTACAGTGTGGCTGACCGCGTGATGATTGGCGCCGACCCGCGACTCATGCAGGACTGGGACTATCTGCAGGCATCCAACAACTTCCGCTTCATGACCACGAAGCAGAACTCCGTCACCATGAACCGCAGCATCTACGACGGCCCCTACGACGCCTTCACCAACTACATGAACATCCTCGGTGACTTCATCAGCCGCGTCAACAACCTCTATCCCTCTGACATCGACAACGAACAGCTCAATGCCCTTCTCACCACCATCCGCAATCAGGATCAGGAGATTGCCGCCCTGCATCAGGAGATTGACAAGCTGCGCGGAACCGATGCTCCTGCTGAGGAGGCTGCACCCGCTCCCGAAGCGGAGGAAAAACCGGCCAAGAAGACGACCAGAAAAACCGTCAAGAAAAAATAACCCCTCATATTATAATAAGGAGAATGAAAAATGAGAAATAAAACGTTTCGTCTGAAGCAAGCCCTTTACAAAGCCCTTTGTTTTTCATTTTTCATTCTTCATTTCTCAGTCTGCTTTGGTGCCGACTACGCCCAACTCACCAACCTCCCTACCCTCTACGTTGAAACGCTGAACGGGCGCAGCATCACCAGCCGCAGCACCTACACGCTCTGCCGCCTCACCTACGTAGATGGTGGCGAGACCGTCATCTTTGACTCCGTGGAGATTCGTGGACGCGGTAACTCCACGTGGAACCTGGCCAAGAAGCCCTACCGCCTTCGCTTCCCCGAGTCCATCCGTTTCCTCGGCCGCGAACGCGCCAAGGCACGCAGTTGGACGCTGCTGGCCAACCATGCCGACAAAACGCTCATCCACAACGCCCTTGCCTCGGAGGTAGGCACCTTCGTCGGGCAGCCCTTCACCGCTGCAGCGCGCTTTGTTGACCTCGTCCTCAACGGCACCTACCTCGGCAACTACCAGATTTCCGACCAGGTGAACGTCGATAAGCGGCGTGTCAACATCGTCGAGCAGGAAGAGCCGGCTACCGAGGAAAGCAACATCACGGGCGGCTATTTCCTGGAGCTGGGCGGCTTCTCCACGGGCGACCCCGTATGGTTCCGCACCAACCGCAACATCCCCGTCTCCATCAAATCGCCCGACGAGGAGGTCATCAACACCGCACAGCGCACATACGCCCGCACATTCCTGAACGACTACGAGTCGCGACTCTTCTCCAGCCAATATCGCGACCCCGCCAACGGCTACCGCGCCGTCACCGACTCGGCCACACTCGTCAGCTGGTACATCGCCACCGAAGTCACCGCCAATCCCGACGGTCTCTGGAGCACTTATGTATATAAGAACCAGGACGACCCGCTGCTCTACTGGGGTCCACTGTGGGACTTCGACATCGCCTTCAACAACTGCAACCGCATCGGCGATGCCACCTACCGCTTCATGACCGATGCCGGCTTCGGCAGCGAACACGCGGGCATGTGGGTCAAACGAATGATTACGGATCCGTGGTTCAACTGGGCCGTCAACAAGGGCTGGCAGCACTTTGTCAACGAAGGCATCGAACACCACCTGCTGGCCGTGACCGACTCTCTCGCCGAGCTGCTCGATGAGTCGCAAACGCTCAACTATCAGAAATACAACATCACACAGCACGTCTATAACGAAATCAACCTTTACTCCACCTATCAGGAGTACATCGATGAACTGAAGCAGTGGATTACAGACCACATCTGGTTTCTCAACTGGGGTTTTGCCAACCGTGTCAATGGCGAGGAAGAGCCGCTTGACCCCTTCCGTCCCACCGAAGGCTGGTACTACCGCATCACCAATCGCGGCACCGGCCTCAACATCGATGTTGACGGCACGTCTGCCGGAGCTGGCGTCGTCGTCTGGGCCGACGACAAGGGACGCGACTCACGCCACTGGTCCATCCGTAGCGTCGGACGACACTTCCAGATTCTCAACCGCACTGGCGGCTATGCCCTCAACGACCCCTCTCCCACCGCCGACACTGGCACACAGCTCAACATCGTGGCGGCCGACGACACCGATCCCCGACAGCTTTGGGACATCGTCACCGTCAACGAGAACGGCAACTACAACATCGTCAACGTTTCCACCGGACATGCCATCAACAACTCGGGCGGCGGAACCACCAACGGCACCACCATCATCAGCTACACCAGCGACGACCGCAACGCCACCTCCGCCAATCGCCAGTGGCACATCCTGAAGGAGGAACTCATCCCCGACTACATCCACGAGGAGGTTCGAGCCAACTTCGCCACTGCCCTTGCGGCTGCCGAAGCCTTCCTGGACACCCTCACACCCGAAATGGTGGGCACGCGGGGTGGCCTCTATTCCCCCGACGCCGTCGCCACCCTACGCACCGTCTATGCCGATGCGCTTGCCCTCAGCTCAAACGTCGAGGACGACTACATACAGATGACCGTTCGCCTACACACGGCGTTGACGTCGGCGTCCACCCCAAACCCCATCACCAAGGTGCAGCAGCAGCTTGCCGACCTCATGGCCGAAGGCGACAGCATCCTCCATGCCATCGACCCTGTCTGGATGGGAAGTGAACCGCTGATGTACAGCCGCGAGGCTTGCGACGCCCTGCGCAGCTATCTCGACGAGATTAAACGCATCGAACCCTACTACAGCGACGACGATGCACGCCCCTATGTCGATAGCCTCGCCATCCTGGTGCCCCTCGCCGCCGCCCTCATCGCTCCCGACCCCGATGCCGACTATTATCTCATCAACACCTCGGGACACTACCTGGATGCCACCGAGGGCGTCCTCTTTGCCGACACCCTCACCTGCCTTGCCCCCAGCACATGGCGATTCTCACCCGTCAATCGCACTCCGGACGCTTTCTTCCTCTCCACTGGCGACACCTATCTCTACATGAAAGCCGGTGCTGGCGGCATGCCAGGCCTCAGCACCAGCCGCCGTGCCCTCTACGGTAAGTTCACCATTGCCCCCAACGGCCCGGGCACTTTCACCATCACCACCCTCTACGGGTTGTTAGGCGCCGACGCCCCCATTGCCGACGGCACTCCCACCACCGGTGCAGCTACCGACCAATCCACCGTCACCTGGACCATCCGACGTGCCACCGAAGGCGGCAGCGACGTCGCTCCCCTGCCCCTGCAGCCGCTCGACTACGCCGTCAAATACAACCCCATCGACCGCACCATCCGCTTCGATACGGAAGACGACCCGATACGCCTCTCCATCATCCCCGTCCGGCTCTACACCACAGGTGGACGCCTGCTCTATGCATTCACAGCCGACGCCACCCAGTCCGTTGCCGAGCTCCCCACAGGCACATACCTCCTCAGCTGGACCATTGACGGACAGCCCAAGACCATCCATCTCGTCATTAAAGAATAATACGGTTTTATTGGATGCTGAACAACCACACGACGTAGCCCACGTAGGCCAGCAGATAGATGGCTGCATCAGCACGGTCAAGAACCCTCTTCTTGAAGCACCAGGCTGCCGTCAACAGCAACAATGCCGAGCACACGAACAGCGCGAGGTCGATGCGCGTCAGGCTATTCACCGCCAGCGGCGAAGCCGTGGCACTCACGCCTATAATCAATAGGATGTTGAAGATGCACGAGCCGATGATATTTCCCAGCGCCAAGTCGTTCTTTTTCTTTGCCGCAGCCACAATGCAGGTTGCCAACTCGGGCACCGACGTTCCGAAAGCCATCATGGTGACGGCAATGAAGGCATCCGACACATGCAGCGCATGGGCAATGTTAACCGTGTTGTCCACAAACAGCCTGCCGCCGACAATCAGCCCGGCAATGCCAAGCACGGTCAGGAGCACCGACTTCCATACAGGCATCGGTGTTCCATCGCTTTCCTTTTTGGCATCTGTCTCTTCTTTTCCCGTCTTGAACGAATAGACCATGAATAACGCAAACAGCACCAGCAGCACCACCCCATCCGCACGGCTCACTCCCACCAGTTCGCCCGCCGGATTCCATTTTACTATCATCAGCGAGAGCAACACCGTGGCAGCAATACAGATGGGGATGTCGCGACGGACATTGTTTTTCGAATAGGTCAACGGAGCTATCATGCCCGTGACGCCAAGTATCAATAGCACATTGCAGATGTTCGAACCCGTGACGTTGCCGATGGCCATGTCGCCATGTCCTTCCAAGGCTGAAAAGAGACTCGACACCAGTTCGGGCATCGACGTTCCGAAGCCGACAACCGTCATGCCAATGACAAACTCCGTCACACCGGCACGACGTGCAATGCCCGATGCACCATCGACAAGCCAGTCCGAACCAAGCGTCACCAATGCCAAACCTACAAGCAGCAGAACGATATCCGTAAACATCCTTTTTTCAAATTTAGGCCGCAAAGGTACGGTTTTTTTGCGGATAAAAACTAAAATAAAACATTTTTCTTGCATTTCCGCCCGATAAGCACTACCTTTGCAGCCAGTTTTCAGAATGGTCTGGTTCCGTAGCTCAGCTGGATAGAGCAGCTGCCTTCTAAGCAGCAGGTCTTGGGTTCGAATCCCAACGGAATCACAAGAGCGGAAAGCAATCGTTTTCCGCCCTTTTCTACAATCTTTCCAGGCAACGAAAGAAGTTCTTTCATCACCATCTGAACATTACAGCAGTTTCTCGTTGAGATTGAAGGGACAGAGTTCATCGAGGTGCATGGCACGGACAGCAATGGCCAGGAGGTGATCCTCGTCGGTTGATGAAGGCAGTTCGCTCTCTCCTGCCCTCTTTTCGCTTGTGACGAAGGGCAATGCCCCCTCCTGTTCGGCAAAATAACGGCCGGCATCAACGAGTGCCTGGCGGGGAATGAGTCCGATGAGTTCAGTGCCCGTCACCTCTACGCCACGGGCAGCGGCAGCGCGACACACTTCGGTGTAAGCTACATGGAGGGGAGTGACATGAATGTCGGTAAGATTGGTGGAGACCTGTGCGCAACCATACTCGGGGATGTACCAGCCAATGGCCTTCACACAGGGCAGTGTGCCACGCTGGGCTGGGCCACGACCACGGGTGCGGACGTCGCAGGCTATCTCGTGGGCCAGCTCGGCAGACGTCGAGTTGAGATTGAAGTTCACGGCTACCAAGAAGTCGCGTGCTCCCACCACTGTGCAGCCTGTGCGGGCCAAAGCGTCGTCCCAAGGACGGGCACCGACATCGGGTGCTTCGTCGAGATTGGCCAAACGACGGGGCAACGCCTCGTACTCGCCTGCACGGCAGACGGCGAGGTTGCGGAAGGCGGGACGCAATGCAGCGGCCTCGTAGAGATAGCAGGGGATGTGGGCCTCGTCGGCAATGCGCCGTGCAAGCCGTCGTGCCAGCTCAGCACATGCCTCCAGCGAAATGCCGCGCACCGGCACCAGCGGCAATACGTCCGTAGCCCCAATACGGGGGTGAGCGCCATGTTGCATCCGCATATCTATCAACTCTCCGGCACGGTGTGTGGCACGAAAGGCTGCCTCCACAACGGCCTCGGCTGGCCCGACGAACGTGATGACCGTGCGGTTGGCACCAGCCCCAGGTTCGACCGAAAGCAGACGCACCCCTTTATCGGAAAGCGTCGTTACTTCGTCGGCAATCTGCCGGATGACACGTTCGTCGCGCCCCTCGCTGAAGTTGGGCACGCACTCTATCAGGGGCGATGACTCGTTTTTCATATCCATGTTTTTTGAAAATGTTTTCCATCTCGTTTCTGCGGCAGTGTGACGGAAAAGAGGCTGCAAATATACCCATTTTTCCCTATCGGAACGACGGAAACAAATCATTTAACATTGTTTAAGCCGGACAAGGAGGAAAAAAACAGCCAATTTGATTACTTTTGTCGGCAGAAAACAGATAACGAATCATCCTAATATGAAAGTACTATTGATAAACGGAAGTCCTCGCAAGCAGGGTAATACCTTTCTGGCACTGAGCGAGGCAGCCGGCACGCTGCAGGAACAGGGCATTGAGACAGAAATTGTCCAAATAGGTGTGAAGCCCGTCAGGGGCTGTATCGCCTGCAACCAATGCAAGACGAAAGAGCTGGGCCGCTGCGTCTTCGACGATGACGTTTGCAACCGCATCAGCGCGAAGCTTGACGATGCCGACGGACTCATTATCGGCTCGCCGGTCTATTACGGACAGCCCAACGGATCGGTGCTGTCACTGATGCAGCGGATGTTCTACTCCGCTGGTGCCAAAGTGCAGAACAAGCCTGCCGCCGCAGTCTGCGTTTGCCGCAGGGGCGGGGCCACGGCCGCGTTCCAAACCATGAACATGCCTTTTCAGATGCTCAACATGCCGGTGGTGACCTCGCAGTATTGGAACATCGTCTATGGACGCGAGGAGGGGCAGGCCGTGCTTGACTCCGAGGGCATGCAGACCATGCGCACCATGGCACAAAACATGGCATGGCTGCTAAAAAGAATCCATGCCGACGGACAGCCCGACTACCCCGAGCGCGAGCCCTGGGCACCCATGCACTTCATTCGGTAAGGAGTTCAGACAACAGAAAAGGGAAACTGCATACAGTATATTCGTCTGTAGCTTCCGCTACCACAGAACGCCCACTAAGACAAATTAGTAAAGAAGATATGCATACAGAACAAGTTGTGCCAGACTTGGCAGCCTACATGAGTGGAAGCATCCGTCGCATCATGGCCCGTGCCTACAAGAACATGCTTTCCAATCCTCGCGAGGCCAAGTTTGCCTATCGCATGCAACAGACATTCCAGAAGTCGGAGAAACGCCGCAAGAAACTGATGGAAACGGAGGGGCTTGAGGTTCCCCCCTTTCTCATCAGCAGCATCTCCACCACCTGCAACCTGCACTGCCGCGGCTGCTATGCCCGCTCCAACGGCATTGTCGCCGACAAGGACGAAGCCCGCAAGGAAACACTCACCCCGGCACAATGGCGCGACATTTTCGCCGAGGCAGCCACGCTGGGCATCAACTTCTCGTTGCTGGCAGGCGGCGAGCCCATGATGCGGCGCGACATCCTCGAGGCCGTGGCCGAGGTGAAGGAGATGATTTTCCCCATCTTCACCAACGGTACGCTCATCGGCCCAACGTATATGGACTTCCTGCGCCAACACCTCAACATGGTGCCCGTCATCAGCATCGAGGGCACGGCCATCGGCACCGACAAGCGGCGCGGACAGGGGGTCTTCCGACGTGCTGTGCAGTCGATGCAGATGCTGCGCGAAGCGGATCTCTTCTTTGGCACCAGCATCACGGTCACCACCGAGAACTACCATCTTGTCACCTCGCCCGACTTCATCAACACCTTGCGCGACTATGGCTGCAAGATTGTCTTCTATGTAGAGTACGTCCCTACCGAACCGGGCACCGAGCACCTTGCCTTCCGTGACGAACACGTGACCGAGATGGAGCAGCTGCTCGAACAGCGCCGGGGTGAGTATGCCGACGGCATCATCTTCCTCTCCTTCCCGGGCGACGAGAAAGCCCTCGGCGGCTGTCTGGCTTCGGGACGCGGTTTCTTCCACATCGGCCCCGACGGCTCGGCTGAGCCATGTCCCTTCTCCCCGTTCAGCGACAGTAACGTTGCCCAAATGGGCGTGCGCCAAGCCCTGCAGTCACCTCTCTTTCGCAAAATCCGTGCCGCCCGTGCCCTGGGCTGGGAGCATACAGGAGGATGCACCCTCTTTGAGCACCGCGACGAAATAGAGCAGATGGTGGTCTGACGGCCAGGAGGTCGGATAGTCCTGCAAATACCCCGTGATGCAGAGAACACTGAATACGCTGAAAAATCCGGCAATTAAGAAAAAAACGAGACGCCCGCACTCAAGGAGAGTGGGGCGACTCACTTTTTCGTGTTGCGCTTGGAGCGCAAGAAGATGAATGGGGCGTTTAAGCCTGCTTGGCCTTCTCAACAATAGCCTTGAAGGCTTCGGGGCTGTTCATGGCGAGGTCGGCAAGCACCTTGCGGTTGATTTCGATGCCGGCCTTGTGCAGAAGGCCCATGAGCTGGGAGTAGGACAGCCCCTCCATGCGGGCAGCAGCGTTGATACGCTGGATCCACAGGGCACGGAAGTTACGTTTCTTGTTCTTACGGTCGCGATAGGCATAGGTAAGACCCTTCTCCCACGTGTTCTTGGCGACGGTCCAGACGTTGCGGCGGGCGCCAAAGTAACCTCTGGTCAGACCCAGAATTTTCTTTCTCTTTGCTCTTGAAGCAACATGATTAACTGATCTTGGCATAGTTTTGTAACTTTTTTTGAATGTCAGCGCCGGTTAAGGTCTCATTTTGGTTTTGGCTGACAGTTCGATGAATAACTTTGTTTGGTAAAATCTCTCTCGTTTTGTACGTTTACTTCATGGCCAGAAGTTCGCGAACCTGGCTGCGGTTGGCCTTCTCGAGGATGGCAAACTTGTCGAGGTTACGTTTACGCTTCTTCGTCTTCTTGGTCAGGATGTGGCTGTGGTAAGCGTGTTTACGCTTGATTTTACCCGTTCCGGTAAGAGCGAATCTTTTTTTGGAACCGGAGTTCGTCTTGATTTTTGGCATGTTTTTAATTTGTTTAATGGGTTATTATTAAAGGCTCCTCGACGCACTATACCAAAGGCGCAGGGGCCTGTTTTTATTTACTATTTTACTATTTACTATTTTGATGCGGATAGGATTGCAATTCGGGCGATTTACGACTGGGGGTTGGCGTCGTTGTTCTCATCGGCTGCTTTCGGCTTGGCGGGAGCTGCGGCCTGCGGCTTCTTGCCAGCACCTTTCTTGGGGCTGATGAACATGGTCATACGCTTTCCCTCGAGCAGGGGCATCTGGGTGACGGTGCCGTAGTCCTCCAGGTCCTGAGCGAAACGGAGGAGAAGAACCTCGCCCTGCTCCTTATATAATATAGAGCGTCCACGGAAGAAGACGTATGCCTTCACTTTGTCGCCATCGGAGAGGAAGCCCTGTGCATGCTTGAGCTTGAAGTTGTAGTCGTGGTCGTCGGTCTGGGGGCCGAAGCGGATTTCCTTCACGTCGATGCGTGTCTGCTTGGCCTTCTGCTCCTTGGCTTTCTTTTTCTGCTGATAAAGAAATTTAGAGTAGTCGATGATGCGACAAACAGGGGGATTGACGTTGGGGCTGATTTCGACGACGTCTTCGTCACGTCCCTCGGCGATGCGCAGTGCTATGTCAAGGGGTACGACGCGCGACTCAATACCTTCGCCCACAATTCTCACTTCCCTTGCACGTATCTGTTCGTTGATACGGTACTGGTCTTTTTGGTTGTCACCTTTCATTCAGTGTTGTCTTGTTTTGCTATTTTTAACTACTGTTTTACTGACTACTATTTGTTTCTTTTTCAAAAACGGGCGCAAAGTTAGCGCAAACCGAGAGATTATACAAGAAAAATGTTGATTTTTTTTGATTTTACCACTGGCTGATTTGCTCGTTCACCTGCTTTGCGATAATGTCGGCGAAGCCGGCAACGGTCATGCTGCCCATGTCGCCGTTACCGCCCTGACGTCGGACGGAGACAAGGCCTTCGGCTACCTCTTTCTCGCCGACGATGAGCATGTAGGGGATGTGCTTGACCTCGGTGTCGCGAATCTTACGTCCGATTTTCTCGCTACGGTCGTCGATGATGGCACGCACATCCCGACGCTCAAGCTCGGCCTGCACCTGCTGTGCATAGGGGATGAACTTGTCGCTGATGGGCAGGATGGCCACCTGATCGGGGATGAGCCAGAGGGGGAACTTGCCTCCGGTATGCTCGATGAGCACGGCCACGAAACGCTCCATCGAGCCGAAGGGAGCACGGTGAATCATGACGGGACGGTGGCGCTCGCCGTCGCTGCCGACATACTCCAGCTGGAAACGCTCGGGCAGGTTGTAGTCAACCTGGATGGTGCCCAGCTGCCAACGGCGTCCGAGGGCGTCCTTGACCATGAAGTCGAGCTTGGGCCCGTAGAAGGCAGCTTCGCCATACTCCACGCGGGCTTTCATGCCCTTTTCGTTGCAGGCATCGATGATGTTCTGTTCGGCCGTCTGCCAGAGTTCGTCGCTGCCCACGTACTTCTCGTGGTCGTTGGGGTCGCGGAGGCTGATTTGTGCCTCGAAGTTGTCGAAGTTCAGGGCCTTGAAGATGATTTCGATGATGTCCATGACGCGGCAGAACTCCTCCTTCACCTGGTCGGGGCGGCAGAAGATGTGGGCATCGTCCTGGGTGAACGAGCGCACGCGCGTCAGTCCGTGCAGTTCGCCGCTCTGTTCGTAGCGATAGACGGTGCCGAACTCGGCCAGGCGCAGAGGCAGCTCCTTGTACGAGCGGGGCTGGTTCTTGAAAATCATGCAGTGGTGAGGGCAGTTCATCGGTTTCAGCAGATACACCTCGCCCTCCTCGGGGGTGGTGATGGGCTGGAACGAGTCTTTGCCGTAGTGGTCCCAGTGTCCGCTGGTGACATAAAGGTTTTTGTTGCCGATGTGCGGAGTAATGACCTGCTGATAGCCGAAACGCTTCTGAATGCGTGAGAGGGCATCCTGCAGGCGCAGGCGCAGCGCCGTGCCCTTCGGCAGCCAGATGGGCAGTCCCTTGCCCACCATGTCGGAAAACATGAAGAGTTCCATCTCCTTGCCAATCTTGCGGTGGTCGCGTTTCTTGGCCTCTTCGAGCAGCACCAGGTATTCGTCGAGCATCTTCTTCTTGGGGAAGGTGATGCCGTAGATGCGTGTCATCATCTTGCGGTGTTCGTCGCCGCGCCAGTAGGCGCCGGCCACGCTCAGCAGCTTGATGGCCTTGATGGGAGCCGTCGTCATGAGGTGCGGACCGCGGCAGAGGTCGGTGAAGGCACCCTGCGTGTAGGTGGTGATGGTGCCGTCCTCGAGGTCGCTGATGAGTTCGCACTTGTATGTCTCGCCCCTGTCGCCGAACATCTTGAGGGCATCGGCCTTGCTGATTTCGCGGCGCACGAGGGCTTCGCCCTTGTGGGCCAGCTCTTCCATTTTCTTCTCGATGGCGGGCAGGTCGCTCTCCTTGATGGTGACGCCCTCGCCCGGGTCAACGTCGTAGTAGAAACCGTTCTCGATGGCAGGTCCGATGCCGAACTGGATGTTCGGGTAGAGCTCCTGCAGCGCCTCGGCCAACAGGTGGGCCGACGTGTGCCAATAAGAGTGCTTTGCCTCCTCATCCTCCCACTTGTGGAGCTTGATGGTGGCATCGGTAGTGATGGGACGTCCCAACTCGACGATTTCTCCATTGACGCTGCATGCCAGCACTTCCTGTGCCAGACGTTGGCTAAGACTTTCGGCTATCTCAAGGCCTGTTACACCCTCGCGGTACTCTCTTACGGAGCCATCGGGAAACGTGATTTTTATCATAATCTTCTTTTTTTTGTAAAATTGGCCGCAAAGTTAGGATGAACCGAGCGAAAATGCAAGAAAAAGGCTTTTTTTTTGTTTTTTCCGGAGCCGCAGCCTATTGAAAAAGCCTCGAAGGAGGATAAAACAGATAAATAGATAGGGATCGCCTCGGAAAAAACCAAATAAATTTGTTTTTTCGCTCGGCTCACCCTATCTTTGCGGACGAATTTGTAAAATGGTGTAATATGAAATCAAAGAAATTGTCAATAATCATGGCTATAGCAGCTTTAGCAGCCGCCGGACTCAGCAGCTGCCAGACAGAGAAGAACAAGACGGACGAGACACCCTTCATCGGCCGCAACAACATCACCATCGAGGGCCGTCGCCTGACGCCCGAGGCGCTGTGGGCCATGGGACGCATCGGCAGCATGGCCCCCTCACCCGACGGGAAGCAAGTGGCCTACACCGTCAGCTACTACAGCGTACCGCTCAACAAAAGCCACCGCGTCATCTACATCATGAACGCCGACGGCACGGGCAACACCCTGCTCACCACCGCCGCCACCTCCGAGGGTGACGTCTGCTGGACAAAGGACGGAAAGAAGCTCGCCTTCCTCGCCCAGGGCGACGACGGCACTAACCAGCTGTGGGAAATGAACCCCGACGGCACAGGTCGTCGCCAGCTCAGCCACACCGGCAAGGACCTCGAAGGATTCCTCTTCTCGCCCGACGAAAGCCAGGTGCTACTGGTGATGACCGTGCAGAACGGCCCGCGCGTCGCCGACAAATACCCCGACCTGCCCAAGACGACAGGACGCATCATCACCGACCTCATGTACAAGCACTGGGACGAGTGGACAGACGAAATCCCCCACCCCTTCCTCGCCAGCTTCGACGGCAAAGCCGTGGGCGAGCCGAAGGACTTGCTCGAAGGCACCCTCTTCGAGAGCCCCCTGCGCCCCTTCGGCGGCATGGAGCAGTTCGCCTGGAGCCCCGACGGTAAGACCATTGCCTACACCTGCCGCAAGAAGACTGGCATGGAGTATGCCCGCAGCACCGACAGCGACATATACCTATATAATATAGCCGACGGCAGCGTTGTCAACATCTGCAAGGAGTGCGGCGCCAACAAGAACATGGGCTACGACACCAATCCCGCCTACAGCCCCGACGGCAGCCGCATCGCCTGGCTCAGCATGGAGCACGACGGCTACGAGAGCGACCAGAACCGCCTCTTTGTCATGGACGTCGCCACCGGCGCCAAGGTGTTCCTCAGCGAGAGCTTCGAGAGCAACGTCGATGAGTTCGTCTGGGCTCCCGACGGAAAGAGTCTCTACTTCGCCGGCGTATGGCACGGCGAGACGCACATCTACCGCCTCGACCTCGACGGCAAGGTGGAACGCCTCACCCAGGGACAGTACGACTTCGGCGGCATCTGCCTCCTCGGCGAGAAAGACCTGCTCTGCAAGCGACACTCGTTCCTCGAGGGCGACGAAATCTACCGTTTCCCCGTCGGCACCCCTGCACAGATTGCCCAGCTCACCACAGAGAACAAGCACATCTACGACCAGATAGACCGCGCCACGTGTGAGCCGCGCTGGGTGAAGACCACCGACGGCAAGGACATGCTCGTATGGGTCATCTACCCGCCCCATTTCGACCCCAACAAGAAATACCCCACCCTGCTCTTCTGCGAGGGCGGCCCGCAGAGCCCCGTCAGCCAGTTCTGGAGCTACCGTTGGAACATGTCCATCATGGCCGCCAACGACTACATCGTCGTTGCTCCCAACCGCCGCGGCCTGCCAGGCTTCGGCAACGAGTGGAACGAGGAAATCAGCGGCGACTACGGCGGCCAGTGCATGAAAGACCTCCTCACCGCCATCGACGAGCTGAGCAAGGAGCCCTACATCGACAACGACCGTCTGGGCTGTGTCGGTGCCTCGTTCGGCGGCTACAGCGTCTATTGGCTGGCGGGCCACCACGACGGACGCTTCAAGGCCTTCATCGCCCACGACGGCATCTTCAACCTCGAGATGCAGTACCTCGAGACGGAGGAACTCTGGTTCACCGACTGGGACCTCGGCGGCCCGTACTGGGAGAAGAATGCCAAGACGGCACACAGCTATGCCAACTCACCCCATCTCTTCATCGAGAAATGGGACACGCCCATCCTCTGCATCCATAGCGAGCGCGACTACCGCATCCTCGCCAGCCAGGCCATGAGTGCCTTCAATGCCGCCATCCTCCGCGGTGTTCCCGCCGAACTGCTCCTCTACCCCGACGAGAACCACTGGGTGCTCAAGCCCCAGAACGGCGTCCTATGGCAGCGCACCTACTTCGAATGGCTCGACAAATGGCTGAAGTGATTTACTATTTGACGATTTACTAAATAGAATACACTTCAACAATCCGCTCAATAATCTGCCCGATGCAAATAGTAAATAGTAAATCATCAAATAGTACCTTACTTAGCAGCAGTCGTTCAGCTCGTTGGACTGTGCTGCTCATCGTCTCGCTGACGATGTTGTTCGGCTATTTCCTCAACGACGCCATGGCGCCGCTGATGACCGCCCTGCAGAGCCAGTATGGCTGGACGGCTGGCGACTACGGCTTCTTCAACTCGTCCTACAGCTGGCTCAACGTGTTCTGCCTGATGCTCATCTTCGGCGGCATCATCCTCGACAAGAAGGGCCCCCGCTTCACGGGCACCATCGCTTGCGCGCTGATGGTCGTCGGAGCGTTTGTCAAGTACATCGCCGTGCAGTACGTCCCCAGCCCTGCGGCCGATCCGGGACATCTCGTGTTCCTCGGGCATCACCGCCAGGTTGTCATCGCCTGCATCGGCTTTGCCGTCTTTGCCATGGGCTACGAGATGTGCGGCATCACCGTCAGCAAGGTCATCGCCAAGTGGTTCACGGGCCACGAGATGGCGCTGGCCATGGGTGTGCAGGTAGCCCTGTGCCGCGTGGGCTCATTCGCAGCCATGTTCTTCAGCCCCATGATAGCCAAGCGTTGGCAGATGTCGTCGCCCCTGCTGCTCTCGTGCGTCCTGCTCTGCGTCGCCCTGTTGGCCTACCTTGTCTTCAACGTCATGGACAAGAAGCTCGACACCCAGCTGGCGGCCATGCGTAGCCAAATAGTAAGTAAATCGTCAAATAGTACCTCCCCCGACGATGGGTTCAGGCTGTCCGACCTGAAGGCCATCCTCACCTCGCGCAGCTTCTGGCTCATCGCCCTGTTCTGCCTCATCTTCTACTCCTCCGTCAAGCCATTCAACAAGTTCTCCACCAGTCTGATGCTGAACAAATACGGCTTTACGGACGACTCCGCCTTCGTCAACTTCGTCCCCTCGCTGCTCCACCTGTGCAGCCTATGCCTTACCCCCCTCTTCGGCTGGCTCTACGACAAGAAGGGACACGGCACGCGGTTCCTCATCATCGGATGCTGCGTTCTCATTGCCGACATGCTGCTCTTTGCCCTTCCCGTCTTCCCGACGCAGGGGTTTGCCATCGTCCTCATGGTTGTGCTGGGCGTGGCCTATTCGATGGTGCCCGCCGTCTTCTGGCCCATCATCCCCAAGGTCATCCCCCATCGCAGGCTCGGCACCGGCTACAGCGTCATCTTCTGGATACAGAACATCGGCCTCAGCTATGTTCCCCTGCTCATCGGCCTTGTCCTCGACCGCTGGTGCATCACCGGCACCTCGCCGGGCGGCGCCCCCACTTACGACTACACGCTGCCCATGTGCATCTTCGCCAGCCTGGCCCTCGTGTCCGTCCTCATTGCCACCCTCATCCGCCGGGACGACCGCAAGAACCACTACGGCATCGAGGAACCGAACATCAAAAAGAACTAAGAAAAGAGTGAAATCGTAAATCGTTAAATCGTAAATCCAAATAGTAAATAGTAAATCGTCAAATCGTAAATAACAAAAAGATGTCAGAAGTAATCTCCAATGTTCAGCAGAAGCTGAACGACAAAGCGTGGGCCCGCTGGACAGCCCTCATTCTCATAGCCCTGATGATGTTCTTCGGCTATATGTTCGTCGATGTCATGTCGCCCCTTCAGGCGCTCGTAGAGTCTGAGAAAGGGTGGACGCCCGGCGTCTTCGGCACCTACGCCAGCGCCGAGTACATCCTCAACGTCTGCGGCTTCCTCATCCTTGCCGGCATCATCCTCGACAAGATGGGCATCCGCTTCACGGGCGTCCTCTCGGCAAGCATGATGCTTGTCGGCGCCTGCATCAAGTTCTACGCCGTCAGCGACTGGTTTGCCGGCAGCGGCTTCGAGACGTGGCTTAACAGCTGGTGGACGGCCATGCCCGGCAGCGCCAAGCTGGCTGCCCTCGGCTTCATGATTTTCGGCTGTGGTTGCGAAATGGCCGGCACCACCGTCAGCAAGGCCATTGCCAAGTGGTTCAAGGGCAAGGAGATGGCCATGGCCATGGGCATCGAGATGGCCATTGCCCGCGTGGGCGTCTTCGCCATCTTCTCCATCAGCCCCGTCATTGCCGCCAGGATGGGCTCCGTCGCCGCCCCCGTCGGTTTCTGCACCGTCTTGCTCCTCATCGGCCTCATCAACTTCATCATCTTCACTTTCATGGACAAGAAGTTCGACGGCCAGCTCATTGCCGCAGGAGAGAAGACACAGGAGAAAGACCCCGAGGACGAGTTCCACGTGAAAGACCTCGGCAAGATTTTCGGCTCGCTCAACTTCTGGGTCGTGGCCCTGCTGTGCGTGCTCTACTACAGCGCCATCTTCCCCTTCCAGCGCTACGGAGCCAACATGCTGCAGTGCAACCTCGACGGCATTTCGGCAGCGTCAGCAGCCAACATCTTCCGTTGGTTCCCCATAGGCGCCGCAGCCATCACCCCCTTCCTCGGCGCCTATCTCGACCGCAAGGGCAAGGGAGCCACCATGCTCATCTGGGGTGCCGTGCTGCTCATCGTCTGCCACCTGGTGTTTGCCTTCGTGCTGCCCGCCACCCACAGCCGTGTCATCGCCTACGCCACCATCGTGGTGCTCGGCATCAGCTTCTCCCTCGTCCCCGCCGCCCTGTGGCCCTCCGTGCCCAAGATTATCGACGAGAAGGTGCTCGGCTCGGCCTATTGCCTCATCTTCTGGGTGCAGAACATCGGCCTCTGCCTCGTCCCTGCCCTCATCGGCAGCGTGCTCGCCAGCAGCAACGCCGACAACCCCGCCGTCATCGCCGCCAAGGCCGCAGGAGCCGACTTCATCCCCTACAACTACACCGTGCCCCTCGTCATCTTCGCCTGCTTCGGCGTCGCCGCCTTCCTCATCGCCCTCTACCTGAAGGCCCTCGACAAGAAGCGCCACCTCGGACTCGAAGAACCCAACATCAAGAAGTAATGCGGACACGTCATTCCAACCATTGTATTATATCATTCAAGAAAGCCCTGTTTGGGGCTTTCTTGTTGATAGCTGTCACCATGCAGGCGGCCGAGCCGTTCACGAAGATTACCGTCGCCTCGTGGAACATCGGCCACTTCGCGCTGGGCAAGGCCGCCGACAGCCGCATCACCCTCGACGAAGCGCCCGACAAAGCCCTTGCCTACCGCCGTTTCATCGACAGCATCGGCGCCGACATCATGGCCGTCGTCGAGTACAGCCCCGAGTTTGTCCGCGACGCCGACGGCCGGATGCTCCTTTCAGCCCGTGATGAAGTCTTTGTCGGCTACACCAACGCCATCATCGGTCCCAAGTGGGACTACAACGGCAACGCCATCTTCAGTAGCGGCATCCCCTTGGGCATGGGCGAGACGACGCGCTACTCCCAGGCCACCCAGCCCCGCTACTACCTCGCCACCGACATCACCCTCGGCGGCGAGACCGTGAAGTTCGTCTCCACCCATCTCGACTGGAACCAAGGCGAGCATGGAGCCGAATATCGGGCTATCCAGATCAAGGAGCTCATCGAAGCCTTCGACGCCTACCCCTACGTCATCCTCTGTGGCGACTGGAACGTGACGGACGCCAGCGAGTACGATGCCTTCCTCCGCGCCGGCTACCGCATGGCCAACCACGGCACGGTGGGCGACCTCCCCACCTACCCCGCCGGAGACGCCCCGCGCAGTCCACTCGACAACATCATCGTCAAAGGCTTTGTCCCCAGCCGCGTCCGCATTTTCAACGAGCCCACCCTAAGCGACCATTGCCTCATCGCCGCCGACCTCACCATGATACATTAAGGATTATAGTATTGAGTCCACTTGAAAAGGTCTTCTCCGTTCAGACGGATTTGCAATCCGGCTGCGGTGAGTTGGGGGATTTGCAATCCCCCAGCCTGTGGACAGGTAGCAAATGATGAGGGATTACAACGGACGGAGCAGCGAGCGCAGAGCGATGCTTGCATCGGCTATG
>Ga0208297_1000956_pt1 | contig 37780 bp, 29 predicted proteins | sample LMS_cellobiose_e_FD_187367 | JGI IMG/M metagenome (GOLD analysis project Ga0208297, IMG submission 187367) | Rumen-fistulated moose microbial communities from Alaska, USA - LMS_cellobiose_enrichment (SPAdes) (version 2) | ecosystem: Host-associated > Mammals > Digestive system > Stomach > Rumen... | reverse complement strand
AGTACCGCTCTTCCTCCCAGCTGTCAAGACATGAGATGAGGCTATTCCTCCGTTAGGGTGAGGCTATTTCGCCGTGACGGTGCGGCTAAAAGTCCGTGCAGCCGCGGCTTTTGGGGCGTGATTTGCGGTTATAGGGCGATTCGTGGTATAATAGGTGCAGGGAAATCAAGGAAAACGCGTTAAAAACCTTGCACCTACAGGAGGGCTGAGAATGTACAAACGGCATACAGGCCAGGTTTCCATGCTGGAATCACCCGAAATGTTCGGCCCATTGCCGCTCGATCCGAATAATGAATGGATCAAGCTGAGCAAGCTGGTTCCCTGGCGGGAGTTCGATCTGAAGTATGCGAAGAACTTCAGAAGCAAGAAAGGCCAGAGGGCGATCGATTCCAGAATGGCGTTGGGTGCGCTCCTGATCAAACCGGCTTACAAAGCCCTGTCTGATGAAGATATCACCAAAGAGATTGCCATGAACCCATACCTGCAATACTTTCTTGGGCTGCATGAATACAGGTATGAATGTCCGTTCGATCCCAGCATGATGACCAGGTTCCGTCAGCGGATCACTCCCGAAATGCTTGCCTGGGTGAATGACCAGATCATTGGCCGGAAGGCAGAAGAGGAAGGGGACAAAAAGGATAGCAACAACGATTCTGGTGATTCCGGCAATGATGGAGATGACGGTCAGGCCGATGAAAACCACAGTGGCGAAAAGAAAGAGGAAAAGAATGAAGGCACCATCATTCTGGATGCGACCTGTGCACCGCAGAACATCCGGTTTCCAACAGACGCTTCTCTGCTGAACGAGGCACGGGAAAAAGCAGAAGAAATCATTGATACCCTCCATGACATGGGACTCTCCGAAGGAAAGAAACCGAGGACCTACCGGGAGAAAGCCCGCAGGAAGTACAACAGTTTCTCCAAATCCCGGAAAAAGACCGTGAAACTGATCCGGAACACGATTCGACAGCAGCTGGGATACCTGAACCGGGATCTGGGAATCATTGACGCTTATGAGCTGAGGCATCCGGGATGTCTGCAGAAGCTTCCATCCCGACAGCAGACGATGCTGCAGGTGATCCGGACCCTGTATTCCCAACAGGAGTATATGTATCGGACCGGGACCCACAAGGTTCCTGACCGAATTGTCAGTCTGTCCCAAAGCTGGGTGAGACCGATCGTCCGGGGAAAACAAGCTGCGGACGTTGAATTCGGTGCCAAGGTGGAAATGAGCGTAGTGGACGGTTTCCTCCGGATTGAGGACTTACGGTGGGATGCTTTCAACGAAAGTACCACCCTCAAGCAATCGGTGGAAGCCTACCGGAAAGCCTACGGGCACTACCCGGCCAGAGTCCTGGCAGATATGATCTTCCGAACCAGGGAGAACCTGAAGTACTGCAAGGGACACGGAATTCATCTGAATGGTCCCAAGCTCGGGAAGCCATTTACAGATCCGGCAGAGGCCAAGAAACACAAGAAGCTGGAATGGCTGGAATCCGGAGAACGTGGAGAAATCGAAAGGCAATTCGGCGTTGGAAAACGCCGGTATTCGCTGGATTGCATCGTTACCAAGCTGAAGGAAACCAGCGAAGTGATGATCCATTCCATTGTGATCTACATGAACCTGCGCAAGAGGCTCCGGCTTCTTTTGCGCTCTCTTTTCAGCTTGCTCCAAATGATGATTCAAAGCCGCCTGAAAGAGAGGAATTTTGCACTTGCCTGAAAAAAAGGATATTTGTGCAGGTGACACTAGCATAGAACGGCGCATAGTCAAGCGAGAGGGGGGCCAGGGCGACATCGCATTCGATGCGGTATTCGTCTATATTGAGCAGCGCCTCGGCGGCGTACACGCCGCCCGGCATGTCGCGGTTGAGAGGATCCATGATGGCGCTGTCCATGCCGTTCATCATGGCGCCGATGAAATTCAGGAAGCCCTCCGGCGTCGCGGCCACACTGAACGCCAGGGGATCGATGAAGAGCCGGTTAAAGCCCCCATTTTTTGAGGAATTCGTCCCGCTTTTTCAACTCTTCTGAAGAGCTGAAATGGAACAGAACATTTCTTCTTCCGCCCAGCACCATCTGGATGGCCCGATAGATTCGATAGATCCAGGCGGCGGGCAGCAGCCAGGCTTTGCCTTTTATAAAGTGATAGTTTTCATTGTTTTTCATCATGCTGTAGGAGGGAAAAACAAACGAGACGGCCCTCTTTGTCATGCTGATGATTGGAACGCCGCCCTGCCGGGCCACATTCACCGCTTCGTTGATGTTGTTTTCTTTATTGTCGTATCCGAAAACGCCGTTGGCAAAAACAGCCGCCGTCGCGTCTTCATAAAACCCAGCGTCAAGCCGCTTCTCATTCAATGGCGACGGAATACCAAACCATTCCCTGATAAACGCGAAACAGCAAGAAGCAAACGCCAGCATGTCCAATTCATCCAGACGCGCCGTGATCCACGGCCAGTCCAGATCGGGTTCCTTCGCGCTCATCACGGCAAGATCGATGAACATGCGAAACCCCACGCCGGAATTCATGAAGTGCTTGCGGAGGTGGAGAAGGAGATACAGAAAATGGAAGCTGACATCAAGCTTGCCGTCTTTCACATAGGGCCAGTAATTTTCAAAGAATGCCTCCAGCGGCGTCCGGTTGATTATCTGCTCATAGATCAGATGATCGTGGAGCTCGATCCCTATCGCGTCCTTGCTGAAACCCATTTCTTTATTGTCCCAATAGGTTGTCTTGGTGTAGCCGAGTTTCAGCATGATGTCGTTGGCCTTCTGGCGATCCTCGCCCTTTATGACGATATCCTGGTCGCCCATCGTCCGCAGCGCGGGAGCCGGATAATACTTCGCCACCTCATCGCCTTTCACGATGAAGTATGGGATACCAGCTTCCTGAAACGTTGACGAAATACGCTGCAAGGCCTCTTCCCGCGCCATATAGTAAAACAGGCAGGCGACATAGGCCTTTTCAAACAGCGGCCGAACGCTCTCCGGCAAAAACGCTTTGCATTGGCAAAACACGATGCCGCCCAGCTGATGTTTCTGGGCGATTTCGTATATTTCTGTCCAATTCAGCTCTTTCTCCGGTATGGTTTTCTCATTCCCCAAAAAATCTTTGATCACGCGCAAGAAGTATGCTTGTTCTTTCGTCATCTTTACAGCCCTTGCTTTATCCAGATTATTCCGCTTCCAATAACAAATACCAGCGTCAGATTTTTCTCCAAACCATCCTGTTGACGACGCCCACGTAGCTCTGGATGATTTTGACAACCTTGTCTGAAACGTTGAGATCGGCGTAATCCGCAACGGGCGCCGTTCCACCGTTCGCTTCATTTCGGACCATCTCCACGGCGGTGTCAACCGCCTGGAGCAGGCCTGTCGTATCGATGCCCGAGAGGATAAAGCATGCTTTATCCAGCGCCTCCGGCCGCTCTGTGGAGGTGCGTATGCAGACGGCGGGGATTGGATGGCCGACGCTGGCAAAGAAGCTGCTCTCTTCCGGGAGAGTGCCGCTGTCACTGACCACGCAAAAGGCGCTCATCTGCAGGCAATTATAATCATGGAAGCCAAGCGGTTCATGCCGTATCACCCGAGGATCCAGCCGGAAACCGGACTCTTCAAGCCGTTTGCGGGATCGTGGATGGCACGAATACAGGATCGGCATATCATATTTTTCGGCCATCCTGTTGATCGCCGTGAAAAGACTGGTGAAGTTGGCTTCCGTGTCGATATTCTCTTCCCTGTGGGCGGACAGGAGGATGTACTTCCCCTTCTCCAGGCCAAGGCGAGCGTGGATACCGCTCGATCGAATCGCCTCCAGGTTTTCCGTCAACACCTCCGCCATGGGGCTCCCCGTCACAAAAGTCCGCTCTTTAGGCAGGCCGCAATCCGCCAGATATCGGCGTGCGTGCTCAGAATATGCCAGATTCACATCAGAGATGATGTCGACAATACGTCGGTTGGTCTCTTCGGGCAGGCACTCATCCTTGCAGCGGTTTCCCGCCTCCATGTGGAAAATGGGAATGTGGAGACGCTTTGCGCCAATGACGGAAAGACAGCTGTTCGTGTCTCCCAAAACCAGAACCGCGTCCGGCCTCAATGTCGCCATGGCTTTGTAGCTTGCGGCGATAATGTTGCCCATTGTCTCGCCCAGGTCCGCGCCGACCGCGTCCAAATACAGCTCCGGATCGACGAGCCTCAGGTCTTTAAAAAAAACGCCGTTCAGGTTATAGTCGTAGTTCTGCCCAGTATGAACGAGCAAAGTGTCAAAATACTTTCTGCATTTCCTGATGACAGAGGAGAGCCGGATGATCTCGGGCCGCGTGCCCACGATGATCATAAGCCTGATTTTCCCATTCTCCTGCCACTGGGGATATTCCATCTCATGATACCTCTTTTCATTTTGGCTCAACCGGTTCCCGATATGTGTCGGGGCGATTTGGATCGAAGATTTCGTTGGCCCACATCAGCGTGACCAGCGGCTCCGTCTCAGACAGATTGACGATGTTATGGGTGTATCCCGGCAGCATATACACGGCCCGCAGGCTTTCTCCGCTGACCTCGAACGACATCACTTCGTCTGTGCCTATCTTGCGCTCCTGGATCAGTCCGTGACCGCTGACGACGATGAATATTTCCCATTTGCCGTTATGCCAGTGCTCTCCCTTTGTGATGCCCGGCAGCGAAACGTTGACGGAAAACTGGCCGTGATCGGCCGTTTTAAGCACCTCCGTGAAACTGCCCCTCGCGTCGACGCTGCCCTTCAGCTCCACACAGACCTTTTCCTTCGGAAGGTAGGAAAGATACATGGCGTAGAGCTTCTTCTCGAATGAACCCGGCTCCATGGCCGGCATGAGGAGCGTCGCCGGCTGATCGTGGAACCAGCACAGGCACTGGACGATATGCCCCAGCGTGGCTTTATGGGTGTTTCTCGCCCCGCAGTACCGGCCCTCGCCATGCCACCGCGGCGTCAGCCCATCGTACAGGACGCCTTCGATCACCTCGCCCGCCGCCGGATAATCACAGCGGTGAGGACGGCCTTCCAGCGCGTCAAACATCTCCTCGACCAAGTCGTCGATGAAGAGCAACTCCAACTCGACGGCCGGATCGTTCACCGTGATTGGCAGATCGTTCGCGATATTATGGCAAAAAGTTCCGATCGCGCTGTTGTAGTTCGGACGCAACCATTTCCCAGCGATGTTCGGAAAGCGATAGACGAACACAGGCGCGCCTGTGTCGGCGGCATACGAGAAGAACAGCTCTTCTCCGGCTTTTTTGCTCAGTCCGTAGGCGGACGTTCCAAATCGACCGGCCAGCGTCGCCTGGATGGACGAGCTCAGCATGACCGGGGCTCTGTTTCCGTGCCTCTTCAAAGTATCCAGGAGGATCGACGCAAAATGACAGTTCCCCTCCTGGAATTCCGCCGGATCCTGCGGGCGGTTCACACCGGCCAGGTTGAACACAAAATCGCAGTCACGGCAGAAGCGATCCAAATCCCGCGACGTGTTTTCCCGATCATACTCATAGATCTCCTCGATGAAGAGATCCGGTCTCGTCTTGTTTTTTCCATCTCTGATGTTTTTCAGGTTCTCGATCAGGTTGCGGCCAACAAAGCCCGCCGCGCCTGTCACAAGGATATTCATCGTTCTTCTCCTCCGTCAGCGGCTGTGCCGGATACCCCTCAGTTCTTCCTGAACATATTCCGTCGTCAGAAGCTTTTTCACGACGCCCTCCACGTCAAGCCGGATGGCATTGTGGCTCGTGTAGGACTCGTCCGCCATGGTCTGAAGCTGACCATTGACGAAATACTGATCGTAATTCAGATCCCGGTTATCGGCCGCCACGCAAAAATAACGCCCCATATCCGCCGCGCGAAGCCGCTCCTCTCTGGTCAGCAGCGTCTCATAGAGCTTCTCGCCATGGCGGGTGCCGATGATGTTGGAGCCGGTGTCGCCGAACAGTTGCTGAACAGCCTTGGCCAAGTCGCCGATGGTGGAGGCGTCCGCTTTCTGGATGAACAGATCGCCCGGATTGGCATGTTCAAAGGCGAAGCGCACCAGCTCTACCGCCTCGTCCAGATTCATGAGGAAGCGCGTCATATTCGGATCGGTTATGGTGACGGGCTTTTGACTGTGGATCTGGTCGATGAAGAGCGGGATAACGGAGCCGCGGGAACACATCACGTTGCCGTAGCGCGTGACGCAGATCACGGGGCCGCCTCGCTCGGCAGCCACACGGGCGTTGGCGTAGATCACGTGTTCCATCATTGCCTTGCTGATGCCCATGGCGTTTATGGGATATGCGGCCTTGTCGGTCGACAGACACACCACCCGCTTCACATCGGCGTTGATCGCGGCATGAAGCACGTTATCCGTGCCTTCGATATTCGTTTTGACCGCCTGCATCGGAAAAAACTCACAGCTGGGCACCTGCTTCAATGCAGCCGCGTGCCAGATGTAGTCAACGCCGGGCATGGCGTCCGCTACGCTTCTCGGATCCCTCACATCGCCGATATAGTATTTGACCTTGTTCGCGTGATCCGGATACCTGGCCTGCAGATCGTGCCGCATATCGTCCTGCTTTTTTTCATCACGGGAAAAGATGCGAATCTGACCGATATCCGTCGTTATAAAATGTTTCAGAACAGTGGCGCCAAAGCTGCCGGTGCCGCCTGTAATGAGCAGTGTCGCTCCGTTGAATGCGCTCATTGTTGCAAACTCTCCTTTATCGGCTCCTTTTGAACGGTTACCCCACAGATCGCGGTCATGCTCTTTTCAGCTTTTTCAGAACGGGTAAACAAACCGTCTCGAAAATGCGATTGTTCGTCCTCTTCCAGTACAAAACGCACAAAGTGCCGTAAAATGACGCCCCGACGACTATTTCCAACGCGAGCTTGACGGTCGTATTGACACGAATCAAAGCGACGACCCTCACGATGCCCGCCATCAGCAGCCCAATGATCGCGTAAACGCAGGTTCTCGCAAGCGTCTTGCCGAAATCCAGGTCTTTCCCGCGCAGGGAACGGAGCTGAATCGCGCAGGCAGCAATTTCCGCGACGACCGTCGCGATCGCGGCTCCCATCGCACCATAGAGTGGGATCAGAATGAAGTTCAGAATCAGATTGACGACCGCGCCGACAACAACAGATTTCGTGAATTCCCTCTCCATCTTCATCGGGATCAGATACTGCGTCCTGATGATGACCGAAGAGCCCTTAAAGAGGAAAATGGGCGTGAAGACGATTGTCAGCGCGACGCACGGCTCATACCCGGCGCCGAAGAAGATCGGTACGAATTCGTTTGAAACGGCAGCTATCCCACAGGCCATCGCGATACTCGTGACAGCCACGCCCTCAAGGGTGGCGATGAACTGGTCGTTTGCTTCGCTTTGCTTCCCATTCGCCAGGAGAGCGGATATTCTCGGCAGCATGACGGTTCCGATTCCGTTGATCACCAGCAGCGGGATCTGAACGATCTTATCCGAATTGTAGTAAAACCCCGATTGCTCATACGTGCTGAGCAGGCCGAGCATCGTCTTGTCCATGGTGTGATACACGGTCATGGCCAGGAGCGGAACAAACAGCACCAGATTGGGCTTGATATGCTTTTTGATCGTTTCAACCGAAACCCTCGTAAAAGCGACATACTTTGGAAGGCGAACGAACAGGACGGCGTTGCTGACCAGGGTGCTGCCAGTCATGATGAGCGTATAGATCCACAGATCCGCTTCGCGCTTTACCAGCAGCAGGATCAGGCAAACCGAAACGATCTTGATGACGACGCTTCGGGTGACGGTGATCTGAAAATCTTCCACGCCAAAGAAAAGCCAGTTGACGTCCACCAGACAGCTGATCAACGCGATGCCCTGCAGGAGCGCTATCAGTCGATTCTCCGAACAGAAAAAAGACAGATAGACGGCATAGGCCGCTGTCGCGATGAGCGTCACGATGATCTGCAAGGCAAAGATGCCGGAGAAGACATCGCTTCTTTGAGACCGGTTGTTCTTCGCGGAAGCGACGCTTCGCGTGCCGTAATTGACGGTCCCCAGCATCGCCACCAGGGTGAAATACAGCACAACCGATGTCGTGTATGAAAAAACGCCCAACTGAGCAGCCCCGAGCTTCCGCGCCAGATACGGCGCGGTGATCAGCGGCATACAGGCGGACAGCACCTGGTATGCCGTTTGAAGACCCAGATTTTTCTTGACGTTGCTCATTTTTCGTAATCTATCCTTTTTGAGGAACGACGCTTTTGTTCCAGCTCCACGCTCCAAAACATTACCGCGCAGTCCATGGTTCATACGTTCCGAATTCCAAAATATCCGCTATTCTCACGCACGCGCGCCCGTCGCCATAGGGATTGCATGCGCGGGCCATTTTTTCATAGGATTCCCTGTTTTCCAGAAGCTCCTTGAAATTCCGATAAATCACGTCCTCGTTCGTGCCGACCAGACGGAGCGTGCCGGTCTTCACGCCTTCCGTACGCTCCGTGGTATCTCTCATGACGAGAACAGGGCGGCCGTAAGACGGGCATTCCTCCTGAATTCCGCCCGAATCGGTCAGGCACAGGTGGCAGCGCGCCTCGAAGTTATGGCAGTCGAACACCTCGATAGGCTCGATGATATGAATCTGATCGCAGCCTCCAAACTCCTCCTCCGCGGCTAGGCGCACCGCCGGGTTCATGTGGATCGGATAGACCGCTTTGCACTCGGGATGCTCGTCGAGCACCCGCCGGATCGCCCGGAACATCCGATGCATCGGCTCGCCGAGGTTCTCCCGGCGATGGGCCGTGATAAAAATCAGCTTGCCGTCTCCGACCCAGTCCAGCTCCGGGTGCGTGTAGTCCGCCTTTACCGTGTGCTTCATCGCGTCGATAACGGTATTGCCCGTGATGTAGATGGTAGAAGGATCCTTTCCCTCCCGAATGAGATGATCCGCGGCCAGCTGAGTCGGCGCGAAGTTGAACTGCGATATGATTCCCACGCCCTGCCGGTTGAACTCTTCCGGATAAGGGCTGTGGATGTTGTACGTTCTCAATCCCGCTTCAACGTGACCGACAGGAATTTGGAGATAGAAGCAGGCCAGCGCGGTCACGAAAGTCGTCGAAGTATCCCCATGCACCAGCACGACGTCTGGCCTGACTTCTTCCAGCACGCTTTTGATTCCGTTCAGAACATTGACGGTGATGTCAAAGAGAGTCTGCCTCTCTTTCATGATATTCAGATCGTAATCCGGGACGACGCCGAAGGTCTCCAAAACCTGATCCAGCATCTGCCTGTGCTGCGCGGTAACGCATACGATGGTCTGAATGCCCCTGCGTGTCTTCAGCTCGTTGACGAGAGGACACATCTTGATTGCTTCCGGTCTCGTGCCAAAGACCAGCATCACTTTTTTCATACATGAAACCCCTCAAATGTGGTAAACGCCCGGCTGATGAATGATGTTCTGGCAGTCCAGAACGATTTTGCCCGCCAGCTTGTTTGCGTTTTCCCTGATTTCATTGTGCTTGACCATTACGACCACGAAATCCACCGCGGCGAGGAACTCGTCCAGGTCGTGGTACTGATGGGCGACCACATCCTTCACGATGAACGGGTCGTAGACCTTCAACCCCGTGGCGAGGTGGCGTTCCTGGCTTTCCAGCAGCTGGAGCGTCGGCGATTCGCGCAGGTCGTCCACGTTTTCCTTGTATGTCAGGCCGTAGAGGCCGACCCTGGCAATATCCGACATGTGGTTTTCCTTCATGATCTCATAGATTCGGTTGAGCACAAAATCCGGCATCCCGTCGTTGGTCTTCATGGACTCGTCTATAACCTTCGCGAGGCTCGGATAATCGCCCACCAAGAACCAGGGATCCACCGAAATGCAGTGGCCGCCCACGCCCGGCCCGGGTTGGAGGATATTGACGCGGGGATGCATATTGCATATCCTGATGATCTCATACACGTCCATGCCGTCATGACGGCATATCTTGGCCAGTTCGTTGGCAAAGGCGATGTTGACGGCGCGGTACGTATTCTCCACAACCTTGGTCATCTCCGCCGTCTTGATACTGGTCACGATGATTTCGCCCTGACAGAAGGACTTGTACAGCGCCTTCACCTTCTCGCCCACGGACCTGTCATCCGCGCCGATGGTGCGGTTGTTGTGCAGCAGCTCATAGACCATGTTGCCGGGAATGATTCGTTCCGGCGCGTGAACGAGGTGTATATCCTCGCCGATGACAAATCCGGTGCCTTCGATCTCCGGACGCACATATCGCTCGATGGTGCCCGGGGAGACGGTGGATTCGATGATCAGGGTCGCGCCTTTTCGCGCCACCTTCAGCACATCCTTCACGGCGGCGATAACGTAAGCGGGATCAACCTTTTTGCTGAATTTGTCATAGGGGGTTGGAACGGACACGATGTAGGTGTCTGTCGTTTGGTATTCCGTGGTGAAAATGATCCCGCCGGCCAGGGCCTGCCGGAACAGCTCGTCCAGGCCGTCCTCCTTGAAGGTCGTCTGTCCCATGTTCAAAGTTGCGACAAGCTCCGCGTTATAATCCGTGCCGATGACTTTGATGCCATGGGAGGCCAGCATCAGCGCCGTCGGCAATCCAATGTAGCCGAGTCCTATGACGTTTACCATTTCATTCTCCTCCGATTCTCTATGGGTTTGACGTTTTGATGTATTTGCATACCGGCTTCCGATCGCCGCCCCCGTCGCCGTCTTCCGAGGGCTTGTCGATTGCCGCCTCATTCACGGCGGGATCATTGGCGCAAAGGACGCCGATGATAAACCAGAGCTGGGAGCACCATAGATAGGTGCCGCTGAAGTTCAGAAAAACCGAGAAATAAGTGACGTACAGCAGGATCCATGTGTGATTCAGATCCGCCTTCAGATAGCGGAACGTGTTCTTCCATATGGAATAAAAAGCATATCCCCATAGGAGCATATAGAACACGCCGGCGTGCATGCAGGTCTCCAGAACGATATTGTGCGGATAGGCCATGCCAGTATCCCTCAGATTAAATATGCCGTATCCCAGAACCGGGCTCCTGTAGATCAGCTCAAAACTGGTGGAATAAATGATATTCCGCCCTCCATTGTACGACGTTTCCTGATCCGTTGGGGAGAAGACCGATGACAACCTCCCCAGTGAATCCGATATGAGCGAATTGCCGCCAATCTGTGTGAGTATAACGACAAACACGCCAATCGAAACGATGATGAACGCTGGAAGGGCTCTTCTTTTGACATTCCGAACCTTGTTTTTTTGACCGATCAGATAAAACGCCAGCAGCGTATTGACGACCATGAGGATAAAACCTCCCCTGCCACCGGAAACAACGACCGAAAAGGCGGAGAGGACGCCCGTCACGATCTCGGCGATCTTGCCCGCTGTCGTTCGGAAGATGGGAAATCTGTCCCCGTCGTCCGCTATGAAGACATAGTAAAGTTCCAGCCCGACGCAGAAGGCCGCCGTATAGGAAAGCCCCTGGTAATTTGTTCCACCGAAGGACAGCGTATTAAGATGAGAGACGCCGAGCGACAGGTAGCGCATCACGGAAAGAAACGACGCGACGCCCATCATTATCGTCAGGACCTCCAGTAACTTGGGAATGCCAGAATCGCCAACCGTTGGAACAAAGGCACCTACCAACATCGCGGGAATGGCCCACAGAAAGAAATACAGAAAATACGTCGTATTCTCTTCAACGAACAAACCATATACGTAATAGAGCCCGACGACGAGAAACATCAAGCCGAAGCCCTTGATCATTTTATCGGGAACAACGCCTCTTTTCCCGATGAAGCCAAATGCCGCTCCGACAAAAGCCGTGCCGAACACCGCATAATTAAACAATTCGTACAGCATGGCCGGCACGCGGATCGATATGCAGCCCAGCAGTTCGACGACCGGGAAATAGGCCATGGTCGAAAACGAGGCCAGAATGCACAATGCGCCGGAGAGGGAAGAAAACCGGTTCGCGCCGTTCTTCGTCCCACCATCTGTCAAATAGTTTTTACCGTCTCCCATAACAGTCTATCGCTTTCCTAAGATATTCCGTATACTGTTTCGCGATGGTCGCGTAGTCGTATCCGGATTCGATAAACAAGCGCGCGTTGTCTCTGTATTCGCCGCGTTCCTCGTCTTTCATCGCGCTAAACCGCATGATCTTTGAGCGAAAATCCTCCACATCTCCCGCTCTGAAATTGGCGCCGTTATGGTGGCCGCAGCGATCCACATTCACATTATTATCCTCAGAAAGGACGGGAAGCCCGCAGGCTTGGGCGTCGTAGAAGCTCATGCTGCACTGCTTGGGAAATACCGAAAGATCCGCCATCTGATAGAACTGCGCCAGTTCCAGATAGTTCTGCGTGGGGAACATGAGGACTTTGTTCTCGGATTCATCCAGCAGCGCTTTGACCTGTCTGCCATATTCGTCGTTCGTAGGCGTTCCCACGCAGACGAGGGTGACGGGCTGATCGAATCGTCGCCTGAACGCTTCAGCCAGCAGCCGGCCGCCCTTCGCCTCCGTCAGCTTTCCGGTGTAAACCACGACGAATTCATCCTCGCCGATGCTGTGCTCTCGTCGGAACTTTGCCCGCACCTCGACAGAGGGACAGAACAGGATTGTGTCCGTTCCGAAGGAGATAAAGGGCGTCTGCCCTTTGGGGATGCCCAGATGGACGTTGACGTAGTCGTCGTCCTGAGTGCGGATCACGTCGTAACGCCGTTTTACAATCCTGGGCGTGATGATTCCGCGGAACGCGGCCTCATATAGTTTTACCAGCCTGTTTCCACTGGCCATCGACAGCATGTGGGAGTCGAACATCATGGGATACTTCGGCTTTCTCAGAATGAAGCGTATGGCCGTCAGGGTCTCGACGCAGTGCACGAAAACCACATCCGGCTTCACTTGGTCGACCGCCTCGAATATCTCTTTGCCATACACAAGGCGTCTCATGAAGTAACCCTTCGCGGGGATTCGGATGATCTTAACGCCGGTCGACTTCTCATAGGCGGCGTCCTGCTCCACAAGGCGCTCTCCATAATCGCCGAATTCATGATAAACGGGGTAAAGAAATTCCCTGGTCGGGGTGACGATATAAACCTCGTTGCCCTGCTTCCGCTGAAACTTCGCGAGGGGATTCGCCTGATACCCAAACGCGGGATGAAAGGTCTCATCCACATGCAGTATTTTCATTTCGTCAATTCTCCCAACAGTTTATCCAGAGAGACGAATTGGTTTCCGCGCAACGCCAGTTTTTCTTCCGGCCAGTCCCACCATTTGATGTCGAGCAGTTTTTTGATTTCCTCTTCAGAAAACCTGAAGCGCAATATCCTCGCCGGAGCTCCCGCCACAACGGCGTACGTGGGAACATCATGCGTCACTACGCTGTGCGCCCCGATGACTGCGCCGTCTCCAATCGTGAGGCCGTCGGCTATAAACACGCCTTCGCCGATCCAAACGTCGTTTCCAATCACAACGGGCTTATTGATTTCCACCGGAATGTTCCCGAAATGCCGGCCGAACACATTCCTGCCCTCGCAGAACACAGGCGATGTGGAGATCATATCAAGCGGATGCGCGCCGCCGCCGATGGCGCAGTAGCTGGCGATGGAACAAAAGGCGCCGATCCGCGCGTTCGCCGCTGACGTGTTTTTCCCCATATAGCTGTAACGGCCGACCTTCACGGCGATGCAGTTGGAACCCGTGCCAATCCTGGCCGTCTTGTCTATCTCGCAGTCGCGCAGCGCGGGCCGGTTGATCAGCCGTAGAAATTTGTTGACCAGGTACCCGAGATTGATCTTCATAAGCCCTCCGCTTGTGGAACGATTCTCACCGCTTGTCCTTCAATTCCTGTTCCATGATCTTGGCGTCTATCAGAAAACGATACCAGTAAGCCTGCAGGAAGGCATGCACTCTGCCGGCCTGTCCGTCCAAAAAACCGAGCTTGAAGTAATAGCGATACCAGTAGTAGAACCTGGCCCTCCAGAATTTTGGCAGCCTGTAGTACAGGCCATCGCGTAGCTTCTTCGTCTTCTGCGCCTCGTGGTAGAGGGAGGTGTCAGCCTGCCGCTTTGCCATCGTCTCAAAATAGTCGCTGACTTCTCGAGTGGCGTACCAGTTGTGCTTGTTGATCCAGGTCGTCAGGTCTTTGAAGTCATAGTGCAGGCAGTCGTTCTGAAGGTCCGCTGTCCTGCCCGCCGCCAGAACCACGTGTTCGCCCATCGCCCTGTCCTCATACCGCCCCAATCCGTTTTTGAAAATGGTGAGGTTGTAGAAGGGATAGATGCCGCCGTGGGTTAGGAATCGGCCCATAAAGTATACCTTGAATTTCATCACAAGACCGTTCACGTCGTCGTCATGATGCTCTTCGCAGGCCTTGAGAATCTCTGCCTTCAGCTCAGGAGGCACCACCTCGTCCGCGTCGATCCGGTAGATCCATCGGGTTTTGACATCCACGTTGTCGAGAGCCCAATTGAACTGCTTCGCGTAATGCTCAAAGGGCTCGTGATGATATATCTCCGCTCCGAGTTCCCGGGCAATATCCGTTGTCCGGTCGGTGCTGCCGCTGTCGACAACGACGATCCTGTCCGCCAAGCCGGTGATCGATTCAACACACCGCTTGATGTTCAGTTCTTCGTTCTTCGTGAGGATGATCGCAGTGATGTCCGTCATGACTGTTCCCTCGTTTTTCCACATATTCCATCGAAAACAGCGCCGTATTTCCTCATGGCGACCTCGTAGGCATAGCGTTCCTCATACAGCTTCTTCGCCCGGCGGCTCATGTCCGCGCGCGATTCCGGATCCTCCAGCAGCTCGAGGATGGCGTCCCGCAGGGCAGGCCCGTCGCCGATCTCAACGCTGCGGCCAATCCGCTCTTCCTCCACTTCGGCCGCCAGGTAGCTGTCCTTCTCGACGACGGCCAGCACCGGCTGCCCGCCCTGCAGGTAGCTGTAATACTTGCTGGGCGCACAGGTGCCAATCAGGCCCTTTTCAAGGCTCACGATGCCGCACGAGCTGACAGCCACAGCCTGCTGGAAATCCTTCCCCGTGAGGAAGCCCAGCACCTGCACGTTCTTCAGCCCGCGTTCCCTGATCCGGGCTTCGACCGCGCCCTTCTTGTTGCCGTGACCCACGATCAGGAAGCGGATCCTGTCGTCGTCCTTCAGAAGCTCCGCCGCCTGCATCATCGTCTCCACATCCTGGCAGGTGCCCAAATTCCCGAAATAGGAGACAACGAACTGCCCGCTCCTGTAGCCAAAGCGCGCATACGCCGCGTCGTCTGGCGCGCTTTTCCGCTCGTGCGCCCAGTTTGCGATGGTCACGACGCGGTTCCGGCTGAGTCCCTGCCGGTTCGCAAGGAGAAACGCCTTCATCTCGTCCGTCAGGGCAACAACGCAATCAGCAGCGGCATAGAGCCGCTTGTTGATCCGGTTCATCACCTTGCCGATCACGCTGTCCGGCGTCAGTGTGCGGGAGGCGTAAGCCACCTCCGGGTAGACGTCGTAGGCCACGAACACGATCTTTGTCCCATATTTCTTCCTGGCCCTGAGCGGTACGATGGGAAGGATAGGCGGGTTGGAGTACACGATGACCGCCTTGTAGTTTTTCAGATACGAACATCTAAGCCAAGCCCTGAACGTGAAGGAAAGATAGTTGACAAGGCGTCCCAGGGTGCCGGCCCGGTTCGTCTGGATGTATCTGATTCGCCGGATGCCGACGCCGTCCACCTGTTCCTCAACGGGTAAGTGGCTGTCGGCGCTGTATTCCTTCGGATAGCCCACCAGGCCATCCACCATGAAACCGTGAGCCGCCAGGTAGCTGGCCGTGTCAAACGGCAGGGTGGCGGAGGAATTGTACTCCGGATAGAAGAACTGACAAAGGAACAGGATATCCTTTTTCTGATTTGATTTCACAGTGCTTTTGCTCCCTCCGGTTCCTGGCCGGAACGCGCGCCATATCGGAAACGCCGGCCTCCCGCTCATACCTGGTCAGTCGTCCTCAATGACGCCATAGTCACGTAGCTTTTCAAGCAGCGTGTCCAGATCTCTGACGGCCGTCGCCTCATCCACCTCATATTCATCCAAAAGCGCGGTCAACAGATCCTCGCGCGATACGGGTGACTGCAGCTTTTCCCACAAAAACGCGGAAACGCCGTTCAACAGCACGGTTCCGTTGAATTTGCTGATGTTTTCGCCTGTCGGCATGAGCATGTATTCATCCATGATATGTCTGAGTATAAAACCAGCTTTCGCTTTCACGTCTGAAGCCTCCTTGCATTCCTGTTGACTGTACAGCGCCTGTTTGAGCGCCTTTGCATCGTCCTTTCCTGGCCCGCAGAAGATGCGCACGATCCTGGCCCGGGAAGCCAGACGCACGATGTTGAAGAGCTGAACTGCCGCCGTGTCCGTATCCCACATAGGCAGAAAACACTGCCGCAGCAGCAGGCGTCTCCGCTGCTCGAAGGTCATTTTCCGAACGTAGACGGAAGCCGATCTCCTGACCTCGCAAATCGCCTTGAGCGGAAGGCGCAAATTGCGGAAGCAGCTCTCCTTCCCGTCCCAGGGTACGCCGAACACCTCCGACCCGTCCGCGCGAAGCAGGGGCCTGTCGCCGCTGACCAGCCTGGCTCCGAAGGTATCCACCCACCTGCCCGCCCGAGTGGATTTGCCCATGCCCGAGGGGCCGCTGAAGGCGATCGCCTCCCCGTCCAGCTCCACACATGCCGCGTGCAGAGATACATAGCCGCGATGGATCAGCAGACATTCCAGCGCGACCCGGATATACCACTCATCCTGGCCGCTCACGGCCCGGTCTCCGCAGTTTATCAGCTGCAGACGGGTATAATCGCCGCTCGCCACCATGCCGGACTCATCGTGTCCCTCGGCATGGAAGAACCATCCGCCGCCGATCCTGCGCACAGCCAGACCGGCGCAGGAAATCTCATCGCCGCCCTCGGGAGGCGCTTTGCACGTGATTTCGAGTGAAACGTCGGCTTCTGCCGCCTCGCATGAGAACGCCGCGAAAGACGGCAGGATGATCTGCGAGTTCAGCGTTACCTCCGCGATTCTGTAAAACAAATCCTTCCCCCCTCAGTCAGCTCTCCGGTACGCTGTGAAGCGTGTAAAGGCCGTTTTCCACGACCATGCCGGTCAGCTTACCGCCCTTTCCGCAGCCGGTATCGATGCAGACGACGCCCTGCGACGGCAGCGGCGCGGCTTCTCCCTCGGGCAGCCGAACCGTCCTCTTGCCGTCTCCTGCGAACCAGGTGGCGTCCTCCAGCGCGATATGACCGGTAACGGTCATAGGTCCCGCGTATCGGTTCATCGGGACGAGCTCGTGATCGTGCAGCAGCGTCTCGGTGTCGTTGACCTCTATGGGATCCGCCATAATCCCCGCGTGGGCGCATTGATAGCCGTTCCCCTTGTAGTACATGACGCAGTGGCTTAGCAGCCAGGGTATGCTGCTCTCCATCTTCGTACCGTGCGCACGGAAGGAGCGCACCGTAGTCTGCCGTCCCACCCGATCCCAGATCACGCGCTGGAACAGCGTGAGCCGGGGCTGCAGCAGATAGTCTTCATGATTGCCCCGCAGCAGCACGAACCGCTCCGCGAACAGGCTCGCCTGGGCCATGACGACCTGCCACACCTGCCAGGAATCGGGTCCCCGGTCGAACAAGTCGCCCAGCAGGATCAGCCGGTCAGAGGAGGCGTCGGGCTGCAGGCGCTCCATCAGCGCCTGATACGCGCCGACGCACCCGTGGATATCTCCAACAATGATGTCCCTCATTCGCCGGTTTGTCCCTCCTTCTCCTCCAGCCGGCCGTCGGCGATGTGAAGCGTCCGGTCGCAGATGGAAAGAGCGGCCCGGCGATGCGTGACGATGACGCAGGTCTTCTCGCGGAGTGACGAAAGGTTTTGAAGCAGCTTGGCCTCGGTTTCCTCATCCAGCGCGCTGGTGCACTCGTCCAGCAGCAGGATGGGAGCGTCGGTCAGCAGGGCTCTGGCCACGGCCACCCGCTGGGCCTGGCCCTCGGAGAGGCCCACGCCCCTCTCACCCACCACAGCGTCCAGCCCGATCTCCCCAAGCAGGTCGTCTATGCAGGCGATCCGCGCGGCCTGGAAAACGGCCTCGTCGGACGCCCCGTCGGTGAACATGGTCAGGTTGTCCCGCAAGGTGCCGGAAAACAGCGTGTTGCCCTGCGGCACATAGGCGATCAGCGCGCGCGTGGCGCGGGAAGCGACGACGTCCTCCCCGTCGGAGCAGAAGACGACCCGGCCTTCGGTAGGCTGATAGATGCCGAGCAGCAGCTGGAACAGGGAGGTTTTTCCGCCGCCGGAGATGCCGGTAAGCGCGGTGAAGCTCCCCCGACGGAACACGCAGTCTATGTGATCCAGCACGGTGTCGCCGTCCTCATAGCGGAAGCAGACGCCTTCGAGGCGGATCTCGTCGAAGGAGGAAAGCGGTTCGCCCGCCTCTTCCTCGGGCAGATCGACCAACTCCTGCAGGCGCTCCGCGGAGGCTACCACGCCGTAGGCCTCCGCCGCCAGTCCTACCGCATTGGCGATAGGGCCCTGGATGCGGCCGATCAGCTGAATGATGGCGGCCAGCGCGCCGTAGGTCAGCAGGCCGTTGGAGATGCTGAAGCAGCCCCAGAGCATACAGAACAGCCAGGACAGATCGAACACCAAGCCCATTCCGTTGTTCATCAGCGTGCTGAAACGGCCCTGGCGCACCTGTTCCCGCCGCAGGCCTTCCTGCCGCAGCCCGATCAGGCGGGCGAAGCGGTTTTCCGAGAGGCTGGCCTTGACGAGGCGGAGGTTTTCCAGCGTTTCCTGGACGATGGAATGGAGCGAATCCTCCTCTTCCTGCATGCGCTTGTGACGTCTTTTCATGGGATTGCGGAACAGCAGCACGATGCCCAGGCCCAGGCAGCCGGCCAGGATCAGCAGCGGTACGAATCGCCAGTCCATGGAGATCAGGATGGCCGCCGCGCCGATAAAGCTGACGGCGGTGCTGATCAGGCTGGGCAGCAGGCTCATCACGCCGCCCCGCACCGTGCCCACGTCCGAGAAGAAGCGGTTGACCATTTCGCCGCTGTGATAGCCCTTGAGGCCCGCGTATTCCCGACTGAGCAGCCGCCGCGCCACCATGCTCTGCATGGAGCGCTGCAGCCTGGACGAGGCGCTGACCCGCGTCAGGGAGAGACCGGCGTAAAGCGCGCGGTTGATTAGCGTGATGGCAATGACGCATCCGCCCCACAGCAGCAGCGCGTCCTTTCGGCCGGACACCGCCCCGTCGATCAGCTCCTTGGTGGCCATGGTCTCGCTCAGGGAGAGCAGGGTGACGGCGGTGTTCATCGCGCAAATCAGCAGCAGACGACCGTGCACGCACTTGGACCAGCGTATCACCGCGCCTACGGCGGGGCTTCGGAATATTGCCTTCGCTTTCGCTATATTATCCATCATGACCGGCTCTCCGATTGACAAGGCGTTTTAGCCCGCTCCTGAGGTTGCCCGCGAGCCGCCTGCACCGCCTGTAGTTTCTGCCCAATCCGTGCCAGATCCCGGCCAGGACGAGGCCCTTTTTCGGATCTGGATGGATTGTCAACCTTCCTCGTTCGATCAGCTCCGCCTTGCCCCAGACAATATCCCAGGGGAGCCACCCGTCCGGACGATCGCAGTTATCTCCCCAAGTGAGAACCCGGTTGTCTTCTGCCTTCCACACCCGGTGAAGCACATATCTTTCCCCGCGCGGCTCGGCGAACAACACGATGTCGCCCGCCTTCGGCCTTTCCTTCAGCGGGGAGATCGTCACCAAATCCCGATCCATGCGAACCAGAGGATACATGCTGACACCATGGATGGGGATGCGCATGGTCAGCATAACGCCGTTCTGCGCCATGTCGTGCCATTCGGGAATCGTAATCTTCTCATTCACCGCAGTCCTTCTCCTCACCGGGCTCGTTCATTAAGAGCACCCCGTCGCCGAGGTGCTCTCAACCCTTGCGCCAAGTCTAACTGGTGCGCGTTGTCATTACTGGCAGTGGATACCATTCGCGGTATGGCCATCATGGCCGGGCACTTTGTTGCATCCTTGGTCAGTCTGACTCACACCATGACCCTTATCGCCATGTCCACCGGCAGACGCAGCCACGACGCTGGAATAATCGAACTCCAGCTTCTCGGCAACAGGGGCTTCATACATCGCTTTCATAGCAATTCCTCCTTCCTTCAGAATTCTTTTATTCACAGCCCGGAATATGCAATAGGCCGTGTTGCACAAGGGCAACTGTCCGTCGGCAGAATGCCTCCGGTCCTATCCCGGGAACGGTGAAACGCATTAAGGTGGCCTCGCAATGGGTGCAGAACGGCTCATACGCGCAGCCTTCGCACTCCGGCACGCGGGCCAGTTGATTGACCTGTTTGTTGATCTCGCTCCACGCCACGCGGAAACCGACTTTGAGAGGCTCGCTCTCGATCGTTTCAAACCGATTGCAGGGAACCATTTTGCCCTGCCAGGTGACCGAGAACAACGAGCGCCCGCCTCCGCACCGCACGCCGCATACCGCGCACTCATGAGAAGGCCCGCCGGGCTTGGGCAGCTTATCCGGGGAGATCTCCTTCAATGTCCGGCCGTTCAGCTCCGCCAGCAGGGTTTGGGCTTTGATATATGTATCCATGTCCACATCGTCCTGCTGGCCGGCGCGGCCCGTATCCTCCCGCGGCTGGAACAGCGCGCTGTTGATGATCACGTTGGGGCACAGGCGCCTGGCGACCCGCACGGAATCGCAGATATCCTCGCCCATAAAGCGGCTTGGCGTTATCGTGACGAGCATTGGCAGCCTGGCTTCCATCGCCATCCGGATATGGTCGCACACCGTCCGGAAGACACGCCGGCCTGTGACGCGCTCATACGCGTCGTCGCAGCTGCCGTAGAGCGTCACGTGAATTCCCTCCGGCTGATGCGCCTTGAAAAAAGCGATCCGCCTCTCATCCATCAGCAGGCCGTTGGTCTTGACTGTCACGTTGCATCCCAGGTTCTGAGCATACAGATACAATTCTTCAAAGCCCGGATAGGTCAGGGCTTCTCCTCCCGTCAGCGTGACGTTCAGCATGCCCGCGTCCACCGCCTGACGCATCAGATCCTTCCATTGATCCACAGACAGGATGGGCCGCCCCAGCAGCTGCTCTTTTTCCAAGTGCACATAGCACATTTTGCAGTCGAAATTGCACAGAGGCGTCAGCTCAAGCTGGCCGGACAGGGGCGTGGCGGTTGCCCGTGCTTTCTTTTCAAGATATGACGAAAGGTCGTCGAAGGTCTGGCGGTCGCTGCCGCTTTCCTCCCTCAGCTTTTTCAGATATTCATATCCGCTCCGGGCTTCTTCCATGAGCTTTATTCCTTTCAGACGGACGCCGACTGTTTTCTGTGGATGCCGGCCTTGTTATGCAAATGATTATTGTTTCCGTAATACCGCTCGTCGTTCTCATATTCGCCGCTGTTCGGAGGCGTCTCGACGCCCTCCGTGCTCTCCTTGTCGAACAGGATTCTGATCGTTTCCAGAATGATCTTCATATCCTGAAACAGGGTGGAGTGGGAAAGATAAAGCAGATCCATCAGCAGCTTGTCGTAAGGTGTCGAATTGTACTTGCCATACACCTGGGCATATCCTGTTAGCCCGGCCTTCGCCTGCAGCCGCAGGGCAAATTCCGGCAGCGTCTCTTCATATTTCGCCGCGATTTCCGGTCGCTCGGGCCGCGGCCCCACGATGCTCATGTCGCCCTTGAGGATGTTGAGCAGCTGAGGCAGTTCGTCTATTCTGAACGCCCGGATGACCCGACCCACACTGGTGATGCGCGGATCGTTTTCCCCGGCGCTGAGCACCGCGCCGCATTCCTTTTCCGAATCCACACGCATGCTGCGGAATTTTAGGATCATGAATCTCTTTCCGTTCTGGGTCAGGCGCTCCTGAGAATAGAACACAGGGCCGCCGTCCTGTTTGATCGCGATAGCCGTGACCAGGAAAACGGGAGAGAGGATCACCAGTCCGATCAGGGAGATGACTATGTCCACCAAGCGCTTGATCACGCGGTATTCCGTCGTGGGATTGTAGCGCTTGCTGCGCAGGATTGGCAGATGGAACAGGTGTATTTCCTCGGTCGCGTTCATCAGCAGATCGCCTACCCTGGGGATGATGTACAACTGGACGTTCCGATAGATGCACTCCTTCAGAATGGCGTTTCGCTCTTGGCTGTGAACCCCGAATATGAAAACCATATCCATGCCGTCCAGCAGATCCATGTTCTTTAGAAGCTCCTGAGAGTTCAGTGTGCCCTGAACGTCGAACCGGCCGTCCAGCTCTCTTTCGGTGATAAGCCGTTCGATGTCGTCGCGTACGTCCCGGATGATCAGCGCCTTTAGCGGCGGATGGCTCTTATTAAACGAGCGATACCTGTATATGCAGACCAGCGGAACGATGAGGCACTGCGCAAGGAAAGCCATGAGGCCGGGCACGACGTTGGGGAAGTTGACGGAAAGCATCCAAATCAGGATGAAGGCATAAACATCCGTGATCGCGATGGAAATCAGCTGGTTGAATATCAATTCGTTCAGCGGCAGGATCGAGGATCGGAAGCCGTCCATATGATGGCATAACCAGTAAAAAACGATGGTGTACGAGGCGATCACCAGCACGGACACCTGGCGGGATCTTGTCGTCATGGTGATGGGCTCGTAATACGCGAACCAGCACACCAGAAAAGGCAGGATGACCAAGAATGTATTGAAGTATTTTATCATCACAAACGGTATTTTCTTTTTCATTTGATCTATTTCCCCCCTTCTGTGTATTTGCATACGTCACAGAATTTCGGTCTGTCGGGGCGGTCGCGCTACTCTTCATCCTCGCGTTTGCCATACAGGAACTCCTTCATCGCCGCGCTGTTCGCCGCGTAGTCCACCAGATGGCCTTTGGTTCCCGCCACATAGTCGTACTCATTCTGCACCTCCAGCGGCATGATGGTATACTCCAGCGAATCGAAGATATCGACGCCCTGGCGTCGCGCGGCATAGGCCACGTGGGCGAGGGTCGTGGAGATACCCAGGATCTCATCCTCCGTCAGGTTGTTGTAGGACATCTGGAAAATCGGTTTGATCAGTCTGTAAAGGTAAGTCGTGTCGTCCTCCGACATGTTGTCCAGATTGATCACACGGCGGCCGCGGGTGTTGTCGGGATAATCCGTCTCGTTGGTGTAGAAAACCACTCTCTCGTTGATGTCGTTGGCGACGCTTTCAAACAGATCCGCAACCACCTCTTTTTCCCGCAGGCAGCAGTTGTATACGGAATCGTACTGAAGCCATCCAAAGCCCACGGCCTGCATGCCCAGCAGGTGAGTCTGTGTGCCGTAATCGGCGAGGTAATAATCCTTGGCGAGCGATTCCACCACCATCTGGCTGAGCAGGCCCATGGAGGACATGGCCTCAATGTTTTCTTTCTTGGAGGCCACCATGGCGTTCAGGGCGTTGCGCTCGGCCCGGGACACGTCTACATTCACGCCGCCGTAGGTGTCGATCAGGGATGCCAGGTTCAGGTAGTTCAGGGACATGAACATCTGTATGTCCATGTTGAAGTTCGCGTTGAAAACCTTCATGGTTTCTTCCGGGCCGTTGTTCCGATAGGGCATGTCGATTTTCTGCGGAACGTCGTATCCGTGATATTGAACGAAGGTATCCCAGGCGAACATCATCAGGCGTATTTTGCCCGTTACCGGGTTCATGCCTACCACCATCAGGGTGTTCGCGGCGTTACCGCCCCGGTTGTTCATGCCCTCGTTGCAAATGAGAAGGAAGGATACCCAGTCGTTCTTCTCGTCCTGTTCCTCCGCCGCGGCGCAGGACAGGAGCAGGCACAGAGCCAGCGCGAGCGCCGTCAGCCGTTTGCCAATGGCCGAAATCCGATCAAAACCTGTCGCTCCGGGGTGATTATTCATCTTCCAACACCTCGTCTTCGTCGCTTTGTGTCAGCAGCTCAAAGGGCAGCTGATTTCTGTCCTTGTCATAACAGCTGGTGATCACCAGCTGGCCCTGATCATCATAATAGCCATTCCAGCCAGCGACACCCCTGTCATCCTCAGTCAGTTTATTGTGGGCATCCAGGAAGCGTTCGGAAATCAGCCTGCCCTCGCTGTCATAGCCGCGCTCCACGCTGGAGTATCCCAGGGCGCAGTTCGTCTGGGCATGAATGCTGTCATAGTATCCCTCCCACACGCGGTTGCCGTCCTCGTCTTCCTCATATTCCAGGATCGCGTAACCGGCCGTGGTCTCGACCGGGTTGCCGTCCTGATCGACGCTCGTCACCACATGGACGCGGGTCACGGGATAGTATACCGTGGTGACGCCCCAGGCGCCGTCGTTCGCGGCCTCGGGCTCGCCGTTTTCGTCCAGGTAATAGCTGAAGTAGCGCTCCACGGTTTCCCAGTCGCTCAGGTCGTAGTCGTAACTGATGGAGGTGATGCCATAATCGTTGCGCGCGGGCCGTCCTTCGCCGTCCAGCCAAGTCTGCAGAACCAAGTTGCCGTAAGCGTTGTAGGTCATGGCCGACCCGTATATGCCGTCCACCGCCATACCGTGTCCATCGGCGTCGAAATACTCCAGCAGGGAAACCTGTCCTCGGCTATTGTATTGCTTGATCACCGTGTAGCAGCCCTCCGGACCAACCATCGGCTTCCCGCGGGAATTGAAGTAGCTGGCCTGTGTGACGAGGTCATACCGGTTATACGTCAGCATGGAGTAAGGCACGCCGCCACGGCGGTCCGCCCTGGTTTCGTCCAGAACGCGCATCACATAGGTTCGCGCCTCGCTGTCCTCAGAAACCAACTCTCGCCGGGTGAAGCCGTTGATCGCCACGGGATTGCCGTAGCTGTCAAGATAATACTCCTCCTGAACCAGGCCGTCGTCGGTATACGTGATGGCGTGATAGGCGTAGCCTTCGCGGTTGTTGGCACGCCGCCCATAGTCATCCATGTATTCCTCGGTAAGCAGGCGGCCCTCGTCGTCGTAATCCATGAACACGTAGGCGTATCGCGCGTCCTTGGGCACCACGCCCAGCGCCAGGGTGTCGTAGTAGCGCTCGGAGGTCATATTGCCCAGCTCGTCGTAGGTATACACGACGGAGGCATAGCCCATTGCGGTATCCGTCAGGTTATCTTCTGTATCGTAATACGCTTCCTCGGTCACGTTGCCCAGGTCGTTGTATGTGAAGGTTACCTTCGCGTATCCGCGCTGGCAGGAGCACAGCGCCCCGGCGCGGTCATAGTAGGTGATGGAGGTCTCGCGGCCCGCCAGGTCGTAGGTATAGCGCACCTCGGCGTATTGCCCGGCGTATAAGGTGAGACCGCCCTCGGTATTATAGTACTTCACGGAGAGCACACGGCCGTCTTTGTCCACATCCCGGGCCAGCCAGGAATAGGTCGCGCTCGTATGAACGGCCGGCTTGCCGAAGGCGTTCAACAGATGCTCCTCCACGCAGTAATTCCGGCTGTTGTAGGTATACGTGATCTCGCAGTAGCCGTATTCGCACCAGGTCAGATTGCCCGCCCGGTCGTAGTACGACTGCCGGATCAGGTTGTCGTTGTTGTCGTACTCGTAGCCGATGGAGCAGTAGCCGGAGTGCAGGCTGACGGGCCGGCCTTCCTCATCGAGGTATTCCCGCCTGACGAGCCGCTTGCGATCGTCCCAGGCGCTGCGCTGGGCTGCATATCCCAGCGAACATTCCACGGGGGAGTCGTTCTCGTCCAGGTAGGTTTCGGTCAGGATGCTGCCGTTCTTGTCCACCACGCGCAGCACGGCGGAGTAACCTCCGTTGATATACGTGCGGCCGTAATTATCGTCCAGATAGGTTATCCGAATCACGTACTGATTCTCGTCATAGAGGTATTCTATGGCGGCGTAGCCGTCCTTGTACAGAACCGGCTGCCCGGAAGTATCCACCAGGGTGGTGCGCCATACGCCGCCCTGCGCGCCGTATTCATACCGGATTCCCGCGTAGCCGGCGGAAATCTCGCAGGGCAGGCCTTTGGCGTTCAGATAGATTTCGCTGATCAGGCGATTGTTGAAATCATACGAGTAGATGACGGTGGAGTAACCCATAGCGGTTTCCACAGGTTGCAGCGACGCGCTCAGGTACTCGATGCGGGTCATGTTGCCGCGGGCGTCGTAGGAAATCCGGTGGGAAGAAATGCGGTCGGTCAGGGAGGCGATGCGTTCATGCTCGTCCAGGAACTGCTCAAGGATCACATGATTGTGGCTGTCGTATTCGCGCTGCCACACGCTGAATCCCTCCGGCACGCGGGTGAGATGATCTTCCTCGTCCAGATAGCGCACCTGCAGGGTATTGCCCGCGTTGTCATACACATAGCCGATGGCGGAATAGCCTTTGAGCACCGTGACGCGATTCATCTGCTCGTCCAGATAACTCTCCTGAGTCAGTCGGCCGCGCGCGTCATAGGCGTATTCCACGGCCGCGTAGCCCTCGTCAATCATCGCGATGTCGTCGTACAGATAGTATACGGACTTGACGCACCGATTGGCGCCATCGTATTCGTGAGTGATCCGGTTATAGCCTTCCGGCCTTTCCGTAAGCACGCCCTCCAGCACATACCAGGCTTCCTCCAGGCAGTTGCCGTTGGCGTCCCGCTCATAGGTGATGAAGCTGAACAGGCCGTCCTGAATGATGAAGCGCTCGTCGCTGCCAAAATAACCCACGCTGGTCAGATAACCCTGTTCATCCCAGGTTTGCGTCATGCGGGCGTATCCGCTGGTCTGAACCATCAGGTTGCCGTTGCCGTCTGAGAATTCTTCTTTCAAAAGGCGGCCCATCGCGTTGTATTCGCAGGTCCGCAGGGCGTAGCCCTTCGTGGAAACCACAGGGGCTTCGTTCAGGTCGAAGTACGCCTCGGAGAGCACGTTGCCTGTCTCGTCATAGGTATAGTACAGCGCGGCATAATCACCCCTGAGCATGTAAGGCGCTCCGACTTCGTCATAATAACATTCACTGATCAGCCGATCGTGATCGTCATAGGTCCTCTTCACGTCTGCCGCGCCAGCCAGCACGTTGGTGACGTCGCCTTCGTGGTTATAATAGACCTCCCGCACCAGGTTCCCGCGCAGGTCATATTCCCGGACGAAGGAAGCGTAGCCGTCCTGGCACTCGACGGGCTGCCCCACCGCGTCGAAATAGGATTCGGTGAGCATGTGCCCTTCGCCATCCCAGGTGAAGACCGCCTTGTGATAACCTTCGAAGATTTCAGCGGGTTCCAACAGTCCGTTGAAATAGGCGACGCTGGTCTGGTTGCCTTGGAAATCGAAGGTGGTCTCCTGGCGGGCGTAACCATACGTGGTATCCACGGGTCGCCTGTCCGCGCCCAGATACATGGTGGCCGTCAGCGATCCGTTGGCGTCATATTCATGGATCAATACGGCGTAGCCGTAGGGATTGACGATCAGGCTGCCGTCGGCGTCGTAATGAGCCTCTTCCAGCACATTGCCCATGGAATCGCAGATTCTCTCAAACCGGGCGTATCCGACGCTGGGCGGCACGACCGGCAGACCCGCCGCGTCGTAGTAAGCGCGCATTCTCAGGTTGCCGGCAGTGTCATACACCTGCTCCATGGAAGCGTATCCCGAGGAGAGCAGGACGGGTTCGCCCCACTGATCCAGGTATACGACCTTGCTGTTGAGTCCGGTGAGGCGGTCGTATTCCATCCGCTTGGCCGCGTAGCCCTCGTCGATCAGCGTCGGCTCCAGATCCACGCCGAAATACGCCTCATACAGCACATGATGCAGGTCGTCGTATTCCCGTTCGATCCGTGCGCATCCGTTCACCAGCGCCGGTTCGTTCTCGATGTTATAATAGGCCACAACCGTCACGTTGCCGTTCTTGTCATAGGCGTAGCGGACGGAAGCGTAGCCTTCCGGCTGAACCTGCGGCTGGCCTTCCGCTGTAAAATACATTTCGCCGGTGTGATGGCTCACCAGGTCATAGGTGTGCACCTGAGCCGCGTAGTTGCCTCCGGCCACGATCAGGCTGCCGTCGGCGTCCATGGTCACTTCCCAGATCAGCTTGCCGCTTCTGTTGTATTCCCGCATCAGCGTGGCGTATCCGAACAATGTCTTACAGGGTAAGCCGTCCACGCCGTAATAGCGGGCGGCGACCTGAATCAGGTTGCCGTCGAAGCGATACACTGCCCGGTGCGCGCCGGTGGCGATTGACGTGTCGGGATTGCCGTCGGCGTCCAGGAATTCTTCTTCCAGCAGCAGGTTATTTTCCGGGCCGCCGTATCTCATCCTCCGGGCATATGTGCCGGAGGTGCTTTCACAGGGATTTCCATCCTTGTCGAAATACGCCTCGTAGGTTGGCGGAGCTTCCAGCGCCGTGTTGCCGCCGTATTCGTAGCGAATGACGGCGTACTGACATTCGTCGTTGCGGACGGGCTGCCAGTTCTCGTCCATATAGCGGGTGCAGATGACCTGGCCGTATTCGTTGCGCTCGTTGATCACGCCGGCATATCCGGCTTTGACGTTCTGCAACTCCATATCCGTGCCGAAGTATTTCTGCTGAAGAATCTGGTCCGGATACAGATCCCAGAGGGGTTTATCCTGAACGGTCAGGCAGACCTCAGGAACCTTGACTTCGACGCGGGCAAAGCCGCTCAGGCACATGGTGTATTCATCCACCGTGTCATAATACGTAATCCGACGGTCGTAATCGGGTCCGTTGTATTCATACTCCGCCACGGAGTAGCCGTAGGTGTTCATGGTCCGCTGGCCGTCCGCGCCGAAGTAGGTCTCATAGTGAACCTTGTCGGAGCCGCCCCAGTATGTGAAGGTCACTTTGGCGTAACCGGTCAGCACCTTGACAAGACGTTCGTCCTTGTCCAGATAATCCGTTTCGGTCACGCGCTGCAGCTCGTCATAGGTATGAACCACGGAAGCGTAACCGTTGGAGGACAGGATGCGCTCGCCGTCGGCGTCGTAGTAATCCGTGCGGAGCAGGTCGCCGCGCTCGTCGTAGGCGTTTTCCAGCCTGTGCCACCGGCCGGAGCTGAGCACCCGTTCTCCCGTCGCGGAATACACCGCGCAGCTCAGCAGAAGGGTGGCGTATTCGCCCTTCTCCTGCTGCTGGAGTTCGGGCAGCATCATGTCCAGCTTCAGCTGCTCAAGGCGCACGCTGGTGATGGCGTATTCCTTTGTGGTGTAGACATATTCCACCACGGCGCCGCCTTCCGGCCCGGTCATGAGGCCACCCTCGACGTCCAGATAGCGCTTGGTTATCGTCTGGGTGCCATCGCCGTTTTTTTCCACCTCATACAGGATCTGGGCGTACCCGCCGATGGGGCAGGTCAGGTTCCCCTCCGCGTCGTAATACATGCTGGAGCGGATCTGCGCGCCGTCCCAGGTATCCCGGCGATAGCTATAGCCGTCGGGAATCACCGCGCGGGATCCGTCCGCGGCGTAACGATCCTCCGTCAGCACATGGGAATGCCCGTTCGCGTCCGTGTAGTAAGTGGATTCCGAGCGGGCATAGCCCGTGTCCGTGTTATCGATCAGACGGCCGTCGACGCCGCGATAGACCTCGGAGAGGCGGTTGCCGTACTCGTCCCACGTGTATTCGGCGCGGCAAAAGCCGCGGCCGTTCAGCGCGGGCGCTCCGGAGAGGTCATGGGCCGATTCGCTGACCAGGTTGCCTTCTCCGTCCCAGACGCAGTCTGTTTCAATCAGGTTCGGGAACGAGAGCGCCTGTGTTTCCTCCGCCAGCGCGCCGGCAAAGAACGACGCCGCCAGAATAAGCAGCTGGGCTAAGGCGACCCATCTGATAACTTGGTTTCGTTTAATCATGCTTCTGGCTCCTGTCAGTCGACGCGGCTTTCACCGCGTTTTCTCTTCTATGGTCGTAGCTATAGCCGTATTTCTTGTAATACTTTCTACCGTAGTAGCGGTTTTCATAGATGTTCTCTCCGTAGAACACAAACCCCATCACGTTCATGCCGGCCAGATCCGCCGCGACCAGCGCCTTGCATATTTCGCCGTAACTTGAATAGTTCTGGCGAACGACAAAGAGGCAGCCCGTCGCGAGAGGCGCCAAGGTCAGCGGGTCGGATACGATGTTGATGGGCGGCATATCCAGGAAGACCAGATCGTACATTTCCTGCACGTCGTCGAGCAGCTTCTTCATGGCCTCCGTGCTCAGCAGCTCCGCCGGGTTGGGCGGGAGCTTGCCGGCCAGGAGCAGGTCCAGATTCGGCACGCTCGTTTTCCTGATCACGTCGCTCAATTCGCAGCTGTGAATCAGCACATCCGACAGGCCGCGGGAATGCCCGGTATAGTCGAAAATCTCGCTCTGGCAGGCCCGGCGCATGTCTCCGTCGATGATCAGGATCCGCTTGTCGCTCAGGGCACAGGACACGGCCAGATTGGCCGAGATGGTGGATTTTCCCTCGCCCGAGATGGAACTGGTCAGGATCACGACACGGTTTTTCTTTTCCGCCATCATATAGAACAGATTCATCCGGAGCTTGGCGTAGGTCTCCATCGTATCTATCGGGCTGTTTTCATTGAGCAGGAACACCTTGGGATCATCGCTCTTGTTCTTGCTCCGCTTGACGGAGGCCAGAACAGGCAGATTGAAGTTGTTCGTCAGGTCGTCGGTGCTCTCGATCTTCTGCCTTTTCAGGAAAAGAAAGGCCAGCAGCCCGCCCGCCAGAACGATGCCCGCCAGACCGCCGATCATGCCCTTCTTCACGGGCGAACGGGAATCGGGATAAACCGGCGTCTCCGCGAAGTCAATGATCTCGATGCTGCCGGCGCTGACCACGCGAATGATCTCGGACGGCGCCGTATCCAGAACAGCGTTGCAGATATCGGCAGACAACTGGGGGTCGTAAGTTGTACAGACAACCTCAAGCACGCCCGTATCGGCGACGGAGCCCATAGACAGCGTGTTGGCGATGTATGTGGGCGATATGCCGGGATAATCCGCGGAAAGCCGTTCGGCAACCACGTTCATCACCTTGTTGCTGCGAACCACCACCATGTATGTTTGCAGCAGCTGGACAGCGGAATTCAGGTCCGATGTGTTCGTATACTGGTAATTCACAAGATTGGGATTGCCGTTGAGCACATACATCGTGGCGTATGCGCTGAAGGTGTCCTCTTTGTAATAAGCGGTATACCAATAGAGACCGCCGAAGCCGATGGCGCCGCAAATAATCAAGATCCAGGCCCGCTTCAGCAAGTAAAGCGCCAGCTTTTTCAGGTCGATCCGAAACGTTCTTTCATTTGATTTCATATCTTTATTCTCCCGGTTTGCGGCGGCCAACGCACAGCGCCAGCGCTGAAAACGGAAATGGCCATCCACTTTTGACATCGTACATTATATTCTGTTTCAGGCCGTATTTCCGAATCTTACACGATTGTAAGATCACACAAGCGCGTCACACCTCTTCCAGGATGTAGCCCTCGCCCCGATGCAGGAAGACCCGAACCTTCGCGCCAGCGCCGTCCAGCTTTTTATTCAGTCGGGAAACGGTCGTGTAAATGGCGCTGTGATCCGTTCCCAGCGGCGCGCCCCAAACGTCCTGATACAGCTCTTCCTTGCTGACATTCCGGTCCGCGTTCTGGATCAGCGTCAGCAGCAGGGTGAACTCCTTCTGCGTCAGCAGCAGATCGGTGTCCTGGCAATAGGCGATCAGGGAAACCATGTCCAGCTTCAGACCCTTATAATAGGCGTAGCGCTTCCTGTGCTGTTTGCCCCGCAGGCGCGCTTCGATCCGCGCCAGCAGCACGCCGATGTCGTACGGCTTCGGCATATAGTCGTCTCCGCCAGCGTGAAGGCCGTCGATGATCTGTTCGTCGGTCCTCAGCGCGGAGAGAAACAGGATCGGAATATCATATGTTTTTTTGATTTCCCGGCACAGCGCCAGGCCGTCGCTGTCCGGCAGCATGATATCAAGCACGATGAGGTCCACATCGCGTTCGCGGAGGATCTCCATGCACGTGCGTCCGTCCGTGGCCTGAAGCGCTTCGTAATCCTCAAACATGAGCGCTTCGCAATTGATTTCCATGATGAACGGATTGTCTTCCACAAGCAGTATTGTCCCTTTCATGAGCGATTCTCCTTTGGCACGGTGAAGCGGAAGCGGGAGCCGGTCTCGCCTGTGGACACAAGCTCGATCGTTCCTCCGTGCAGTTGAATGGTTTCCCGGCATATGGCGAGGCCGAGTCCCCTTCCCTCCGTGGTGGTAAAGCCCTTTTCGAAGATATGGGGGATCACGTCCGACGCGATGCCGCACCCCGTATCAGAAATCGAGAACGCCGCGAATCCCTCCACCTCCTCGACCTCGAGGGTGATGACGCCCTTGGATGTATGGCGGCTGGCGTTCGCGATCAGGTTGATCAGTACCTGCATAAGCAGCTCCTGATTTCCGTGCAGCCTGCAGCGGCAGTCGTTGCGGATTGTCAGCGTGTTCCCCCGCTTGGCGCAGACCGGTTTCATGATCGCGGCGCTGCTCTCCAGCAGAGTCTCCACGTCGACGGCTTTCAGCTCCGTCTCCTTGCTCTCGCCGATTGTATAATCCATGAGGCGGTTCACAATCTCGCTCAGGCGATCCGCCTCGTTCCGGATTGTCCCGAGCCGTTCAGCCACCTGCGGGGAGAGATGTCCCTTTTCTATCTGACGGCCCATCAGCTGCGCGTAGCCGGAGATCACGGTGAGCGGCGTCTTCAGCTCGTGGGCGACCATGCGCAGGAAGTCCTTGTTCATGGTGTTGACCTGATCCAGAATTTCGTTTCTCTGCTCGGCCTCACGAAGCATGTACATCTTTCTCTCGATCCTGGCATTGATGACGATGGCGAGGACGAGAATGCAGATCACCAGGGCCAGTGGCGTGAGGCCAAAGTGGTTCACCAGGGAATTACTGCCGCTGGACGTTCCTTCCCAAATGAGCGTGACGGTAAAATAGGCGAGCGCGCCCAGCGTGAGCGCGTCCAAGCGGTCGGGCCTGTGTTCGTACATGAAGTACCGGACGAGGCGGACAATAAACCAAATGAGAAAAGGCGTGCTGACATAGTAGCAGACATGGCACAGCGCCACCAGATCCCTTGTATCCAGCGTGAAGTGCAGCGCCGAGAGGACGGTGAACACCGCGGTCAGCGCTATGACGCTCCTTCTCCCTTCCGCCCGTTGGTAAAACGCGGCCATCAGATACAGCACCGCAGCCGGTATGCAGGATACGTCCAGTATCACCAGTCGGTATCCCAGGATGAAATTGTAGCCCGGCCTCTGCAGGTGTTCCGAGAAGAAAAACTGATTTCTGAACGCGATCACCAAGCAGCACAGGGCCAGCACCGCGTATTCCGCGTTTTTCTGGAAAGACGCGCTTATCAGGAAATAGAACATCAAAAACATCAGGCCGCCGCTCATAACCAGCGCCCACAGAGTCAGACCCCGCTGATATTCGTCGATGTTTTCCGGCGTGGATATCTGGGTGTTCTGGATAAAGCCGCCGTCATTGTGCATATAGTTCGCGTATTGATAGACGATTTCGATTTCACCGCTCTCGCCCGAATACAGGGGCAGCGTCATATATCGGACCTTGTGAACGGTCTCATCGGGATTATCCGACACAAATCCGATATTGCGCACCTCTTTGCCATTCACAAACACGCGGGTGCTGTAGTCGATGGAAAAGCTGCAGAGCGAAAGATATATATCCGGCTGCGCCAGGATCCTGAGCCGCCAGGTCCCCAGGCGCACGTCAAGCGGGCTTTCATTGTTTTTGACCGGCGCGGTATCCGGATCGAAGAAGGCGTCCGGCGCGTACAGTTGTCCCGGATAATAATCCCATTGATTGACGAGATGATAGACGTCCGCCTCAAAATCCACATCACGGACGTCGAGTATACCGTCAATCGGACGGAGCTCAGGAAACTCCGTCCGCTGGCGGAGGCTGCAGGATATTATAAACGTGGCGATGCACAGCAGCACCAGCGCCGGCAGCAGATAACGCTGCGTCATTCCGATAACCTTTCCCACCCGCATAGGGCTCGCCCCTTACCCTCAAACGGTTCTCCGGTTCATGGCGACTATTATACATGATTTTTTATAAGAATGGATGAAGCTTACATAATTGTAAGCACGCACTCCGCGCTATAGAAAACCTCCTCTCACCTGTTCGGCAAAGAGGAGGCGAATAGAAGGATTCATAAAAATCGACCGTGAGCGCGGCCTGCCCGTGCGGATCCGCGCCAAAGTGAACCAGATCACCTGTTTGCGTTTTTATCCGCATAGACATGATCCCCGTGACAAACAGTAGCGTGCCGGCTACGCTAAAACCGCTGACCGCTTCGTCGAGGAACAATAACCTGCTTCATGGGAAGGCGCCGCATTACCGCTTGCCGTTTCTATTTCTGCTAAGGGTTTTTGGTCATAGAAAACGATGCGTGACCCTCATGAGCAACGATGCCGAGACTGGAATGTACATTCACATGGGCTTTGACCAAAAAGTCACAACCCCAACTTCGTATAAAAGTTAGGGTTGTGATGTGGCATTGAAGATACTTTTTAATACATAATCTTTCTGATCCTTTCATATGACATATTGATCAATTGTTGACGATATGCATTTTTGACATTACGTTACAGGAATAACAATTTCGGAATTCCCTAAGTCGCCGGCATTGACGAACAGTCTCGCTTCCCCTTTCTCCCAACTTGCTCGCAATACAGCCAGCGCTCGACAACAGTATGTCGTAAATTGCCCTTTGGAATAGTTCTCGGCCGTTATCGGATTCCCTGAGCCAAAGCCTATAAGGCTTGCTGCACCACTTATTCTGCGCAGCCAACACCGGAAGCTGCCGCAGCGCCTGCTCAGATGGCTCTTTGGAGCACAGGCGAGTGTGCTGGTACTGGTACCGGGCAAGACTGTCGATTCAGTTTTGATTCGTGAGATTGGAAAGGATGGAAACACACATGAAACTGTACGAGGTTAACCAGGAAATTGAGAGCCTGCTGGAGGCTCTGGAGCCCGATCCGGAAACCGGAGAAATCCCCGTGAACGAGGACGAAATCATCGCCCAGATCAATACGCTGGCCATGAAGCGTGAGGACATCCTTTCGTACCTGGCCAAGCTGGCACTGGATGTCAAGGCATCCGTTCAGGCGATGAAGGCCGAAGAAAAACGCCTGCACGACCGCCGCCAGACGATGGAAAACCGTCAGGAGCGCCTGATCTCCATTTTCGACCGGGAATGCGGTGGGCAGAAGACCGATCTCGGTGTGGCTACGCTCTGCTACCGCAAGAGCACCCGCGTAGAGGTCAGCGATGAAAAGGCCGCTATCGACTGGCTGAAGAAGACCGGCCATCACGACTGCTATCGTCAGCCTGATCCGGAGATTTCCAGGCTGTATGTCGGAAAGCTGCTGGATGCCGGTGAACAGGTGCCCGGCGTGGAGCGCGTGACCGGTATTTCCTGTTACCTGCGCTGAGGAAGGAGAAGCACATGCTGAATATTACATCCGGACGGGTCGCCCGTCCGCAGAAACTGGTTTTTTATGGGGTCGAAGGCATCGGCAAAACCAGCCTGGCCGCCCAAACGCCCGATCCTTTGTTCATCGACACCGAAGGCGGCACTGCGCATCTGGACGTCCGCCGCCTGCAGAAGCCCGCGTCCTGGGAAGAATTGATTTCCCTGATTAAGGAGGTCGCTGCTACCCCGGACGTGTGCCGGACACTGGTTATCGACACCGCTGACTGGGCCGAGCAGATGTGCATTGATTACATCTGCGCCAAGTATAAGCAGCCTGGTATTGAATCCTTCGGATACGGCAAGGGATACACCTATTTGTCTGAGGAATTTGCCCGCCTGCTGGCGGCATGCGACGAAGTCATCCTCTCCGGCAAAAACGTGGTCATCACCGCACACGCTAAGATGCGGAAGCAAGAACTGCCGGATGAGCAGGGTGCCTTTGACCGCTGGGAGCTGAAGCTGTCCAAGCAGACGGCCCCGCTTCTAAAGGAATGGCCGGATGCATTGCTGTTCCTGAACTTCAAAACACTGGTCGTGGCGACGAACTCCAACACGCACAAGGCACAGGGGGGCAAACGCGTCATGTTCACCAGCCATCATCCATGCTGGGACGCGAAGAACCGCCATGGTCTTCCTGAAGAACTGGATCTCAGCTATGCCAGCATCGCGCCGATCTTCGGCGATATCAAGACTACACCCCAGACAGTATCCCCGGCACAGACACAGCTATCAGTGCCTGCGTCGCAACCCATGGAGCCTGTGAAGCCAGAGACCCTGGCCGTCCTGACGGATTGGATGGAAAAAGCAGGCATTAAGGCCGAGGAGATTCAGACGCTGGTTGCCCAGAAAGGGCACTTCCCGCCGGAAACATCGATTGACCAGTACCCGGAAAAGTTTGTCCGTGGCTGGCTCATGCATAACTGGTCTCAGGTCGTGACGACCATCGAGGCCAATCCCGAACACACCCCGTTTTGATTGGAGGTAAAGCAGAATGGCACTTGACAATAACATCATTCCCAGTTCCGATCGTCGTACCAAATCCGGGCGAAGTCCTCGGAGGTCTGCGGGCGGCGGCGGTTCAGGGTCGCGAGGAAGTCGGGGTCGACGGGCTGGCACCAGCGGTCGCGGCGCTCCGGGCTGATTTGGAGGGCTTGGGTCAGGAGGTCTTCCTTGACGTTGACCAAGTTGACCAAGTTGCGCAGGGTTCGCGGGGTGTGCCCGCCGAGCCCGACGTGCACGTGGATGCCGCAGGAGGGGTCGGCGTGTGCCCCAGCCGCCCGGAGGGCCCGGACGCAGGCCTGCACCGTTTCGATGTCCTCCCAGCGGCAAATCGGGCTCACGAACTCTGTGCCTTGGTCGCGACCGCCCGCGATGCTGGCGTCGGAAACGCACTTCCACCGCCGCCCGTCCGGCGCGGTGACCTCCCAAGCGTCGTAGGTGCCGCCCGTGTGCCGGACGGTCGCGCCTTCGCCGAGGGTTTCCGCGATGGCCCTCGCGGCGCGTTCGCGGGTGATGCGGTTGACTTCGATTTCGATGCCGAAGGTCTGGGTTTTCATGGGGTGTGCTCCTTTCTCCCGGCGGCGGCTTTTCCCGCCCGGCCCGGCTGTGCCTTCTGGGCGGTTTCCCGCCCGGCGCGTACATCCATCACTCTGCCGGGCCGAAAAGTCAACGGTTTTTTTTGCGAAAAAGAGGGCGGCGCTTCCTTATACATGCGCGTAGGGCCCCAGAAAAAAACCGAAAAAACCCGGTTTTTTTTCGCCGGGCGGGCACACCCGCCGCCCGGAACCGCCGCCCGGAAGCCCGCCGGAAACCCGCCCGGGCACACCCGCCCGGAAGCCGCCGACCGCCCGCCGGGCACACCCGCTGCCGGAAGCCGACCGCCCGACCGGGCACACCGCCGCCCAGAAACCCGCCGCCGCGACCGGGCACACCCAGCCGCCGGAAGCCCGCCGACCGCCCGCCGGGCACACCGCCCGCCCGGAGACCGGGCCCGCCGCAGGAGCACACCGCCGCCGCCCGGCTGTGCCCGGGGAGGGGGTGGTCAGATCCCAGGGTGTACCTGGCGGAGACCGCGCCTGGAGTGGTAAACTAAAACTGGACACGGAGGGGGTTGAAAACTGGACACGAGAAACGGTATTCTGGATAGGATACTGAAGAAGTGGACAGTAGTGTTCGAGAAATGGACACATAAACCAAACCGTGG
>Ga0208297_1000954_pt1 | contig 37927 bp, 35 predicted proteins | sample LMS_cellobiose_e_FD_187367 | JGI IMG/M metagenome (GOLD analysis project Ga0208297, IMG submission 187367) | Rumen-fistulated moose microbial communities from Alaska, USA - LMS_cellobiose_enrichment (SPAdes) (version 2) | ecosystem: Host-associated > Mammals > Digestive system > Stomach > Rumen... | reverse complement strand
GCCCCAAAATCACAGCAGACGCCGCCGATGGTGCTTTAAACTCATAATCTCTGGTGAATACTCGATCTGAAATTGTTCCATCTTTGATCAGAGCATTCCGAAGATTATAATACGATTTCCCCTTTGTCTCCAAAGAAGGAACTGTATGATCGGAAACGGTGGACCCTTCCAAAACGGTAAAACCTCCAGCGCTTACAAATCCTTTTGCAGAAGCTCCAGATCCTTTGCAGTACAGGTAAATCGTTTCATCGTTCGCCTTGGGAACCGGTACAAGCACTTTATAGCCCAGGGTGTTGATAAGGATTTTTACGTTATCAATGGACTCTTCCATGCTGGCAATCTGGGCTTCCTTCAAAACCGTATTCTTGTATGTATTCTTTGTAAGGATAGTGTACCGGCCGCATTCTTTTGCGATCTCGACGAAACGGTTTTCAAGATACCGGATCAGTGCCTTGTTCAGATCTCTCCCGACAAAGATGACAGCCGTATTCCAGTAATACTTCTCTTTTCCGGATTGGAAATCCCGGAGATGCTGTGTCAGACGATCCAGCACGTTCTCCGCTTCGCCAATATATACGGAATCAGTCCCATCGTCTTCCTGGCAAATCAGGAAATAGACGCCCACGCCTTTGATATCATCCCGTTCGCAGGAAGACACTTCCGTACGCGGAATCTTGATTGCCTTTCCGTTCCAGTTTGACAGTTCTGCCGTAATCAAACTCTCGGCAGTACCGTTTACAAGGAATAATTCGATTGCTTTTCCGTATGCCATATCACACACTCCTTACGCCGCCAATGCATTCGCATTGACCTGTTCAATCACTCTACGGATGCCCATCCAAATAGTCAGATCCGTGAACACTTCCACAATGCTGCCTTGATCTGTGAACGGAGGCTCCTGAAGCACAGACAGATCTTTCATCATGCCGTTGTGGACAATGTACTCCACGATCTGATTGACGAAATAGATCTGGCGGCTGTCCAAATGCGTTTCATCCAGGTACTCCGAGAACGCCGCCTTCGCAGCATTCATATCCAGGCCTACGATCTCGCGTACGAATTCTCCCAGGGGCTTCTCTCCGTACTCAGCCTGATATTCCTGTCTGGTGCCGACCTCGCTCCACAGAATCTCTTCCAACACCTTCACATCTGCACCGGTCAGCGGCACGTTACCCTTGAGCTTGGCGATCACGGCGTTGTCCTGATGCTGCCGGACATAATACTCAGCTTTAGCCTTGTAATTCTTCAGGTCGTCGCTGTCCAGCTCCGACTCCTTCCAGTCGATTGACAGGATCTCATCATCAAAATCCGTATCATAAATGATCTTGCCGGTCGGGATGTACTTCATCAGATCCCGCAGACTTTCACGGATATGCTCAAATTCATCGATGCCGGCATTGTCCAAATAGTCCGTATGCAGGATCTTGTCGATCAGTTCCGCCTGCATCATGATCTCCGGGATGTTGGCCACGCTGGCCACGGCGGAGACCTTTTTTATCAGGTCGTGTCTGGCCCGGCTATACTTTTTCCCTGCGAGATAAGCAAGCTCGATCCCGTACATCAGGGCGTCAAAGCGCAGCGCTTTGGCGTCATCGTTCTCCGGCTCAATCAGCGGAGCCAGCTCCTCCCGGACCATAAGCGTATCCTCATAGGTCAGGGCCTGATAATTCTCCGGAACAGCATACTGATCCACATATCGCAGATGCTGCCGTACGGCGAAGTTCTCCCGGTTCAGCTCCTGCACCTTACCGGTCATATGCTCTACCAAAGCCTTCCGGTAGGCAATCAGCCGCTCGGTCTGATACTGTAGATCCTGGAGCTTATATGTAATCTCAAACTGCAGGCCGAAAATGGCCCCCTGCAAGGCAATCATATTTGCTGTGGGCTTGCCCTTGTTCATACGGAAGAACTCAAAATTCCCGCAGAAATCGAAGATGTAGAACTTATCCTTGTCGACGCCGTCAATGAGTCCGGGGCACAGACGCGTTCCACGCCCGATCATCTGCCAGAACTTAGCCTTGGACATGACCTTTTTGAAGAAGACCAGATTCAGAACCTCGGGAACGTCAATACCGGTGTCCAGCATATCCACCGAGATGGCGATCTGCGGCATCTTTTTGGGATCGGAGAATTCGTCGATGGCGCTCTGGGCGTAGGTCATATAGTTGTCGATGACTTTGGCGTAACCGTTCAGATGCGGATATTCTTTCCCAAACACCTCCAGGATCTTCTCCGCGTGGGTGTGATTCTTGGCAAAAATGATGGTCTTGCCGATCTTGTTGCCGTAGTCGATCTTCAGCCCGTGGGTCATGAGGATATGCAGAACCTCGCGGATGGTATCCTCGTTGAAAATCCACTCGTTCAGCGCGGAGGAGGCGATGCTTTCCGGCAGCTCGCCGTTCTCGTCCTCAAAAGTATCCTCGTAGATCTCCTTATCTTCATCGGAAAGATCATCATAGACGATGCCCTGCTGGATGAATTTCAGCGTCGTTTCCACCGACATGAAATCTACCAGATAGCCGTCCTGCACCGCCTGAGCCAGCTCATAGCCATAGGTCGGGACGCCGCTTTCCAGTTCAAAAATGGCGTAGGTATTCTTATCGATCTCATCCTTTGGTGTGGCGGTCAGACCAACCAGAGGCGCATCGAAATAGTTGAAGATATCCTTGTACTTGTTGTAGATTGACCGGTGGGCCTCGTCGCAGATCACCAGATCGAAATGGCCGCAGGAGAACAGCTTGCCCTCCTCATCCCGCACAGAGTCGATGCAGTTCATCATCGTCTGGTAGGTAGAGAACACTCCGTGCGCCGTATAGTTGTCTTTCTCCTCGCAGAGGTTCGTCACCGAGAGATCTGGCAGGAGATTCACAAAGTTCCGCTTCGCCTGGGTAACCAGGGAATTCCGGTCCGCCAGGAACAGAACGTTCTTGATCCAGCCCTGCTCAAGCAGCACCTTCACCAGGGCGATGACCGTCCGCGTCTTACCGGAACCGGTAGCCATGACGAGCAGCGCTTTGCGGCGGTTTTTCTGTCCGAAGGCGTCGCACACGGCTTTGATGGCCGCTTCCTGATAGTAGCGTCCGGCGATCTGCTTGTCCACGACGATGTATTTCAGACTGGAGCGCATACTCTGCAGATTGAACAGCTTTTCCAGATCCCGCTTGGAATAGAAAGCGGCAACCTTGCGCTCCGGGTACTGGTTGTCCACGATACGGGTATCAAAACCGTTGGTGAGGAACACCACCGGACGGCGACCCTGCTTCTGTTCGATCAGATCGGCGTACAGCTTGGCCTGTTGGCGGCCCTTGGCAACGTCCACACAGGTGCGCTTGGCCTCGATCACCGCCAGGATCCGCCCGTCGTCGCCCATCAGCACATAATCCGCATAGCCCACCTCGGATTTGTTGGGCATGCCGGGGATCTCATACTCGTTGATCCAATTCTTTCCCTCGATCCAACCGGCGTCCTCCAGCATGGCATCGATATAGAGCTTGCGGGTCTTGTATTCGGAGATATCCAATGGTTTCGGAACATAGGTCTGCTGCTGCTCGGCACGGCGGGCAGTCAGCTCATCCCGCAGGGCAGCATTTTCTGCCATCAGCTCTTCCAGCTTCAGCTCCACCTCGGAATCGATGACCGGCATAGCTGTGGGAGGTTCCTGCTCCAACAGGGAAGGATCGTATGTACCTTCCTGATAATCTTCGGCATAACAATAGGAGACAAAGTCCAGGAAGATAAACAGATTCTCCAGGCACAGCGCCGCCTGCTCTTTCGTGATCTTTCTTCCAGCATGCGCGGCGGCGTTGCCGGTCTTCCGGATATAGTCCATCCGGCGCAGCAGGTTATCATCCACGATATCCCGGAACTCGTCCGTGTTCATCAGGCTGATAAGGTTGTCCTGATAGGGCATTATCAGCGCCGAATCCACGGAATACATCCATTTGACAGCAGACTCCATCGCCCGGCGGCAGTTCAGCACGCACGCCGCCGGGTCGATCTGATAGATGCGCTCCGCAGCTGCAGCAGGTTCCGCAAAAGGAGTGAAATCCTGTTCTTTTGTAAAGAGGTCAAAGTTGGTCATGGGGGTGTCACCTTGTAAGTAGACTTTTTATTCTCGTTGTATTTTTACTATTGCTTTTTTTGAGAATCTGCATATAATAGTCTATAGAAAGAACGTCGCCGGAGAACGCGAGGGTGTATTCACCAGCATGCTTGTCATGTGGTAGTCGCGCCGGGGGTTCTTTCTTTTTTTGCGCAAAACCGTTTCTTTCTTAATTCTTCGACATTTGGTTGCATATCTGATTGAAAGAATTTAATTCCATAGCTATTCACCTTTTTGTTCTTTTTATATAGATGATCTCTTAAAGCCAAAGAAAAGCATGGCCTGCAAAGACCATAATCATTTTCATTATAACTCCAAAACATTGTTGTGGCACAAACATCAGCTAATTGAAGCAAATCCCACTCTGCAGCTTGTTTAGCGCAGACTTTACCAAAAACAGTTTCATCAATGCTATTACTTGGATACGGGAGAAGTTTCTCACAAATATATTGGATCAGTTCACCATCACGTTCCGTTGAACGAGCCGAAAGAACAATATCTCCAACCTGATGAGTATCATGAAGATACCATGAAACACGTTGTAATAGATACTTACAAATATAATTGTAGGCGATAATGGTTGTGGGTATTTTGCTTGTATCGAACTTTGAAGTATCAACCAAAACATTCATATAAACAAATTCTTCTTCGCTAAGTTCGTGAACAATATATGCTTGTTTATTAAAATCCTTGATCTTTCGCATGTGTATTTCATGAAGATTAAGTCTTTTCCGAATCTTCTTCATTTTCTCACGGATGACAGGTTCCTTCTCCCTATCAACGACAACGGCGCTTAATACAAACCAACGGGTGCCTTTATTGACACCTAAATCTCCTGATTCGTCAATATAAACTGTACAATCACTCACGATATTTCACCTCACCCGAAATATTGCTGCATCAAGCTGTCAAACAAGACCTGCGCCTCATCAAGGGCTTTCTGTACAGCAGCTTTGGATTTGTCGATCTGTGCAACGAAAGCAACAAAATCATTTTGCAACTCAATGGGCGGCAATGGCATTTTTATTTTTCTAACAATTCCAAGGTTTAAAATATCCATTGTTCCACCATGTGTATTATCTGCCAATGCCTTCTTCAAAGAATCCGACTGGAAGAAGTGCTGAAAATAATATGGATTTACCTTGCCTTTGTCAAAAGTAATTTTCATGAGCCGGGGATTAATAATTCCCGGTTCAAATTTGTTGGGCATAATCAGTAATTTCCCGTATGTACCCACAAGACTGATTAATACATCCCCAGCTTGAACTGCACAGTTTTCGAGTTGCTTGTACCTCTCCTCGTCAATGTAATAATCGCCATAATTTGGATCTCCGCTGATTACCTGTTCTTGACCATAGATCTTGTACCCAGCATCAACATAGTACTCTTTCTTGAGCGCTGAACCAAACGGCCCAGCCTTAAGAGCATTTCTATCACCTGCAACAACATCTTCTATTGGCGGCATAGGCCATCCTTTTGGATTGCTTACAGGATCCCCGAACATCTCGACAAATCGGGCTTTGATGAGATCGTCGAGAATTGATAATTGTTGTTTTCGAGTGTCAATAATTCTTTGTACTCTATCAAGGAGATCAGATATTCTTATTTGTTCATCTAAACCTGGCACAGGTATGGATGTATTACAGTAGTCCTTAAAATATAGGTTTGGTACTACTGCATTGGTTGCATATTGCTCCAGATGCATTGATTGGAGCAAGTAAAACAGCCAATGAAGATCTACATTATCATTTGGCAACACCCCCAGCATTGTAGCAACAATTGAACTATAAGGAGGCCTCAATTCAGCTCGTCCAACACCAGCACCCCACTTAATTATGCTAATGTATGGCTTAGATTGTTGATATGTATTAAGCCCTGTCATAGCACCTTTTGCGCCAAACAATGGATAATCCCCAGTATCTTTTTCAATCTTGTTGACGAGAATATCACTTTTAAATGTTGTACATAGCTCGTTTAGTTGTAATGTAGTCATAATCATCCCTACAAATCCGAATTTATTGTTTCAAAAGATCGTCAAGCTCGTTCATTGCCGTGGCGATCTCACTCTCAATTTTGCGAAGCTCCGCCATGATCTCGCTTGTGGGCGGATATTCGACGGGCTTATACTCCGTCTGCTTATATTTGTTGATGCTTAGATCGTAATCGTTGCCGACAATCTCGTCTTTCGGCACGAAGAACGATTTTTCGGTGCGCTTCCGGTCGGCTTCTCCCGCTGGATTACGGAAGCGGGCGATGATATCGGGGATATCGTTCTCCGCGACGGGCGAACGCTTGTCGTCGAGCGAATAGCCGTCCGCCTGCATATCGTAGAACCAGACTTTATCCGTGCCGCCGTGTCCGGTCTTGGTGAAGATCAGGATGGCGGTAGACACGCCGGCGTAGGGCTTGAACACACCGGAGGGCATAGAAATCACGGCTTCGAGGCGGTTTTCTTCGATCAGTGCTTTGCGGATGTCTTTATGAGCCGTCGATGAGCCGAACAACACGCCATCGGGAACGATGCAAGCACAGCGCCCGCCGACGCGGAGCATCCGCAGGAACAGCGCCAGGAACAGTAGTTCCGTCTTCTTGGTCTTGCAGATCTTAAACAGATCGGTGGAGACGATGTCCGCGTCCAGGCTGCCCTTGAAGGGCGGATTCGCAAGGATGATAGTGTATTTCTCCCGGTCCGGGTTCTGGTCGGACAGGCTGTCCCGGTACTCGATGAAGGGGTTGTCCACGCCGTGGGTCATCATGTTCATGGCGCCGATGCGCAACATGGTGCGGTCCATGTCGTAGCCGTGGAACATGTGGTTCATGTAGTGGTCCTTGTTCTGCCGGTTGAAGAAGACTTCCTGCTTGCGGTTTTCCTTCAGGTAGTCACTAACGGCCACGAGGAAGCCGGAGGTGCCGCAGGCCGGGTCACAGACGATCTCGTCTGCCTTGGGCTCCATTATATCCACCATCATGCGGATGATGTGACGGGGTGTGCGGAATTGGCCGTTGACGCCTGCCGTAGCGATTTTGGAGAGCAGGTATTCGTACACGTCGCCGCGGGTGTCGGCGGCCTTCAGCTGAGCCATCTGCTCATAGATGCCGTCCATGGCCGTGACGATCTTGTCCAGCATCAGCGGCGTGGGGATCTTGAAGATGGCATCGCCCATGTATTTGGAATAGGCGCTTTCCTTGTCACCGTGGAGTTCTTTGATAAAGGGGAAGACCCATTCCTGCACGGTGCTGTACATCTTCCCGGCGGGGAAGTCATGGAATACACTCCACTTGAGCTGGTTGCCGTCGATGGCGCGATCGCCGATCTGTACCTCTTTGGCAAATACGCTCTCATAGGGCAGGCCGAGCATGGCCGCTTCCTTGGCTCTGATGTTATCGGAATCGTCCAGGTCATGGATGAACATCAGATAGGTCATCTGTTCAACGACGTCAAGCGGATTTGTAATACCGCCGGTCCAGAAGATCTCCCAAAGGCTGTCGATTTTGCTTTTCAGTTCGCCTGTTACCATAGCTTTACTCCTTCTCCCAGTTCCATGTGTAGGAGGTATAGCGGCCTCCGCCGATCTTGATGATCTCACCGTTGTCCATCAGTTCTCTCAATGCCCGTTCCACCGTCTTCTGACTGATATCCGGGCACTGCTTCATGATTTGCGTCTTTGTGATTTTTCCTGTTGTGCTGCGGATGATCTCCCGCACCCGTTCCGGCTTTGAGAGGCCCCTTGTGATCAGGACGTCTACCCTGGAAACGAATTCCCGGTAGGCCGCGATCACGATACCGAGCATATACCGGACGAATGGGAGATAATCGTTTGCGCCTTCATGCCAGCCGGTCGAGCTGTCCTGCAGAACCTCGTAATAGGTCTCTTTGCTGTCTGCAATCAATCTTTCGATACTGATATACTTTCCAACGAAATAACCGGAGCGATACAGAAGCAACAGTGTGAGCAGACGACTCATGCGGCCGTTGCTGTCGTTGAAGGGATGGATGCAGAGAAAGTCCAGGATGAACATCGGCATCAGCAGAAGGGGATCCAGTTCGGGATCCGTCGAAGCCTCCTGAAGAGCATTGCAAAGGGTATCCATAGCCTCCGTCGTTTCCCATGCCGGGACTGGTTGGAAACGGACACGTTTTGTCCCGTCGGGCAGTTCCTCCGCAATGATATTATCGGAGTTTTTAAAGCTGCCGCCAATGGCAGAATTGCTGAATTTATAAAGATCCCGGTGCAGCTGCAGAATCATGCCTGGCTTGACGGGAATATAATCATAGTTTTCATGCACGGTATTCAGCACGTCACGATATCCGGCGATCTCGCGTTCACTACGCCCCTTGGGCGTCGTTTTGTTCATCACGATCTTTTTCAGCCGGTCGTCGGTGGTAATGATGCCCTCGATACGGTTGGACGCTTCCGTACTCTGAATCTTTGCAATCTCCAGCAGTTCGGCAAGCGCATCCTTCTGTGCTTCGACAAACAGATTCTGCTGCCCTTTCATTTCATGGATCTGGGCCAGGTAAGACACGATCTCGGGAGACAGCAGCTTCTGGTATTCGTTTTTGTAATTCAGTGTTCTCATTCATTATCCTCTTTTCAGAGCGTAACATAGTCATTTGAATCCACTTTGACATAATTGCATATTACCATATGACCCGTCAAAAGTCAAGGTTAACAAAGCCAAAAAACAAGAAAATGACTATCTTATTTTACCTTTTGGCTTTTATACGTCTTTCGCTCTATGTACCTGCGCCGGTCCTTCCTGAAGTTTCATTCCGGACCGGATAGGAAAGGAATGAGTCTTGATTATTTCAGTATTGTTTATATCAGTATTATTAGGGTATGATTTTCATCCTTCATGAGGTATGAATTACAGACTACAGGAAGTCTGGGAATCATTCTTCTTGAAATTCCTTTCCACAGACTTATCCACGCAGTCCCGGCGCAGTATCCCCTAATCTATCAATCAATAGTAGGTTTTTACGTAGATCCTATTTGGCTTGGTCAGCCCGATCCTTTCGCATTCGATCAGCCCGAATTCTTTCAGCTCATTGAGGAGCTTCAATGCTTTCTGCTTGCAGCAGCCCATCTTTTCAATGATCTCATCTACCGTATAGTAGATGAACACCCGGCCAAATTCATCTTTCCACTTATTTTTTTTTGAAAGGCTCATTCTGTCAAACATCATCGAGTATAAAACCTTGCTCTCCATGGAAAGCGACCCTTTGAATATTGTCATACACCTTCGCTTCCGTCATCATGAATCGGAAAAATAGCAATTTGTCCTTCTGGAATTGTGATTGATTCGCGGCTCTGTCCCATTGGTAGTGGTTCACCAGCTCCACAAAAATGTTTTTTATCGGAAGAGATGAAAATCGGATAAAAACACCCGGGTGAATGAGAACGTTCAGCATTTGTGCCACTTCTCATTTAACTACCCCATCGCACTTGCTTTGTGGTTGAGGTTTTAATATTTCCAAGCCATTCATCTGGTAGAGGCAATTCACATACCCCGCAGTCACCAAACCGAAGGCAATAAATATACTCGTTTACTCTAAAAAATTCTTCACCTCTACGTGCTTTTCGGGGTTCAAATCCACCCACCCTGTATTTTTTTGGAGTTCTTTGCAGAGCAAAGAACTGCAAAAAGTACACCAGCATTTTTGACCGTTTTTGACGCCTGAAATGAAAAAATCGGGCTCCCGGACGGCTGATTTACCGTCTGAAAGCCCGATTTCACCTATATTTGTGCGATTTTTACCCAAAACGCAAGAAAAAACCCCTTTTGCCCTGGTAGACAAAAGAGGTTTCTTTTGTGGTCCGAGTGACTGGATTCGAACCAGCGGCCTCTTGAACCCCATTCAAGCGCGATACCAAACTTCGCCACACCCGGATGATGTCAGCTTATAGATGATACCACATCAAAAATGCGTTTGCAAGAGGAAAAAATATTTTGCCGCAAAAAACCGCACGAGCCGCCAAAGTGGGAGGGAAAAGAACGGTTTTCACGGAAAATTTGACAAAAGTGGTGCGGGGTGCTATAATAATCAAACCTCTATTTGTAACCAAATTGTAACTATTTTGTGCGATAAGGGAAAACAATGGACTATCAAGAGACTGACAATAGAAAGACCGGCGGCAAAAAAACGCTGGGCATCCTGTTCGCCTGCGCCATCGTGCTGTGCATCGCGGCGAGCGCGCTGCTGACGCTCGGCGTCGTCGGAGCGCGGACGGACGGGGCGCAGGCTGCGGACGAGAGCGCCGCGGCGGAAGAGGCGAAGGCCGTCTGTATGGTCTCCGTGGAAAGCGACGGCACCAGCCGCTTTATCAACGCCGAGGAGGGCGACACCGTGGGCGACGTGCTGACGCTGCTGGGCGTCGCCGTCGGGGACGAGGACCGTGTGTCGGCGGCGGCCGACGCGGCCGTTTACGACGGGATGGACATCACCGTGAACCGTGTGGCGGTGGAATACACGGCGGTGGAGCTGCCCATCGAGCACGAGACGACCTACGTGGAGAACGCCTCCATGAAGAAGAACACCACCAAGGTGGTGACCGAGGGGTCCGACGGCGTGAAAGAGATCACCTACAAGAGCGTGATGGTGGACGGCGTGCTGGAGTCTTTCGACGTGGCGGACGAGCAGACCGTGACCGAGCCGGTGACGGAGGTCGTGGAGATCGGGACGAAGGTGGAAAAGCCCGCCCAGACCACGACGAAAACGACGACGAAGACCACGACAAAGACGACCACGACCAAAGCGGCGAGCAGCGGCAGTTCCTCGAGTTCCGGTTCCGGCTCGAGCTCGAGTTCGGGCTCCGGCGGCAGCGGCGGGGCGCAGGGCACGGAGAGCTCGACGCCCTCCTACACCGCGGGGAAGTCGGATACCTTCTACGACGACGGGAACGGCACCGTGACCACCTATTCCGGCCAGCAGCTGAAGTACACGCAGGTGGTGGAGCTGAAGGCCACGGCCTATACCTACAGCAGCAATTCCAAATACAACATCACCGCGAGCGGCGCGCCCGTGCAGGTGGGCATCGTGGCGGCCAACAAGAACACGCTGAAGATGGGGACGCGGGTCTACATCGTGGCCGCGGGCGGCACCTGGGAATACGGCGTGGCCACCGTGGGCGACACGGGCTGCAAGGCGGGGAAGGTCGATCTGTTCATGACCTCCTACGACGAGTGCATGCAGTTCGGCGTCCGCGCGGCGAAGGTCTACATCCTCGAATAAAGGGAAAAATGAAAGCGCCCTCTTGGAGGGCGCTTTTTTTTATGCTATGATAAAGAGGCAACCCAAAGGAAGACGGAGGACCGCATGAAAAAGATACTTTGCTTCGGAGATTCGAACGCCTGGGGCTTCACCCCCGTGACGGGAGAGAGGTACCCCAAAGACGTACGGTGGCCGGGCGTGGCGCAGGCCATCCTGGGCGACGGCTACTTCATCATCGAGGAGACGCTGCCGGGACGCACCACGGTGCACGACGACCCCTACCGCATGCTGATGAACGGGAAGGACGCGCTGGGCTGCGCGCTGCTCACCTGGAGCCCTTTGGACATGGTCATCATCGCGCTGGGCACGAACGATCTGAAGTTCACCACCGCCGTGGGCGCGGCGCGGGGCGCGCAGACGCTCGTCCGGAACGCGAAGCGCTGCGACGAGAAATACGACAGCTTCGTCACGGTGTTCCCCGCGGGGCCGAAGATCCTGCTGGCGTCCCCCATCCTGGTGGGCGGCAACGTGGCCGGCGTCAACCCGGGGACGCTGTTCCCCGACGGGCACGCGGAGTCCCGGCTGTTCGCGCGGCACTTCAAGCGCGTGGCGGCGGAGGAGGGCGTCGCGTTCATCGACAGCGCCAAGTACGGATGGCCCTCCGACAAGGACTGCGTGCACATGGATCCGGAGGCGCACAGGGCCATGGGCGAGGCCATGGCGAAGAAGATCAGGGAGATGCTCGGCTGAGCCGGAGGGCACGATGGACAGTATCAGCGCGGCGATAACCGAATACGGCAGGCTGCTGCGCCGCGGCGCGCTCTTCCGCGGGATGGACGACGGCGAGACGGCGGAGGCGCTGCGCTTTTTCCGCGGGGAGCTGAAAAGCTACGGGCGCGGGGAATTTCTGCACGGCGCGGGCCAGGGGCTCGACCGGTTCGGCATGCTGCTGGCGGGGCAGATCCACGTGTGCCAGGACGATCTGGACGGCAACCGCATGATCATGGCGGAGGTGACGCCGGGGGACACCTTCGGCGAGGCCATCTGCTATCTGAAGATCGAGGCGCCGGTCTACATCTACGCCACGGAGGACTCCACGGTGCTGTGGCTGCGCCCGGACAGCGTGGGCGAGGTGTTCGACGAACAGGGAAAGCGGCTGACGCGGCGGTTCATCTCGCTGATGGCGGAGCGGATGCTGGCGATGAACGGTCGTATCCAGATCCTGTCCAAAAAGAGTTTGCGGCAGAAGCTGGTCACGTTCTTTACGGAGTACGCCCGACGGGCGGGGGGCAACACGTTCTCCGTCCCCTTCGACCGCAGCGACATGGCGGCCTTCCTCGGCGTGGACAGGAGCGCCCTGTCCCGGGAGCTCGGCCGCATGAAGGCCGAGGGCGTCATCGATTATTACAAAAGCACGTTCCGGCTGCTGGAGAAAGAGTGATCGCGTTGCAATTGCAACGCGATTTTTCTTATAATGTGATATAATCCGGTTGCAAAGAAAGACTAAGGACAAAGAGAAAGAGGTGTTTTCCATGAAAAAAGTCCTTGCGTTACTGCTCGCTGTCGCGCTGATGGCGGCCGTGCTGGCCGGGTGCGCGAAGCAGGAAGAAGAGCCGGTCGAGGAACCGGTCAAACAGGAAGAGCCGGCCGTCGAGCCGGAGCCGGTCGTCGAGCCGGAGCCCGAGCCCGAACCGGAGCCCGCGGAAAAGACGACGATACGGCTCGCCGGTCTGAAGGGTCCCACGTCCATCGGCATGGTGAAGCTGCTGGACGACGCGGAGAACGGGCTGACCGAGAACGCGTATGAGTTCCAGATGGCGGGCTCCGCCGACGAGGTGACGCCGCTGCTGCTGAAGGGCGACATCGACGTGCTGGCCGCGCCGGTGAACCTGGCCTCCGTGCTGTACAACAAGTCCGAGGGCAAGGTGCAGCTGATGGCCGTGAACACGCTGGGCGTCATCTATCTCGTGGAGAGCGGCGAGACCGTGGAGGATTGGGACGCGCTGCGCGGCAAGACCATCTACGCCACGGGCAAGGGCTCCATCCCCCAGTACGCGCTGGAGTACCTGCTCGCCTCCCACGGCATCGACCCGGCCGCGGACGTGACCATCGACTGGAAGAGCGAGCCCACCGAGGTGGTGAGCCTGATGAAGGCCACGGACGACTCCGTGGTGGCCATGCTGCCCCAGCCCTATGTGACCGTGGCGCAGACGCAGGTGGAAGGCCTGCGGGTGGTGTTCGATCTGACGAAGGAATGGGACGCGCTGAATATCGGCTGCCAGCTCATCACGGCGGGCCTCATCGTGCGGGCTGACTTCGCGAAGGATCATCCCGAGGCGCTGGCCAAGTTCCTGGAGGAGTACCGCGCGTCCACCGAGTTCGTGAACGCGAACGTGGAGGAAGCGGCCCAGCTCGTCGAGAAATACGACATCGTCAAGGCGGCGGTGGCCCAGAAGGCCATTCCCTACTGCAACATCGTGTGCATCGCGGGCGAGGAGATGATGGAGAGCGTGCAGGGCTTCCTGGAGATCCTGTACACGCTGAACCCGCAGGCGGTCGGCGGCAGTCTGCCCGACGACGCCTTCTATCACCTTGGCTAAAGGCCCGGTACAAAAAGCGCTGGCCATCCTGGCGGCCCTTATCGTGTGGCAGGCGGCGGCGGAACTGGTGGGGATCGATTTCCTGCTGGCCTCGCCGCTGCAGGTCGCCGCGCGCCTTGCCACCATCTGGCGGGAGAGCGGCTTCTGGTCCACCGTCGCGTTCAGCATGTCGCGGATCGTGGGCGGCTTCATGACGGCGTTCATACTGGGCATCGTACTGGCCCTGCTGGCAGGAAGGTTTCCCCTGGTGGAGACCTTCCTTTGGCCGTATGTGGTGACGATCAGGTCCGTGCCGGTGGCGTCGTTCATCATCATCAGCCTCATCTGGCTGACGGGACGGCAGCTGGCGGTGTTCATCTCGTTCCTGATGGTGTTCCCGATGATCTACGCCAACGTCCTGCAGGGCATCAAGAGCGCCGACGGGCGGCTGCTGGAGATGACGGCGCTCTACCGCGTGCCGTGGACGAGACGGCTCCTTTACGTTTACGCCCCCAACGTGCAGCCGTACCTCACGTCCGCGTGCAGCGTGGCGCTGGGCACGGCGTGGAAGGCCGGCGTGGCGGCGGAGGTCATCGGCGTGGTGGACGGCTCCATCGGGGAAAAGCTCTATGAGTCGAAGATCTACTTCATGACGGCGGATCTGCTGGCGTGGACCGTCATCATCGTGCTCATCAGCGTGCTGTTCGAGAAGCTGTTCCTGTTTCTGATGAAAAAGGCTTTCGCCGGAATGGAGAAGCTATGACGGATATCAGGCTCGAGGGGATCGTCAAGAGCTTCGACGGCAGGGCCGTGTTCGACGGGCTCACGCTCACCATCCCCGCGGGGGAGACGACGTGCGTCATGGGCCCTTCCGGCTGCGGCAAGACGACACTGCTGAACATTTTGGCGGGGCTCGTGAAGCCCGACGGCGGCGCCGTCACGGGCGTGCCGGAGCGGGTGGCTTTCGTGTTCCAGGAGGACCGGCTCTGCGAAGCGTTCTTGGCGGTATCCAACGTGCGTCTCGTGACAGGGAAGCGGGTGAGCCGGGAGGCCGTCGCGGCGGCGCTGGGCGAGCTGGGGCTCGGGGAGAGCCTCGACCAGCCGGTGGCGAGCTTCAGCGGCGGGATGAAGCGGCGGGTGGCCGTCGCGCGGGCCGTGCTGTACGGCGCGGAGCTGCTACTGCTGGACGAGGCGTTCAAGGGCCTCGACGAGGAGAGAAAGCGGTTGACGATGGATTACATCAAGGCCCACACGGCGGGCAAAACGGTGGTCTGCGTGACCCACGACCCGGAAGAGGCCGCCTATCTCGGCGGGAGGATCGTCGAGTTGGGAACGCCGTAAGAGAAAACAGAAAAAAGGCCGGAAAAGCGGACGCTTTTCCGGCCTTTTTTTGCGTAAAGATCAGAGTTCCCGGTATTTGGCCATCATCACGGCAAAAAGCTCCTTCGTGGAAGGCGGCGTGTAGGTAATGGCGTTGGCGCCGGCCTCGATGGTCACGCGGATAAGCTCGTTCGTGTTGCCGCCGGAGGCGATGATGGGCACATCGGGAAAATCCGCCCGTATTTTGCGGACCAGTTCGGGCGTCTGCAGGCCGCCGGCCACGTTGAGGATAGAAGCGCCGGCCCGCAGGCGGGCGGCGACGTCCGTCTTTTCGTTCGCGACGGTGATGATGACGGGGATATCGATGCTCTGCGCGACGGCTTCGACGTTTTCGTCGGAAACGGGGGCGTTCAGCACGACGCCCATGGCGCCCTGGCTTTCAACGTCCTTGGCGAGGCGGACGGTGCGGGGGCCCTTCGTGGTGCCGCCGCCGACGCCGCAGAAAACGGGGACGTAGGAGCCCTTGATGATGGCCTCGCTGATCGCCTGCTGGGGCGTGAAGGGATAGACGCAAAGGACGGCGTCCGCGTCGCAGTTGCGAATGATCGCGAGATCGGTGGTGAAAACGAATGATCTGAGATGCCTGCCGTTCACGACGATGCCGGACGCGGCGTAGACAGCCTCCGGCAGTTTGAGGATGTTATGGCGCAGAGAGCTGGCGATGGTGGGGATGGCGGGTTTGTTCTTATCCATGGGAAGCCTCCTTGTAAGAACGGATCGGGCTGCCTTCTTTTTCGTTTTACGCCGTGATGCGGGCGTAATTCGCCTCCACCGCGGCCCAGTCGATGATCTCGAAAAGGGCCTTGATATAGTCCGCGCGGAGGTTTTTGTAGCGCAGGTAGTAGGCGTGCTCCCAGACGTCGACGGCGAGGATGGGGATGAAGCCGGTGCCCTCGCTGATCGGGTTATCCTGGTTGGGGCTGGCGGAGACCGTAAGCCTGCCGCTCCTGTCGGCGGAGAGCCACGCCCAGCCGGAGCCGAACTGGCCCGCGGCGAGCGAGGAAAGCTGAGCTTTCAGCGCGTCAAAGGAGCCGAACGTCTCCTCGATCTTCGCGAGGAGAGCGCCCGCCGGCGCCTTTTTCGGCGCGGGCGAGAGCGTGGAGAAATAGAGGTCGTGGTTGTAATAGCCGCCGCCGTTGTTGCGGATCGCGCGGCGGAGCGCGGGATCGGCGATCTCATCCAGCGAGGCGAGCAGACGTTCGATGGGCACGTCGGCGACGCCGGCTTTTTCCGCCGCGTCGTTCAGGTTTTTCGTATAGGCGGCATGGTGCTTGCCGTGGTGCGTTTCCACGGTGAGCGCGTCGAGCACGGGTTCGAGCGCGTCCGCGGCGAAGGGGAGCTTGTACTGTTCGAACATGGTGGGTACCTCCTTTACAGATCGGGTCTTACAGGATACGGGCGAGCCATTCGATGAGGAAAACGGTCGCACAACAGGAGACGGCGACGGGGAAAAGCCCCGCGCCGCACCACGCGAGCACGACGCCGACGACGAGCGCCGCGACGCCGGCCAGCGGGACCTGGACCGCCTCCACGATGGCGGGGAAGGTCATGACCGCGAGGGTCACATAGGGCACGTAGTAAAGGAACGAGCGGAGGAACGGGTTTGTGATCTGGCGGCGGATCAGCGTCAGCGGCAGGACGCGGATGAGGAAGCTGACGGCGGCGGCCAGAAGGATGTAAACGTAGACGTTGTGGGTCATGCGCCGGCACCCCCTTCCGCGGGCTCCGTTTTGACCGGGAACAGGAGCGCGGCCGCCGAAGACAGCGCGACGGTGAGGATGATGGTACGCGTGCCGCCGGAGAGGCCGCTGACCAGCGGCAGGACGGAGAACGCGAAGCTGCAGCCGAAGGCGATGAGCACCAGCGCGGCGACCACCTTGTCCCGCCGGGCGGGCGGGATGATGATGGCGAGGAACATGCCGTAGATGGCGACGGAGAGCGCGCTGACTACGTTCAGCGGCAGGACGTTGCCCGCCGCGATGCCCGTGGCCGTGCCGCAGGACCAGCAGAGGTCCGCCAGCAGGAAGGCGCTGTACAGATAGGCCGGCGAGAGCCAGCCGTCGTACGCGATACCGAGGCCGAAGATCTCGTCCGTGATGCCGAAGCCCGTCAGCACCCGGTGGCGGAAGGCCGTTTCGGGCGCGAACTTCTGGCTGAGGGCGGCGCTCATCAGCAGGTAGCGCATATTCGTGATGAAGATGACCGCGGCGAGCTCCCAGTAGGCGGCGTCCGCCGCGATGAGCGTGAAAAGGGCGTATTCGCCGGCCGAGGCATGGTTGAGGAAGCTGGCGATAAAGCCCTGGAAGGGCGTCAGGCCGGCGGTCTTGGCCGTGATGCCCAGCGAGAAGGCCACCGCAAAGTAGCCGAGGCCGATGGGGAACCCGTCCCGCACGCCGCGCAGGACGTCGCGGCGCAGATGTTCAGAGGGCAAAGGGAGGTACCTCCGTTCCGTGAGTTGCGTTGCCGTTATTATAAAAGGAAAAGGCCGCTCCGTCAATAAAGAGCGGGGCGGGGGACGAAAAATCGCCGGGAGATGGATCCGCAAAAACAAAAGGCGGGCAGGCCGCCTCGCGGCTCTGGACTGCCACAGGCAGTCCATTCACTGCCGCTCGGTCGAATCCTTCTCTGACAATACGAAAATACGGGCCATCCCGAAAGGGATGGCCCGTATTTTGGCACCGGGAGAAGGATTCGCCTACCTGCGGGCAGGCCGCCTCGCGGCTCTGGACTGCCGCCGGCAGTCCATTCACTGCCGCTCGGTCGAATCCTTCTCTGACATAACGAAAAAAGCAGCCCGCCCGATGGGCGAACTGCTTTTTTGGCACCGGGAGAAGGATTCGAACCCTCACAGACGGAGTCAGAGTCCGGCGTGCTACCATTACACAATCCCGGTAAGCGCAAGGGTCATTATAACTGCAAAAAGCGGCTTTGTCAACAGGGAAAAAACAAAAACGCGGGAGAGACGGAGCGTCTCTCCCGCGGGGCGTTTGGAGGGTCAGTCGGCCTTCGGGCCGGCGGCGGCCACCTCGGGCGACATGTGGGTATATTTCTTGAAATTCTCCGCGAAGCTGGCGGCGAGCTTCCGGCAGCTGGCGCGGTAGGCCGCCTTATCCTCCCAGGTGTTTTCCGGGATGAGCAGCTCGGAGGGGACGCCCTCCACCGCGGTGGGCACCTGAACGCCGAAGACGGGGTCCGTGACGAAGGAGCCCTTTTCGATGGCGCCGGTCAGGGCGGCGGTGACCATCTTGCGGGTGTAGGCCAGCTTCATGCGCTTGCCGGTGCCGTTCCAGCCGGTGTTGATCAGGTAGACGTTGGCGCCGGACTTTTCCACCTTGTCCGCCAGCATGCCGGCGTAGACCGAGGGGTCCAGGGGGAGGAACGGCTCGCCGAAGCAGGTGGAGAAGGTGGGCACGGGCTCGACGACGCCGATCTCCGTGCCGGCCACCTTGGAGGTGAAGCCGGAGACGAAGTAGTACATGGCCTGGTTGCGGTCCAGCTTGGAGATGGGGGGCAGGACGCCGTAAGCGTCCGCCGTCAGGAAGATGACCGTTTTGGGGACGCCGGCGCTCATGCCGGAGAGGACCGCGTTGGGGATATACTCCACAGGGTAGCCCACGCGGCTGTTCACGGCGAGGGAATCGTCGTCAAAATCGAACTCGCGCGTTTCGTCGTCCATGACGACGTTCTCCACGAGGGCGCCGAACTTGATGGCGTTGTAGATCTCGGGCTCGCCCTCCGGGCTGAGGTTGATGCACTTGGCGTAGCAGCCGCCCTCAAAGTTGAACACGGAATCGTCCGCCCAGCCGTGCTCGTCGTCGCCGATGAGGCTGCGGTCCGGGTCGGCGGAGAGGGTGGTCTTGCCCGTACCGGAGAGGCCGAAGAAGACGGCGGCGTCGCCGTCCGCACCCACGTTGGCGGAGCAGTGCATGGGGAAGACGCCCATCTTGGGCAGCTCGTAGTTCATGACGGAGAAGACGGACTTTTTGATCTCGCCGGCATACTGGCTGCCGCAGATGATGACCATCTTTTCCTCATAGTTCACGAGGATGGCGGCTTCGCTGCGCGTGCCGTCCAGCTCCGGGATGCACTTGAAGCCGGGGACGGCGACGATGACGTAGTCCGCGGCGAAGTCCGCGAGCTGGTCGGCCGTCGGGCGGCGGAGCAGCTGGTGGATGAAGAGGTTCTGGCTCGCCAGCTCCGTGATGACGCGGAAGCGCTTGGTGTACTTGGGGTCGGCGCCGGCAAAGCCGTCGAAGAGGAAGATCTCCTTGTTCTGCAGATAGGCGAGGGCCTTGGCCTTGATGGCGTGGTAACGCTCCGGCGTGATGGGCATGTTGACGCTGCCCCAGGCGATCTCATCGTGGACGGCGGGGGAGTCGACGATGAACTTGTCCTTGGCGCTGCGGCCGGTGTATTTGCCGGTCTTGACCACCAGCGCGCCGGTCAGCGAGAGCTTGCCTTCGCCGCGGGCGAGGGCGCGCTCCGTCAGCTCCGCGGGGTTCAGGTTGCGGTAAACGGCGGCGGCATTGATGACGCCGAGCTTTTCCAGTCCGTAAGTTTCCATGGGTAGTACCTCCTGTTTCTGGTGCGCCGCAGGCGCGGCGCGGCGATATCCTTACTCTTCCGCGCGGCGGACGAGTTCATCCGTCAGCGCGGCAAATTCGGCAAGAGAGAGCGTTTCGCCCCGGACAGTGGCGCCGAGGCCGCAGGCCGCGACGGCGTCGGCGACGGTCCCCTTGGGCAGGGACAGGGCCGAGGCGAGGGCGTTCACCAGCGTTTTGCGCCGCTGGAGGAACGCGCCGCGGACGACGCGGAAAAAGAGCTTTTCATCGCGCACGGCGACGGCGGGCGCAGGGCGCGCCGTGAGCCGGACGACGGTGGACGTGACCTTGGGCGCCGGCGTGAAGCAGGCGGGGGGCACGTCGAAAAGAAGCTCCGGGACGCAGTGGTAGTTGACGAAGACGCCGAAGGCGCCGTAGTCCGCCGTGCCGGGCTCCGCGCAGAGACGGAGCGCCACCTCCCGCTGGATCATGACGGTGAGGGAGGAGAAAAGGCAGCTTTCGATGAGGCGCGTCAGCACCGGGGAAGTGATGTTATAGGGCAGGTTCGCGCAGACCATGGGCGCAAGGCCCGGGAACTGCTCCTCCGTCAGGCGGCGGAGGTCCAGCTTCATGATGTCGCCGGGGACGACGGTCACGTTGGGACAGTCCGCCAGCGTTTCCGCGAGGACGGGGATAAGGCGGCTGTCCAGCTCCACCGCGGCGACGCGGCCCGCCAGGGCGGCGAGCTCCCGCGTGAGGCAGCCGACGCCGGGGCCGATCTCCAGTACGCCGCGGGAGGCGTCCGCGCCGCTGGCCTCCGCGATACGGCGGGGGACCCAGGCGGCGGTGAGGAAATTCTGGCCCAGCGACCGGGAGAACCGGAACCCGTGGCGGCGGAGAAGCGTCAGTATGTCTTTTTCGCTGCAAAGGTCCATGGGAAGCCTCCGGCGTTGTTAAGGCTGACTTTGAAAAAGTCGGAGCGAACGATAGGTAGTCCGCTCGCAAAAGATATCAGGCGCGGGCCCAGCGGAGCGGGCCGCGGCTGAAGAGGAGGAGCGACGGACTGAATGAGCTCTGACTTTGAAAAAGTCGGAGCGAACGATAGGTAGTCCGCTCCGACGTGGTGCCGGTGACCGGACTCGAACCGGTACGCCATCGCTGGCGGTGGATTTTGAGTCCACTACGTCTACCAATTCCATCACACCGGCGGAAAAACAAGGCTATCATACAACAAAAAGGCGGCGATTTCAAGGGGACAGCGTTTCGGGCGGGACAAATTCCGCCGCGGACGGGAGTTCTTCCGCGGCGACGGCGGCGGCGAAGGCGCCCGGCACCGGGTAGAGCGCGGCGCAGGCGGAGCCGTCCGCGGGGCGGGGGGCGCCGTCCGCCCGCGTGAAGCGGAGCGAGGCCATGGGCGCGTCCGGTCCGCCGCGGTATTTGACCATGCTCTCCTTCAGCGTCCAGAGCTCGAGGAAGGCAAACTGCGCAAGCTCCTCCTCCGCGGCGACGCGGCGGCGGAGAGCGGCCGAGACGGGGCGTTCCTCCTCCACATCGCACCCGCAGGGCGAGGAGCCGAGGGCGACCATGACGTGGCCGCGGCTGTGGCTGAGGGAAAAATGGACGTCGGGCCGGGAGGGGCAGTACGGCTTGCCGGCGGGCGTTTTGGCCACGGCGGGCAGGGCGCCGCCGTACGTTTCCCGCCAGGCGAAGCGCAACAGCGCGTACGCGGCGGCGCGGCCGCCGACGGAGCTGTAAAAAACGCGCACACAGGACGCCTCCCTTCCCGTTCCACCCTGGCCGCGCGGGCGCGGCGGGCAAGCATGATACAGGTATTCTACCACATTTTATGCAACAAAACACTACCAAAACGGGCGCGTTTGTGGTAGAATAAATTTGTTATAGTGCGCGGGGTATGCGCCCGCGAAAAAACGGGAAGGGAGGGCTGTGCATGCGAGCGGCGCGAAAGGCGCTCGTCATCCTGGGCGCGGCGCTGATGCTGGCGCTGGCGATGACGGGCTGTTATTCCAAGTCTGTGGACGAGCTGTACGCCCTGCCGCAGCTTTCCGAGGGTTATCTGCAGCTGCAGGAGAAGATCAACGGCCTTCTGGCCGAGGGGGCGGAGTATGCCGCGCCCACCGCCGGCTCCTACCGGCAGGCGGTGCAGCTGGCCGACATCGACGGCGACGGCGTCGCCGAGGCCGTGGCCTTTTTCGCGAAGCCCGGGGACGACAAGCCCCTGAAGGTATACGTGTTCCGCCGCGGAGAGAGCGGCTATGAGGAGGCCGCCGTCATCGAGGGCGAGGGCACCAGCATCGAGAGCATCGGCTTCCCCGATCTGAACGGGGACGGCATGCTGGAGCTGGCCGTGGGCTGGAAGCTGTCCGCCGACGTGAACATGCTGTCCGTCTATACGATGAGCGGCTATCTGCCCTCCCGTATCATCAGCACGGACTATCAGGAATATACCATCGCCGGTATCTCCGGCCGGGACGACATCATCGTGTTCCGGCTCTCCGGCTCGGAGCTCACCGGCGAGGCGGAGCTTTACACCATGGAGGCCGACGGCGAGATCGTGAACACCAACGCGCGCCTCTCCACCGGGATCGAGGCGCTGCTGCGGATCCGGAACAGCACGCTCGCCAGCGGCGAGAAGGCCGTCTACGTGGAGGGGACCATCGACGGCGGCGGTATCGTGACCGATATCCTGGCCTACCGCGGGCGGCGGATCGCCAACATCACGCGGGACGACGCGGTGGGCACCAGCACGGAGACGGTGCGCTCCTACGCCGTGTACTGCCGCGACGTGAACGGCGACGGCGTGCTGGACGTGCCGGTGCCGGTGCTGCTGCCGGCCCAGTCGGAGACGACGAGCTACTACATGACGGAGTGGTACGCCTATTACCGGAGCGGCCGGCGCGAGCTCGTGGAGACGACGTATCACAACTATTCCGACGGGTGGTATCTGAAGCTGCCGGAGGCGTGGCGCGGGAACGTCACCGTCCGCCGCGAGGACGCCGTTTCCGGCGAGCGGGCCATCATCTTCTCCGAGATGGAGGGGGACGAGGTGGGCCGCGACTTCCTGGCCATCTACGCCCTGTCCGGCGCCAACCGGCACGAGCGGGCGCGGGCCGCGGGACGGTTCGTCCTGCAGACGGAGGATTCCGTGACCTACGCGGCGAACATCCTCGGCGACATCACGGGCGCGTCCCTCCGGGTGGACGCGGACACCGTGAAGGCCAATTTCGACATCATCTATTCCGAATGGGCGACGGGAGACATCTGACCGCGACGCGGCCGGCGCTTTCGCCGCGGCAATCTTCAACGGAGGGACAACCATGAAAAAAGTTTTGGTGCTTGAGGACGAGACCAGTATCCGTAGCTTCGTGGTCATCAATCTGAAACGCTCGGGCTACGAGCCGGTGGAGGCCGGGACGGGCATGGAGGCGCTGGAGAAGATGCGGGAGAACCCGGATATCAAGGTGGCGCTGCTGGACATCATGCTGCCCGACATCGACGGGTTCGAGGTGTGCCGCCAGCTGCGGGCCTCCAACGCCAAGCTGGGCATCATCATGCTGACCGCCAGGACCCAGGAGATGGACAAGGTGACCGGCCTGATGACGGGCGCCGACGACTACGTGACGAAGCCCTTCTCCCCGGCGGAGCTGACCGCCCGGGTGGACGCCCTCTTCCGCCGCGTGGGCGGCGACGAGGAGGCCGCCGACAGCGCCGAGATCGTCCACGGGCCGTTCCGGCTGAACGTGCGCAACAGGACGCTGGAGAAAAACGGCGAGCGGATCAAGCTGACCCAGGTGGAGTATTCCATGATGAAGCTCTTTATGGACAACCCCGGCAGGGCCCTGTCGCGGGAGGATATCCTGAACGCGGTGTGGGGCCGGGACTACTTCGGCGAGCTGAAGATCGTGGACGTGAACATCCGCAGGCTCCGTATCAAGATCGAGGACGATTCCACGAACCCCAGCTACATCACGACGGTCTGGGGCTACGGCTACAAGTGGGGCTTCTGAGCAGGAGCTGACAGAAACAGGACGGGAAGGAGGCGGCGGCGTGAGCGCAGGCAAGGAGACCGGGAACGGACAGACAACGGCGGCGACGGCCTTTCAACTGAACAAAAAGCGGGGCAAGGGCCTGAAGCGGCGGTGGATGTTCGGGAGCCTGCTGACGCTGGCCGTCATCGAGCTCGTGGTGCTGGCCGTCTTCGCGCTGTCCGTGGCCAGCTCCTATTACACCACGGCGCGGACGGGCCTGGAGGTCAAGGCCAAGACCTCCAGCGACTTCTTTGAAAATTACGTGACGAAAACGTACGCGGAGTTTTTCGACAGCGCGTACAAATACGCCGGCTCCTTCGAGGACGCGAACAAGCTGGAGCTGCAGTTCATCAACACGCGCGGGCGCGTGCTGGTGTCCTCCTACGGCATCACGGCGGGCACCTCCCCGGGGACGGACGACGTCGCGGGGGCGCTCGCGAACGGGGCGATGACCGTCTGGCGCGGCAGGAGCCCCGCCACCGGCGAGCATTTGATGGCCGTGTCGTCGCCCATCGTGTACACCAACGGACAGATCATCGGCGTCATGCGCTACGTGACGAGCCTGAAGCTCATCGACAGGGAGATCCTCAAGACGGTGGCCGTCGCGGTGATCATCGGCGCGGCGATCCTGCTGCTGGTCATCTCCACGAACATGTTTTTCATCCGCTCCGTGGTGGACCCGCTGCGGGAGCTGACCAGCGTGACGCGCCGTATCGCCGACGGCAGCTACGGCGTGCAGATCACGCGGAAATACAAGGACGAGGTCGGCGAGCTGACGGACGCCATCAACGACATGTCCATGAAGATCAGCCAGGCCGACAAGGCGCAGATGGAGTTCATCTCCTCCGTGTCCCACGAGCTCAGGACGCCGCTGACGGCCATCTCCGGCTGGGCGGAGACGCTGGCTTACGACGAGACGCTGGAGGGCGATACGAAGCGCGGCGTCGGCATCATCCTGCGCGAGGCGAAGCGGCTCACGAAGATGGTGGAGGATCTGCTGGACTTCACGCGGCTGCAGGACGGGCGCTTCACGCTGAACGCCAAGCCCATCGACGTGGCGGAGGAGCTGGAGGAATCCATCTTCGCCTACCGTGAGATCCTCAACCAGGAGGACATGCAGCTGGAATACTATCCCAGCCGGGCGGAGCTGCCCATGATCAACGGCGACCCGGAACGGCTGCGGCAGGTGTTCTTCAACATCTTCGACAACGCGGCCAAGTACGGCGCGGAGGGGAAGCGTATCCTGGTATCCATGGGGACGGACGGCGAGGACATCATCATCCGGATCCGCGACTTCGGCCCCGGTATCCCCGAGGACGATCTGGAGAACGTGAAGATGAAGTTCTACAAGGGCAATTCCAAAAAGCGCGGCAGCGGCATCGGCCTTGCCGTGTGCGACGAGATCATCAAATACCACGGGGGCACGCTCACGCTATCCAACGCCCAGGGCGGCGGGACGGCGGTGGAGATCAGGCTGCCCATCGAGTTGACATTTTAAGCAGGTAACGACATGAACGAACGCAACGAACAAGCAAGCTGCCCGACGTTCCGCACCTCTATCGGCGGGCAGGCCCTCATCGAAGGCATCCTGATGAGAGGGCCGAAGAAGCAGGCCATCGTGGTGCGGACGAAAGACGGGCTTTTGAAGCAGGAGCGGGAGCTGACCTTCCTCAAGGACCGGTACCCCGTCCTGGGGTGGCCCTTCATCCGGGGCACCGTGAACTTCATCGGGAGCATGGTGAACGGCGTGAAGGCGCTGCTGTGGTCGGCGGAGCAGCTGCCGGAGGAGGAGCAGGAGGAGCCGAGCAAATTCGACCGGTGGCTCGAAAAGCGCTTCGGCGTGGAGAAGGCGGAGAAGCTCATCGTGGGCTTCGCCGTCATCCTCGGCGCGGCCATCGCCATCGGGCTTTTCATCCTGCTGCCGGCAGTGCTGGCGACGCTGCTGATGGGCGTCATCCGAAGCAACTTCGCGGTGAATCTCTGCGAGGGGCTGCTGCGGATCGCCATCTTTTTGGGCTACATGGTCTCCGTGTCGCGGATGAAGGACATCCGGCGGCTCTGGATGTACCACGGGGCGGAGCACAAGACCATCTTCTGCTATGAGGCGGGGCTCCCGCTGACGGTGGACAACTGCCGCAGGCAGTCCCGGTTCCATCCCCGCTGCGGCACGAGCTTTCTGTTCATCGTGATGATCACGAGCATCCTCGTTTTCTCGCTGGTGAGCTGGCAGGGAGGGCTGTGGACCAATCCCTTCTTCCGCGTGCTGATCCGGCTGGCGCTGCTGCCGGTGGTGGTGGGCATCAGCTACGAGATCATCAAATACGCCGGCGGGCACGACAATCTGTTCACGAAGATAGCGTCGGCCCCGGGCAAGGCGCTGCAGCACATCACCACGGCGGAGCCGGACGACGATATGCTGGAGGTGGCCATCGCGGCCATGGAGGCGGTCATCCCCGAGGAACGGGGCTCCGACAAGTGGTAACGACAACGGGAGAGTGGGAACGATAAAGACTTACAACGAACTGTATCTCGACCTGCGGCGGCAGCTGAAGGCCGCGGGCGTGGAGGATATCAACTTCGAGGCGCGGCTCATCGTTTCGGCGGCGGCGCAGAAATCGAAGGAGGAATTCACCCGGGATCTGAAGCTGTACGCGCCGGAGGAAACGGTGCGGAAGGCGACGGCGCTCTGCGAACGGCGGGCCGCGGGCGAGCCTTTGGCCTACGTGCTGCAGGAATGGGAATTCATGGGCCTGCCCATGCACGTGGAGCCCGGCGTGCTCATCCCCCGGATGGACACGGAGGTGCTGGCGGAGCTGGCCGTCCGGCTGCTCGGCGGGGAGGAGATCAAGAACGACGTGCGTATCCTCGACCTCTGCTGCGGCTCCGGCTGTATCGGTATCGCGCTGGCGGCGCGGTTCCCGCAGCACCGGGTCATCCTGGTGGACAATTCCATGAAGGCGCTGCGTCTGAGCCGGACGAACGTGCTGCGCAACAAGGTGACGCGGAACGCCACCGTCATCGAGGCGGACGCCATGAAGGCGCCGCCCATGCTGCTGGGCAGGTTCGATCTCATCGTATGCAACCCGCCCTACGTGCCCACGGCGGAGATCGGGACGCTGGACTCCTCCGTCCGGGATTACGAGCCGCGGGAAGCGCTGGACGGCGGGGAGGACGGGCTCGCGTTTTACCGGGCCATCATCCCGGCGTGGAAGCGCGTGCTGCGGGAGAAGGGCTGCATGCTCTTCGAGTGCGGCGAGGGGCAGGCGGACACGGTACGGGACCTTATGAGCCGGGAAGGCTTTACAAATACGGCGACTTACCGGGACACGGCGGGCACGGAACGCGTCGTGGCGGGAATCTTATGAGCGAAGGAGAAAGGAACATGGCCAAGAGAGAAGAAGCGGAAGTGAAAGAGGGCAACGCCGACAAGAAGCGCGCGCTGGAAACGGCCATCGCCCAGATCGAGAAAAACTACGGCAAGGGCGCCATCATGCGGCTCGGCGAGGGGCAGAAGATCAACGTGGACGCGATCCCGACGGGCTCGCTCTCCCTCGATCTGGCGCTCGGTATCGGCGGCGTGCCGAGAGGGCGTATCGTGGAGATCTACGGCCCGGAATCCTGCGGCAAGACGACGCTGGCGCTGCACATCGTGGCGGCCGCGCAGAAGATGGGCGGCGAGGCCGCCTACATCGACGCGGAGCACGCGCTGGAGCCCGCGTACGCCAGGGCGCTCGGCGTCAACATCGACGAGCTGCTGCTGTCCCAGCCGGATTCCGGCGAGGACGCGCTCTCCATCACGGAGACGCTGGTGCGTTCCGGCGCCATCGACGTGGTGGTCATCGACTCCGTGGCGGCGCTGGTGCCCCGCAGCGAGATCGAGGGCGAGATGGGCGAAAGCTCCGTTGGCGTGGTGGCAAGGCTCATGAGCCAGGCGCTCCGCAAGCTGGCGGGCACCATCTCCAAGACAAACTGCATTGTCATCTTCATCAACCAGCTGCGCGAGAAGATCGGCGTCATGTACGGCAACCCTGAGACGACGCCGGGCGGCCGCGCGCTGAAATACTTCGCCTCCGTCCGGATCGACATGCGCCGTATCGAGACGCTGCGCAACGGCGGCGAGATGGTGGGCAACCGGACGCGGGCCAAGGTCGTGAAGAACAAGGTGGCGCCCCCCTTCAAGGAGGCGGAGTTCGATATCATGTACGGCGAGGGCATCTCGCTGACGGGCGAGCTCATCGATCTCGGCGTGAAGCTGGGGCTCGTGGACAAGGGCGGCGCGTGGTTCACCTACGGCGAGACCCGTATCCAGGGACGCGACGGCTTCAAGCAGTACTTACGCGACAACCCCGAGATGGCCGACAAGCTGGAGGCGGACATCCGCGCCAACGCGTCGAAGCTCATGACGCCGCAGGAGCGGAAGGCCGCCATCGCCGCGGGCCGCGCCGTGGATATCTCCGCGGACGATTTCGAGGGCTGACGGGCGCGGGGCGAGATGCTTTCACAGGAGATCAGGGACAGGGCGCTGCGGATCCTGGAGATCCGGGACCACTCCGCGAAGGAGCTGACGGACAAGCTCGTCCGCAAGGGCGAGACGCCGGAGGACGCGGAGGCCTGCGTCGCGTGGCTTTGCGAGCTGGGCTTCATCGACGATGAACGCTACGCCGCGGCGCTGGCGCGGCGGTATACCGCCAAGGGGTACGGCGCGGGCCGTATCCGCCAGGAGCTGGCGAAGCGCGGCGTGGACCGGGCTCTGTGGGAGGACGCGCTGGGCGCGCTGCCGGAGGAAAAGAACGAGCTGGACCGGCTGGTGCAGGCCAACCTGGGCGGGCTCGACGACAGGAAGGAACTGAAGCGCTTCACGGACCGGCTTTTGCGCCGGGGGTTCACGTGGAGCGAGATACGAGAGGCGCTGGCGCGGAACCGCGCCGGCGAAGGGATCTGGGACGGATGACAAAGGTTTGTTTTATCTCGCTGGGCTGCGCGAAAAACCTCATCGACGCGGAGCAGATGGTGGCGCTCACGGACGACGCGGGCTTCGCCATAGCGGAATACCCAGAGGAGGCCGACGTGGCCGTGGTGAACACCTGCGCGTTCATCGAGAGCGCGAAGAGCGAGGCCATCGAGAACATCCTCGCGCTGGGCAAGCTGAAGGAGGAGGGCGGCCTCAAAAAGCTCATCGTGACGGGCTGTCTCGCCCAGCGGTACAGGGAGGAGCTCTTCCGCGAGATGCCGGAGATCGACGCGCTGGTCGGCACCGGCAGCTGCGGCGAGATCGTGAACGCCATCCGGCGCGTCATGCAGGACGAGCGGCCGGCCTGCTTCGGCGACATCGACGCGCTCATCGCCGAGGAGGGGCGTGTCATCTCCACGGGGCCCGCGTGGGCCTACATCAAGATCGCCGAGGGCTGCTCCAACCGGTGCGCCTACTGCGTCATCCCCTCCCTCCGCGGGAAATTCCGCTCGCGGCCCATGGAGAACATCCTCTCCGAGGCGGAGGCGCTGGCAGCCAGCGGCACCAAGGAGCTCATCGTGGTGGCGCAGGATCCGACGGCCTACGGCGCGGATCTGTACGGCGGGCGGAAGCTGGCGGAGCTTTTGCGGAAGCTCTGCCGGATCGACGGGCTTGCGTGGATCAGGGTCCACTACATGTACCCCGACGGGGTGACGGACGAGCTCATCGACACGGTCGCCGCGGAGGAGAAGATACTCAACTATTTCGACATCCCCATCCAGCACATCGACGACGGCATTTTGAAGGCCATGCGCCGCCGTACGACGGGCGCGGAGATACGCGCCCTCATCCGCAAGGTGCGGGAACGGATACCGGACGCGGTGCTCCGCACGAGCGTCATCACGGGTCTGCCCGGCGAGGGCGAGGCGGAGTTCGAGGAGCTCTGCGCGTTTTTGCGGGAGGCCCGTATCGAGCGGGCGGGCGTTTTCCCCTTCTCCCCGGAGGAGGGCACGCCGGCTTACGACATGCCGCACCCCTCCGCCGAGACGGCGGAGCGGCGGGCGGAGCTCGTGCGGGACATCCAGGACGAGGTGATGGCCGCTTTCAACCGCAGCCGGAACGGCACGGTGGTGCGCGTCCTCTGCGAGGGATACGACGAGGAAGAGGGGCTGTGGTTCGGCCGCAGCTACGCCGAGGCGCCGGACGTGGACGGGGCCGTCCGCTTTTCCGGCGAGGGACACATCGAGGCCGGCACCTTTTACGACGTGCTGCTCCGGGGCGAGCTGGACGGCGACATGGCCGGCGAGATCGTGACCACGGCAAGAGATTGAGAAAAGAGTGATACGACTATGAAAATGAATCTGCCCAACAAACTGACGCTGCTGCGCATCGCGTTGATACCGGTATTCATGCTGGTGCTGTATCTGCACTTTGCGGGCTCCCGCTACGTGGCGCTGGCCATCTTCATCATCGCCAGCCTGACGGACATGCTGGACGGGCGTATCGCCCGTAGCCGCAACCTCATCACGGACTTCGGCAAGTTCGCGGACCCGCTGGCGGACAAGATGCTGGTGACGTCGGCCATGCTGTGGTTCGTGGAGGACGGACGGATGGCGGCGTGGGCCGTGCTCATCGTGGTGGTGCGGGAGTTCGCCGTGAGCGGGCTGCGCATGCTGGCCGCCGACAAGGGCAAGGTCATCGCCGCGGCGTGGTCCGGCAAGATCAAGACCACGGTGACGATGATCGGGCTCTGCCTGATGCTGGCCGTCGATCTGGGCAGGACGGGCGACGCGATCGTCATGCTGCTCATCGTGGCCACCACCGTCTGGTCCGGCGTCGAGTATTTCGTGAAAAACGGCTCCGCCTTTTCCGCGTGAGCCGGTCACCGCTTGACACCCTCGGCAACAGATGATAATATACTGACACATGGAACGCCGCTGTGACCGGAAGAAGTAACAGCCGGAAGGTCGAAGAGAGGTCCCCGGGAGCTGGGAAGGGGACTGGCCGGAACGCTGCGAAATGCATCCGCGAGCGGGAGAGCAGGAAATGGCTCTCCGTACGGGCTGCGATAAAGCCCTTGCCGGTCATAGCCGGCGCGAGCGATAAACGGGAGTGGAACCGCGGCACGATACCGCCTCCTGCAGGACGACTGCGGGAGGCGTTTTTGCGCCCGCGAGACTTTTCAGGAAAGGAACGTTACGTTGTTTACAGAGCTGAAAGAGACCGTTGCGGCTTATAAGGCGAGGGATCCGGCGGCGCGGAGCGCGCTGCAGATCCTGCTGCTGTACCCGGGCGTGAAGGCGGTGCGCAGCCACCGGCGGGCGCACTGGTGCTATGAGCACGGGCTGTTCTTCCTGGCGCGGCTCATTTCCCAGGCGTCGCGCAGGAGGACCGGTATCGAGATACACCCGGGCGCGAAGATCGGCAAGAGGCTGGTCATCGACCACGGCATGGGCATCGTCATCGGCGAGACGGCGGAGATCGGGGACGACTGCCTCATCTATCACGGGGTCACGCTGGGCGGCACGGGCAAGGACCAGGGGAAACGCCACCCGACGATCGGCAACAACGTGATGATCTCCGCGGGCGCCAAGGTGCTGGGGCCCTTTACCGTGGGCGACAACAGCCGCATCGCGGCCAACGCCGTCGTGCTGAGCGCCATCCCGCCCAACGCCACGGCCGTGGGCGTGCCGGCCAAGGTCGTGAAGATCGACGGGGAGCGGGTGGACTTTGCCACGGAGGTCGACCAGATCCACATCCAGGACCCCGTGCAGGTGGAACTGGCCGTGCTGCACCAGCAGGTGCTGCTGCTTGAGCAGGCCATCACGAAGGAACAAAAAGCGAAGGAGACAAGATCATGAAGCTTTACAATACCATGTCCCAGCAGAAGGAGGAGTTCGTCCCGCTGGAGGAGGGCAAGGTCAGGATGTACGCCTGCGGCCCGACGGTCTACAACCTCATCCACGTGGGCAACGCCCGTCCCATCATCATGTTCGACGTGCTGCGCCGGTATCTGGAGTTCAAGGGGTACGACGTGACCTTCGTCCAGAACTTCACCGACGTGGACGACAAGATCATCAAGCGCGCCAACGAGGAGGGCATCACCTCCGAGGAGGTGGCGAAGAAGTATATCGACGAATACTGGACCGACGTGAAGGGCCTTCGCGTGCGGCCCGCGACGGTGCACCCCAAGGCGACGGAGAACATCCCGAACATCATCGAGATCGTGAAAACGCTCATCGACAAGGGGTACGCCTACGAGGTGAACGGCGACGTCTATTACCGGACGCGGAAGTTCGCCCGGTACGGCGCGCTGTCCCACCAGAACATCGACGATCTGGAGTCGGGCGCCCGTATCGAGGTGAACGACGTGAAGGAGGATCCGCTGGATTTCGCGCTGTGGAAGGCGGCGAAGCCGGGCGAGCCCAGCTGGGAGTCCCCCTGGGGCCAGGGGCGGCCGGGCTGGCACATCGAGTGCTCCGCCATGAGCAACCGGTATCTGGGTCACACGCTCGACATCCACGCCGGCGGCGCGGATCTGGCGTTCCCCCATCATGAGAACGAGATCGCCCAGTCGGAAGCGGCCAACGGCTGCAAATTCGTCAACTACTGGGTGCACAACGGTTTCATCTCCATCGACAACAAGAAGATGTCCAAGTCGCTGGGCAACTTCTTCACCGTGCGCGAAGCGGCGGAGGCCTACGGCTACGAGACCATCCGCATGTTCATGCTGATGGCGCACTACCGCTCCCCGCTGAACTACTCCGGCGACATCCTGCTGCAGGCGAAGGGCGCGCTGGAGCGGCTGAACAACGCCAAGAGCAATCTGGATTTCTTCGCGGCGAACGGGGAAGCGGGCGCGATGACCGCGGCGGAGAGCGCCTTCGTCGAGGGGCTTGCGAAGTATCGCGACAAATTCTGCGAGGCGATGGACGACGACTTCAACACGGCGGACGCCGTGGCCGTCCTTTTCGACATGGTGCGGGACCTCAACGCGGCCGTCACCGCCGCGGCGAAGCCCACGGCGGCCTTTGCGGCGGCGTGCCTTGCGAAGCTGACGGAGCTTTCCGACGTGCTGGGCATCCCCTATGCCGAGGCCGCGGAGGGCGACGAGGAGATCGACCGGCTCATCGAGGAGCGGCAGGCCGCCCGCAAGGCGAAGAACTACGCCGAGGCGGACCGTATCCGCGACGAGCTGAAGGCCAGGGGCATCATCCTGGAGGATACGCCGCAGGGCGTGAAGTGGAAGAGAGCGTGAAAAGCGGTCGCACGCGTCCCCGCGCGGCGGGGTGAAGGAGACAGGCTATGAAACTGATGGTCCTTGACGGGAACAGTATCGTGAACAGGGCGTTTTTCGGCGTGCGTATGCTGAACGCGCCGGACGGGACGCCCACCAACGCTATCTTCGGCTTTCTGAACATCTTCGCGCGGCTCATGAACGAGGAAAAACCGGACGCCGTGTGCGTGACCTTCGATCTGCACGCGCCGACCTTCCGCCACAAGCAGTATGAGCTTTACAAGGCGCAGCGGAAGGGCATGCCGGAGGAGCTGGCCGCGCAGATGCCGGTCCTGAAAGAGGTGCTGGACGCGATGAACGTGCGGCGCTACGAGCTGGAGGGGTGGGAGGCCGACGACCTCATCGGCACCATCACCCGCGTCTGCGACGAGCGGGGGTGGGATTCCGTCATCGTGACGGGGGACCGCGACTCGTTCCAGCTCATCGACGGGAACACCAGCGTGAAGCACATCAAGACCCGCATGGGCCAGACGGAGGTCAAGCTTTACGACGAGGCGGCGTTCCGGGACGAATACGGCTTCGACCCGCCGCGGATCGTGGATCTGAAGGCGCTGATGGGGGACTCCTCCGACAACATCCCGGGCGTGCCCGGCGTGGGGGAGAAGACCGCGATGGACCTCATACAGCGGTACGGCTCGCTGGACGGGGTGTACCGCGACGTGGATGCGCTGGACGTGAAGGACGGAGTGAAAAACAAGCTCCGCGCCGGCCGGGAGTCGGCGGTCATGTCCTACGAGCTGGCCACGATACGGTGCACGGCGCCCATCGATTTCACGCCGGAGGCAAATCTCGTCGCGCCGGTGGACAACGACGCGCTCTGGACCGTTTTCAAGCGGCTCGGCCTCAGGCGGTTCATCGAGAGCTACGGATTGACCCCGCCGAAGCAGGGCGGGGCGCCGGCGGAGGGAAAGGTCTTCACCGGAGAGTGCGTTTCCTGCGAAGTGGAGGACGCGGCAACGCTGGCGCGGATGAAAGCGGCGATCGCCGCGGCGCCGGTGGCCGTCGCCTTCGCGCCGGACAGGAGCCTGCTCGCCGCGGAGCCGGCGGAGGGCGAGCCGGCGGAGGCGTATCTCATCCGGGAGACGTCCCCCGTGTGGCGGGAGGCCATGGAAGCGCTCTGCGCGCCGGAGGTGCAGAAGCTGGGCCACGACGTGAAGGATACGATGCACTGGCTGCTGGACCAGGGCTTCGGCACAGGGGGATGGCAGTTCGACAGTGCGCTGGCGGGCTATCTGCTGGACCCCACGGCCAGCGGCTATGAGATAGACAGGCTGACGGAGCAGTACTGCGGCTTCGTGCCCGCGGCGGGAGAGCCCGACGGTGGGCAGATGAGTCTGCTGGCGGAGGACGTCCAGACGCTGGCGCACGTCACGAGCGAGGCGGCGGCGCTTTTCTGTCTGGAGGAGACGCTGACGCCGCTGCTGCGGGAGCGGGGGCTGGAGCGGGTCTACCGCGAGATCGAGCTGCCGCTCTGCCCGGTGCTGGCGGATATGGAAAAGGCCGGCTTCCTGGTGGACCGGGAGGCGCTGGCCGCTTTCGGCGAGGCGCTCTCCGCGCGGATCGGCGAGCTGCAGGAGCGTATCTGGACGCTGGCGGGTGGGGAGTTCAACATCAATTCCCCGAAGCAGCTGGGCGAGGTGCTGTTCGAAAAGCTGCTGCTGCCGGCGCCGAAAAAGACGAAGACCGGCTGGTCTACCAGCGCGGACGTGCTGGAAAAGCTGCGGCCGAAGCACGAGATCATCGGGCTTATTTTACAGTATCGCGAGCTGGCGAAGCTGAAATCCACGTATACCGACGGGCTTTTGAAGGTCATCGGCCCGGACGGGCGCATCCACACCAGCTTCCAGATGACCGTGACGGCCACGGGCCGCCTTTCCTCTACGGAGCCGAATCTGCAGAACATCCCCGTGCGGCGGGAGCTGGGCGGCGAGGTGCGTAAGATGTTCGTGGCGCCGGAGGGCAAGGTGCTCGTGGACGCGGATTACAGCCAGATCGAGCTGCGGCTGCTGGCCCACATCTCCGGCGACGAGACGATGCGGGAGGCGTTCCTCTCCGGCTATGACATCCACCGCGCCACGGCGGCGCAGGTGTTCGGCGTGCCCTACGACGAGGTGACGCCGCAGATGCGCTCCAGCTGCAAGGCGGTGAACTTCGGGATTGTGTACGGTATCTCGGCGTTCTCCCTCGCGGACGACATCGGCGTGCCCGTGCGGGAGGCGAAGGCCTACATCGACCGGTATCTGGAGCGGTACCACGGCGTGCGCGAGTATATGGAGAACGTGGTGAAAGAGGCGAAGGAGCAGGGCTATGCGGCGACGGCGTACGGGCGGCGGCGCCCGCTGCCGGAGCTGGCGGCCAGCAACTTCGCGGTGCGCTCCTTCGGGGAGCGGGTGGCCCGCAACATGCCCATCCAGGGCACGGCGGCGGACGTGATGAAGCTCGCCATGATCCGGGTGTTCAGCGCGCTGCGGCGCGAGTGCCCGGCGGCGAAGCTCATCCTGCAGGTGCACGACGAGCTCATCGTCGAATGCCCGGCGGCGGACGCGGACAGGGCGGCCGCCATCCTGAAGCGGGAGATGGAGAGCGCGGCCAGCTTCTCCGTGCCGTTGACGGCGGACACCGGCGTGGGAAAGAGCTGGTACGAAGCAAAATGAACATCGTAAGAGCAAGCGCAGAGCAGCTGGACGCCATGGTGGCGCTGGAGCAGCTGTGCTTTTCCCGGCCGTGGTCGCGGCAGAGCTTCGCCTATGAACTGGAGAGCGGCGACGCCTACGTGGCGGCGGCGATGGAGGGGGAGACGCTCGTCGGCTTCGCCATCCTGCACCGGATGGCGGATGAGGGCGAGCTTTTCAACATCGCGGTGGACCCGGCGTTTCGCGGCCGGGGCGCGGGCCGCGCGCTGCTGGACGCGGTGCTGGCGCAGGCGCCGGCGATGGGCGTCCGGCGGCTCTATCTGGAGGTGCGCCGCTCCAACGAGGCGGCGCGGACGCTGTACCGCGGGGCCGGGTTCCAGGTCTGCGGTACGCGCAAGAATTATTACGAGGGGCCGACGGAGGACGCGGTCCTGATGGAGGTCGAGTTATGCTGATCCTGGCGATCGAAACATCCTGCGACGAGACGGCCGCGGCCGTGGTGCGCGACGGGCGCGAGGCGCTGGCCGACGTGGTGCTGTCCCAGGCGGACATGCACGCCATCTACGGCGGCGTCGTGCCGGAGATCGCCTCGCGCAACCATATCACGGCCATCAGCCGGCTGGCCGAGCAGGCCATCCGGGACGCGGGCGTCACGAAGCGCGACATCGACGCCGTGGCCGTGACGTACGCGCCGGGGCTCATCGGGGCGCTGCTGGTGGGGGTCAACTTCGCCAAGGGCGCGGCGATGGCGCTGGGCGTGCCGCTCATCCCGGTGCACCATGTGCGCGGCCATATCGCGGCGAACTACGTAGCGTTCCCGGAGCTGGAGCCGCCGTTCCTCTGTCTCGCCATCTCCGGCGGGAACAGCCTGATCGTGGACGTGCGGGGGTATACGGACATGCACATCCTGGGCTGCACCCACGATGACGCGGCGGGGGAGTGCTTCGACAAGGCGGCGCGGGTGCTGGGGCTGCCGTATCCCGGCGGCAAGCCCATGCAGGATCTGGCGGAGGGCGGCGACGACACGGCGTACGACCTGCCGCGGCCGAAGATGGGGGAGAACCCCTACGATATGTCCTTCTCCGGGTTGAAGACCGCCGTGGTGAACATCGTGCACACGGCGGAGCAGCGGGGCGAGACGCTCGACCGGCCGGGGCTCGCGGCGTCCTTTGCGCGGGCCGTCAGTGAGCTTTTGGTGCCGCGGACGATGGCGGCGGCGCGGGAGCTCGGCTACGATACCATCGTGGCCGCCGGCGGCGTGGCGGCCAACAAGCGGGTGCGCGCCGATCTGGCGGAGGCCTGCCGGCGGGAGGGGAAGCGGCTCTTTATCCCGCCGCTGAAGCTCTGCGGCGACAACGCCGTGATGATCGGCTGCCAGGGGTACTACGAATACCTGGCCGGACACACGGCGGGGAGCGATCTGAACGCCTACGCGACGATGGATATCGACGAACTTTTCCAGTAAAAGACAGCGGCGTCCGCCACCGGCGGACGCCGTTCCTGCAAAATCGGGGGCGCCGCCTTTCCATCCGGTGAGCAGACAGGAAAAAGGTGGTAATATGTCAACTTGCGGCGCGTTTTGGATTTCCCCGTTTTGGGGCTGTAAAAATAGCCATAATTTGGTAAAAATAAAGAAAAAACCTGCGGCACAACGCTTTTTGGTATGTGGAAAACCCGGTGGAAAATGTGGATAACTATTTGTAGTGAAAAAATATAAGTCGATTTATGTCAACTTAAAATGGATAAAAAAGCCAGCTGGACAGATGTAAGAAAGTGACCAAAAAAGCCCTAAAAACCCCTCGTTTTTTTGAAATTTTGAACGAAAACTACCTCTAAAATTTCCGGAAAAAGGTAAATCGCGGAAGCGGGCGGTATCGGCGCGCATGAAATCCCGTCATAATACGAAATGTAATCAGGCCGCGCTGCAGAAAGCGTATTGACTCCGCCGGAAAAGTGTGGTATAGTTCAAAGGCTGATTTGCCAACGCTGGATTAGCTCAGCCGGTAGAGCGCCTGATTCGTAATCATGAGGTCGGGGGTTCGAATCCCCCATCCAGCTCCAGAAAGACAGGTTAAAAATCCTACTTTGCTAAAAAAGTCAGTGATTTCAAGACCTGAGAGGCCGTTACGTTCCGCAACGTAACGGCCTCTAAATTTTCCTACTTTTCCGTGAAAAACACATACTG
>Ga0208297_1000952_pt1 | contig 38024 bp, 40 predicted proteins | sample LMS_cellobiose_e_FD_187367 | JGI IMG/M metagenome (GOLD analysis project Ga0208297, IMG submission 187367) | Rumen-fistulated moose microbial communities from Alaska, USA - LMS_cellobiose_enrichment (SPAdes) (version 2) | ecosystem: Host-associated > Mammals > Digestive system > Stomach > Rumen... | reverse complement strand
TTGATTCTTGGAAAGCATTGAAATTCCGCCTTTCTTTGATACTTCTATTGTACCATATCTCTGGCAGAATGTGGGTTTTTGACATGAGAAAAGGGCCACTTTTCTGTGACCCTTTGTCTTCAGTCTGAGTCCCGCTCGCATGAGCGGGACTTTTTGTGTGCTTTAGTTTTTTGGCCGGAGCCGGAGCTAGTCGTTCCTGAGGCCTTCGAGCGCGGAGAGGTTCATGGCCTTGCGCGCCGGAGCGTAGCCCGAGATGAGGCCCATGACCGTGGCGAACAGCAGCGCGGCTATTGCGACCCACCAGGGGATGACCGAAACGGTGCTGCCGCCTCCGCCGATGAAGTTCTGGATGAGGCCCGCGCCTACGGTGTTTAGCAGCCACGAGAGGCCGAAGCTCACGATGAGCCCGAATACGCCTCCGATGAAGCCTATCATCGCGGCCTCTATCATGAACATGTTGCCGATGTCGCCGAGGCTGGCGCCTATGACCTTCATGACGCCTATCTCCTTGGTGCGCTCGTACACCGACATTACCATGGTGTTGGCGATGCCGATGGCAGCGACCAGCAGCGATATCGCGCCTATGCCGCCGAGCACGCCTTCAATGATTCGGGCGGTCTGGTTCATCTCTTCGAGCATGTCGTTGAGGCTGTAGGTCGAGAAGCCGTAGGTCTCCTTGATGTAATCGCAGACGCTCTTGATCTTGTTGATGTCCTGTACGTAGATGACAGCGGTGTTATAGGTCTTCTTGCCGTTTCCGGTGGCGGAACCGTTGTTTTCGCTCTTTTGTATGCTTGCCTTGATCTTCTGCAGGGCTTCGATGTCCATGTAGACCCTGTATGAGGTCTCGTCGTTTTCGGCTGCGAGCAGGCCTACGCCTGTGCCCTCGAAGCTCTCGTACTTGATCTCTCCGGTTCCCTCATCGCGGGTGCCTATGGTCCAGTCACCGGAGATGGTCATCTTCTCGCCTACGACGTCGACGAGCATCTCTCCGCTGCCGCTGCCCCAGCCTCCGTACATCTGCTCGCGCGGGTTGTAGAACCACTGCGCGGCGTTCTTGCCGAAGACCATGTTGTATTTGCCGACATCGGAGCCGTTCAGCAGGCGGCCGTCCTCGACCTCGTAGCCGAAGAGCTCCATGGCCTCGGGCCTGATGCCTACGACCGAGACCTCCACCTTGTAGTGGCCTGCGACTATGTTAAGATACTGCTCTTCCTGGGGAGTTATGGCTGTTACGCCGTCTATCTTCTCCATCTGAGCGATGGTGTTGTCGTCAAGGCTGTAGGTCTGCCCGTTGCCTCCGAGCATGCCCCCGCCGCCTCCGCCGTAACTGTTCACCGTTATCATGTGCAGGTTTCCGAAGGATTCTATCTGCTCCTGGAAGCTCTGCGAAAGGCCGAAGCCTATGGACAGCATTACGACTATTGCGGCGGTTCCGACGACTACGCCGATGATGGAAAGGATGGTCCTTGTGCGGCGCCTTAAAAGGTTTCCCCAGCAGAGCTCGATTAAGTCTCTGCTATTCATCCAGTTCCAGCGCCTCCTGCTTTGCCTTCTTCCTCTTCTTGATGATGCTGATGACTATCGCAAGAACTGCGACTGCAGCAACGGGAATGGCGATCTTTGCCCAGGTCGGCAGCCCCTGCTTTTCGGGGACCATCGGGTCGATCATGCCCGGGTCGTCCCACATCTGAGCCTCGCCGATGTTGAAGGTGAATTCCTGAACGACCTCATGCTCCTTGCCTGCGGCATCCTCGAACTTGAAGGTGATGGTGCCGTTCATCGGGCCTGCCTGGTTGGGGTAGAAGTTGATGTTGTAGTAGTCGCTGCGGCCGGACTGCATGGTGCCCACGTAGTTGGTTGCGTTGCCGTCCATGGTGAAGTCGCCCTCAGCGGTGATGGTGAGGTTGTAGAGCGGGGTCTTGCCCTTGTTGTAGTAGTTTACGCTCAGGTAGCCCTGCGAGTCCGCGGTGATCCAGCCCGGGTCGAGTATGGGGTCGACCGAGAATCTGATCTGCTGGGCTACGGGAACCGAGATGACGTCGCTTGCGGTGTAGCTGCCGCCGTCGTTGTCCTGGTAGGCCATCGCGACGCTGACGCTGGTCGGGCCCTGTGCGGCGTCTCCGCTGCAGCTGAGCTCGAGGTTCTTGGTGTTGAAGCCGCCGGCCGGGATGCTGCTGATGTAGTAGCTGTTGCTCGATCCCTTGGGTCTGAAGACGTCGCCGGTGGTGGTGACGGTCACTTTGATGTTGCGAAGCTGCTTGGTGCTGGTGTTGTTGAGGGTGAGTGCGAGCGTGAAGTCGGAGCCTGCCTGCACGTCTTCGGTGCCGTATTCATAGCCCGATACCATGAGTATGGGGTTGATCTTGTCTCCGGTCTGTTCCTCTTCCTGCTTTTCGGGAGCCGCCTGCACGGGCACATACTGTACCTCGGTCATCTGCTCCTCGCCCATGCCGGTGATGTAAACGGTGATGGGATAGCTGCCGCCTTCGGCGTTCTTGTTGACGTTGATCATGTAGCTGGTGGTCGCAGAAGCCCCGCTGGCTATGTCGCCGAGGTTGTGCTTCGTGGAGCCGCTCGCGATGCTGAGGCCCGAGGGCAGGCTCAGTGTGGTCGCGATATTGCTCATGTCGTCCTTGCCGGTGTTCTTGAGTGTGAAGGTGACTGTTCCGTTGGTGCCTGCCCTGAGGTCTTTGCCGCCGTCAACGGCGCTGGTCATCTCATACTTGTATTCCTTGGCGGCTTCCTCGCCCTTGCCGATGACTGGGATGTAGAAGGTGTCTGTTACGCTTGCGCTGCCCCAGACCACGTCAGTCCCCTGAGTCTGCAGGGTCTGACCTGCGACCGTGACGCTTATGGGGTAGCTTCCGGTCTTGATGTCCTTAGGGACGTTGACGGTGTAGTCTGCGGTAAGGGTCTTTCCTTCATAGAAGTAGCCGAGGTTCTGCCTGAGCGAACCCTCCGCGAGGGTGAGCCCGCTTGAGCCGAGGTCGACTGTGGCCACAGCGTTCTTCATGTAGCTGGAGCCCCTGTTGTAGAGGAAGACCTTGATGGTCTGAGTCTCGCCGGCTTTGAGGCTGTCAGCGTCCTCGACGGCAAAGCTGAAATCTACCGCAAAGCCGTCCATCGGGCCGCTGCTGCTTTGAGCCTTGTTGACCTGGATGCTGTATTTTTCGGATGAGTAGGAGTTGCTCTCGTCGTTGACGTTGACAGCTCTTACATAGATGTCATGAGTTCCCTCAGATGCGCCCTTGGTCGCCATCACGCCGAACACCTGCCTGATCTGGCTGGTGCCGCTGAAGGTGCCGTTGTTTCCACTCACGACCTGAATGTCGCTGTCGGCGGGCACTATCATGAGCCTGTAGGGAGTGCTGTCGCTTGCCTGGGCGAGCACCTCTACGTAGATGGTTTCGCCCTGGGTGACGGTAGCCGCCCCGGTCTTCTGGATGCTTACTGTCGGGCCTGCCGCGAACGCAGCTGCCGGCATCATGCAGATCAGCATGAGCACTGCCAGCACTATCGCGAAGGCCTTGCCTGTGAATGCTTTAGTTTTCATTTCCTTTTCCCCTTTGAATCTCAACGTGTTCTATGTTTCCATCGCTGATGGTAACTATCTTGTCTGCGTACTCCGCAATGCTGCGGTCGTGGGTGACCAGTATCATGGTCTGGCCGTTCTCGCGAACCATGTGGCTTATGAGCTCCATGACATCGCGTGTGGTGTGCGAGTCGAGGTTGCCCGTGGGCTCGTCCGCGAAGAGTATCTTCGGCTTGCCGACGAGGGCCCTCGCGATGCCTACTCTCTGCTGCTGACCTCCGGACATCTGGTTTGGCCTGCGGTTCTCGTAGCCCTTGAGGCCTACGGTCTCGAGCTGGGCCTTCGCGAGCTCGAGGCGCTTCTTTTTGGGAACGCCGCGCAGCACCAGCGGGAAGGCTACGTTTTCGAGAGCCGTCATGCTCGCTATCAGGTGATAGGCCTGGAATATGAAGCCTATGTTCTTCTGCCTGAAGAGCGTGACGTCAGCCTCGCTGAGCTTGTGCACGGGAACCTTACCTATCCATATCTCGCCCTTAGTGGGCTTTTCGAGGCCGGCTACCATGTTGAGGAAGGTCGATTTGCCCGAACCGGACGTGCCGAGGAAGCAGACGAACTCACCTTTGTAGATGTCGAGAGTGACATCGTCGAGGGCGATCACCCGCTCCTCGCCCATGCGGTAGACCTTCCGCACGTGCTTGACCTGAATTAGTGGCGTATTTTCCATAGACAATAAAAAACCCCCGTTAACTAATTGTTAATTTCTAATCAATACCCGCTATAGTGTAACACCTGGAGCAGTAAGGGGCAAGGGGTAGAATATGACAACAAGGTTACAAAAAAGCGGCCCGTGGGTGACGGGCCGCGTGCTGTTATTGTTTCTGTCCGAGTTTGGCCGGAGCGTTCACGCGCTTGGAAGCGTCAAGTATGCGCACGAGTATCGCGGCGACCTCGCTGCGCCTGATCTTGGAATCCGGATTGAAGGTCCCGTACTCGTCGCTGCCGGCGATTATTCCTGCGCGGTAGAGCGTGTAGACCGCTGCCCCGTAGGTCTGCTGGCCCGCTGCGACGTCTGGTATGGACCCGTCCGCCACCGTGTTGCGCTGCGCGTAGTACTCTGCCGGGATGGCGTCGCAGAAGATGCGGACCATCTCCCCGCGAGTCACGGGCCTGTTGAAGTCGGTATAGCTGACTCCCGGAGCCTCAAGCAGGCCGCGCGCGTTCAGATAGTCGTAATATGACATGTACCAGGGGCGTCCGTCCTTGCTGTTCTCAAGGCTGTTGGCCCCGTAGAGCATGCGGTCGCGCAGGCAGGCCGCGAGCTTCAGCACCTCTGACATCTTGATGTCGTCGTCCGGCTTGAACAGGGTAGCGGTCTTGCCGTTGACGAGGCCTTCGGCGTAGGCGCGGCTGATGTAGTCGTAGCTCCAGTTCTTCGGAACGTCGGTGAAGGGCATGGAGCCGGACGCTCCGCTGCTAGAACCTGAACCCGATCCGCTCTGGGCTTCCGCAACAAAGGTGCCGCCCGCCTCAGAGGTGGTCGCGCCGCCAATGACGACGTAGGGCTTGTATTTATAGGTCTTGCCCGGTTCGAGACGAAGCTTTGCGTCGACGAAGGTGTTGAACTTTATGGTCTCGGTGTAGTCGGCGCGCTTTGCGTTCGATGGGACCGCGTGCTCGACGTAATAATATCCGATCTTTTTATCCGAAGCGTCGTATATGTCGGCTCCCAGGCGGGTGTAGGGCAGCATATTTGCCGCGGTCACTGTCACCTGTATGTCAGCCGTCGTCTCGTCGCCCGAGAGCAGGGCCGCGGTGACCTTTACGGATGAAGGCTTCGCGGTGACAGTCACGCTGAGACGCGCGGACTCTGTCATCCCGTAGTCGTTGACCGCGCGGGCGTAGACGTCGTATCTGCCGGCCTCTTCAAAGACTATGCTGTCGGAGACCGCATCGGACGTCGCGTAGTTAAAATAGACCTGCTTGCCCGTGTAGTCTTCGGCGATCACTGTGTAGGTCTTGGCGTTCGCTGCCTCATGCGTGAAGGTGACCGGGGTCCCCGCGACGACGCTCGCGCTGCTGAGCTTTACCGTCTTCCACGAGGGGGCGACGGGGGGCTTGCCCGCGGTAGTGAACGCGTAATAGTCGCTGCTGACCGTCTCAAAGCCGAAATCGGTCCAGATCTTGTAAAAATACTTGGTGCCCGGCTCGAGCGTGTAGTTCAGCGAGTCTTTGACGCTTATGTTGTCTACGACGGTCGCGGCCGAGGCCGAGCCGCTCTTGCCTGTCGAATAGCTCTTGAGCAGCGTTTTGGAGGAATCGTAGAGCGCGACCCCGTAATCGTTGTAGCCTCCGCCTATGCCGCTGTACGAGAAGGAGACGTTGAGATAGACGTAGCCGTTCTCGATGCCGTGCACGGAAGGCGTGAACTTGACGTCGTCGTACGCTGAACCCGCGTAGACTTCTGAGCCTGCGGCAAAGGGGAACGCCGCGGCGGCCAGGACCAGAGTCAATATCAATGACAGCAGACGTTTCTTCAACTTTACCTCTCAGAGCACCAGAGTCTTTCCGGGTACATGCCTGCGGCAGTCTTTTCGGCCATGGCTTCGACCACCTTCGGGCGGTCTTCGCGGTAGGTCACTCCCTGCCACTTTTCACCGGTCACGAGCAGCTTGACGTCAGCCCTGCCGGTCTTTATCAGCTTTTCGACGACCGAGGGCAGGAAGAACTCGCCCTTCAGCGGGTTCTCGCGGATTATCCGCGCCATGGCTTCCTCGAACTCTCCCGCAAGGGCAGGCATGAAGCTCTCGGTGAAGCCGAAGAGGTTCATCGATACAGGGGTCCCTTCGGGGATGTCGGTCCAGCTTGTGCCGTCGTCCTCGGTGAACTGTATGACTCCGTTGTTGCGCTGTATCTTCGTGCGTTCCACGATGGAGCAGAGATTGCCGTCCTCATCGGCTCCACAGACCCCGCGCGCCACGCTTCCGCTCTCGCTGAGAGTGTTTTCGATGAGATAGCTGACCATGCAGTAGTTGGCCTTCTCGCCGTCGCGGGCGTCCTTGAGGAAGTCGTACATCACCTCGAAGGCTCCCGGGCCGTAGTAGTCGTCAGAATTGATGACCGCGAAGGGTCCGTCCATCACGTTTCTCGCGGAGTAGACCGCGTGCGCGGTGCCCCAGGGCTTTACGCGCTCTTCGGGAACCGAAAAGCCTTCCGGGATGTCGTCCAGATCCTGGAACACGTATTCCACGTCCATGAACTTACCCGCTCCGCCGTCTATCAGCTCGCGGAAGTCCTTTTCTATCTTGCGGTTTATCACAAAGACCGCTTTCTCAAAGCCCGCGCGCCTCGCGTCGTAGAGCGAGTAGTCTATGATTATCTCGCCGCCCGGGCCTATCTTGTCCATCTGCTTGAGCCCGCCGTAGCGGCTGCCCATTCCCGCTGCCATCACGAGCAGCGCAGGTCTCTTATCCATAATAAGAAGCTCCTTTCATAACCATACTATTATATCACAGACCCCGCGGACAGAAAAAGACCGCGGAACGGCTCCGCGGCCTTTAGTTTGTGTTGTTTACGCGCCAAGATAGGCTTTTTTGATCTCGGGCGAGCTGAGCAGCTCCTTGCCGGTGCCTGTCATCGTGACGCGGCCGGTCTCGAGCACGTAGGCTCTGTCAGCTACAGAGAGCGCCGCCTGGGCGTTCTGCTCCACCAGCAGCACTGTGGTGCCCTTGTCGTTGAGCTCCTTGATGATGCCGAACACCTGGTCGACCAGTATCGGCGCAAGACCCATCGAGGGCTCGTCGAGCATTATCAGCTTGGGGTTGGACATCAGCGCGCGCCCCATGGCGAGCATCTGCTGTTCGCCGCCCGAAAGGGTGCCGGCGACCTGGTGCCTGCGTTCCCACAGCCTGTGGAACTGCTCGTACACCGCCGCGCGCCTCTCGTCGAAGGTCTTGCTGTCTATGGTGTAGGCGCCCATCTGCAGGTTCTCCTTGACGGTCATCTGCAGGAATATGCGGCGTCCTTCGGGAACCAGCGCAAGTCCTTTGGCTACGACCTTGTATGCCGGCAGCTTCGATATGTCCTTGCCCTCGAACTGCACCGAGCCCGTGCGGCTCTTGAGCAGCCCCGCGACGGTGTTCAGCGTGGTCGATTTTCCGGCTCCGTTGGCGCCTATCAGGGTCACTATCTCTCCCGGGAATACTTCGAAGGAGACGTCCTTTACGGCGTGGATGCTGCCGTAGTAAACGTTGAGGTCTTCAGCTTTGAGTATGGGTTCCATGCTAGGCCTCCTTCTTCTTTCCGAGATACGCTTCGATGACGTCGGGGTTAGCCTGTATCTCCTCGGGCGAGCCCTTTGCAATCAGCTTTCCGAAGTTGAGCACTGCTATGCCCTCGCAGATGTTCATGACGAGGCTCATGTCGTGCTCTATCAGCAGCACCGCTATCTGGAACTCGTCGCGTATCTTAAGGATGTTCTCCATGAGCTCCGCCGTCTCGTGCGGGTTCATGCCCGCGGCCGGCTCGTCGAGCAGCAGCACCTTGGGGTCGGTGGCCAGCGCTCGTAGTATCTCGAGCCTTCTCTGCGCTCCGTAGGGCAGGGAGCCCGCCTTGGACTTCGCGTAGCCTTCCATGTTGAAGATCGACAGGAGCTTCATCGCGCGCTCGCGCGCGGACTTTTCTTCGGCCTTGTAGCGTCCCATGTGGGTCATGCTGCCGATGAGGCCGTACTTGATGTCGACGCTCATGGCCGCAGTGATGTTCTGCTCAACAGTCATGTTGCTGAAGAGCCTTATGTTCTGGAAGGTGCGCGCTATGCCCGCGCGGTTCACCTGGGCGGTATTCATCGCGTAGGTGTCGATGCCGTCGAGCAGTATGGTGCCGTGGGTCGGCTGGTATACCTTGGTGAGCAGGTTGAAGATTGTGGTTTTGCCTGCGCCGTTGGGGCCGATCAGACCTGAGATCTCGGTCGGACCCAGCATTATGTTGAAGTCTTCGACAGCCGCAAGACCGCCGAAGTTGATGCCGAGGTTCACGCATTCAAGCACCGGCTTCTTGCCGGCGTCCCTTTCGGTGAACAGTCCTCTCGAAGGAACGGGTATAAGCTGTGGTGTCATGCCGCTCCCTCCTTTCTGCCGCTGCGCCTGAGCTTGAGCTTTTCTCTGAGCGCCTTGATCCTCGGGTTATTGCTCATGAGCATGACGAGTATCAGCACGATGGCGTAGGCCAGCATGCGGTAGTCGCTGAAGCCTCTCAGGGCTTCGGGGAGCACCGACAGCACGATGGCCGCGATTATGGAGCCCGAAACGCTGCCCATGCCGCCGAGCACTACGAGCACGAGGATCTCTATCGACATGTTGTAGTCGAAGCTCGCAGCCTTGACGTTCGCGAAGGCGTGGCCGTAGATGCAGCCCGCGGCTCCCGCGAAGAACGCCGCGATTATGAACACCGCCAGCTTGCAGTAGGTGATGTTTATGCCTATCGATTCGGCCGCTATGCGGTTGTCGCGTATGGCCATGATCTCGCGGCCTATCTTGGACTTCTTGAGGTTCATCATTACGATGACTGTCACGAAGACCAGCGCGATCGCGTAGGGCAGAAGACCCTTGGCGCCGGTGTAGATCGGCTTGGTGTTGAGGCCTATCGGGCCTCCGGTGATATCGAGATTGGTGATGACGTTCTTGATTATCTCGCCGCAGGCGAGGGTCACTATCGCGAGGTAGTCGCCTTTGAGCCGCAGCGCGGGGAGCCCGACGATGAGGCCCGCGACTGCAGCGAACAGTCCGCCGACTATCATCGAGATAACTATGCGCAGCGGGGTCGGGAGGACGTCGACCAGGGCTATCGAAACGAGGCAGCCCGAGAAGAGCCCGACCGACATGAAGCCCGCGTGGCCGAGCGAGAGCTCGCCCAGGAGGCCTACGACAAGGTTCAGCGATACCGCGAGCACGATGTAGACCGAGGTCGGGATAAGCATGTTCGTGACCTGGCGCTTGAGCCCGCCGCTGTACAGCATGTAGGCAATCACCGCGTAGAGTACGGCTACCGCGCAGAGCGTGAGTACGTTCTTGGAGACGTGTTTTTTCTTCATTGCCGCGCCTCCTATACCTTTTCAGTGATCTCTTTGCCGAGCAGCCCGGTGGGCTTCAGCACGAGCACTATGACAAGAACGCCGAATACTATGGCGTCGGCCCAGAGGGTCGATATGTACGTTTTTGAGAACTGCTCTATGATGCCGAGCATTATGCCGCCGAGCATGGCTCCCGGGATGGAACCTATGCCGCCGAATACCGCGGCCGTGAAGGCCTTGATGCCGGGCATGGAGCCCGTGGTCGGCTTGATGTAGACGTAGGTCATTCCGTAGAAGATGCTGGCGAAGGCCGCGAGAGCCGAGCCTATGGCGAAGGTCAGGGTGATGGTCCTGTTCGAACTGATGCCCATGATCTCAGCGGCTCCCTTGTCTTCGGATACCGCTCTCATCGCCTTGCCGAGCTTGGTCTTGCTGATGAAGAGGTGCAGGCAGATCATTATGACCGCCGTGAGCGCGAGTGTGAGGAGGGACATTCCGTCTACCGTTACCCTGCCGAGGTGGATGGCGGGAAGGGTCAGGAGCGTCGGGTAGGCTTTTTGCTGCGAACCGAAGACCAGAAGGGCGACGTTCTGCAGGAAATAGCTGACGCCTATTGCGGTTATGAGCACGCTCAGGGGGCTTGCCTGTCTGAGCGGTTTATACGCGAATCTCTCTATTAAAATGCCTAAAAGCGTGCATACCAGCACGCTTGCTATGATCGCCAGCACCGGAGGGAGGCCGGCCTGGCCCACTGCGATTATTCCGGCGTAGGCGCCGATCATGATGATGTCGCCGTGTGCGAAATTAAGCATCTTGGCGATACCGTACACCATGGTATAACCAAGAGCGATAAGTGCGTATATGCTTCCAAGGCTCAGGCCGCTTATAAAGGTCTGAATTAGCTGAACCATATAGATGAAAAAACCTTTCCGTATGGAGCGTGGAGGGGTGGGGCCGGCACGGAGCCGGCCCCGGTTTCTTTATTCGTGCTTGAATAACAGACTTGATTAATATTAGTCGCCGAACACACTGCCCTCGCCGTTCTTGTAGAGGATGGCGCTTGCGGGCTTGTTGGTGTTGCCGTCTTCGGTCCAGGTCATGGTTCCGGTGACGCCGTTAACGGTGAGGGAGAGCATGGTCGCTGCGAGAGCTTCGCCGCTGGTGCTGCCTGCGGCCTCTACAGCTGCCTTGTAAACGTATACTGCGTCGTAGCCGTCTGCTGCGAACTGGTCGGGAGTTGCTTCGTAAGCTTTCTGATAAGCAGCTACGAATGCCTGTACGTTCTCAGCGGTGTCTTCAGCCGCGAAAGGGGTGAGCATGAGTACGTTGTCCGCGATGGTGACGTCCTGCTCGACCTTGCCGAGTATGCCGTCGAGGCCGTCAGCGCCGAAGAAGTAAACGTCGTCGGCGAACTTGCCCTTGGCCTGGGTGAGGAAAGTGGAAGCTTCTTCAGCGTAGATGGGGATGAACACTACCTTTACGCCGGAGTTGACCAGCGCGTTGATCTGGGTGCTGAAGTCGGTGTTGGTACCGTTGGTGAAGGTCTGGACTTCCTTGGTGGTGAGGCCGATGGAATTGGCTCTTTCTACGAAGGATTCATACAGTCCCTTGGAATAGTCGAGGTCGCTCTGATAGAAGACGCCGACTTCGGTAGCCATGTTGTTGTCGACTACGTACTGGGCTGCAGCTGCGCCCTGGAAGGAGTCGTAGAAGCATACGCGGAAGGCCTTGTCGTTGCCCTCGAGGATCGCGTCCGCGGAACCGGACGGGGTGAGGAGCATGATGTCGTCTTCCATGGCTGCCGCTACGATGGAAGCGGTCTCACCGGAGAATACGCCGCCCAGAGAGAGCTCCATGCCCCAGTCCATGAGCTTGCCGTAAGCGTTTACCGCGCTCTCGGGGTCGCCCTGGGAGTCTTCATACTGGAGCTCGACCTGCATGCCGTTTATGCCGCCTGCCGCGTTGATCTCTTCGACCGCGAGCTTGGCGCCCTGGCTTACGGATACGCCGTAGTTCGCGTAGGGTCCGGTGAGGGGTCCTATGCCGCCGATCTTGACTGTGCCTGCGGGTGCTGCGCTGCTGCCGGAGGAACCGGAGGATGCCGGTGTGCTGCTGCCGGAGGAAGCCGGTGTGCTGCTGCCGGAAGCAGCGGGGGTGTTGCTTGATTTGTTGCTGCATGCGGCCATCATGAAGACCATGCATACTGCCATGAATACTGCGATAACTTTCTTCATTTCTAAAAATCTCCTTTGTTTAGTCTTTTTCATGATCGCGCAGACCCGGGGCCCCAGGGCTGCGCCTTGTTATACAAAAGAGCCCCGCCATTTTCAGGCGAGGCTCTTAAAAGTATCTTTTTCAGTCAACTCTTAATCATGCAAAGCGCTCGCCTTCGGCTTTTTAATAACAGCAACTACCAGCCCGAGTACAAGTACAAGGCCGATAAGTACGATGCCGATAATAGCGATGTTTGCGGTGATGTTGAACATTGATCTCTCTTTTGTTGCTTTAATGCGTTGAAATAATGTTGCGCCTACTTTAAGCTTTTTTGAGAGGCTTGTCAATAACTTTTTTTAAAAACCCGCATATATTTTTTCGGAGCGTAAAAAGACGGACCGTTCTTCCGAACGATCCGTCTGGTTTTTATTTCTTTTTGTTCATCTTTTTTGCGTTTGCCCTGGCGGCTTCTTTTTCGCGGGCTTCACGCTTTTTCTTGTTTGCCTTTATGACCGACCTGGGGATGGTCCCGCCGGCAGCTTTGACCGAAGCGGGCCTCTTTACGTGGTAGTTGTTGGCGCGGCGCTCGGCTTCCATCTCGGCCCTGATCTCGGCCTCGAACTTCTTGACCTGCTCGTCGTAGTCGGCTGCATACTTGGCCTTTTCTTCCTCGTACTTCTCCTGTCTCCTGGCCTGCTTCGCCTTGTCCTTTTCGATGATGGCGGTGGCTTTCTCGACGGAGATATTCTTTGCCTTCGCGAGCTTGTACGGGTTCATGTTCTTGTCGTCGTCCTGCGGACCCTTGCCCTTGTTCATCTGCTCTTCAGCCATCTTCTTCGCGGAGCGGACGGTCGTGAACAGCATGAAGCCCATCATCACGAACATCAGGATGGTGCTCAGAGTGGCGTCGGTCTTGGTGTTGCGGGTCTTGAAGGTGAAGGTGTAGTCGTTTGCGAGTGTGTTGCCGCTCGCGGAAGCGATGCCCGCCTTCGCGGTGCAGGTGTATTCGGAATTGCTCTCGAGGGTCTCGTCGAGAATGAGCCAGAGCTCGTTGGGATACTTGCTGGCGTTATATACGACGTCGAACTTGATCGCGGTGCCACTCGCGTTCTTTACTGAAAACAGCGGGGTGTTGGCGGCGATCTTCGCCTCGTCTATCATGTTCTCGCTGAACTCGAACTTGACTGCCATGTTCTGCGGCTGCTTTCCGGTCTCGCCGTCTCTCGGCGTGGTGCTTACGATCTGCAGCCCGTTCGCCGCGATGAGGGTGCCGTCAGCGTATACCGCGGGCACGAACAGTGCGGATATGATGAGGATAAGGCTAAGAACAAGTGCTGTTCTCTTCATTGGATAGACCTCCGTTGGTATTTGTCTTTTTCTTTTTGCGGAGCCCCGCGAAAAAATCTTTGAGCAGGGCGCTGCATTCCTCCTGCAGCACTCCGGTCACGAGCTCCGTCTGATGGTTGAGCCGCCCGTCGCGGACTATATTATAGAGGGAACCGCAGGCTCCGGCCTTGGGGTCGGGCGTGCCGACGTAAAGCTTTTCTATGCGCGCGAGCACTATCGCCCCGGCGCACATGGAGCAGGGCTCCGTGGTCACGTACATCTCGCAGCCCGGGAGCCTCCAGCCTCCGAGGGCCTTCGACGCCTCCCTTATCGCCTTGATCTCGGCGTGGCAGGTGGGGTCCTTGTCTGTCTCGGTGCTGTTGCGTCCTCTGCCTATGACTTCTCCGTTCCTGACTATCACGGCTCCGACGGGGACCTCCCCGGCGGCCGCCGCCATTTTTGCCTCTTCTATCGCGAGGCGCATGCAGTCTTCAGCGGTCAACATATCATACTACCATAAACTGAACGTTCTTAGCAATTATTTTTTCAAGGCTTCGCGGGTCCGCCGAGTATCAGGCACAGCGCGAGTATGATCTGTACTATCAGTATCGCGGGCATGCCGTAAACGAAGCTCTTGTGCTTGGTCTTGTGGCGGAAGGTATACATTCCGGCCAGCGCCCCTATGCTGCCGCCGAGTATCGCTGCGGTGAAGAGGGTCGCCTCGGGTATGCGCCTTTTGCCTTTGCGCGCGCGGCGCTTGTCGCTCCACATCATGATGAAGGCGACAAGGTTGACCGGCAGCAGCCAGCAGGCCAGAAGAAGAGGCGTGAGGCCGTCCATCTCAGCGTCCCGCGCGGCTGTCCTCGAAAGCCCTCTGCATGTTCGAAAGGGTCTCTTTGCAGCCTGCGATTATATAACCGAATTCGGTCCCCATGCTGAGCATGTTGATGCCGCGGTCTATCCAGAACTTTATGCTGTCGTAGTCGTAACTGCCCATCGAGGTCACGATGATCTTGCCGTGCGCCTTGAGGTAGGCGATCGCCTCGTCGATGTGCTTCAGCACGTCGGGATGCTTGAAATCCATGAGGTGGCCGAAGGCTCCGGAGGAATCCGCCGGGCCTATCAGGTAGGCGTCCACAGCCGGGTTGGAGCAGATGTCGTCGAGGTGCTCGTAGGCTTCCTTAGTTTCGATCTGTATGATCTTCCAGATCTCTTTAGCCGGTCCGTTGATGTAGGGCAGGGCGGGGTCGAGGCCGTAGCGCATCGGACGCTTGGGGCTGAAGCCGCGTATGCCTTCGGGCGGGTAGGTGCAGCTCGCGACCGCGAGGTCGACGTCCTCTTTGGTGCGTATCATCGGGAAGATAATGCCGTCGGCTCCCATATCGAGCACGGGCTTGACCTTGTTCGGGTCGTTCGAGGAGACCCTCACGAAGCGCTTCGCGGTGGAACCCTTGACGTTAGTCGCCATGAGTATGGCGTTGAGAGAGCTCTTTTCGATCTCCGTGTGCTCCATGTCTATGAAGATATAATCGAAGCCCATCTGGCTGATTATCTCCGCGTTGAACGGGTCTTCGTTGATCACGTGGGTCCCGAAGATCACCTGTCCGTTTTTGATCTTTTCTTTTATGGCGTCCATTTCAAGCTTCCTTTATAATATGATGTACGAATAAGTATAGCATTTCCGCCCCTGTATGGTATAAGATAATAGCATGAAAAACAAGTATCTGTTTTACTTTTTATCGTTTACCTGGGGCCTTCCGCTGACGCTTGCCGGCATTATCGCGGCCCTGGCGCTGAGCGTCTGCGGGGTGAAGTCACGGCGCTGGAAGTGGTGCAGGTATTACGAGGTCGGCGAAGACTGGGGCGGGCTGAACCTCGGCCCGGTGTTCATCGTTGACCGCGCGTCCTCGCCTTACATACGCGACCACGAATTCGGACACGCCGTGCAGAACTGCGTCCTCGGCCCGTTCATGATATTTGTCGTTTCCATACCCTCAGTTATACGCTGGTGGTGGTTCCGCAGATACGAACGCTTCGGGCAGAAGCCCCCTCACGGTTACTACGATATATGGTTCGAGCGCAGCGCGAGCGAAGTCGGTTCGCGCAGCGGCGGAGAACTGAACGCATAAATTAAGGAGGAATAGATGGATCCCAACAAGGTAAAAAGGAACGAACTTCTCGCGCAGAAGGTCATCAAGGGCCTTGAATCGCGCAACATGAGCGCCAAGTACGCGGCGACCCGCGAAGAGGCGCTGAAGCTGGCGCTTGAGATGATACCCGAGGGCAGCACCGTCACCATGGGCGGCGGCATGAGCGTGAGGGAAATAGGCCTCTTCGACGCGCTGAAGAGCGGCAATTACAACTTCATCGACCGCGACCTCTACGAGGACAAGCGCGAGGCCATGCTGCTCGCCTACGACGCCGATTACTATCTCGCAAGCTGCAACGCAATGAGCGACGACGGGATCATGGTCAACATCGACGGCAACGCCAACCGAGTTTCAGCCATCGCGCAGGGTCCGAAGAAGGTGCTATTCATCGTAGGCATGAACAAGGTCGGAGGCGACCTCGACTATGCCATGAAGCGCGCCCGCGGCGTCGCTGCCCCCATCAACGCGCAGCGCTTCGAGATCAACACCCCCTGCAAAAAGACCGGCTCCTGCATGGACTGCAAGTCGCCGGACACCATCTGCTGCCAGATACTCATCACCCGCTTTTCCAAGCATCCCGGCCGCATCAACGTGATACTCGTCGGAGAGGATCTGGGCTTCTGATCAAAAAATCTGAAAAAAGTTTTCCCGCGACCCCGCTTTTTCGGCGGGGTCTTTCGTATTTGTAGTATAAGCAAAAAACACGTGTGACAACTGAACCATAAATCACAATTGCGAAAGCGAGGAAAAAACAATGAAAAAGAATATAAAGAACAAGATCATGAGCGCAGTTCTCGCGCTCAGCATAGCGGCGGTACCGGCGCTGGCATACGCGGATACTGAACTTACAGCTTCGGCCCAGATGGGACCCGGAGGCTTCGGAGGCCGCATGAACGGCGGCCCGGGCCAGAGGATGGAGATGCAGGGCGAGATGCCGGATTTCAAGAACGGCGAGATGCCCCAGATGGGCGGCCCGATGGGCGGCTTCCAGGGAGGAATGACAGGCGCGCAGACCGCGGATTCCCCTTCGGAGATCGTTGAGAGCACCAATACTTCCAACTCCGCGGAGGGCCTCACAGCAGACACCGCGAACGCGACTACCATAGTCGTGAGCGACTCCAACAGCGACATCAAGATCAAGGAGAGCGGCACCTACATCATCACAGGCAGCGCCTCTGACGGAAACATCACCGTAAAGAAGGGCGTCACCGGCGTGGTGCTCGTACTTAAGGATCTGAGCCTCACCAGCAGCACCGGCGCGACCCTCTCCATCAACAAGGGCAGCGAGGTCAAGGTGGTCGTCGAGGGAACCGTTACCCTCACAGACGCGGAAGACATCGCGAATGAAGACAGCGACGATTACGACGGCGCGGCGATCAAGGTAAAAGTTGGCGCAAGCGCAGTTATCACCGGAACCGGCACTCTCAACGTCAACGGAAACTGCGAGCACGGTATCAAGGTCAGCAGCCTTGACGAAGACGATATCGCGGAAGGCTACGGCGAGGCTTCGCTCATTATCGAAGGCAGCGTGAAGATCAACGTCACCGCGGCCGAGGACGGCATCAATTCGGGCTCCGACCTCACCATCAAGAGCGGCACGATCACGGTCAACGCAGGCGACGACGGCATCAAGTCCGATTACATCCTGACAATTGGCGAGGAAGGGACCGACGGCCCGACTATAAACGTCAAGAAGTCGACAGAAGGCCTTGAAGGCGCGATTGTCAACATTTTCAGCGGAAACGTCACCGTCAACGCGAGCGACGACGGCATCAACGCGGCTAACAGCGACCTTTCCGGCTACACCTTCTCGATCAACATCACGGGCGGCACCGTGAACGTCAGCTCCGGCGCGGACGGCCTCGACTCCAACGGCAACATCAACATCACCGGAGGCCTCACGACTATAGTCAAGGCGGCCTCGAACGGCGGCGAAGGCGGAGTCGATTACGAAGGCAGCTTCTACGCTGCAGACGGGACCTTAGAGAACCCCTACGGGATCACGATGGACTCCGGTATGGGCGGACAGATGGGCGGTTTTCCCGGTGGAAAGCAGGGGCAGCAGGGTGCCCCGCAGGAATCACAGCAGAGCGGCCAGTCTGAGACTCAGACCCAGGACGCTCCGCAGAACATGAACTTCTTTCAGAGGATGATAAGCGCGGTCAAGGGCTTCTTCGGAAGGCTCTTCAGCAGGAACTCGGCAGAATAAAACTTAAGCCTGATCGGCGAACTCAGTGCGTATCCTGCATATCTGCGGGTACGCATTTTTGAATGCTTCAACGACCTCGGCGTCGAACTGCGTGCCGCTGCCTTTGACTATCTCGTCGTAGGCGCGCTGCTCGTCCCAGGCCTCCTTGTAGCTCCGGCGGCTGGTCAGGGCGTCGTAGACGTCAGCGACGGCGACAATGCGGCCTTCGCGGCTTATATTTTCATCGGGCTTGCCGCCCGGGTAGCCGCGTCCGTCGGCGCGTTCGTGGTGCTCTAGAGCTATGGTCCTCGCGAGGTTCATGACGTCGCCTTCAACGGTGTTGAGCAGCTGTCCGCCGTAGCCCGGGTGCTTCTTTATCTCCGCGAACTCCTCGTCCGTGAGCCTGCCGGGCTTTTCAAGTATCTCGGAGGGCACGAGCAGCTTTCCGACGTCGTGCATGGTCGAGGCGAGGCCTATCTTTTCGACGTCTTCTTCTGAATAGCCGAGTTCCCTGGCGAGCACCTTTGAGTATTCCGCGACCCTTCTGATGTGCTGGCCGGTCTGCTGTGACTTGTTCTCGGTGATCTCTGCGAAGGAGACTATCATCTCCTCCTGTATGCGGCTGGTCTCGCCGGCTTTGTCCTGCAGATAGGCGCCGTATTCGAGTATGTACGAGAACAGCACGCCTACCAGGGCGACGAGTATGCCCGTGACGGGGTTCATGAAGGCAAGCATGATGGTGGTGTACGAAACTATGCGTATCCTGCGCGCGACCTCGCGGTCAAATGGGTCCCCGCCGTTCTTGATGTTTTTGAAGACCTTCATGAAGAAGGTCAGATAAACTACAGCGATCGCTCTCGTAACGATGTGGATGCCCGCGGCGGCAAGGGCTGCGGTGCGCAGCGGCAGGTCGTCGAACAGGGCCTCGGTGCTGCCTGAGGCGGCGAAGATGCTTTCGTCGAGCAGCATAGGTGCCAGCTGTGTCAGCTGGCTCTCGCTGAAGAACGATGCGACCGCCATGTACCCGACTATGCAGATGGATACGATAAGCACTATCTGGAACACCTCACACGCGATGGCGAGTATCTTTGAGATCTTCTGTATCTGGAGCCTGACTTCCTCCATGGAAGCCGGGGCTTTGTCAGCTTTCGGCAGTTTCATAAAGTCTGTTCCTTCCCGTCGGAACCTGAGTTCCGGCCACGTTAACAGTATACCATAGCGGCGAAAAAACGGAAAACGGGCGCTCACATCTGGTATAATTAAGCGGACGCCTAGCACAGACAAACGGCTTTCCGCCTTGTTTGAGAGCTATGTAATTCAGAATGGTACTTAGACCACCTTGTCCACGATATCATAATACCATGTGTTTGAGAGCTATGTAATTCAGAATAAGTAATGAAAGTACTTGTATTGAACGGAAGTCCGAAGAAGAAGAGCGACACGTTCCGCCTTACGGAACGCTTTCTTAAGGGGCTCAACAAAGAACAGCAGCACGACGTGACCGTGGTCAACGTGATAGACAAAAAGATAGCCCCGTGCAGGGGCTGCTTCAGCTGCTGGGCGAATTCGGACGGGCACTGCGTCATCGACGACGACCAGAACGGCATACTCGACCTTTACAGGGGAGCGGATATCATGATCTGGAGCTTCCCTCTCTACTGCTACGCGATGCCGTCGCATCTGAAGGCGGTGCTTGACAGGACCATACCGCTCATAAAGATGAAGATGGTCCAGGAGGCGGACGGCACGGTGCGCCACGAGCCGCTGGCCGACTTTTCAAAGATCCACACGCTCGTGATCTGCGGCTGCGGGTTCCCCGACTGGGAAGGCAACTTTGACGGCCTGAGGGCCATGTGCGCGCAGTGTTTTGGCGGTCCCGACATGGTGTGCGTTCCCGAAGCCCCTATGCTTAACGTTCCTTCGGCGGCTCCCCTGGCGGACCCGCTGCTTGAGGCTTTCGAGAAGGCCGGGGTAGAGTATGCGGAGACGCTCACGCTTTCTCCCGCGACCGTCGCAAGGCTCGAGACCCCGATGCTCCCCAAGGAGGAATACATACGCATCGTGAACGGTGGGGATTGAAGAAATCTGTGCCGGTCCCGCGTTATCTTTCGATCCGGCTGCAGCCGTTGAACTTTGCCAGACGCCTGAAGGCGGCATCAATCGCTGTATTAAGCTTTTTTGTCTGACGGACCCCAGGCTCAAACCAGATATTCTTTATGACGAGCGTTCCCGCCTTCCTGTCTGCCGCCGCTTCGACCCTGCCTGCCAGCTTTTCACCGTAAAGCATCGGCAGAACGTAATACCCGAACTTTCTTTTTTCGGCAGATGTATAGATCTCCCACGAATACTGATAATCCCAGACCGCCTCGACCAGCTTTCTGTCCCACAGCATAGGGTCAAGCGGAGCAAGAAACTCAAGGCGCTTGCTGAGATCAACGGCATCAGATAAGACCGCTTCGGCTAACGGCAGGTCCTCTGTCAGAAAAAACATTGGAAAGCGGACCCCGTCCACTACAGCTTTCCGGATCGCGCCCTCGGCTTCCAGCTTTTCAAACGCCGCGTCTCTCTGTCCGGTCTTCATCTCGATGCCAAGAAAAGCATCCGACCGTCTGTTCCACAGCAGACCGACCGCTCCGATGCGCCGCCTGATCCGCCACTCAAGGAACGACATCTCGTCAGGGAAAGGATTCCCGGCATCCAGGAGATCCCGACTTAAATATTTGTCTGCGAGGTCATAAAACTTTCGTGAACCGCTCTTATGATGGATCAGCAGAACGCCGTCTGTATATAACTGTTCCAGGACCGACCTGGCTGCCGGTGATGTCCCGTGCCAGTTTCCGCTCCAATGCATAGAGGAATGCCAGAATACTTTTCCTTGGATCGGAAGAGTATCGCTGCTTACCGGACCGTTCCTGCGGATGTAAGCAACAGCTTGCTCTTCCAGCTCCGGAATACCGGGAAAGCCGGCGCCGTGCATTTTGCTCCTGTCGCGATATGCTGAAAAAAACGGCCAATCCTCGCTCGGCCATATGGACAGCTCCTTGTCGGCATAATCGACCAGCAGGCGGTCTTTATACAGAAGCTCTGAAAGCATCTTTCTGGTAAATCCGCGCACGCGGGATTGCAGGGTCAGTTCGGCGTTTTTGCCGCACACATCCACCGGGTCATACTGGATACAGCCTGCCTGACGGATATACCGGTATGCTCCGGGCTTTCCGGCAAAACGGTATTTCCCTAACAGTCCCTGTTTTCTGAGGATGAACCGTCTTGTCTGTTCCCGTGTCATCGCTATCATTATCATGTGACCTCGCTGACTGCAGTCGTTCTTTTGATCTGCCGATATCACGATTATACAGCGTGCGGCAAGATAACAAAAGGCTCCAGGTTTTGCCTGGAGTCTTTTTTGGCACCCCGACGCGGAATCGAACCACGAACAAAGGTTTAGGAAACCTCCGTTATATCCGTTTAACTATCGGGGCATGTATGCGGTTTGCCGGTCCCGGCGGACCAGCGTAACTATTATGCACTTTTTCGGAGGAGTAGTCAATCGTATTTTCACTTTGCGGCTGGAGGGGGCAGGCGTGATGAGAAAAATATATGAGCGGGACGCCCGCAAGGTGTGATATAATAATTCGATATTGTAAGCATTTTTATAAGGAGCCTCAAATGGAATCTAACTTTATTCACGACATTATAGATAAGGACATAGCGGAGGGACGGTACTCCAGGCCGATCGCGACCAGGTTCCCGCCCGAGCCCAACGGCTATCTGCACATAGGGCATGCGAAGTCCATATGCCTCAATTTCGGCACCGCCCTCAAGTACGGCGGAACCTGCAACCTGCGCTACGACGACACCAACCCCGTATCCGAGGACGAGGAGTTCGTGGGTTCCATCGAGAACGACGTGCGCTGGCTGGGCTTTGAGTGGAACAATCTCAACTACGCGTCGAACTATTTCGAGAAGATGTACGAGTGCGCAGAGACCCTCATCAAGAAGGGCCTTGCGTACGTGGACGAGCAGAGCGTCGACCAGATACGCGAGCAGAAGGGCACGCTGACGGAGCCGGGCAAGAACAGCCCCTACCGCGACAGACCGATAGAGGAGAGCCTGCAGCTCTTCCGCGACATGAGGGCCGGCTGCTTCGACGACGGAGCCATGGTGCTCAGGGCTAAGATAGATATGGCTTCCCCGAACATGAACATGAGGGACCCGATCATCTACCGCGTGCTGCACGCCATCCATCACAACACCGGCGCAGCCTGGTGCATCTACCCGATGTACGATTTCGCGCACCCGATCGAGGACGCGATAGAGAATATAACACATTCGATCTGCACCCTCGAGTTCGAGGACCACAGGCCGTTCTACGACTGGCTGCTCAAGGCCCTCGACTGGCCCGAGCCGCCGAGGCAGATAGAGTTCGCCAAGCTCAACCTCAGCAATACCATCATGAGCAAGCGCAATATCAAAAAGCTTGTAAATGAAGGGCTCGTTGAGGGCTGGGACGACCCGAGGCTCTGCACCATCGCGGGCATCCGCCGCAGGGGCTATACCCCCGAGGCGATAAGGGCGTTCTGCGACGCGATAGGCGTTGCAAAGGCGAACAGCTTCATCGACATGTCTCAGCTCGAGGTCTTCGTGCGCGACGACCTCAAGGACCGCGTGGCGAGCCGCATGGTCGTTCTGAGACCGCTGAAGGTCGTCATCGACAACTACCCGGAGGGACAGACCGAGATGATGAGCGTTGAAAACAGCGTGTCGCACCCCGAGTGGGGCGAGAGGCAGGTCCCGTTCAGCCGCGAGATCTACGTGGAGCGCGAGGACTTCCAGGAGTTCCCCGAAAAGAAGTTCTTCAGGCTCTTCCCGGGCAACGAGGTAAGGCTCAAGGGAGCGTACTTTATCACCGTGACCGGCGTGGAACACGACGCGGACGGAAACGTGAGCCTGCTGCACGCGACCTACGATCCTGAGACCCGCAGCGGAAGCGGCTTTGACGCCCGCAAGCCCAAGGGAACCATACACTGGGTCGACGCCAATGCCGCGGTCGACATCCCCGTGCGTCAGTACGGCTACCTGGCCTACCCGAACGAGGAGACCGGCTACAACGAGTTCGACCCGAATTCGAGGGAAGACCTTGTCGCGAAGGCAGAGCCCTGCGTTAAGGACGCTCCGGCGGGCGAGCGCTACCAGTTCTTCAGGAACGGGTATTACATCGCCGACACCGTGCTCTCGAAGGAGGGCGAGCCCGTGTTCAACCAGATCGTGGGCCTCAAGAGCGGATACAAGAAGTGAGAAATATCCTTCTGACAATTGCTTATGACGGGACGGACTTCTGCGGCTGGCAGCGCCAGCCCGGCAGGAAGACAGTCTGCGGAGAGCTGGAGCTGGCGCTTGCGGCCCTGACGGGCCGCGCCGTTAAGCTTAACGGCGCCAGCCGCACCGACGCGGGCGTGCACGCCCGCGGGCAGCGCGCCTCCTTTGAACTGCCCGACGAAGGCATCCCCACGGAGCGCCTTCCCAAGGCGCTCAACGACATGCTCGCCAAAGACCGCCTCGAGGGAGTCGGCGCGATACGCGTGCTCGAAGCGCGCGATATGCCCCCAGACTTCCACGCGCGCTTCTGCGCCCGCGGAAAGCGGTACATCTACAAGATCTACAACGGACCGGACAAGGACGTGTTCCGCCGCACGCGCTTCTACGAGGTGACGGCTGCGCCGCTCGACATAGGCGCCATGCGCGCCGCCGCCGCGTACGTCACTGGCACTCACGACTTCAAGTGCTTCGAGAGCGCCGGCAGCACGCCGCGCGAGAGCACCGTTCGCACGGTCTTCCGCCTCGACGTTGAGCCGCGCGCGGCGTCGGACGGGGCTCCCGAGATCGATATGATAATAGAAGGCGACGGTTTCCTTTACAACATGGTGAGGATAATCGCGGGCACCCTGGTCGAGGCAGGTCTCGGCAGGCGCAGTCCCGGGAGCGTCGCCGCCGCTATAGATTCAAAAGACCGTGCGAACGCCGGCCACACCGCGCCGCCGCAGGGATTATATCTTGACGAGGTGTTTTACTGATGGAAAAGACAAGACCTAGCTGGGACGAATACTTCATGGAGATGGCTGAACTTGCCCGCACCCGCACCACCTGCCTGCGCAGGGGCGTCGGCGCGGTCATAGTCAAGAACAACCGCGTCATGGCTACCGGCTACAACGGCTGCCCCAAGGGCGTTCCCCACTGCAGCGAGACCGGCTGCCTGCGCGAAAAGCTCAACGTGCCCTCCGGCCAGCGCCATGAGCTCTGCCGCGGGCTCCACGCCGAGCAGAACGCGATAATCCAGGCCGCCTGCCAGGGCGGAGGCAGCATCGAGGGCGCGACCCTCTACTGCACCACACAGCCCTGCGTCATCTGCACAAAGATGATAATCAACGCCGGCATCAGCCGCGTAGTTATAAAAGAGCCCTATCCCGACCCCCTCGCCGAGGAGCTCGCTTCTCAGGCCGGTCTTAAGATAGAAGTTTTTGGAGAATAGATGATAAGAGAAGTTCTGGCGTTCGTGATCGCCGCGGCCGTTACCGCGCTGCTCACGCCGCTGTGCATCAAAATAGCGCCCAAGATAGGAGCCATGGACATACCCAAAGACTCCAGGCGCATGCATAACAAGCCCATCCCTCGCTTCGGGGGCATAGCCATTTTCGCAGGGGTCCTCGTCGGCTTCGCCATGATATACCCCTTTGCCACGCAGTACCGCGGCATCCTTATCGGCTCGGTAATGATACTTGTGCTCGGCATAATCGACGACCTCACCGACATGCCGCCCAAGGTCAAGTTCCTCGGCCAGATAGCCGCCGCTGTCGTCCTGTGGTTCTTCTCGCTGCAGATACGCGGCATGGCCAACTTCCTGCCTTTCGGGCCCAGGTACATCTCGTTTCACACGGCTGTTTCGGTCGTTGTCACGGTGTTCTGGGTGGTCGCGATCACCAACGCGGTCAACCTCATCGACGGTCTTGACGGCCTCGCCGCGGGCATCAGCTGCATAGCCTGCATAGCAGTCGCTTACAGCGCAAACTATACACACCGCTATTCCCCCTGCCTGCTCATACTTTCGGTCGCGGGCGCGGCTTTCGGGTTCCTGCTCTTCAACTTCCACCCCGCGAAGATCTTTATGGGCGACGCGGGCTCGATGCTGTTCGGCTTCCTGCTGGCTTCGGTCTCCCTCGTCGGGGACATGCCCAACAAGAGCATCACGCTGTTCTCGACCCTGATCCCCATGCTAATCCTCGGTCTGCCGATATTTGACGAGGTCTTCGCCATAGTGCGCAGGGCAGTCAGCCACAAACCGATAATGCAGGCCGACAAAGGCCACATCCACCACCGCATGATGGCCCAGGGCTACGGCCAGCGTCGCACGGTGTTCGCGCTTTACATCATCAGCGCCATACTCGGCATCGCGGGCATACTCTGGACCCGTCGCCTCAAGCTCGAGGCCCTCATCCTCACCGCTATAGTCGGCTGCCTCATCTACGTGTTCATAGGCAAGGGCATAGAGTCCGGTCAGGTACCGTACGTCGGGAAGGCCGTCCGCATCGAGAACGACCCCGAGACTGCCGAAGAAGCCGCTCTCGAGGAAGCCGTCGCCGCAGCGGAGGCTGAAAACGCAAGGACCGCGGAGCCTGCGGAAGAGGCTCCCGCAAAGGAAGATACCCCATGAAAGTAATGTCTGTATTCGGGACCCGTCCCGAAGCGATAAAAATGGCTCCCGTCGTGAGAGCCCTGCAGGACGCCCCGGACATCGAGTCGGTGCTCTGCGTCACCGCGCAGCACCGCAGCATGCTCGACCAGGTGCTCGATCTGTTCGAACTCACGCCCGACTACGACCTGAATATAATGAAGCAGAACCAGACCCTCGCAATGATCACTTCTTCGGTCATCGCGGGGCTCGACGAAGTCCTCGAGAAGGAAAAGCCTGACCTCGTGTTGGTGCACGGCGATACGACCACGACTTTCTCCGCCGCTCTCGCGGCCTTCTACCACCAGATACCCGTCGGTCACGTTGAAGCCGGGCTTCGCACTTACGATAAATACTCCCCCTTCCCGGAGGAGCTCAACCGCCAGCTGACAGGCCGCATCGCGGCGCTGCACTTCGCTCCGACCGAAAAGAACCGCGAGAACCTGCTCAAAGAAAATATCAGCTCGGAGGGCATATTCGTCACCGGCAATACCGTCATCGACGCGCTGCTGCAGGTCGCGGGCAAACCCTACGAATTCGAGGACGAGACCCTGCGCGGCATAGATTTCGCCGGGCGCCGCGTCATCACGGTCACCTGCCACCGCCGCGAGAACCTCGGCGAGAACATGGCCGCGATATTCTCAGCCGTCGCTGACATCGCGCGCGAGTTCGGCGACGTCGAGGTCGTCTATCCGGTGCACATGAACCCGAAGGTCAGATCCGAGGCCGCCCAGTATCTTTCCGGCCTTTCGAACGTGCACCTCATCGAGCCGCTTACCTACCAGCCCTTCGTCAACCTCATGGCCCGCTCGTTCTTCATACTGACCGATTCGGGCGGCATGCAGGAAGAGGCTCCCGCCCTGGGCAAGCCCGTGCTCGTGGTTCGCCGCGAGACCGAGCGCCCCGAGGCCATAGCCGCCGGCACCGCAAAGCTCGCGGGCGTCGAGCGTCAGACCATCTACACCCTTGCAAAACAGTTGCTCACAGACCCTGCCGCCTATCACGAGATGGCGCACGCGGTCAATCCCTACGGCGACGGACACGCATGCGAGCGCATCCTCGCCGCGATAAGAACACTCAGATAACAGGAGGTATATTATGGGCATTATTCTCGGAATCATCTTTGGCGCTATCGCCGGCTGGATCGCATCCATGATCATGGGCTCCAAGGGCGGCCTGCTCAGGAACATCATCATGGGCATCGTCGGAGGCCTTGTCGGAAGCTTCGTCGCAAACCTTCTCGGTCTTACGGCAAGCGGCCTGATCGGCAGCCTTCTCATCTCCATAGCGGGCGCCTGCCTTGTCATCTTTATCGGCCGCAGGCTCTTCAAATAGCTTGAGGAGGTCGTGACAATGGCAAACAAATACGCAGGGACCCAGACCGAAAAGAATCTTCTGGAGGCGTTCGCCGGGGAATCCCAGGCGCGCAACAAGTACACCTACTTCGCGTCCAAGGCCAAGAAGGAGGGCTTCGAGCAGATCTCGGCGCTTTTCCTCAAGACCGCTGACAACGAAAAGGAGCACGCCAAGCTTTGGTTCAAAGAGCTTGAAGGCATAGGCAGCACCGCCGAGAACCTCGCGGCAGCGGCCGACGGCGAGAACTACGAGTGGACCGACATGTACGAGGGCTTCGCCCGCACCGCCGAAGAGGAGGGCTTCCCCGAGCTCGCCGAGAAGTTCCGCGGAGTTGCGGCCATCGAGAAGCATCACGAGGAGCGCTACCGCGCGCTGCTCCGCAACGTCGAGACTCAGGCCGTCTTCGCAAAGAGCGAGGTCAAGGTCTGGGAATGCCGCAACTGCGGCCACATCGTGGTCGGCACAGCCGCTCCCGACGTCTGCCCCGTCTGCGCACACCCGCAGGCCTACTTCGAGCTCAACGCGGAGAACTACTAGCGGGTCTGTTTACTCAGATCTTATTGAATCTGCCAGAAGGCGGAGCTCCTTCCGCCTGGAATTATAATAATAGTCTAATTGCGCCTCGATGATGCGGCCGTGAATTTCCCGCTCATCGGGGCTTTCTTTTTCTTCGCCTGTCCAAAAGATCGAATAGACCGGATCCAGTCTGTCACTCATATGTGTAAAACAAGAGCCTTCGGAGTCTTCGTCATACAGATCGTTTTCATCGTCTTCGCAATGATCGCCCGGATATACCGTGATCTCTGGCATGTGTTCCTGCTTAAAACCGAATACCGAAGCCTGATGGACAAAATCAACAAGAAGCTCCAGCAGGTACTTTTGCGTGAGCGGAGCGTCAGAAACCATTATCCGAAGCATTTCGGCATGCGGGATCTGAGAATAATCAGTGATCGGGTATTCGTCTTCCGCCTCATCTATCTCGTTTTTAAGGACAGCCTCAAAACTCAGTTCTCCGGTCATGTCCCAAAGTGTTTTGCATACGAACAGAATGGGGTAGTTATCATCTTCGAGCGGTTCCTTCGACGGCTCAACACTCTTCAGATACTCAATGAAAGAATTGATCTCATTGAGCCACATCAAAGGATCTCCGTCCGAAGGTTCATTTTCATTCTCCGTTTCGCGGGTATAGTCATCCGGATATTTCAGATAACATGCCAGCGTGAGCTTGTCGGGGTCCGTTTCCATAAGACATTGTTTGATGGTTTTCATGATGTTCCTCCTTTTTATTATCATTTTGCGTAACAGCCCTTTTCTGCCGGGGCTTCAGACTGTCAATATCCTGGTCTCTATCTTGTTGCGTATGTCCGCTGCGCTGATCACCCCGCAATCGTTGTCAAAGCTGATAATAAGGTTGTCCCAGGGGACTATGCCGGCAGCGTAATACATACGAAGCTTGCTCAACTGGCTGTCGTAGTAGCGGATATTCGTTATCAGGCCCATGTGTTCCCAATAGATAAGGCTTCCGTCGCGTTTCCTGATCGTGAAGTCGGGGGCAAGTGTCATTCCTTCGAATTCTACCGTCTCTTCATACCGAAACGGGATTCCGTAAGCGTCAAGCAGCTCTGCGATCAGCAGTTCTGATTTTGAACGCACAAGTATGCCTCTTCCTGTCGGGAACCGCCTGTTTTCAGGTTTGTAGCTGAATTGTTTATATGGCGCGTCCGCCCAGGAAGCCGAACCGGGAGAAATGATCATTCTGATCAGCTCTTCATCCGCGTCAGGACAGCGTTTTGCCAAAAGGTCATTTAGGATCTGCTTTTCGTCTCTGATCTTTTGTATGCTTTGAATAGATCGATCAAGCGCGTCTTTTTGCATTTCAAAGCTGTCCGCGCATAAGTCAAGGTATTCTCTGCGCAGGAGCCCTGCCAGTTCAGCGCGGTCGCTGATCATTCTTCGGCACAGCTTGTCATCTTTGCGCGTCAGACGATACGATACGTTTTTCCCGTGACAACGGGTCCTCATGACCTTGCCCTCAGGCAAACCCTCCAGGCCGTTGATGCACTTTTCCTTGTTTTGGCTGCATTCTTGCATCAGATGCAGCAATTCTTCTTTGATATCTCTCATTCGTTTCCTCCGTAACGCATGAATGATGCACTTTTCCCTAAAAAACCGACGCTATTGCATCACCTGTTGCATTTGAGCCGCAAAAAAGGCCTGAAACGCAGGGGTTTTATTGGGATGATGCAGTACGAGGGACACATTTGTTTGAAATGCATCAAAATGCGCTTAAAAGATGCAATTAGCAATGGGTTTTGTGACTTGGTGCATCAAGGCGTTTTTGCGTTTTAGAACATCAAGGCGGTTCTTTGCGGGAAGGCCAGGCTCCGCGCAGGCGGTTTCGCGTCCCGCAGAGTTTTGCCTTGCCGGATGCCGTGGTTTTTCCGCTGGGTGCGCCGTTGATCTGCGTCTGTAATATATGACGCATCAGCAGGCAGAATTATTTCAGCTTTGAGCACTATTTTTTACAGAAATGCCTGCTTAATTAAAGAACGCGCCGAGGCAATAATCCAGGCGTTTATATAGAATTATAAATTTTTTGTAAACAGAAGCCTTTCTGCATTGAAATCTATGCAGGAAGGCTTTATAATATATGCAATCGAATAGAAGCGAATACGGCATTATTTGGTGGGAAGTCTGGTCGGCATTGTTTTGTGCGGCCAGATTTTTTAATAAAACTGCGGAATCGAGGTGATATCGTGAGTTTTGAAGCAATAAGAAGCATTGCGGAGACCGAGGTCCGGGCTGAAGACCTGAGGGCTCAGGCTGCCGCGAAGGCAAAGCAGATCGTCGCAGATGCGGCGAAGCTCGCTGCCGAAAAGCGCGAGAAGCTGCTTGCAAAGGCGAAGGCCGCGAACGCCGAGGCGCTCAAGGCGTCTGAAGAGCAAGCCGCCGCAAAGGCAAAGGCGATAGCCCAGGCTGACGCCGAGGAGCTCAAAAACATGATAGCGGCCGCCGGCGAAAGGGCCGCTGAAGCTGAAAATATGATGTACGAAAGGATTACCAAGGGCTGATGTCTATTGCAAGAATGAAAAAATTGCAGATGATCATCCCGCGCGGTGATGCCCGGAGGCTCATCAAAAAGCTTACCGGCGCAGGCTGCCTTGAGGTCGAGAGGAACGACGAGTGGATGAGCGATCCTTCGCTTGCGTCCGTCCTCTCCCGTACGCCGTCCGGCGGCGAGAACGCGAGAGCTCTGAGCGAGGTCAGCCAGAGCCTTGACGCGCTCAAAAAGTACGCCGGCGTCAAGAAAGGCCTGCTTACGCCGCGTGTAATGGTAGAAGAGGAGGCTCTCACTGAGGAGAAGCCGTCTGAGGGCACTATGGCCGCGGTCGCGGAGATAAACGCTGCCGCGAAGCAGATCTACGCCCTGCAGTCCGAGCGCTCGCGTCTCGAATCGCAGCGCGAGGCTCTCGCGCCGTGGCTTGGCTGCGACGTCCCCCTCGACTACCGCGGAGGCAGCCGTTTTGCCGTGATATTCGGCAGCTGCCCGTCTGCATTCGATCTTAAGGAGATAAGCGCGGCCGCGGAAGCCGCGGGCGCTGCCCAGATAGACTGCGCAGGCAGCGGAAAAGAGCTCCACTATCTGGTACTTACGGTCTTCAACGACGACCGCCGCGCGGTGCTCGACGCGCTCAAGCGCTTCGGTTTCAGCGAGGCGGCGGTCGACAACTACCGCGGCACCGCGGCCGAGTCAGACGACGCCCTGCGCGTCCAGCTTGAAGCCATAGCCGCGGGCATAGACGCCGAGACCGAAAAGATATTCGCGCGTTCCGGCGACTTCGAGGCCATAGGCAAGGCTTACGACTTTTACGCCAACCAGGCCCAGTGGGACGACGTCCAGGGTTCCCTGCCGTCGACAGGCAAGGCTTCTTACCTGTGCGGCTGGTGCCCTGAAAACTGCGTCGAAAAGCTCACGAAGATCGCTGAAGACTGCGGCGCGGCCTACGAGTTCACCGACCCAGAGGACGGCGAAGAACCGCCCACCTGCCTGCAGAACGGCCGCTTCGTGACGCCTTTCGGCATGGTCACCGAGCTCTACGGTATGCCCGTCTACAGGTCGCTGGTAGACCCCAACCCGATAGTCGCGATCTCATACTTCGTGTTCTTCGGCCTGATGTTCTCCGACGCGGCCTACGGGCTCCTGCTCTTCCTCGGCTGCCTCTTCTTCATTAAGAAGGCAAGGCCGGCCGGCGGCATGAAAAAGTTCATCACCATGTTCATGCTCTGCGGCATATCAACCTTCATCTGGGGCGCCGCCTTCGGAAGCTGGTTCGGCGACTTCTTCACGGTCGCTGTCCGCAGGATCACCGACATGGAGTTCCACATGCCTGCCATACTCGACCCCCTCAAGGAGCCTCTGGTGATGCTCGGCCTCTCGCTCGGCCTCGGCGTCATCCACCTCTACGCGGGCATGATACTCAATATCATCCGTCAGGCAAAGCGCGGCGAGTGGCTCGACATAATCTTCGACGAGCTCACCTGGATGATCGCGATACCCTGCCTGGTGCTCGGCGTGGTAGTAAGTCCCGCGTTCATGTACGTCGCTGCCGCGATGCTGGTCGTCGTGCTTCTGACCGGCGGCCGCGGCAACAAGGGCCTCGGCAAGGTGACAGGCGGCCTTGGCGCTCTATACAACGGCGTCACGGGCAACCTCTCCGACATCCTGTCGTATTCCCGCCTCATGGCTCTTGCCATGAGCACCGGCGTCATCGCGCAGGTAATGAACACCCTGGGCGACATGCCCGGTACGTCCCTGTTCGGCTGGATATTCTTCGTCGTTGTATTCGTCATCGGACAGGTCTTCAACTTCGTTATAAGCATACTGGGAGCCTTCGTCCACTCGTGCAGGCTGCAGTTCGTCGAACTGTTCGGCCGCTTCTACGAGGGCGGCGGAAGAGACTTCAGGCCGCTTCTTTATAAAGCCAAATTCGTTGAATTAAGGGAGGAATAAAATATGAACAGTACAGGACTTTTCTTCGCGCTCTTCGGCGCAGCTCTCGGAGCCGGTCTTGCCGGCGCGGGTTCAGGTATGGGCGTAGGTATCGCCGGCGCTGCCGCGTCGGGCGTGCTCGCTGAAGACCCGGGCAAGTTCGGCCAGACTCTGCTGCTGCAGGCTCTTCCCGGCACCCAGGGCATTTACGGCCTGCTCTTCGCGTTCCTTGTCCTCATCAAGGTCAACATGTTCGGCGGCGGGGTCGACCTCACTACCGCTCAGGGCCTCATGATAGGCGCGTGCGGGCTTCCGATCGGCATCGCGGGCTATTTCTCGGGCGTCGGCCAGGGCAGGGCTTCCGCGGGAGCCATGGGCATTATTGCAAAGAGATCCGAAGACCTCGGTAAGGCGATGATCTACCCGGCGATGGTAGAGACCTACGCCGTGCTCGGCCTGCTGCTCTCCATCCTCATGCTCAACAGCATCCAGCTCTAGAGGTGTTCAATGAACGGCATTGAAAACATTAAAAACAAGATAATGGACGAAGCCGCTCTCGACGCACAGAAGATCACGGACGACGCCCAGGCTAAGGCGGACGCCATTCTTGCCGAAGCCGACAGGCAGATGCAGAAAGAAGAAGCCGCGCTGCTCGAAAAGGGCGAGAAGGCTGCGTCTCTTGCGGCCGAGCGTATACTGTCAGCCGCTTCGGCGGGGCGCAGGAGCGAGACCCTGAGAGCAAAGCAGGATCTTTTAGGCAGCGTCTTCGACAGGGTTCTCGGAAGGCTCGAGGCCATCAGCGGCAAGGAGTACGAAGACCTTCTCGTCAGGCTGGTCTGCGAGAACGCGCAGGGCGGCGAGGAGCTCCTCTTCCCGGCTGCGGACGCGGGCATCGCGGAGCAGGTCGCGAAACAGGCCTCCGCAAAGCTCGGTAAAGAGCTCAAGGTCTCAAAGGACGCGGCCCCGTTCACCAAGGGCGTGCTTCTGCGCAGAGGCAGGCAGGAGGTCAACTGCTCGCTCCGCGTCATAGCGGAATATATGAAGGAAGATCTCATCCGCGAAGCAGCGGACATGCTGTTCGGATGATAAGTATCGCGTAAAGGAGGTGCAGGAACTTGGAAGATCTCGATTATCTGTTTTCGACCGCAAGGATCCGCACTATGGAAGGCAAGCTCCTTAACAGGCAGAAGCTCGAGGAGCTGATCAATACCGAAAAGCCAGAAGACGCGATACACAGGCTCGAGGAGTGCGGCTGGGAGGACCCCGACTTCTCAGATCACGAGGCCATGGACAGGTCTCTTTCCCGGGAGCGCAGGCGCGTATACAAAGAGATAGAGGCCTTCGCTCCGGACAAGAGCATGGTCCGCGTATTCAGGCTCAAATATGATTATCACAATCTGAAGGTGCTGCTCAAGGCGGGAGCCTTAGGCCGCGGCCCGGATGGGATGCTCTCCGAGTGCGGCAGCGTGCCTGCCGCGAAGATGGAGGCCGCGGTCGCGGAAGACAATTATTCCGCCCTGTCGCCCGCCATGCGCAACGCGGCGGTCGAGGCCTCGGAGATACTCAACCGCACGGGAGACCCGCAGTTCTCGGACATAGCCCTCGACAGGGCGTGCTTCGCCGAGATGCTGCAGCTCGCGAAGGCGAGCGGGAGCGAGTTCCTGACGGGCTACGTGAGGCTGTGCATCGATTCGGTCAACCTCAACACGGCGGTGCGCCTCAAAAAGCGCGGGCTGCCCTACGAATACATGAGGCAGGCCGCGATAGCGGGAGGTTCCGTAGACAGCAGCAGGCTCGTGACCGAGCTCACGCCTGACGCGGTCGAGACGGTGTTCGCCAAATCGGCGCTGCTCCCGGCGGCGCAGGTCGCGGCGGAGGTGCTGCGCGGCAGCGAAAGGCTCTCGGCTCTCGACATGGCGAGCGATAACGCCGTCATGGGCTATCTGCACAACGCCAAGTACGTCGGCCTGGGCGAACAGCCTCTGGTCGCCTACATCGCGGCCAAGGAGGCCGAGCTGGTGGCGCTGCGCATAGTCTTCGGCGGCAAACTCTCCGGGCTCGACCCGAAAGATATAAAGGAAAGGCTGAGGGATACTTATGTATAGGATAGCTGCGGTAGGCGACCGCGAGAGCGTGCTCGCGTATAAGGCCTTCGGAATGGAGACCGTGCCGGCTTCCACCCCCGAAGAAGCCTCGGCGGCGATAAAGCGCCTGGCGGAAGAAGATTTCACGATAATCTTCCTCACCGAGCAGCTCGCCGTTCAGCTGCCTGAGCTTTTGGCAAAATACGCCGATCAGGTGTCACCCGCCATCATCATGATACCGGGCAGCAAGGGCAGCCTGGGCATAGGCATGGAAGCCATTTCCGCCGCGGTCGAACAGGCCGTAGGCGCGGACATATTTGCGTCCTCTGATGCAGGGAAGGATGGAGAACGATGAAACAAGGAAGGATAGTAAAGATCGCCGGCCCGCTGGTCGTCGCAGACGGAATGGAGGACGCCAACCTCTATGACGTCGCGAAGGTAGGCAACGCCGGGCTGATAGGCGAGATAATCGAAATGAGAGGCGACAGAGCTTCCATTCAGGTATACGAAGAGACCGCGGGCATAGCCCCGGGCGAACCCGCTGTCACGACGGGCGAACCGCTCTCCGTAGAACTGGCTCCGGGCCTCATCAGTAACATCTACGACGGCATACAGAGACCGCTCGAAGAACTGGTGGCGAATTACGGCCCCAGCATCACGAGAGGCGCTTTCGCTTATCCGGTGTCCCGCGAAAAGAAGTGGCACTTCGAACCGTCCGTCAAGGAGGGCGATGAGGTCATAGGCGGCGACATCATAGGCGGGGTCCAGGAGACCTCGGTGGTGCTCCACAAGATAATGGTACCGAACGGCATCTCCGGCAAGATCAAGGAGATCAGGGAGGGCGACTTCCTCGTCACCGACACCGTCTGCGTAGTCGATACGGCAAAGGGCGACGTCGAGCTCAGCCTCCTGCAGAAGTGGCCGGTACGTATCGAAAGGCCTTACAAGAGCAAGCTCGCTCCGCACGTTCCGATGATCTCGGGCCAGAGGGTCATCGACACCTTCTTCCCGATCGCCAAGGGCGGTACCGCTGCGGTCCCCGGACCCTTCGGTTCAGGCAAGACCGTAGTCCAGCACCAGCTGGCGAAGTGGAGCGACGTTGATATAGTTATCTACGTAGGCTGCGGAGAGCGCGGAAACGAGATGACCGACGTACTGCGCGAGTTCCCCGAACTGAAGGACCCGCGCACCGGCGAATCCCTGATGCAGCGCACCGTGCTTATCGCAAACACTTCGGATATGCCGGTGGCGGCCCGTGAGGCTTCCGTTTACACCGGTATCACGATAGCGGAATACTTCCGCGACATGGGCTACTCCGTGGCTCTGATCGCGGATTCCACCTCCCGCTGGGCGGAAGCTCTCCGAGAGATGTCCGGACGCCTCGAAGAGATGCCCGGCGAGGAAGGCTATCCAGCATATCTTACTTCAAGACTTGCGCAGTTCTATGAACGCGCGGGCTCGGTAGTCTGCTGCGGCAGCGACGACCGCATGGGCGAGCTCTCCGCGATAGGCGCGGTATCTCCCCCGGGAGGCGACATCTCAGAGCCTGTATCCCAGGCGACGCTGAGGATAGTAAAAGTCTTCTGGGGCCTCGATTCCTCCCTGGCCTACGCGAGACACTTCCCGGCAATCAACTGGCTGAACAGTTACTCCCTCTACGAAGACCGCCTGAGGGAATGGTACGACAAGAACCTGGGTCCGGACTTCCTCAAGAACAAGGGCGAAGCCATGGCCCTGCTCCAGAAGGAGAACGAGCTGAACGAGATCGTAAGGCTCGTCGGCATAGACTCGCTCTCGCCGGAAGACAGGCTTACGATGGAGACCGCGAGGATCATCCGCGAGGACTTCCTGCAGCAGAACGCCTTCCTTGACACGGACTCCTACACCTCGATGGGCAAGCAGATGGGCCTGCTGTCGCTCATACTTTACTACGACAAGGCCTGCAGAGAGGCGATCGCGAGGGGCGCGAACATCAACGGGCTCTTCTCCATCGCCGCGCGCGACCGCATCGGCAGGGCAAAGGCAAGCCCCGAGGACGCCTACGAACAGGAATACGCGTCGATCAGGGCAGAAATAGACGAACAGATAGCGGCAGTTGCCGTCGCTGAAGATTAAGGAGGCTCAGTATGATCAAAGAATACAGAACGATAAAAGAAGTCGTCGGGCCCCTTATGATGGTCAGCGGCGTCGAGAACGTCGCCTACGACGAGCTCGGCGAGATAGAGCTGCCTAACGGCGAGACCAGAAGGTGCAGAGTCCTCGAGATGGACGGCAGCAACGCTCTGGTGCAGCTGTTCGAAAGCTCCGCAGGCATAAACCTCGCGGAATCGAAGGTCAGGTTCCTCGGGCACGGGCTTGAGCTCGGGGTCTCTCCGGACATCCTCGGCCGCGTATTCGACGGCATGGGAACGCCCATCGACGGGGGTCCCGACATCATCCCCGAAAAGAAGCTCGACATCAACGGCGCCCCGACCAACCCGGCCGCCCGCGAATACCCGTCGGAGTTCATCCAGACCGGCATTTCGGCCATCGACGGCCTCAACACCCTTGTAAGAGGGCAGAAGCTGCCTATATTCAGCTGCTCCGGCCTTCCGCACTCCCAGCTTGCCGCGCAGATCGCAAGGCAGGCAAAGGTCCGCGGCACTGAGACCAACTTCGCGGTAGTCTTCGCCGCCATCGGAATCACCTTCGAGGAGGCGGACTTCTTCATCGGCGACTTCACACGCACCGGCGCCATCAACCGCACCGTGCTCTTCATGAACCTCGCCAACGACCCCGCGGTCGAGCGTATCGCCACCCCGCGTATGGCCCTCACCGCAGCCGAATACCTGGCTTATGACCTCGGCATGCACGTGCTGGTCATCCTGACCGACATCACCAACTACGCGACGGCTCTCCGTGAGATATCCGCCGCGCGCAAGGAGATCCCCGGACGCCGAGGCTACCCCGGCTACATGTACACCGACCTCGCCCAGCTCTACGAAAGAGCAGGCAGGCGCATAGGGGCCGAGGGCTCCATCACCATGATCCCCATCCTGACCATGCCCGAGGACGACAAGACCCACCCGATCCCCGACCTTACCGGTTACATCACCGAAGGCCAGATCATCCTCTCGCGCGAGCTCTACCGCAAGGGCATGCAGCCGCCGATCGACGTGCTGCCCTCGCTGTCGAGGCTCAAGGACAAGGGCATAGGCGACGGCAAGACCCGCGAGGACCACGCCGACACCATGAACCAGCTATTCGCCGCCTACGCGAAGGGCAAGGACGCCAAGGAGCTCATGACGATACTCGGCGAAGCCGCGCTCACCGATACCGACAAGAAGTACGCTGCCTTCGCGGACGCCTTCGAGAAGAACTACGTCTCACAGGGCTACACGACTGACCGAACCATCGAGGAGACCCTTGAGACCGGCTGGCAGCTGCTGGCCATGCTCCCGGAGGGCGAGCTGAAGCGTATCAAGCCGAAGTTCATCGACAAGTATCATCCGGCGCACAGGGAAGACGCGTAAGGAGGGCAAAATGGCCAGACTTAATGTGAACCCGACCCGCATGGAGCTCACGAGGCTGAAAAGGAGCCTCGTGACCGCGCGCAGGGGCCACAAGCTTCTTAAGGATAAGCGCGACGAGCTGATGAGGCAGTTCCTCCTGCTGGTACAGGACAACAAGGCGCTGAGGCGCCGCGTCGAAAAGGCACTGGTCCGGGCAAATAAGAGCTTTGCCGTGGCTTCGGCCACCATGGATCAGAACGTGCTCGACGAAGCGCTGCTCTACCCGAAAAAGCAGCTCGACCTTAACATGACGCTGAAGAACGTCATGTCGGTCAACGTGCCGGTCTACAGCTGCGAGGTCAGCGACACCAGCGACGCTGAGGTGTTCCCGTACTCGTTCGCCCAGACCCCGGGCGAGCTCGACGAGGCCATCATGGCGATAGCGAAGGTCCTGCCCGAGCTCGTGAAGCTGGCGCAGACCGAGAAGAACATCCAGCTGATGGCGGGAGAGATCGAAAAGACCAGGCGCCGCGTGAACGCGCTAGAGTACGTCATGATACCCCAGTACGAGGAGACCATACGTTTCATCCAGATGAAGCTCGACGAGAATGAGCGCGACGGACAGACGAGGCAGATCAAGGTCAAGGACATGATCATAGCCGACGCTCTGGAGCAGCGCAGATTGTTCGAAGAAAAGGCTCTGAACGAATTCGGCGGCTGATACGGAGCCGGAATTATCGCACAACAAAACTGCGGACCCAAAGGTCCGCAGTCAGACTGAAGACAAAGGGTCACAGAAAAGTGGCCCTTTTCTCATGTCAAAAACCCACATTCTGCCAGAGATATGGTACAATAGAAGTATCAAAGAAAGGCGGAATTTCAATGCTTTCCAAGAATCAA
>Ga0208297_1000950_pt1 | contig 38094 bp, 33 predicted proteins | sample LMS_cellobiose_e_FD_187367 | JGI IMG/M metagenome (GOLD analysis project Ga0208297, IMG submission 187367) | Rumen-fistulated moose microbial communities from Alaska, USA - LMS_cellobiose_enrichment (SPAdes) (version 2) | ecosystem: Host-associated > Mammals > Digestive system > Stomach > Rumen... | reverse complement strand
TATTGACAACGCCAGCTTGTATGTTCTAAACTACTTACATCTACTTCTTTCATGATTAAGTCTCCTTGTTTTTGTGAATTTGGTCGGCAAACCTTTTATTCACTCTAACTTGGGGACTTTTTCTTGTCTACTTTTTCCCTCGCTTTAAGCTCTTTTTCTCCCCCGGCAGAGCCGGGGGTTGCCTTTGGAACTCCAAATGGCAGCCCCCCTGCGTACGGTGTACGCAGGGGGTCATTTTTTCGCGCATGGACGTCAGCCCAGCAGCTCCAGCAGGGCCCCGGGGCCCCGGTCCCGGTAGTAGGCGGCCTCGTCGGCGATCAGCGCGTCGATGGCCCGCATGCCCAGCAGCTCCACCGGGGCCCGGTCGTCGGTCAGCAGCCGGCCGCCGCTCTCGTAGGCCGTCAAGCGGTCCGGCACGGCGGAGAGAAACGACGTCAGCTCCCGGCGGCGGGACTCCTCCAGCGGGGCGGTCAGCTCCGCCAGCGCCGCCAGGTAATCGTCCCGGTCCACGGGGGCGTCGCAGGCGAACAGCTCCCGGTTGGTGTAGTAGGGCACGTCCACGGTGGTCACATGGGCAAAGACGGAGGCGATGGTGTCCTGGAGATAGCCGTTGATGCCGTCGTCATCGCCGGTGCGCATGTTCATGTTCACCACCATGACGCCGCCGGGCTTCAGGTGGTCCTTCACCAGGCGGAAGAACTCCGCCGACGACATCTGGAAAGGGATGGTGATGTCCTGGTAGGCGTCCACCAGGATCACGTCGTACCGGCCCTCCGCGGCCGCCAGATAGGCCCGGCCGTCGTAGGTGAAGACCTCCGTGTCCTCCGGCATGTCGAAGTACCGGTGGGCCAGGTCCGTAATACGGCTGTCGATCTCCACGCCGGTGACGTGCGTCCCGGGCAGATAGGCGGCGCACTGGTGGGCGAAGGTGCCGCTGCCCATGCCCAGCACCAGCACGTGTTGGCCGTCCTCCCCCGCCCCGTTGGCCCGGGCCATCACCGCGCCGGCCATGGTGTAGTCATAGTACATGCCGGAGAGGCCGCCGTCCTTCTGCAGGACGGACTGGACGCCGAAGAGCACGTTGGTGCTGAGGGTGACGGTGCGGTCCGTCTCCCTGACCTGGAGGTAGTTGTAGATGGACTCCCCCTCGTAGGTGAGATCCGTCTCCCAGAAGGCGAAGCGGCTGCCGCTGCCCAGCACGGCGCAGAGAATAAACAGCACCACCGCGGCCAGACAGCCCAGGAGCCTGGCCCGGCGGCTGATGAAATACACCAGCGCCAGCAGTAATATCACACCGGAGAAGATCAGGAACGTCACCGCCGTGCCCACGGCGGGGATGGTGACGAAGGTGGGCAGGAAGGTGCCGATGATGCTGCCCACGGTATTGAAGGCGTTGAGATTGCCCACGGTGCGGCCGCTGTCGTCCAGGCTGTCCACGGCGTACTTCACCAGGGAGGGCGTCACGGTGCCCAGCAGGAAGCAGGGATAGACGAAGATCACCGTGCAGGCCAGGAACGCGGCGATCACCAGCAGGTTGTGGCTGACGGTGAACACCAGCAGGGCTGAAACCCCCAGGATCACGTACCGCCCCAGCAGGGGGATGGCGGCGATCCACACGGCGGCGATCAGCAGACGGCGGTAGAGCCGGTCCGGGTCGGGGTCCCGGTCGGCGCTGCGGCCGCCGTACACGTTGCCCAGGGCCATGGCGATCATGATGGTGGCGATGATGATGGTCCAGACGATCTGGGAGGAGGAGAAATACGGGGCCAGCAGACGGCTGGCGCCCAGCTCCACCGCCATAATCGCCATGCCGGCGAAGAACTCCGTCAGATAGAGGTAGGTCCTGGAGCGGAGGATGGGGGCTTTGGCGTCGTTCACGGCGAGGTCTCCTTTCGTAGAAAAGCGGCGGGGGCGTGGTTTTGCACGCCCCCGGATCGCGGTGGTTTCTTACGGCTCCGGCTGCTCCGGCCTGTCCTCCGCCGGCTTCTCCGGGGGAGTCGCGACCTCCGCCGCAGCCTCGGCGGGATCGGCGCCGGCTGCGGGAGCGGCCTCCCGGGCAGCCGCGCGGTTGACGAACAGGTCCTCCCGGCTCCGGGGACGGAGCTTGATGCGGTAGAAGAGCATAAAGGCCGAGACCAGGACCATCACCAGGCTCAGCGCCTGGCTGACCCGGATGGGCCGGCCCAAGAGCTGCCAGTCGAAGAGATACAGGCTGTCGGTCCGCAATCCCTCGATCCAGAAGCGGCCGATGCCGTACCAGAGGAAGTAGAACCAGGTGTTCTCCCCGTCGAACCGGCGGCCCTTTGACACCACCAGCACCAGGAGCAGCAGGCCCGCCACATTCCACAGGCTCTCGTAGAGGAAGGTGGGATGCACCTCCACCAGCTTGCCGGTGACGGTGGTCAGCTGCATCCGCCAGGGCAGGGTCGTCTCCACGCCGAAGGCCTCCCGGTTCATGAAGTTGCCCCAGCGGCCCACCGCCTGCCCGATCAAAAGGCCCATGACCACCAGGTCCATCAGAGCGAAGAAGGGGAACTTCCGGGCCCGGGAGACCCCGAGGATCACCAGCACCACGGCGATGACGGTGCCGTAGATGGCCAGGCCGCCGTCCCAGATGGCCACGGCCCGGCCCCAGTTGAAGGAGCCGTCGGCGTTCTGATAGAGATCCAGATAGAAGATCACGTAGTAGAGCCGGGCGCCCAGGATCCCGCAGGGGATGCCCCAGAGCACCGTGTCCAGCACGTCGTCCTCCTGCAGGCCGTAATCCTTCCGGCGGCGCAGGCAGAAGAGCAGCGCGATCAGCAGGCCCAGGGCGATGAGGATACCGTACCAGTAGACGCCGTGGCCGATGTTGAGGGCCTTGGACGAGGCCGTGAACGCCCAATCCCCGAACAATCCGGGGAAACGGATGGGGCTGTCCGTCATAATCTTTTCCAACGCGGGATACCTCCTTTTTGCCGCGGTGACGCGGCGAGCTTTTATAGTATACACCGTTTTCCCTTTTTTGCAAAGATGTGAAATTGGTGATCGACAAAAAACCCGCCGGCGTACCCTGGCGCCGCCCGCAGGCGGCGCAACTCCCGAGCCGCCCCCGGCACCGACCCCCCATCTGAACAGGCCGGGGGCGGCGAGATAGCGCCGGCTCAATGCCGGCGCCATATTTAATCGGGGCCGATCTGCCGCAGGGCCGGCGTTTTAGCCGGCACCAGGCAGGACGGCCCCAGGCGGCCACGAGGGGGGCCCGTCTCACGGCCAGGTGCCAGGTGGGCCCCCGCCACGTCTGGCACCGCAGGGGGCGGCTCGTGGCCGCCACCGCTTGCTTGCCCTGTGTTGCGTCATGCTTGCCCTGGCCGGTTTGTGGCGGCGGCGCCGGCGGCATGGAAGGAAAGGCCCCGAAGGGCCTATCCATCGTAGGGGTACCAGTCCGGGGCGTAGTAGTCCCCCAGGTACTCGGCGCATGCCTGGTCCAGTTCGTCCGGGCCCATGTAGTCCGAGCAGGCCGGCAGGTTGCCATGGAGGACGCCGTGGCAGTAGGCGCAGACCGTGATCAAGTTCATGGGATGGTCGCAACCGCCCTGGGAACGGTGCCGGTAGTGATGGATCTGCAGGTGTCGAGGGTCCCCGCAGAGGGCGCACATGTAGCCGTCCCGCTTGTAGACGGCCTTGCGTACGCTGTTCGGAATGTTGGCGCTGATCATTGTAGTGACCTCCTTTTTTGAGATGGCCCGAGTGAACGGCGCTATGTCAAGGGCACCACCCGCCGGGCCCGTCAGGGCCCATTGCGGCGGGACCGCCCGGAGGGAGCCGGACCGCTGGCCGAAAGAGAAGAAAGCACCCCGCCGGCTCACACCCGGGCGGGCACACCGCAAAAGGCCACGGCGTCAGCCGGGGCGGCGGGTGGTGCTCGTCTTGACCCTTGACGGCGCCGTACGATGGGCACAGATCGGAAAAGGGGTCACGGAGATGATCGGTGACGACATGGAGAACGGCGGCACTGGCCGGCTCATGCGGGCGGCGGTCATGCGTCCGCATGCGCCCGGATATACGCCAGCAGGAAATCCCGCACCAGGGCGTAGACGGTCACATGGTTGCGCTCGCAGACCTTGCGCAGGGTTTGCCATTGCCGCCGGGTCAAGTGAGTGCTGACCGTAACCATGTGCCGCCGGTCCCACTTGGCTTGTGCACGCCTGGGGTCTTTGACCGGTACCCACTCCCCGGCCTCATTGCGTCGCACTTTGAGCATAAAACGCCTCCTTTTTTGCACAAATACGCCCACAGAAGTAGGCAAAAAATGCGACAGAGTACGCAGAAAGTGCGCACTTTTTGCACAAGAAACTTGTAAATATACTGTAGCCTCTACCAGGTTTCTTGTCAAGAACAGATGTTCGATGGGTCCCTTTGCGTAAGCAAATTTAGGCATATGGAGCCGTTTTCCCTTTTTTGCAAAGATGTGAATTTGGTCATTGACAAATTTCACCGCATAAGGTATCATATGGCCAATCGATGAATAGGCGTCTGCGTTCGGGGCAGGGGTTTATTCGTCGATTTATTTTTACGTGTACAAAGGAGAGGTCACATGGAAAAGATCCGTGATTTCCTCAAGCGGAAGAACATTGTGTTCTCCGCCAAGCGCTACTTCATCGACGGCATGAGCGCCATGGCCCAGGGCCTGTTCTGCACGCTGCTGGTGGGCACCATCCTCAACACCATCGGCCAGCAGTTCCACATCGGCTTCCTCAACGCCATCGTCGTCACCATCGGCAAGGGCGAGGGCGCCGCTGCGTACACCATCGGCGGTCTGTGCTCGGCCATGGTGGGCCCGGCCATGGCCGTGGCCATCGGCTCGGCCCTCCAGGCCCCGCCGCTGGTGCTCTATTCCCTGATCGGCGTGGGCTTCGCCACCAACTATATGGGCGGCGCGGGCGGACCGCTGGCCGTGTTCTTCGTGGCCATCCTGGCCGCCGAGATCGGCAAGCTGGTCAGCAAGGAGACCAAGATCGACATCCTGGTGACCCCCATCGTCACCACCCTGGCCGGCATCGGCATCGCCGCCCTCATCGCCGCGCCCATCGGCGCCGCCGCCCGGGCCATCGGCCAGTTCATCATGTGGGCCACGGAGCTGCAGCCCTTCCTGATGGGCATCCTGGTGTCCGTGGCGGTGGGCGTGGCGCTGACCCTGCCCATCTCCTCCGCGGCCATCTGCGCGGCCCTGGGCCTGACGGGGCTGGCCGGCGGCGCCGCCGTAGCCGGCTGCTGCGCCCAGATGGTGGGCTTCGCCGTCATGAGCTTCCGGGAGAACCGGTGGGGCGGTCTCGTCGCCCAGGGCATCGGCACCTCCATGCTCCAGATGCCCAACATCCTCAAAAACGTGAAGGTCTGGATCCCCCCCACCCTGGCCGCCGCCATCACCGGACCCATCGCCACGTGCCTGTTCCGCCTGCAGATGAACGGCGCGCCGGTGTCCTCCGGCATGGGCACCTGCGGCCTCGTGGGGCAGATCGGCGTCTACACCGGGTGGGTGAACGACGTGATGAACGGCGCCAAGGCCGCCATCACCGCCACCGACTGGGTGGGGCTGATCCTCATCTCCTTCGTCCTCCCCGCCCTGCTGACCTGGCTCATCGCCATCCCCCTGCGGAAGGCCGGCTGGATCAAGGAGGGCGACCTGAAGCTGGACCTGTAAGGAAATCGCGCCGGGTCCCGGGCGGGAGTCCCGTCCGGGATCTTTTTTGTCAGCCCGCCGTTTACATTTGCGGGATACGGGGGTATAATGAGCGTGTTATCTCCCGGGGGAAAAGGAGGGACGGCGCCGTGGGCAAGCGTCCGAAAAAGCTACACCTGACGCCGGTGGGCGTGCTGCACTACGTGCGCCTGGTATACCGGTCCGCCCTGTTCCTGGTGGCGCTGGGCCTCTACCTGGTCTACCGCATCCGGGGCGGTGACAACGTGGATCTGATCCTGGAGCGGCGGAGCGCCATATTGATGGTGATCTGGGCCGTGTTCACCGTGGAGATGGTCTTCCGCTTCTTCCCCTCCCGGCTGGAGAGCCCCGGGTGCCAGAAGCAGTTCGCCCGGAACTACCGGAAGACCGGCGTCACCGATATCCGCATCGAGGACAACCACGGCGTGGTGCTGGTGGCCCTCATCTGGATCGCCTTCAACGGCGTGTTCGGCGCCCTCCACATGATGGGCGTGCTGGACGACGGCATCATGCTGCTCCTGTGCTGCGCCTACTCCGTGTGCGACATGATCTGCATCCTGTTCTTCTGCCCCTTCCAGACCTGGTTTTTGAAGAACAAGTGCTGCAGCACCTGCCGGATCTACAACTGGGACTACGCCATGATGTTCACGCCCCTGTTCTTCGTCCGCCGGAGCTACACCTGGAGCCTGCTGGTGCTGTCCGTGGCGCTGCTGGGGCGGTGGGAGATCACCTTCTACAAGTACCCGGAGCGGTTCTCCGAGGCCACCAACGGCTATCTGGGCTGCCGCAACTGCACGGAGAAGCTCTGCACCCACAAGAACCAGCTCAAGAGCCTGTGGCAGCAGGTGGCCGCCTTTACGGAGCGGCGGCTGCGCAGACTGCGGTGAGGGAAATGAGAATATACGACGCCCCGCGTCTCCGGACGCGGGGCGGTTTGTTTGTTGGGGCCGTGCTCCGGACACGGGAGGGGAAATATTTCGTGTCTGCGGACACACCCCAAGGGTACTTGCCTTTGCCGCCGCTCGTTCCTCGCGGACAAAGGTTGGCGCGAGGAGGGTTGTTCCGCGCTTCCAAGCGCAGAGAACGTGCCTCCGGCGGGGATAGGGGTTGTTCTGCGCCTTCGGGCGCGTGGGCGGCCTCCGGTGGCCTGCTTTTTATTGTGGAGATGTTCCGCGCTTCCGAGCGCGGGTTACTTTGCCAACAGCGGCAAAGTAACCAAAACGCCGCCAAACACCTGCGGTTTTTGGAATTCCCTTGCGCGGGGTAAGATTTTATATGTCAGAGATTTTTTACCTCGCGATCACGGTGGATAACAGCGTTTTTCTTGCAAATATGATCCTCTCTGTTTTATTTTCGCTGTCGCTGACGCTGCGCTCTGCTCTCAACGGTAGCAGTTGTTGCTCCTACATTTCAGAGCAGCGTGGCAGCGGAGCCAAGGAGCAGAGACGATACTACATTTCGGGCCCTTTGCAACTTCTATCGCCTCGCGAGGTGAAAACTTCAACACCTGCCAAAGTGCGGGGCGCGCAGGAAGGTCTTGGAAACTACGTTTCCAAGCGGCGCTTTTGGTGACTTTTGGGGCCGGGACCAAAAGTCACCCGCGCCAGCCTTTGTCCGCGAGGAACGAGCGGCAACAAAGGCAAGTGCCCTTGGGGTACGCCAGAGCGCGGAACGATCCCCTGCTCGGGCGGGCAGAGACGCCCGCCCCTACGGAAAGGGACGAAGGGGCGCTTGCTCCGGGCGGGGACGGAGCCCCGCCCCTACGGAGGAGAGCGGGGTACATCGAGGCACGGAGCGGTCATGGGAAAACACCTCATCCGTCACGGCTGGCGCCGTGCCACCTTCCCCTCGAGGGGAAGGCTTTAAGAGAGCGGATCGCAGCGGCGCCGCGCTCGTCTCGGGCGGGCAGAGACGCCCGCCTCTGCGGAGTGGACGGAGTGCACTCGCTTCGGGAGGGCACAGAGGCCCTCCCCTACGAAAAAAGGCGAAGGTGCGCTCGTTTCGGAAGGGCACAGAGGCCCTCCCCTACGGAGGGGGCACGGCAATGTCGGCGTGAAGCTTCCTCCACACGGCGCAAAAAAACACCGCCGCAGGCCTGCGGCGGTGTTTTTTTCATGCGTCATTCATCAATGATGTCCACGGAGACCTTGACGCCCTTGCGCTGGGCATAGGAGCGCACCACGGTGCGGATCTCCTTGGCGATGCGGCCCTGGCGGCCGATCACCTTCCCCATGTCCTCGGGGGCCACGCGCAGCTCCAGCGTCAGATCGTCGCCCTCGCCCACCTCAGTCACGGTGACCTTGTCGGGCTGGGAGACCAGGCTCCTGGCGATATAGAGCAGCAAATCCTTCATGGCTTTGCCCCCAGATCAAAGAACGTCGACCTTCTTCAGCAGAGCGCGGACGGTGTCGGTGGGCTGAGCGCCGGTGGCGATCCACTCGCGGGCGCGGTCGGCGTCGATCTTGATCTCAGCGGGAGAGACGCAGGGATTGTAGGTGCCCAGCTCCTCGATGAAGCGGCCGTCACGGGGATAGCGGGAATCCGCCACCACGACACGGTAGTAAGGGGCCTTCTTGGCGCCCATTCTTCTCAGACGAATCTTGACCATAGTTTGTTTCCTCCAAATTAAGTATTTTTCTTTCTCATATTTATAAATGCGGCTGCACTTATTTACGGGTTCTCGCATCGCAGATTTCGCGTCCGCAGACGCGAAGTAATGGAATCATTTTTTGCCGCGGCGTGAACGTGGCAAAAAATACTTCTCAGACCGCGCAGTGTGCGAATGAAATGAGTGCGCGGAGCAGGCTGCTGACCTGCTCAATCAAAAAACCAGCGAAGCGTTTTTTGATTGAATGATTTACTTCCAGCGCTTTTTGCGGCCGAAGCTCTTCATGTTCCGGTTGCCGCCCATCATGCCGCCCAGGTTGGGCATGCGCCCCTTGCTGAGAGACTTGGTCAGCTGCTGCATCATCTCAAAGGACTTCATCAGCCGGTTCACGTCCACCACCTCCAGACCGCAGCCGGCGGCGATGCGGCGGCGGCGGCTGGCGTTGAGGATCTGGGGATTCTCCCGCTCCTGGGGGGTCATGGACTGGATGATGGCCTTGTTCCGGGCGAACTGACGTTCGTCGATCTGGCTGGCGTCGAAGCCCTTGGTCATGTTGCCGGGCAGCATGGAGGCGATCTGGCTCAGATCGCCCATGCCCTGGAGCTGCTCCATCTGCTCCAGATAATCGCTGAGGGTGAAGCGGTTTTTCCGCAGCTTCTCCTCCAGCTTGGCCGCCTGCTTCTCGTCGTACTGCTGCTCCGCCTTCTCGATGAAGGACAGCATGTCGCCCATGCCGAGAATGCGGGAGGCCATGCGCTCCGGGTGGAACACCTCGATCATATCCAGCTTCTCGCCGGTGCCCACGAACTTGATGGGCTTGCCGGTGGTGGCACGGATCGAGAGGGCCGCGCCGCCCCGGGCGTCGCCGTCCAGCTTGGTCAGCACCACGCCGTCGATGCCCAGCGCCTCGTCAAAGGCGGCGGCGGCGTTGACGGCGTCCTGGCCGGTCATGGCGTCCACCACCAGCAGAATCTCGTTGGGCAGGACCGCCTTCTTGATGGCCTTCAGCTCGTCCATCAGCGCCTCGTCGATATGCAGCCGGCCGGCGGTATCCAGGAACACCAGGTCGTGGCCGTGGTCCCGGGCGTAGCGGACGGCCTCCCTGGCGATCTCCACCGGGTCGCCCTGGCCCATCTCGAACACGGGCACGTCCACCTGCCGGCCCACCACCTGCAGCTGGGTGATGGCGGCGGGACGGTACACGTCGCAGGCCACCAGCAGCGGACGCTTGCCGTACTGCCTGCGCATGAAGGCAGCCAGCTTGGCCACGTTGGTGGTCTTGCCGGCGCCCTGCAGGCCCACCATCATCACCACGGTGGGGCCACGGGAGGCCATGGTCAGCCGGGCGTTGGTGCCGCCCATCAGAGCCGTCAGCTCCTCGTTGACGATCTTGATCACCTGCTGGGCGGGGGTCAGGCTCTCCAGCACGTCGGAGCCCACGCACCGCTCGGTGACCTTGGCCACAAAGCCCTTGACCACCTTGTAGCTGACGTCGGCCTCCAGCAGCGCCAGACGCACCTCCCGCATGCCGGCGCGGACGTCGGCCTCGGTGAGACGGCCCTTGCCCCGCAGGCGCTTGAAGGTGGCGTTCAGTTTTTCGCTCAGTCCCTCAAAGGCCATGGATTACTCCTTCAGCGCGGCGGCGTTGGACGCGATGGTGTCCGCCAGTCGATCCAGATCCGGATTCTCGTAGCGGCGGTAGTTGATCTCCTTCAGCTCAGCGGCGGCAGCCTCAATGGCGTCGATCTTGCTGCGAAGGCCCATGAAGCGCTTGACGATACCTGTCTTGTCCTCGATCTCGGTCATGACAGCCTCGGCCCGGACGATCACGTCCCGGACGCCCTGGCGGGAGATGCCGTAGTTCTCCGCGATCTCGCTGAGAGACAGGTCCTCGTTGTAGTACAGATCATAGAACTCGCGCTGCCGCTCGGTGAGGATCTCGCCGTAAAAATCATACAGCATGGTCATGCGGAACGTCTGGTTTTTCACGGTCATTCCTCCTTCTGTAAAGTTATATGCCTTTACAACACAAATATGATACACGAAACGGGGGGAAAAGTCAAGGCGAATTCGGGCGAAGGCGCAAAATTTTCTCGCTGGTTTGGGGGTGGTTTTTTGGGGAAGTGGGGCACAGCAGGGGAATGTTTCGCGCTGCGGCGGAGGGAAACCAGCGAAGCGCTGCCAGCCCGAAGCGAGCCCATCTCCGTCCCTCTCCGTAGGGGCGGGCGTCTCTGCCCGCCCGGACATAGGATTGCTCCCTGGGCACAAGGGTTTGTTTCGCGCTTGCGAGCGCGACCCTATTTTGCCCGCGGCGGCAAAATAGGGGAAAAACGCCGTTTAGAAACTACGTTTCTAAAAATTTCCTTGCGCGCTATGGCGGTGTGTTTTTGATAGTGTCCACCACACGATCACGGGAGTCCTCATGTAGTCGTCTCAAGTATGATCCGTTGTGCTTCTTGGCTTCGCTACCGCTTCGCTGCCGCTCTGCTCAAAACGGTAGGACCTTGCACTTCTACTGTTGCGGAAAACCAGCGGCAGCGAAGCGGTAGCGGAAAGAGAAGCACACAGGATCATATTTGCAAGAAAAAACGATTTCTCTTCCGTGATCGTGAGGTGCATGCTACCGACAAGCATAATCTTGCTACGCGCTGAAGGAAGTCTTGAAACCATGGGTTTCAAGCGGCGTCTTTGGTGACTTTCTTCGCTGATGGACAACTGACGCCCCAAATCTCTGATTTGGCTGGCGGAAGTTATGCAGAGCAGAAAGTCACCCGCCGGAGGCCGCCCCGCGCTCGCAAGCGCGAAACAAACCCTTTGCGCAGGGAACAATCCTATGTCCGGGAGGGCGCAGAGGCCCTCCCCTACGGAAATTCCAAAGAGCGCTACCGCGCTTCTTGGCGCGGAACCATCCCCCTTATCGCGCCCGCAAGTGCGAAACTATCCTTGCCCGGGCGGGGACGGAGCCCTGCCCCTGCGTAGGAGAGCGGGAAGTGTATCGAAATGCGGAACGGCGTTCCTGAAACACCTCATCCGTCACGGCTGACGCCGTGCCACCTTCCCCTCAAGGGGAAGGCTTTTGGGGGGGCGGATCGCCGCGGCGCTTTGCTCGTTTCGGGAGGGCGCAGAGGCCCTCCCCTACGAATCGTTGCGTACAGGCGCGGAACAAATCTCACCACAAAAAACACGCCCGCCGGGGCATAACTCGTCCCCGGCGGGCATATGGTTTGTCAGATCATTTCCCGGACGGGTCCTTCTCTCCCCCGCCGTCAATGGTGTCCTTCTTCTCCAGATCCGGCACGCCCTCCTCCAGACCCTTGCCGCACCAGGGGCAGTTTCGCATCCACATGCGGCCCAGCCACTTGCCGCAGTAGGGGCAGCGGTAGAAGGCGAACTCCAGCACCAGCGCCAGGATCATGATGCCGGCGCCGGCCCAGATGATCTTGGGAGTACTGCGGAAGGCGCCCACCAGACAGACGATCAGCCCCTGGATGGAGAGAATGAAGACGATGATCCACACCGTCTTGGGAGAAATCTTACGCATAATATGCTCCTTTCAAGCAAATAATGGCATATCACAGCTCCCCGTCGGGACCTTCCGTCTCCGCCGCAAGCTCGGCCTTCGCCTCCGCCAGGAGCTTCCGGTCGTGCCTGGTGGTCAGCCGGCTCTCGTCGAACCTGGCAAACAGGTCGGGACGGCGGGTCATGGTGCGCTTGTAGCTCTCCTTGGTGCGCCAGTCCGCCACCTTGCCGTGGTGGCCGCTCAGCAGCACCGCCGGCACGGCCCGGTCGTGCCACACCTCGGGCCGGGAGTACTGGGGGTACTCCAACAGGCCGTTCCAGTGGCTCTCGTCGGTATAGCAGCTCTCCTCCGGCAGAACCCCCGGCACCATGCGGCACAGGCAGTCCGCCACCGCCATGGCCGGGATCTCGCCGCCGGTGAGAACAAAGTCCCCCAGGGAGAGCTCCTCGTCCACGCACTCGTCGATGAAGCGCTGGTCCACGCCCTCATAGTGGCCGCAGACTAGGATCAGACGGTCATAGGCGGCGTGGAGCTCCTTGGCGATCTCCTGGTTAAAAGTCCGTCCGCATGGGGATAAATAGACGGTATGCACCCGCTCCCCCGCCTCGTCGCAGATGTGCCGCCAGCAGCGGTACAGAGGATCGGCCTGCATCACCGCGCCGCGGCCGCCGCCGTAGGGGTAGTCGTCCACCTGCATCTGCTTGTTGGTGGTGTAGTCCCGGATCTGGTGGGCGGCGATGGTGACCAGACCCTTGGCCCGGGCCCGGCCGATGATGGACTGGCCCATCATGGCCTCCACGGCGTCCGGAAACAGCGTCATGATGTCAATCCTCATCGCTGGCCAGTCCTTTCATGTTGTTCACCCGCATGATCCCGGCGTCCGGGTCCACCGAGACGATGAACACGCCCCGGACCGCGGGGATCAGATACTCCCGCTGTCCCCGGACCTCGTAGACCTTGTGGGCCGGATAGCTCAGCACACGCTCCAGCGTGCCCAGCTCCTCCCCGGTGGCGTCGTCCAGCACGGTGAGGCCCTCCAGCTCCGCGTCAAAGTACTCCCCCTCCGGCAGATGCGCGTCCGTCCGGCGGATGGCTACCTCCCGGCCCTTCAGGGCCAGGGCCGCGTCCATGTCCTCCACCCCCGGCAGGGTCAGCAGCACCGTGTTCTTATGGACCCGGGCGCCGCGCACCTCCGTGGGCCGGCCGGCAATATACAGGGTATCGAAGCCGGCGATGAACGCCGGGTCAAAGCCCGCCGGATTCACCTTCACCTCGCCCCGGATGCCGTGGGCGTTGACGACGGTGCCGACGGTGATGAATTCAGGTCTCATGGGCAGATCGCCTCCGTCCGCTTGTTTTTTCCCATTGTAGCACACTCCCCCGCCCTCTTTCAAGGCGCAAAACCCCCGGATACAAACCCGTAATTTTATGTAACCTTCGTAACTTTATGTAACCCGTTCCACAGATTTTTCCACAGATTTTACGGTTTTCCACACACCAAACCGCCTAAAAACGTCGGCGTTTTTCACAAAAATCCCCGAAAAACTTGACATTTGAGGGGGGTGGTGCTATACTCCTTGCATCATTTCAAAATGTTACAAAAGTTACATTTTGGTATCACGCCGGCTTGCGTTATCCCCTGCCGGTACATTTTGAGAGGTGATAATTCATGACATTTTTTGCTACGCTGTGGCTGCAGCTGGCCGAGCGGCTGAAGGCCCTGACGGTCATGCTGCTGGCTACCATCGCCATCCCCCTGTCCATGCAGGACGCGGATTTTGCCCAGCGGACCTATCTGCTGCAGGCGGAAGGCGCCCCCACCGCCATCGTGGGGATGCCCGCCGAGAGCGCCGAATATGACGTGCTCCACATCAACGCCTCCCAGAGCGCCATGGGCGACGCCCAGCTGGTGCTGGACAAGGGCCAGGCCGTCACCGTGGAATACCAGGGCCAGACCCAGACCGTGGAAGCCCGCCACGAGACCGTGGCCAACCTGCTGCGGCGGCTGGGCATCACCCCCGCCGAGGGCGAGATGGTGGTGTTGGACGTCAGCGGCGAGACGCTGCGCGTTGTCGTCACCGACACCTGGACCTTCACCTGGGAGAAGACCGTGGACACCGATTATGAGACCGAACGGGTGGCCACCGACGAGCTCTTTGAGGGCGAGGAGCGGGTGGTCCAGGAGGGTCAGCCGGGCTTCTACGTGGAGACCTATGAGGACGTGTACGTCAACGGCGCGGTGGATCACACCGATTTCGTCTCCCGCACCGACGACACCGCCGTCCCCGAGATCATCGAGTACGGCACCAAGGTGAAGTACGTGGCCCCGTCCCCCGTCTACAGCCGCGCGGCCGATGCGGGCGCAGGCGTGCTGACCTTTGCCAACGGCGAGACGCTGTCCTATTCCAAGATGATGGTCTTCGAGGCCACCGCCTACTGCGACTACGGTCTGACCGCCACCGGCTATATCACTGAGCCCGGCGTCGTCGCCGTGGATCCCTCCGTGGTCCCCTACGGCACCCGGATGTTCATCCAGACCCCCGACGGCTCCTGGGTGTACGGCGTGGCCGTGGCCCGTGACTGCGGCGGCGCCGTGAAGGGCTATATCGTGGACCTGTGGTACGCCGACTACAACACCTGCGTCCAGTGGGGCCGCCGGCCCGTCAACGTGTATTTCCTCGACTGACAGGACGGACAAAACAGCAAAGCGAACACCCCGGAGAACGATCTCCGGGGTGCTTTTTATTCTCTCTCCCCGGCCAGGGGACAGTTTTCCAGCACCGCGACAGCCACGCTTCGGTAGTCCGCCAGGCGGCGGCACTTGCGCATCCCCTTGAGATAGGCATCCGCGCCGTCGAAGGCGGCGGCAAAATACGCCCACAGTTCCCACATCCGGCGGAGGGCCGGCTCGTCCCCGTAAGCGGCGGCATAGCCGTCCGCGAGCGCGTTGTGATACGCCCTCAGCTCGGCACGGGAGGCGGGCGGGCCGCCCCTGGCCCGGCGGACCAGCGCCGGATCGGCCATGAGACCCCGGCCGATCATCACACTCCCGTCCCAGGCCGCGGCGTCGGAGGGGGTGATGATATCGCCGTTGTAGACCAGGGGCAGGGCCGTATGCTCCGCCGTCCAGGCGAAGACCGCCCGCCGGGCCTGGCCGGTATAAAAGTCCTTCCTCACCCGGGGGTGGACGATCAGCTCGTGGATGGGATAGCGGTTGAAGATCGCCAGCAGGGCCGGCCACTCCCCGTCCTCCCGGGCACCGATGCGGGTCTTGACGGAGATACGCATATCCGGCAGGGCGGTGAAGATCCCCTCCAGCAGGGCGTCCAGCTCCTGGGGGCGGGACAGCAGTCCGGCGCCCTTGCCCTTGGCGCAGACGGTGCCGGAGGGACAGCCCAGGTTCAGGTTGACCTCCCCGTAGCCCATGTCCGCCAGCTCCTCCGCCGCCCAGACGAAGTGGTCCGCCCGGCCCGCCAGGATCTGGGGCACCACCGGGAGGCCCTCGTTGTGCGCAAGCTCCCGCAGCTCCTTGGTCTGGAAGGACAGGTTGGCGTTGGGCGAGACAAAGGGGGTAAAGTACTTGTCCGCGCCGCCGAAGATCTCCCGGTGGACACGGCGCCACAGCCAGGTGGTCAGGCCCTCCATGGGAGCGGCGTAATACAGCTTATCCATGAAACCTCCCCTCCAGGCAGTCCGCCAGCGTCACGCCGGGGACGTGGGTGAAATCCAGCTCCGCCAGAGCCGGCAGCAGCTCCCCCAGCCGCCCGGGGTCGGCGATCAGCGCCAGCTTCCGCCGCCGGTCCAGGCGCTTCTTCACGGCGTACTCCAGCCGGGCGGCGTCGTTTTTCTCCCCCGTCCGCCACAGGGCCTCCAGCGCCTCCGGCTTGTGGGAGCGGGTGTATTTGGCGCCGGTGCCGGCCATGTGGGCGCTCATCCGGCGGCACACGTCGGGGGTGATGCCGGTGTAGAGGGTGCCGCCGCGGCAGCGGAGGATGTAGACGTAGTACATGGGTGGGCTCCTTTGCGGATCGGGTTTTGACTTGATAGGGGCCGTTTCGCGCACCGGCGCGGGAAAAGGTTTGTTTCGCGCACCGGCGCACCCCAAGGGCACTTGCCTTTGTTGCCGCTCGTTCCTCGCGGACAAAGGCTGGCGCGGGTGACGTGCCCCCGGCGGCCTACTTTTTCCATCAGCGGAAAAAGTAGGCAAAAACGCCGCTTGAAACCCATGGTTTCAAGACTTCCTTCAGCGCGGGTTGAGTCTTTGCTTGACGAAAGATTTTACCTCACGATCGCGGAAGAATAATCGTTTTTTCTTGCAAATATGATCCATTTCTGTGACACCGTTGCGCCAGCCGGTTCCCGCTTCCCGTTGGTCGCGGCAACCGGGGCGCCGCCTCGAAATCAGCTCGCTTCATCTGCCGCTGGCAGCGCTTCGCTGATTTCCTCTTTTCGCTGCCGCACTTTTCTGCAACGGTAGAAGTGCAAGCTCCTACCGTTTTGAGCAGAGCGCAGCAACGCGATAGCGAAAACAGAAGTACAGAGGATCATACTTGAAACGAATACATCTCAACTCCCGTGATCGTGTGGTATGCAATAGCAACGTGGTCAAGAGTGTAGCGCGCAAGGGAAATCCCAAAACCGTAGGTTTGGGCGGCGCTTTGGTTACTTTGCCGCTGTTGGCAAAGTAACCCGTGCCCGGGGGCACGGAACAATCCTTTACCCGCCGGAGGCACGCTCCCCGCGTCCGAGAAAGCAGAACAATTCTCTTGCTCGGGCGGGCAGAGACGCCCGCCCCTACGGAGGGGAACGGGGTGCGTATGCCCCGGGCGGGGGCGGAGCCCCGCCCCTACGGACATCTCAAAGGGACTTCTGCGCTGATCGGCGCAGGACAGCCCTCTCAGGGAAACGCGCCATGTCACAGGCATTATACCATTTTCGTTCTTGCATTGACAAGGCGGATATGATAAAGTGGTTGCTCGGAAAGCGAGGAGACACGCTATGACAGATTTCAACAGGACGATCCCCACCTCTCCGGACCGGAATGAGGCCTATCGCCGGCTGGGGATCTCTGACAAGGTAATATCCTTTGCAGACGATGTGCTGCAGGGCTTGACGGAGCAGTTTGCCCGGGTGGATGAGGTGGCTGAGATCAACCAGGCCCGGGTCCTGGCCGCCATGCAGAAAAACGGCGTCAACGTGACCCACTTCAACCCCTCCACCGGCTACGGCAACGACGACGACGGCCGGGAGACGCTGGAGAAGGTCTACGCCGACTGCTTCCACGCCGAGAGCGCCCTGGTCCGGCCCCAGATCACCTGCGGCACCCACGCCCTGTATCTGGCCCTCAGCGCCAATCTGCTGCCCGGGGACGAGCTGCTCTCCCCCGTGGGCGCCCCCTACGACACCCTGGAGGAGGTCATCGGCATCCGGCCCTCCGTGGGCTCCCTGGCCGAATACGGCGTCAGCTACCGGCAGGTGGACCTGCTGGAGGGCGGCGCCTTCGACTACGACGGCATCCGCGCCGCCATCAACGGCAGGACGAAGCTCATCACCATCCAGCGCAGCAAGGGCTACGCCACCCGGCCCAGCTTCTCCGTCCGCCAGCTGGGCGAGCTGATCGCCTTCTGCAAAAGCTGCAAGCCGGACGTGATCTGCATGGTGGACAACTGCTACGGCGAGTTCACCGAGGTCTGCGACCCCACCGACGTGGGCGCGGACATGATCGTGGGCAGTCTCATCAAGAACCCCGGCGGGGGTCTGGCCACCACGGGCGGCTACGTCTGCGGACGGAAGAACCTGATCGAGCGCTGCGCCTGCCGGCTCAGCGCCCCCGGCATGGGCCGTGAGGTGGGCGCCAACATGGGCCTGCTCCAGTCCTTTTTCCAGGGCTTTTTCCTGGCCCCCACGGTGGTGGGGAGCGCCGTCAAGGGCGCCATCTTCGCCGCCGGCTGCTATGAAAGGCTGGGCTTCCGGGTGGTGCCCGGCAGCGGCGAGGAGCGCCACGACATCATCCAGGCCATCGAGCTGGGCTCCCGGGAGGCCATGATCGCCTTCTGCCGGGGCATCCAGGCCGCGGCGCCGGTGGACAGCTACGCCACCCCGGTGCCCTCCCCCATGGCCGGCTATGAGAGCGAGGTCATCATGGCCGCCGGCGCCTTCAACCAGGGCTCCTCCATCGAGCTCAGCGCCGACGGGCCCATCCGGCCGCCCTACGCCGTGTACTACCAGGGCGGACTCACCTGGTACCACGCCAAGGTGGGCGTGATGATGAGCCTGCAGAAAATGCTGGAGGCCGGATTGATCGATCTGTGACAATTTCTGTAAAGCACATCCCTTTTACACTGTTTCGGAGGTAAACGACCCATGTGGTTTCTTCTTTCCCTGGTGGCGATGCTGTGCTGGAGCGGCTCGGATCTGTTCAGCAAGATCGGCTGCCAGTACGAGGACGACAAATACAATCATCTGAAGATGGTCATCGCCGTGGGCGTGGTCATGGGCCTGCACGCGGCCTACGAGGTCTTTCTGAACGGCGTGGAGATCAGCTGGCAGATCATCTGGACCTACCTGCCGGTGTCGCTGCTGTACATCGTGTCCATGACGGTGGGCTACGCGGGTCTCCGGTACATCGAGCTGTCCATCTCCTCCCCCATCTGCAACTCCTCCAGCGCGCTGGTGGTGATCATGGCCCTGTTTACCGCGGGCATGAATGAGATCGCCCCGGCCCAGATCGTGGCCACGGCGGTGGTTTGCATCGGCACCATCGGTCTGGGCATCGTGGAGGCACAGGAGGACGACGCCCTCCGGGCCGCCCGGCAGGAAAAGGGCAACCGCCGCTACGCCAAGTCCTGGCTGGCCCTGGGTCTGCCCATCATCTACGCCCTGCTGGACGCCGCCGGCACCTACGCCGACGCCCGGGTGCTGGAAACCCTCAACGAGGACAGCGCCAACGTGGCCTACGAGCTGACCTTCCTGGCCGCCGGCATCGTTTGCTTCATCTACGTGGTGCTGATCCGCCGCTCCCGGCTGATTCCCAGGCGGGAGGGCCCCAAGTATCTGGGCGCCATCTTCGAAACCGCCGGACAGCTGGCCTACATTTACGCCCTGGCCGACACCGCCCACGTGGCCCTGTCCGTGTCCATCATCGGCGCCTACTGCGTGGTATCCGTGCTGTGGAGCTGGATCTTCCTGAAGGAGCGCCTGTCCTGGAAGCACTATCTGATGATCGGCCTGGTGGCCGTGGGCATCGTGGTGCTGGGCGTGTACGACGCGTAACGGCGAAAAAATGCAGAAAAAGAGCCTCCGGTGCGATGCCGGAGGCTCTTGTGTTGAAAGGGGGCGTTACAGGTAAAAACGCCTCGCAGAGTTTGCGTCCGCAGACGCAAAGAAATCATAACCACCGGCTAAGCCGGTGGTTTGATTTTGCCCTATAAGGGCCTGTTACTGGCGGGCATCTAAAGACGCACTGAAATTTCTTTCAGGCGCATTACTTGCCCTACAGCCCGTAAACGAGCGGAACATTCTTCTAACGGCAGGTTTTATATTGTTGTTAGGTTGCTGTTAGCAGCTCGCTTCGCTCGATGCTTGAAGCTAAAGCTTTTTTACGGGATACCTCCACCGGCATAGCCGGTGGTTTCCCTACCCAATGAAATTATTTTTCTGACGACATGTGCGTCAGAAAAATACTTCTCGGGTTGCCAGTGTGCGAGCGTCCCCCGCAAGCGATAAGTGAGTGTCCAAATCTCCGATTTGGCAACACGAACTTATGCGTTAGCTGTGCATGCAGCAACCCGCAAACCGATTCGCAGGGAATGACTGCGTCATTCCCTGCGACATGATCACGAGCCGGTCATCACCGTCATCACCCGGAACTCCTCGGGGTTCAGGGTCTTCTTCATGGCCAGGGCCTCGGTGATGTCCCGGTCCACCAGGCTCTCCCCCTGGGAGCAGACCACGCGGTTGGTCTTGCCCTCGGCCAGCAGGCGCACCGCCTCGTAGCCCATGCGGGTGGCCATGACCCGGTCCTTCACCGTGGGACTGCCGCCCCGCTGGATGTGGCCCAGGATGGTGACCCGGGGGTCGAGGCCCAGGTGCTCCCGGATCTCCTCGCCCACCGTGACGGCGCTGGCGGCGCCCTCCGCCACCACGATGATGAAGTTGGTCTTGCCGCTGAGGCGGGCGCGGCGGATCTTCTCCGCCACGTGGCTCTCGAAGTTGTAGGGCCGCTCCGGCACCAGCACGGCGGTGGCGCCTACGGCCAGGCCCACCTGCAGGGCCAGATACCCGGCGTGGCGGCCCATGACCTCCACCACGGCGCAGCGCTCGTGGGACTGCATGGTGTCCCGGAGCCGGTCGATGCACTCCACGGCGGTGTTGGCGGCGGTGTCGAAGCCGATGGTATAGTCGGTACAGACGATGTCGTTGTCGATGGTGCCGGGGATGCCCACCACACTGACGCCGTAGGAGGCCAGGGCGTTGGCGCCCCGGAAGGTGCCGTCCCCGCCGATGGCCACCACGCCGTCCAGGCCCAGGAGCTTGCAGGTGCCCACCGCCTTCAGCATGCCCTCCTCGGTGCGGAACTGGTCGCTGCGGGCGGTATAGAGGATGGTGCCGCCCCGGTTGATGATGCGGCTGACGTCGGAGCTGGTCATGGGAAAGATGTCGCCGCTGATAAGGCCCGCCCAGCCCCGGCGGATGCCCACACACTCGATGCCCCGCCGGGCCGCCGAGCGCACCACGGCCCGGATGGCCGCGTTCATGCCCGGGGCGTCGCCGCCGCTGGTCAGTACGCCGATCCGCTTGACGGCGCTGGCAGTATTCTCCTCCATGCTGATCCCTCCGTTTATCCGGCCGCCGAAGCGGCGCTGCTTTGCGACATATTTTATCACACTCCCCGCCGGGCGACAAGTGGTTTTGCATTTTCTGGTGACAAATGCCGCAGGATATGATATACTAAATAGGATTTTCCAGTATGGGTCGAGGAGGAGCGCCATGCATCCCCAGTTTCAAGATCTCACGCCCCGGTGGTTCCGGCGGGCGTACGTATATACCGGCAGTATCGGCGATTTCCGCTACCGCTTCCAGCACAACAACGGGGACACCATCAAGGTCAGCGTGTACAGCCGGGTCTGCTACGAGCTGGCCGACGACGTGACGGAGCGGGAGTTCCCCTGGACCGAGGAGGGCGTGGCGGAGCTGCGCCAGTGGCTCCAGGAGCGGTACGAGGCGTTTGTGAACGCCCAGGGATAAGAGAGGATTTGCCATGAATTTTCGTCTGATCATCCGGGTGCTGGGCTCCATATTGCTGGTGGAGGCCGGCGGACTGGTGCTGCCGCTGCTGGTGTCCCTCTACTACGGGGAGGACACCTGGCTGTGCTTCACCCTGGTGGCCGCCCTGTGCGCCGTGCTGGGCTTTGCCCTGGTCATGACCCCCACGGGGTCCCGGGACCTGATGCAGGGCCGGGACGGCTATATGGCCGTGGCGCTGGCCTGGCTGGGCCTGTCCGCCTTCGGCGCCCTGCCCTACGTGATCTCCGGGGCCATCCCCCACTATCTGGACGCCCTGTTCGAGACCATCTCCGGCTTCACCACCACCGGCGCCACCATCCTCACCGAGATCGAGCGTCTGCCGCGGGGCATCCTGTTCTGGCGGGCCGAGACCCAGTGGATGGGCGGTATGGGCGTGCTGGTGATGTTCCTGGCGCTGATGCCCAAGCTGGGCGGCGGCTCCGTCCACCTGATGCGGGCGGAGAGCCCGGGGCCCATCAAGAGCAAGCTGGTACCCAAGCTGGGCGACACCGCCAAGATCCTCTACGCCATCTACGTCAGCCTCACCGCCGCCGAAGCCGTGGCCCTGCGGCTGGCCGGCATGGGCTGGTATGAGGCCGTCACCCACGCCTTCACCACCATGGCCACCGGCGGCTTCTCCGTCAAGGGCAGCTCCATCGCCGCCTACTCCTCCCCCGCCATCGTGTGGATCATCATTGTGTTCACCTTCCTGGCCGGCGTCAACTTCTCCCTGCTCTACGCCGCCCTCCGGGGCCAGTGGCGCCAGGTATGGCGCAGCCAGGAGCTGCAGCTCTACACCGCCATCATCCTGGGGGCCATCGCGCTGGTGTGCCTGGATCTGTCGGTCCAGACCGGGGAGCGGGCGGCCGACTCCTTCACCGACGCCGCCTTCCAGGTGGTCACCATCATGACCACCACCGGCTACGCCACCCGGGACTTCGCCCTGTGGCCCACCTTCAGCCGCTCCGTGCTGGTGGCCCTGATGTTCATCGGCGCCTGCGCCGGCTCCACCGCCGGCGGCGTCAAGGTCTCCCGGGTATTGATCCACATCAAGAACCTGCGCCGGGACCTGGGCCGGATCATCCACCCCAAGCACATCTCCGTCATCTCCATGGACGACGAGACGGTGGACGAGGGCGTGGTGTCCGCATGCCACAGCTTCCTGGTGGCCTACGTGCTGGTGCTGATCGCCGGGGCGCTGGTGGTCAGCTGGGACAACCTGGGCTTCGAGGAGTCCCTCACCGCCTCCATGACCTGCATCGGCAACGTGGGCCCCGCCATGGGCGCGCTGGGTCCCACCGGCAACTTCAGCATCCTCTCCTATACCAGCAAGGTGGCGCTGTCCCTGGAGATGCTGATGGGCCGTCTGGAGCTGATGCCCCTGCTGGTGCTGCTGAACCCCGCCACCTGGCGGGACCGCTGAGTCCCCTGCTTTTTCCGTCCCCGGCGGCACATGCCGCCGGGGACGTTTTTTTCTGTTTTTTCCACGGAAAATGTTTGTTAATCGGTTGACAAAGTGGGCGTTTTGTGGCATGCTTATGGTGTTGGATTTCACCTGCGCATTTCATTTCGATACGACCGGAACGGACGGTGGATGCCGGACCGGTGAAAGGAGTGTTGACCTCTTGAGCAGACTTGACATCAAGACGCCCAGCCGGGCTCAAACCGTGGTGGACAGCCTCTACCACGATATGGAGCAGCGCATCGCCGCCAGTCCCCCGGGACTGTGCCCGGTGGACATCGCCCTGAATTTCCTGCGGCTGTGCCACGCCCAGAGCTGCGGCAAATGTGTGCCCTGCCGGATCGGTCTGGGCCAGTTGGCCATGCTGATCGAGCAGGTGCTGGACGGCACCGCCACCATGGAGACGCTGACCGTCATCGAAAAGACCGCCTACTCCATCTACAACACCGCCGACTGCGCCATCGGCCGGGACGCCGCCCGCCTGGTGATGGACGGTCTGGAGGGCTTCCGGGATGACTATGAGGAGCATATCAAGCACCACCGGTGCCTGGCCGGCCTGCAGCTGCCGGTGCCCTGCGTGGCCATGTGTCCCGCCGGCGTGGACGTGCCCGGCTACATGGCCCTGGTGGGCGAGGGCCGCAACGCCGACGCCGTGCGCCTGATCCGGAAGGACAACCCCTTCCCCATCGCCTGCGCCTACGTCTGCGAGCACCCCTGCGAGGCCCGGTGCCGCCGCCGCATGATCGACGACGCCATCAATGTCCGGGGTCTGAAGCGCTATGCCGTGGATCACGCCGGCGACGTGCCCAATCCCCCCAACGCCCCGCCCACCGGCAAGAAGGTGGCCATCATCGGCGGCGGCCCCAGCGGCCTGAGCTGCGCCTACTACCTGGCGCTGATGGGCCACTCCGTCACCGTGTACGAGGAGCGCAAGCAGCTGGGCGGTATGCTCCGCTACGGCATCCCCGCCTACCGCTTCCCCCGCCACATGCTGGATAAGGAGATCAACTCCATCCTGTCCACCGGCATCGAGGTCCATACCGGGGTCACCGTGGGCAAGGACGTCACCTTTGAGCAGCTCCAGCGGCAGTACGACTGCCTGTACATCGCCATCGGCGCCCATCAGGACAAGAAGACCGGCATCCCCGGCGAGGACAGCAAGAATGTCATCTCCGCCGTGGAGATGCTCCGGGCCATCGGCGACGACAAGATGCCCGACTTCACCGGCATGAAGGTGGTGGTCATCGGCGGCGGCAACGTGGCCATGGACGTGACCCGCAGCGCCGTGCGCCTGGGGGCCGAGAAGGTCACCTGCGTCTACCGCCGCCGCGTCGACGATATGACCGCCCTGCCCGACGAGATCACCGGCGCCATGGCCGAGGGTGTGGAGATCATGACCCTGGCCGCACCGGTACGCATCGAGTCTGACGAAAACGGCGTGGCCAACGCCTTGATCGTCCAGCCCCAGCTGATCGGCGAGGAGGACAGCTCCGGCCGGCCCAAGCCCGGCAAGGCCGCGCTGGATGAGGTCCGGATCCCCGCCGACATCATCGTGGCCGCCATCGGCCAGGGCATTGAGATCCAGGGCTTCGAGCAGTCCGGCGTGCCCGTCAAGCGGGGCACCTTCGTGGCTGCCAGCAGCTCCCAGGTGGGCAATATGGACAGCGTGTTCGCCGGCGGCGACTGCGTCACCGGGCCCGCCACCGCCATCCGCGCCATCGCCGCCGGCAAGGTGGCCGCCGCCAACATCGACGAGCAGCTGGGCTATCACCACGAGATCGTGGTGGACGTGAAGATCCCCGTGCCCAAGCTGAACAACCGCGCGCCTCACGGGCGCATCGACACCACCGAGCGGGAGGCCGGCGAGCGCAAGCACGACTTCGAGGACATCGAGATCGGCCTGACCTGCGAGGGCGCCTGCACCGAGGCGTCCCGCTGCCTGCGCTGCGACCACTTCGGCTACGGCATCTTCAAGGGAGGGAGGTCCACAAAATGGTGACCCTGACGATCGACAACAGAACCGTCTCCGTGCCCGCCAACACCACCATTCTGGAGGCGGCCCGGAAGGCCCGCATCGATATCCCCACCCTGTGCTATCTCAAGGGCATCAATGAGATCGGCGCCTGCCGCATCTGCATGGTGGAGGTGGAGGGCGAGCCCCGGCTGGTCCCCTCCTGCGACAACGTGGTCCGGGACGGCATGGTGGTCCACACCAACTCCCCCCGGGTCCGGGAGGCCCGCCGGGTCAACCTGCAGCTGCTGCTGAGCCAGCACGAAGTGAAATGCACCCAGTGCACCCGCAGCGGCAACTGCAAGCTCCAGAAGCTCTGCAACGACTACAACCTGCTGGGTGAGCGCTACATCTCCGACCTGAGCAAGACCCACGACGACTTCTCCAATCCCGTGGTCCGGCTGGAAAACCGCTGCATCAAATGCATGCGCTGCATCCAGGTGTGCGACAAGATCCAGTCCATGGGCGTGTGGGACGTGATGGGCACCGGCTCCCGCACCACCGTGGGCGTGGACGGGGCCAGGACCCTGGGCGAGTCCGACTGCACCTTCTGCGGCCAGTGCATCACCCACTGCCCGGTGGGCGGTCTCCAGGAGCGGGACGACACCGGCGACGTGTATGCCGCCCTGGCGGACCCCAAGAAGATCACCGTGGTGCAGATGGCGCCGGCCGTCCGGGCCGCCTGGGCCGAGTCCTTCGGACTGGCGCCCAAGTTCGCCACCGCGGAGCGGATGGTCACCGCCCTGAAGCAGATGGGCTTTGACTACGTGTTTGACACCAACTTCTCCGCCGACTTGACCATCATGGAGGAGGGCAGCGAGTTCATCGAGCGCTTCACCCACCGCAACCGCTACACCTGGCCCATGTTCACCAGCTGCTGCCCCGGCTGGGTCCGGTTCCTGAAGGGTCAGTTCCCCTTCTACACCAGCAATCTCTCCACCGCCAAGTCCCCCCAGCAGATGTTCGGCGCCGTGGCCAAGAGCTACTTCGCCCAGAAGATCGGCGTGGACCCCCACGACATCTTCGTGGTGTCCATCATGCCCTGCACCGCCAAAAAGGCCGAGTGTGACCTGCCCACCATGAAGGACGCCTGCGGCGATCCCGACGTGGACGTGGTGCTGACCACCCGGGAGATCGTGCGGATGTTCCGGGGCGAGCAGATCAACCCCACCGTGCTGGAGGAGACCCCCTTCGACAGCCCCCTGGGCACCGGCACCGGCGCCGCCGTCATCTTCGGCGCCACCGGCGGCGTTATGGACGCGGCGCTGCGCAGCGCCTACTACCTGGTCACCGGCTCCAACCCCGATCCCGACGCCTTCAAGGACGTCCGGGGCATGGACGGCTGGAAGGAGGCCACCTTCTCTATCCCCGGCGCCGGGGACGTGCGGGTGGCCGTGGTCAGCGGTCTGGCCAACGCCCGCCGGCTGATGAACGCCTTGGACGAGGGCCGGGTCACCTACGACTTCGTGGAGGTCATGGCCTGCCCCGGCGGCTGCGCCGGCGGCGGCGGGCAGCCCATCCACGACGGGCAGGAGCTGGCCGAGAGGCGCGGCAAGGTGCTGTGGAGCCTGGACAAGAGCGAGGCCATCCGCTTCTCCCACGAGAATCCGGAGATCATCGAGCTGTACCAGAGCTACCTGACCGCCCCCCTGGGCAAGCGGTCCCACCATCTGCTCCACACCGACCACCACGCCTGGCAGATGCCCCGGCAGAAATAACACATCCCCCTGCAGGGGACCGGATCGCCTCCGGTCCCCTGCTACTTTTTTTCGCAGGCAACGGCAGTTTTTTCCACCCTTGTCGCCGTTTTTTCTTGCCTTCGGCGGGAAAATCGGTTAAAATCTCACCAGAAAAACGGGACCGGAGGTGAAGAATATGGGCCAAACTGACCGAAGCGCGGGGCGGGCGGCCCGTCGGGCCATGCTGCGCCGGGCGGCCCGCCGTCAGCGGTTCCTTCTGCTGCTGGGGCTGGCCGTCTGTGTCATGGCGGCCGTGGCTCTTCTCCGGCATCCCCGCCAGGCCGGTGAGACCAACGGCAACGCCAGCGAGGCCCTCTCCCCCGGCGACACCGGCCTGGAATCCCCGTGGCCGGAGCTCTCCAGTCCCCTGGACGCCGACGGCGACGGGGTGGACGACTGGCACGACATCCTGCAGGGCGCCCGGGACTACATTGCCGCGGAGCCCGTCTACAACGAGTACGGCTACTACGACGGCGGCTATCCCGACGACGGCACCGGCGTGTGCACCGACGTGATCTGGAGCGCTCTCCGGGCTGCCGGATACGATCTGAAGGCTATGCTGGACCGGGACGTCGAGCTCCACCCCGGCTGGTACTGCAACATCGATTGGCCGGAGCCCAACATCGACTTTCGCCGGGTGGGCAATCTGGACGACTTCTTCCTCCACCACGCCGTCTCCCTCACCTGTTCCCTCAGCGAGCCGGCGGAGTGGCAGCCCGGCGACATCGTGGTGTTCGGCGACCGGGCGCATATCGCCATCTGCTCCGACCGCCGCCGCAGCGACGGCATCCCCTGGATCATCCACCACGGCTCCCTGGAGGAGGGCCCCGTGGAGGTGGACGCCATGGACCGCCAGCCGGTGACGGCCCACTACCGCTGGCTGCCGGCGGCGGACGACCCCGTGCTGATCACCGTACCGTAAGTGAGGCATATATCGCTTTGCGCCCCCGGAGGAGCCCCTCCGGGGGTGGGTTTTGTGTGGGCTGCTGCATCGGCGGCGGGTCTTATTCTGTGGTCCCGGATGCGGTAAGGGTTTGTTCCATGCCGCCGAGCGCGGGGGAACGGCCTCCGACGTAAGGGGATGTTCCGCATCCTCGGATGCGGGTCACTTTGCCAACAGCGGCAAAGTAACCAAAACGCCGCCCAAACCTACGGTTTTGGGATTTCCCTTGCGCGCTATGCTCTCAATCAGAGCGATAGAGCACACCGCACGATCACGGGAGACATCGTGTAGTCGTTTCAAGTATGATCCCTCGTGCTTCTTGGCTTCGCTACCGCTGGCGCTGCCGCTCTGCTCTAAACGGTTGGACCTTGCGTTTCTACCGTTGATGGAGAGTGCGGCAGCAAAAAGAGGAAATCAGCGACGCGCTGCCAGCGGCAGATGAAGCGAGCTGATTTCGAGGATTCCACCGAAGCGCTGCCAGAGGCAGATGAAGCGAGGCGGAATCAAGGCAGGCCCCCGCTTTTCGGGCGCGATGCGCCTGGAAAGCGGCTGGGCCAACGGTGAGCAAGAGCGCCCCGGTTGCCGCGACCAACGGGAAGCGGGAACCGGCTGGCGCAACGGTGTTAGTCTTGGAAACTGCGTTTCCAAGCGGCCCTTTTGGTGACTTTTGGGGCTGTGGCCATAACTGACGCCCCAAATCTCTGATTTGGCTGGCGGAAGTTATGCGCAGCGCAGCGAAGCTAAGTAACCCGCGCTCGGAAGCGCGGAACAAACCCCTTTGCGCAGGAAACAAGCCCCTGCCCGGGCGGGCACAGAGGCCCTCCCCTACGGACGCTTTGCGGGGTAAGCGCTTCTTTCGCAGTGGCTGACGGGCGGGGGCGGAGCCCCGCCCCTACGGAGGGAGACGGGGTGCATTGGGGTCGCGGAGCGGCCACAGGAAAACACCTCATCCGTCACGGCTGGCGCCGTGCCACCTTCCCCTCGAGGGGAAGGCCTTCGCCCAACAAAGCCCCCGCCCACGTCATATTCGACAAAATACCCCCGCATTCTTTTTTCCGGGAATTCACAGCTTTCCGCTTTTCTCACAAAAGTGTCCCGGACACTTTTGTGATGGGGCTCGCGGTCTGCTGCAGCGCACTCGCTTCTGTGAGACGCTCGCACATTTGCAGACCGATAGGTATTTTCGCCCACGTACACGCCGCGGGCGAAAATAACTGCATCTCTTCGCCGCCTGCGGGCGGCGAAATCTGCGATGCGGCTTCGACAAAATACCCCCGTATTCTTTTTTCCGGGAATTCACAGCTTTTCGTTGCTTTTGCGGAAAATTGTGGTATACTTATTTTGCGCAATTATGTGGTTGCGCGCCTTGAAAATTGTTTCACTTCATCGCGCATGAAGTGTTTTTCCGCGGGCAAGATAAGTCCGAATATTTACCCTTTGAGAGAGGTGTCTGATTTGAATCAATATGTTATTCGCGGCGGTCATCCCCTGTTCGGTGAGATCACCGTCAGCGGCGCCAAGAACGCCGCCGTGGCCATCATCCCCGCCGCACTGCTGGTGGACGGCGTCTGCCGCATCGAGAACGTTCCCGAGATCAGCGACGTGACGCTGTTCTTCTCCATTCTGGAGGAGCTGGGCGCCAAGGTCCGTGTGCTGAACCGCCACGCCGTGGAGATCGACAGCCGGAGCATCCGCTCCACCACCCCCTCCTACGAGCTGGCCCGCCGCATCCGCGCCAGCTACTACCTGCTGGGCGCCCTGCTGGGCCGGTTCGGCAAGGCCACCGTGGCCCTGCCCGGCGGCTGCAACTTCGGCGGCGTGCGGCCCATCGACCAGCATGTGAAGGGCTTCCGGGCCATGGGCGCGGAGGTCACCGAGGGCGGCTTCATCGAGGCCGAGGCCAAGGACGGACGACTCCACGGCGCCAGCATCTATATGGACGTGGTCAGCGTGGGCGCCACCATGAACGTGATGATGGCCGCCGTGCTGGCGAAGGGCACCACCACCATCGACAACGCCGCCAAGGAGCCCCACATCGTGGACCTGGCCAACTTCCTCAACTCCATGGGCGCCGACATCAAGGGCGCCGGCACCGACACCATCAAGATCCGCGGCGTGGACCACCTCAACGGCGGCACCTACGCCATCATCCCCGACCAGATCGAGGCCGGCACCTATATGGCCGCCGTGGCCGCTACCGGCGGTCAGCTCCTGATCCGCAACATCATCCCCAAGCACATGGAGTGCATCTCCTCCAAGCTGGTGGAGATGGGCGTGGAGATTCAGGAGGGTGACGACACCCTGCTGGTCCGCCGCAGTCAGCCTCTCCGCCGGACCAACGTCAAGACCCTGCCCTATCCCGGCTTCCCCACCGATATGCAGCCCCAGATCACCGTGGCCCTGGCTCTGGCCCAGGGCACCAGCATCGTCACCGAGGGCGTGTGGGACAACCGGTTCAAGTACGTGGCCGAGCTGAAGCGCCTGGGCGCCCACATCCAGGTGGACGGCAAGATCGCCGTGGTGGAGGGCGTGGACGGCTTCGAGGGCGCCCCCATCCAGGCCTGTGACCTGCGGGCCGGCGCCGCCCTGGTCATCGCCGGTCTGGCCGCCCACGGTGAGACCCTCCTGGGCAACATCCAGTATATCGAGCGGGGCTACGAGGACATGGTGGGCAAGCTCCGGGCCGTAGGCGCCGATATCCGGATGGTGGATATGCCGGAGAGCGAGAAGGCAGAGCCCAAGATCGGATAACAACTGACAGCATACAACAGCGTTCGCCGGGGAGTCCGGCGAACGCTGTGTTTCCATGAACGATTCGTTCATGGAAACACAGCCGCGCGCCGATGGCGCGCCATGGATCAAATATTCCGGGAGGGGATTCCCCTCCCCTCCCGGACCCACCCCATGCAAAGGGGACAGACGAGGTAACCAACGAAGGCACTTGTCATTTCCTTGAGCTTTCAGCTCATGGAAACACAGCCGCGCGCCGATGGCGCGCCATGGATTGAATATTCCGGGAGGGGATTCCCCTCCCCTCCCGGGCCCACCCCATGCAAAGGGGACAGACGAGGCAACCAACGAGGTACATACTTTGATCACCATACACACCATCGCCAGCGGATCGGAGGGCAACTGCCTGCTCCTCTCCGCCGGCGGCACCCATATCCTGGTGGACGCCGGCATCTCCTGCCGGCGCATCAGCGCGGCGCTGGGGCTGCTGGGCCTGTCGATGGCCGACGTGGCAGCCGTATGCGTCACTCACGAGCACAGCGACCACATCTGCGGCCTCCAGACCCTGGTCCGCCGCTGGGAGATCCCCATCTGCGCCAATGCCGCCACCGCCCGCCAGCTCCTATACCGCATCGCCGGCATCGCTCCCCGGCTCCGGGCCGTGGAGGGGCCGTTCCAGCTGGGCGGCGTCACCGTGACCCCCTTCCCCACCAGCCACGATGTCTCCGGCGGCGCCGACTACCGCTTTGACTTCGACGGCGTGAGCGTGGGGGTCCTCACCGACACAGGGTACGTGACCGACGGGGCCCGGGAAGCGCTGGCAGGCGTGGAGCTGCTGGTGCTGGAGAGCAACCACGACGTGGAGCGGCTCCGCAGCGGCCCCTATCCCTATCCCCTGAAGCTCCGGATCCTCAGCGACCGGGGCCATCTGAGCAACGACGCGGCGGCGGCCTTCGCCGCCGAGATGGCATTATCGGGCACACGGCAGATCGTGCTGGCCCATCTGAGCCGGGAGAACAACACCCCCGCCCTGGCGCTGGAGGCCGTGTCCGCGGCGGTAGCGGACTATCCCGTGACCGTCACCGTGGCGCCCAGAGGCGAGGTGAGTCAGCCCTACGTGGCGGAGGGAGCGAGATGCAGAAGATAACCGTCCTGTGCGTAGGCAAGCTGAAGGAAAAATTCTACATGGACGCGGCGGCGGAGTACGTGAAGCGGCTGAGCCGCCTGTGCGACCTGGAGCTGATCGAGCTGCCGGAGAAGCGGCTGGGCGAGGACCCCTCCCCGGCGGAGATCCGCCGGGCGCTCTCTCTCGAGGCGGAGGCCATCCGGGAGAAGCTGCCCAAGGGCGGCGCCGTGGTCGCCTTGTGCATCGAGGGGAAGCCCTGCTCCAGCGAGGAGCTGGCCCGCCGGTTGTCCGACTTCGCCGTGGCCGGAAAGACCCAGGTGACCTTCCTCATCGGCGGCAGCTTCGGTCTGGACGAGGAGCTGAAGAAGGCCGCCGACTGGCGGCTCAGCATGTCGCCCATGACCTTCCCCCACCATATGGCCCGGATCATGCTCTTAGAGCAGATCTACCGGGCGTATCAGATCCAGCTGGGGACACGGTATCACAAGTGATTTTTCGGAAACGTGCCTCCGGCGAGTGAGGGTATTCCGCGTCCCCGGCAGATAAGGTTGTTCCGCGCTCCGGCGCGAGAGTTAGTTTCGCGCTTCCGAGCGCGAGGTACTTTTGCCCGTGGCGGCAAAAGTACCCAAAAGCGCCATTTAGAAACTACGTTTCTAAAGATTTCCTAACGCGCTATATCTCTCATTTCGTCGGTAACACGTACCACACGATCACGAGGGTCGATATATTGTCGTTTCAAATATGATTCCTTGTGCTTCTTGGCTTCGCTACCGCTGACGCTGCCGCTCTGCTCAAAACGGTAGGATCTTGCACTCCTACCGTTGCTGGGGAGTGCGGCAGCAAAAAGAGGAGCAGGTGGAGTCATATTTGCAGGGAAAATGCTGTCTCTCCCGTGATCGTGAGGTAAAAGCCCTCGACAAAAATCATCTCACCACGCGTAAAGGAAGTCTTGAAACCATGGGTTTCAAGCGGCGTCTTTGGTGACTTTCTTCGCTGATGAAGAAAGTCACCCGCCGGAGGCCGTTCTGCCCACCGTTGCGCCAGCCAATTCCCGCTTCCCGCTGGTCGCGGCAATTGGGGCGCTCTTGCTCACCGTTGGCCCAGCCGCTTCCCAGGCGCATCGCGCCCGAAAAGCGGGGGCCTGCCTTGATTCCGCCTCGCTTCATCTGCCTCTGGCAGCGCTTCGGTGGAATCCTCGAAATCAGCTCGCTCTATCTGCCGCTGGCAGCGCTTCGCTGATTTCCCCGCGCTCGCAAGTGCGAAACAAACCACACCACCACACAAGGAGGTCAACCATATGGACATCACCAAATGGGCCTTTGGGCCCGACGTACCCGCATGGCCCGCCGACGAGAAGGGCGAGAAGATCCGGGCCGTGCTGCTGCAGCACACCTTCGACTCCGCCGCCGAGGCCGACATGACCATCTCCCTGCTCTCCGCCTACGGCATCCCCTGCTTCCCCTACTACGAGGGCGAGGGCGTCACCGGCAAGGTCATCAGCGGCTTCTCCGGCTACGGCGCCGCCCTGTACGTGCCCGAAACCATGCATGAGGAGGCGGCGGCCCTGCTGGCCGCCCGGCCTCTGGACGATACCGACAACAACAACGAGGAGGAAGAAGCATGAATTACCGCCAGGAATACAAGAAGTGGGTCAACAGCCCCGCCATCACCGCCGACGAGCGGCAGGAGCTCCTGTCCATCGCCGGCGACGAGAAGGAGATCGAGAGCCGGTTCTACGGGCCGCTGGAGTTCGGCACCGCCGGATTGCGGGGCACCATGAAGATGGGCCTGCACCAGATGAACGTGTACGTGATCCGCTGGGCTACCCAGGGCTTCGCCCAGGTGGTGGCCGCCGAGGGCGAGGAGGCCAAACGCCGCGGCGTGGCCATCTGCATGGACTGCCGCAACCACTCCATGGACTTTGCCCGCGCCGCCGCCCAGGTCTGCGCCGCCAACGGCATCCACGTGCGCCTGTTTGAGAGCCTGCGGCCCACCCCGGAGCTGAGCTTCGCCGTCCGCTACTACGGCTGCCAGGCCGGCATCAACGTCACCGCCAGCCACAACCCCAAGGAGTACAACGGCTACAAGGTCTACTGGGCCGACGGCGCCCAGCTGCCTCCCGCCCACGCCGACGCCGTGGCGAAGATCCTGGAGACCGTGGACATCTTCGACGGCGTGAAAACCATGGACTTCGACGAGGCGGTCGCCGCCGGGCTCATCGAGATCATGGGCCAGGAGACCGACGACGCCTTCATGGCCGAGGTCTATAAAATGATCAACGACAAGGCCTCCATGGCCCAGGTCGCCGACACCTTCAAGATGGTCTACACCCCCTTCCACGGCTGCGGGCACAAGCTGGTGCCCCAGGCGCTCCGGGAGCTGGGCGTGAAGCACCTCTACTGCGTGAGCGAGCAGATGGTGCTGGACGGCAACTTCCCCACCGTGGTCTCCCCCAACCCGGAGAATCCCGAGGGCTTCTATCTGGCCGTGGACCTGGCCAACCAGGTGGGCGCCGACTTCCTGCTGGGCACCGACCCGGACAGCGACCGGGTGGGCATCATGGTCCGCTCAAGCGACGGCTCCTTCATCCCCGTCACCGGCAACCAGACCGGCGTGCTGCTGGCGGACTATCTCATCGGCGCATTGCGCCGGGCCGGCACCATGCCGGAAAAGCCCGCGATCCTCAAGACCATCGTCACCACCGAGATGGCCCGGAAGGTGGCCGAGGAGAACGGCGTGGCCTGCTACGACACCTTCACCGGCTTCAAGTTCATGGCCGAGAAGAAGAACGCCTTGGAGGCAAGCGGCGAGGGCAAGGTCATCTTCTCCTACGAGGAGAGCTACGGTTACATGCTGGGCGACTACGTCCGGGACAAGGACGCCGTCACCGCCTCCATGCTGCTCACGGAGATGGCCGCCTGGTACGCCACGAAGGGCATGACCCTCTACGACGCCATCAACGCCCTGTACGAGAAGTACGGCTGGTTCGGCGAGAAGACCCACAACCTGGTGATGCCCGGTCTGGACGGTCTGGCCAGGATGGCCAAGCTGATGGCCGACCTGCGCAGCGAGCCTCCCAAGGAGATCGCCGGCGTCCGGGTGGCCGTCCGGAAGGACTACACCGACGGCAGCGTCGTCGACTGCGCCACCGGCGAGAGGTCGGAGATGGAGCTGCGGGGCTCCAACGTGCTGCGCTATGAGCTCGCCGACGGCACCACCATCCTGGTGCGGCCCAGCGGCACCGAGCCCAAGATCAAGGTCTACGTGCTGACCCGGGGCGCCGACGCCGCGGAGCGGGACGAGAATCTGGCCAAGTACGGCCGCTGGGTGGCCACCCTGGCGGAATAAGCTGACGCAGAGACAGGGAGAACAGCGCTATGGATCCCAACGGTAAGCGTCATTACGACTGGGGAGGGCCCGCCCATCCCGGCCCCATGAGCCAATTCATCGACCGGGAGGGCAACGCCGTCATCCCGGAGAACGTCACGGGGATCGGCGATATGGCCTTCGCCGGGTGCCACGACCTCAAGACCGTGACCATCCACGCCGGCGTATCGTACATCCTGGGGCGGGCGTTCTTCGACTGCCCCAACCTGGAGGCGTTCTCCGTGGCCCCGGACAACAAGACCTTCGTCTCCATCGACGGGGTGCTGTTTACCCGGAGCGGCGGGCTGCTCCGGTGTCCCCCCGCCAAGAGCGGGAGCTACGCCATCCCGGCGGGCGTGACGGGCGTCGGCGACCACGCGTTCCTGGAATGTGACCGGCTGACGGCTGTGCGCTTCCCGGACAGCCTCCGGAGGATCGGGGTCTACGCCTTCGACTACTGCACCGGTCTCACCGAGGTGACCTTCCCCGCCGGGCTGGAGACCACCGGCCGGCGGGCCTTCGGCCACTGCACGAATTTGACCCGGGCGGTGGTCCGGGGTAAGGCGACCGAGGTGGTGAACACCACGTTTATGGACTGCCCCAACGTGACCCTCTACGTCCCGGAGGGCAGCCTTGCCCAGCGGATGGCCGCGGAGGACAGGTTCGGCGACTATCCCCCCTGCCAGGTGACGCCGCCCCGGCTGTTCGGGCCCAGGACGTGAGGCGAAATGAGGAGGTCAGCCCATGTACCCCTACGATCCCCGCTATATCTTCGGCCGCGCCACCATGACCGAGTACCTGGACGCGGACGGAAACGCCGTCATTCCGGAGGGGGTGACGGACATCGGCGAGAAGGCGTTCCTCCGGTGCGCTGAGCTGAAGACCGTGACCATCCCCGCCAGCGTGGAGTGCATCATGGGCACCGCCTTTCTCTTCTGCCCGGAGCTGACGGCCATCTACGTATCCCCCGGCAACAGCTTCCTGAGCTCCGCGGACGGGGCGCTCTACCACAACCAGGCGGTCCTGCTGCGCTGCCCCCGGGGGAAGTCCGGGCCGCTGGAGGTGCCGGAGGGCACCCGCCATATCGACGTCTACGCCGCCTGGAGCTGCGAGAGGCTGACGGAGGTCCGTCTCCCGGCGAGCCTGCGGCGGATCGACGTGGGCGCCTTCCGGGGCTGCGCCGCCCTGACAGAGGTGACGATCCCCGCCGGCGTGAAGCACGTGGGCGAGCGGGCCTTCAGCCGCTGCGACAGGCTGGAGGAGGTCGTGATCCTGGGCCAGGAGACCGAGATCGCGCCCGCGGCCTTTGCCGACTGCCCCAGGCTGACCCTGTACGTTCCGGCCGGCAGCCCGGCTGAGCGGTATGCCCAAGAGTCCGGCATCCCCTGCCGGGCGATGGAGGCATGAGGGTCCTTCCCTTTTATTCCAACAAACAGGCGGCGCACCGATCCGGTGCGCCGCCTGTTTGTTCACGGTTATTTAACTTGCCAAATCCTCCCAGATGGGGTACACTGGGGACAGATGGGACGGCTCACGTCTCCCCCTCCTGGAGGGGCAGCAGCTGCTCGGCCAGGATCCGGGCGAAGGAGGAGATCAACACGCTCTCCAGCGCCAGACGGCTGATGCCGCCGTCCTCCAGATCCCGGAGGACCTCCGTCGCCTGGCCCCGGAAAAACTCCGCCGTCTTGTGGAACTGGCGGGCATAGTCGCCGTAGGCCGTGCGGACGGCGTCCTCGTCCGTCCCCGGCGGCAGGATCCGGGGGATATCCGCGATGGCGATGCTCTGTTTCATGGGCAGGATCATCAGCAGATACGCCAGATGCACCCGGTAGTACTTCCGCTTCACCGGCGCCGGCATGATCTTCAAGCGCACGTAATTGTTGATGGCCGAGGACGTGACGATCCGCTCGCCCCGGTCCGGCAGAAACGCCAGATACTGCTCCAGCAGCGTCACCACCTGGTCCATATACAGGCCGAAATCGGGGATTGCCTCCCAGGCGGGCAGGGACTTCTCCTCCGCCAGCTTCTCCCACAGGGCCAGCTTCTCCATATCCATGGCCGGGTCCTCCTTCGCGTTCTTTGGCTTTATGGTAGCATAAAATCACCACGCGCGCAACAGAATATTAACAAAAATCACATTGACTCGCCGTTTCTAATATGTTATATTAGATGCAGCGAGGTGATATATTATGTCATGCGGCGTGTACGTATACGGCGATTCCCTGATGAAGGCCACCATGCCGGATCAGAATTTTCGCTATCATTTCCACATTGGAGAGCTGCGGGACCGCTACCGCAGCGAGCGCTTCACGCTGGTGAACCGGGCCAAGATGGGCGCCACGGTCCACAAGGGCCGGGCCCTGGTGGAGCACGATCTGGAGCGGGGACTGGACGCCCGGTACGCGCTGGTGGCCTACGGCGGCAACGACAGCGACTTTGACTGGGCGGCCATCGCCGCCGCGCCGGAGGAGGAGCACCTGCCCCGGACGGAGATGGCCGATTTCCGTGCCCTGCTGGGCGAGACGGCGGAGGCGCTGCGCCGCGCCGGCGTGCAGCCGGTGCTGATGACCCTGCCGCCCATCGACGCGGATCGGTATCTCGCCTTCATCTGCCGGGATGGGCTCAGCCGCAGCAGCATCCTGGCCTGGCTGGGGGACGTGCAGCACATCTACCGGTTCCAGGAGGCCTACTCTGAGACGGTGGCGGCGGTGGCCCGGGAGCGGGACCTGCCGCTGATCGACGTGCGGCGCCGCTTTCTCCTGGAGCGTCAGATGCCGCGGCTCATCGCCGCCGACGGCATCCATCTCACCATGCCCGGCTACGTGATCCTGTATGACTTCCTGACCGGTTGGCTCCGGCAGGAAATAGGAGGTACTCTATGATCCAGATATTCACCGACCTGGCGGCCAATCTGCCCCAGCACGTGGTGGAGAAGTACGGCATCCGCCTACTCCGCCTGACCTACACCGTCGACGGTGTGGAGTCCGACCCTGACGTCCCCTTCGAGGCCATCCCCTTCTACGAGGCCATGCGCAAGGGCGCCGACGTGAAGACCTCCATGCCCAGCCCCGGCGACACCAGGGAGGCCTTCGTGCCGCTGCTGGAGCAGGGGGACGACATCATCTGCATCTGCCTGAGCAGCGGCATCAGCGGCACCTACGGCATGCTGCAGATGGTGGCTGACGAGCTGGCATCGGAGTACCCGGACCGGCAGGTGCGGATCATCGACGCCAAGGGCGCCTCCCTGGGCGAGGGGCAACACGCCATCGAGGCGGCGGAGCTGCGCTCCCAGGGCAAGTCTCTGGACGAGATCTGCGACCACGTGTATCGCCAGGTGGAGCGGATGAACCAGTACTTCGTGGTGGATCACCTGAAATACATCCGCAAGACGGGGCGTCTCTGGGGCGGCGCGGCGCTGGCCGGTCAGCTCCTGCAGATCAAGCCCATCCTCTTCGGCGACGCGGAGGGCCACATCGTCATGCGGGACAAGGTCCGGGGCAAACGCCGGGCCGTGGAGCGTCTGGCGGAGCTGTACGCCCAGAAGCACACCGACGGCTCCGAGCCGGTGGGCATCGCCCAGGCGGACTGCCCGGCGGACGCGCT
>Ga0208297_1000949_pt1 | contig 38121 bp, 41 predicted proteins | sample LMS_cellobiose_e_FD_187367 | JGI IMG/M metagenome (GOLD analysis project Ga0208297, IMG submission 187367) | Rumen-fistulated moose microbial communities from Alaska, USA - LMS_cellobiose_enrichment (SPAdes) (version 2) | ecosystem: Host-associated > Mammals > Digestive system > Stomach > Rumen... | reverse complement strand
CATAAAGACCATGTGACCTTCATGCGTTATGCGGTATTAGCGACTGTTTCCGGTCGTTATCCCCCTGTGTATGGCAGGTTACTCACGCGTTACTCACCCGTCCGCCACTAAGTTATCCCCCGAAGGAAATAACTCCGTTCGACTTGAATGTGTTATGCACGCCGCCAGCGTTCATCCTGAGCCAGGATCAAACTCTCTGAATAATTCTATATCATGCGGTTTCCCGCATCATATCGACCTTCAGAGCATTTTTTGGCTCTTACTATTTGTTAGAGTTTCAATAAATTCAAAAGAATTCTTGGAGTCTCTTGCTTTTCTTTCGAAAAACTGTTGTCTTGTTGTTCAATTTTCAAAGAGCTTCGGCTGGGGAGACCCCGTCTCCGCGACAGCTCGTATATTATATCACTCTCCCCCCATCCTGTCAACCCCCTTTTTCGATTTTCTTGAAAAATTTTTTCGACGTATTTTTCCGCTGTGTCGGGGCATCGTTCACTACGTCATTATTATCATCTATTGCCATGCAGTCACAGCCTGCAATCAGATTTCTCTCCATTCCCGCGAAACAGAACGGATGCCTTTACGTCTTTGCCGCACAATCGCAGCCTCGTCACTTCAGTTTCTCACGGGATATATTGCAAATAACGCGGAGTTCTGCTATACTGTATTCATCATCCGCAGGCCCCGGAGGTGACGCACCATGGCACAGGGACTGGATTTCAGTCATATTCCGCAATTCATCCATTCCGCCTACAAACTCTTCCAGGCGGGAGAGTACCACGTCTCGCGCGTTTGCACGGACGACGTGCTTCTTCTCATGCTGGACGGAACGCTGCACTTTTCGGAGGACGGCCGGCCCGTCTCCGTCGATAAGGGCGAATATTACATCCAGCGGCACGGACTGACGCAGCTCGGAAACAGGCCGAGCGGCGGCGCGCGGTATTACTACATTCATTTCCGCGGCGCGTTCTGCGATGGCGGTCTGCCGCTGCGCGGATCGTGGTCCCTGCCCGACGCGCACGAACGCTTCCGGCGCATGGATTATCTGCAGACAGCCGGCGGCAGCGCCGTCGAGCTGCTGGCCGAGCTGCTCCCGATCCTCGCCGCGCTGAAACGCGGTCTCCGCCCGACGGAAAATCAGCGCATCATCCACGCGCTCTCCGAGCAAATCGCCGGGGATCTGCGCGCGCCGTGGCCGCTCTCGCGCATGGCTGCGCTCAGCGGCTACAGCGTCAACCATCTGATCGAAATTTTCCGGCGCGAGACCGGACAGACGCCGCACGCCTTTCTCACCGGCCTGCGGCTCCATGCGGCACGGCTGCGGCTGCTCGACTCCGATCTGCCGCTCACGCAGATCGCCGAGGAGTGCGGCTTCGGAAACTATTCCAATTTTTATAAGGCCTTCGTCAAGGCGCACCGCTGCGCGCCGGATGTATGGCGGCGCGCGTCCGGATCAAAGGATGGTATGCAAATGTAAATAATCGCCCCTTCGGGGCGATTATTTACACCATTATACTTGACGCATGTAGATTGTTGTGGTATACTGTTTGCAGTACATATCCCCCGACAGGAGGAATCGTTTTGGGAGAATGGATTGAGGAATATTTCCTTCTGAACGTCCGGCCGGCGTTCCGCGACGCCGCCGCCCATTTTCGCCGCAGCGGCGCGGTCTTTGCCGTGCTCCTTATCCTGCAGGCGATGCTGTGCGCCGTCTGGCTTGCCGCGCGCACAGAGACGCGCGCCTTCGAGGCGGCTGCGCAAAACGACGTTTCCTATCATATTGTATTCAGCGGTCTGAGCCGCCGCGCGTACAACCGTCTCGTCAACACGACGCTGGCCTACCGCGCCCGCGCCGTCGGCGAGTACCAGGTCGTCGACACGGTCGAATCGGGGATCGGCGACGAGGTGTACTACGACGTCTACGTCCGCCTGCTTCCCGACCGCAAGCGGCCGCAGATGCTCTGGCCGGTCTATTATTCGTTTTTGCAGCAGTATGAGGAGACGCTGCTCGCCGACAGTCCGAACGCAGCGCGCATGGTATCGCCCCGTCTGTACGCCGACGCGCACTGGAATCTGCGCACCGGCCTCTACGCACTCACGAGCTCCTTTTCACAAGCGGGAAGCAAAACCGTCGTCAATCTCTTTGGCGAGGAGGTCGCGAAGGTGAAACCGCCCTTTCTGATGCTGCCCGGTGAGGAGTCGCTGCACCGGGCGCCGCGCGCCTACGCTGCGGCGTTCGCCATACTCCTTCTATGCGGCAGCGCGCTGCTCGGCTGGCTCTTTTTCATCCGCACCGACGAATTCCGTCACACCTACGGCGTCTACGCCGTATTCGGCGCGGATCGGAAAAAGCTCACTTCCCTTTCCGCCTGGGAGATGCGCGCGGTGGGCGTCATGACGCTTCCTCCCGCCGCCTTCGCCGCTTATGCTGCGGTCTGGATCGTGTTCGGCGAGGCGCCGCCGCTTTCGCTGCGCGTGCCGCTCGGCGTCGGGCTTCTGGTCTTCTTCGGCATCCGGCTGACGCTCGGCGCCGCGCTGCGCTCCGTCTCCCGCCGCTACGCCGCGCAGCTGCTGGCCGCCGCGGACAACACGCATCTCGTGACCTCGCCGCGGCGCTCGCTCCGCCTGGGCAGGCGCCTGGGCGCCCGCTTTTCCGCCGTCAGCTGGCTCCGCTTCCGCAAATATTCTCTGCGGCTGGCCGCCGCCGGCTCCGCCGTCGTGCTGCTCGCCTCGTCGATGCTGTATGCGCGCAGCATCGCCGACGCCGACGCCGGTCGGCGCGCGCCGCAGTTCACGATCACCTTCCGCGACGCGATCCCCTCCGACGCCTACTGCGCCGCCGTGCTGCCCGCGCTGCGGGAGGTTGACGGCATCGTGCGCGCGTCGGCCCGCGTGAGCCGCACGGCGCTCTCGCTCTCCTCGCACGTGCGCGCCGCCTCGCCGTCGGTGCGCGGATCGCGCTGGCTCGATGCCGGCGGCGGTCTGTCCGCGTCGCTAGCCTTCACCTACGCGCTGTTTGACGAGAACATCCTCACCGCCCTCGACGGCTGTCCGCTCACGGGCGCGCCGTCGGTGGACGCGTCGCACGCGGTGCTCGCCGTACCCTCGCATCTTGCGGACACGGTCACGCTCGCGCCAGGCGACACGGTCGAGCTGGCCCTGCTGCGCGGCGACACGGTGCGCGTCGGCTCCACGGACAGCGAGCGGCGTCTCCTGCGGCGGTATCTGCGCGGCAACGAATACGACTACGCGCCGCTGACGCTCTCCGCCGTGGCCATCACCGACGACGCGGACGATTTTTATACGCTGTACCTTGCGGAGGAAACGTATCTTTCCTTTTCACGCACCTCGGACGCGGCGATGGTGGGCGCGCACGTCATTTTCTCCGACGTGCTCCGCACATCGCGCCTCACGGACGTGTGCATGCTGGAGGAGGACGCGCTGCGCGCGCTTGCGCGGCAGACCACACTGCCCTACACGATGGAGCAAGCTGATTTTTCCGACGGACTTGACGGCTATCTCAGCGACGCGCTCTGGGGCGACTCGGCGATGAACGAGCAGCTCTGCGGCACGGAGCACGTGATCTTCGTCCTGGCAGACGAGGCGACGCGCGCGGCGCTGAAGGCCGCACATCCGAACGCGAATATCGACTGCCTCGATCGCGGCAGGATCATCGTCTCCGCCTCCGGCCCCGACGGAAAGTATCTCGATCTGAGCACAAGCAAAAACGGCGGCGATCCGATCCTCATCGGCCGGCCGGTCGGCGTACAGCAGGATCTGGACGGCGCGGGCGACAACCTGATCAACGAGGCGATCCTGCGCGGCCGCTACGCGTACACGACCTGGCAGGTCGGCGCGGTGATCGACAACGGCATGGACGGGATCTTCCTCTATCTGCCGCCCGAGGCGCACGCGTCCCTGACGCGCGCGCAGCCAAACTATACAAATGTGGAAATCTATGCCGCCGCCGATCTCAACGCGCGCCAGGAGCGGCAGCTGTTTGCTCGCCTGCGCGCCGTGCTCACGGCGGCAGGCGGCGGCACGCTGATCGATACGCACGCGGCCTTCCTCAAACAGATGCGCGCGGAGAGCGGCGTCGGCGCGGTGCTGACGCTGGGCGCCGCGGCGCTCCTTTTGATGCTCGTTCCCTGCGTGTTCTATTCTCTGCGGCTCTTTATCGAGCGTCGCCGGTCCGAAGCGGATGTGCGGCGCACCTTCGGCGCAACAGAAGCGGACGTGCGGCGCGTCTTTCTGCGCGAGGGTCTCCTTGACGGCGCGCTCGTTCTCCTCGCCGATCTCGCGCTCGCCGCCGCCGTCTTCCTGCCTTCGATCGAGGCGCTGTCCGTCGTGACCGGGCTGGATGTGCGGCCATGCGTTCCCACGGCCGCGCTGCTTCTGGCTGCGGCCGCGCACGCCGTCGTGACATTCCTGGCGGTCGTGCGCGGAACCGTGCGGCTGCGCCCGCCGCGCCGGAGGGCGCAAAAGAAAACCTCGGAAAAGGAGACGGAAGAATGAGCATTCTTGAGGCGGCCAATCTGACCAAGCAATACCGGCAGTACGACGACACGGTCGTCGCGGTGCGGCGGGTGAATCTGAAGGTGGAGGACGGAGAGTTCGTCGCCATCGTCGGCACGTCCGGCTCCGGCAAGAGCACCCTGCTCCGGCTCCTGGCCGGGCTGGAGGCGCCGAGCGCCGGCAGTGTGACGATCCTCGGCGAGTCGATCCACGAGATGCAGCCCGATGAGCGAAGCCGCTTCCGCGGGCAGTTTCTGGGTGTGGTCTTTCAGGATCACCATCTGATCCCCGATCTGACGGCGCTGGAGAACATCCTTGTGCCGACCGTGATGTGCGACCGGCTCTCCCTGCGCTATGAGGAGCATCTGAAAAAACTGATCCGCGCGCTCGATCTCGGCGACCGGCTGCATCACAAACCCGACGAGCTCTCCGGCGGCCAGCAGCAGCGCGTCGCCATCGCCCGCGCGCTCATCAATCGCCCGCGCATCCTTTTCGCGGACGAGCCGACCGGGAATCTCGACGCCAAAAGCGCCGCCGGCGCGATCGATTTCCTGCTGTCGCTGAAGGAGATGATCGGACAGACGCTGATCGTCGTCACGCACGACGGACAGATCGCCGCGCGCGCCGACCGGATCCTTACGATGGAGGACGGATATCTCGCAGAAAGGCGGACATGACGAAAGGCGGCGGACGCATTGACAGAGCGGCGGAAATGTGCTATCATACAGGCAAAGCGCGCCTCCATCCTTCCATAATGAAAGCGAGAAAGCCATGAATCTTCTGCATCAGTATCGTTTCGGCGATATGGACGCCGCCTACCTCACGGACGATGCCGGGCACGTCGGTCTGTCGCTCGTCCCGGCGGCAAAAGCCACCGGTGCGGAGCGGCTGCGCGGCGAGGTCGAGCCGCTCGTGCAGCTTTATCTGCGCGGCGACCGGCTGCCGGGCGGCTTCGCGAACGGTCTTACGATGAGCGGCTCCGGATCGACGGACGCCATGCGCTTCCTCTCCCAGACCGTCGAGCATCACCCCGGCGGGACCGCCGTCGTCACGCGGCTGGAGGACGGGCGCGGCCACGCGCTCGTCCACACGCTGACCTACCGCGACGGCACGCGCGCACTCGCGCTGCGCGTCGTCTTTGAAAATCACGCGCCGGAGGCGGCGGTGCTCGAATCGCTCTCCAGTTTTTCGCTCGGCGGTCTGACGCCCTTCGGCGACAGCCGCGCGACAGACGACGTGGTGCTGCACCGCGCGCGGAGCTGGTGGAGCGACGAGGGGAAAATCGAATCCGGCACGCTGACGGACTATCATCTCGAACCGTCCTGGGCCGCCTTCGGCGCGCGCGTCGAAAAATTCGGCCAGACCGGCTCCATGCCGGTGCGGCGTTATTTCCCGTTTCTGGCCGCCGAGGACCGCGCCGCCGGCGTCGTCTGGGCGGTACAGCTCGGCTGCGCCGCCTCCTGGCAGATGGAGGCGCGGCGGCAGCGCGGGGCGCTCTGCCTGACGGGCGGGCTTGCCGACTACGATTTCGGCCACTGGCAAAAAACCGTCGCGGGCGGCGAATCCTTTGCGGCGCCGACGGCGTTCGTCACCGTGGGCGAGGGAACGCTTGACGCCGTCGCGCAGCGGCTGCTCGATCTGCACGACATTCCGGGGCGCGTCCCCGATGCGCCGCTGCCCGTTCTCTTCAACGAATACTGCACGACCTGGGGTGCGCCTACGGCAGAAAAGGTCCGCCGCATCGCCGACGCGCTCCGCGGTCACGGGATCGACACCTTCATCATCGACGCCGGCTGGTACGATGCCCCTGCCTGGGACAAATGCATCGGCGACTGGGACGTTTCACAGGAAAAATTCCCCGGCGGGCTCACGGAAACGGTTCAGGCTCTGGCCGACGCCGGCATGAACGCCGGGCTGTGGTTTGAGGCGGAAAACGTCACGCCCGCCAGCCGCACGGCGCGCGAGCATCCCGACTGGCTCCTGACGCGAAACGGCGTGCCGATCTGCACGGGGCGGATGTTTCTCGACATGAAAAAGCCGCAGGTGCGCGCGCATCTGCAACAAAAGGTGATCGGTCTGCTGCGCCGGTGCGGCTTCCGCTACGTAAAAATCGATTACAACGATTCGATCGGCGTCGGCTGCGACGACGCGGACGGATTGGGCGAGGGACTGCGCCGATCGATTGAGGCGACGCAGGAATTCTTCTGTGAACTCCGGCAGGGCGTGCCGGGGATCCGCATCGAAAACTGCGCCTCCGGCGGGCATCGTCTGGAGCCGTCGATGATGGCGCTGTGCGATTTCGCCTCCTTCTCCGACGCGCACGAATGCGCGCACATTCCGATCATCGCGGCGAACCTGCACCGGCTGATCCGGCCGGAGCAGAGCCAGATCTGGGCTGCGCTGCGCCGGGACGACAGCATGCGGCGCCTCAACTATTCGCTTGTCAACACGTTGCTGGGCGTGATGTGCCTCTCCGGCGACGTGCTTGAGCTGTCAGAGGCGCAGTGGACGGCGGTCGATCGCGCGATCGCCTTCTACCGGGCCGCCTCGCCGGTCATCAAGAACGGGACGACCGCTTTTTTCGGCGGCGCGGAAAGCTGGGCGCATCCGGAGGGATGGCAGGCGGTCGTGCGCACGGAGACGGGCGGCAGACGCACGCTGGTCGTGCTGCATACCTTCGGCGGCGCGCTGCCGGATCGGGTCTCGCTGCCGGTCTCCGGGCGACGCGTCGAAGCGTCGCTGTGCAGCGAAGGCAACGACATCCGTCTGCGGGACGGCAAGCTGGAAATTGAGCTGAAGGCCAACTTTGAGGCGGCGGCGGTCCTGCTGGCGGATGCGTGATGGGGCGAACGATGGGGGTCTGAACCCCGGTTTTGCGCAATGACACGGCGCATGCAGGAGGGCTTCGACCCTTTTCATACCGTATAACAGAAAACAGCAGGCACAGGTGCCTGCTGTGGTATGGGGGTCTGAACCCCGGTTTTGCCGCATGGACAGCGGATTTCCTCGCTAACAAGGCAAAACCTTATCCTGCTTGCGCCTCTGGCGCAGGCAGGAGGGCTTCGACCCTTTTCATTCCGTATAACAGAAGACAGCAGGCACAAGTGCCTGCTGTCTCATGGGGGGTCTGAACCCCGGTTTTGCCGCAAGGACAGCGGATTTCCTCGCTCTGCTGCGCAAAACCTTATCCTGCATGCGCCGCCGGCGCATGCAGGAGGGCTTCGGCCCTTTTCATTCCGTATAACAGAAGCCAGCAGGCACAGGTGCCTGCTGGCTCATGGGGGTCTGAACCCCGGTTTTGCCGCAAGGACAGCGTAGTTATACCACAGCACGGCAAAACCTTATCCTGCCCGCCTTGGCGGACAGGAGGGCTTCGGCCCTTTTCATACCGTATAACAGAAGACAGCAGGCACAGGTGCCTGCTGTCTCATGGGGGTCTGAACCCCGGTTTTGCCGCAAGGACAGCGTAGTTATACCACAGCACGGCAAAACCTTATCCTGTCCGCCTTGGCGGACAGGAGGGCTTCGACCCTTTTCATTCCGTATAACAGAAGACAGCAGGCACAAGTGCCTGCTGTCTTCTGTTATGGGGTGAGTGATGGGGGTCGAACCCACGGCCTTCAGGGCCACAACCTGACGCTCTAACCAACTGAGCTACACCCACCATATGGCGTACCTTGGGGGACTCGAACCCTCGACCTACTGCTTAGAAGGCAGTTGCTCTATCCAGCTGAGCTAAAGGTACATACGAAGGCTTGCGCCCGCAGAGGAACGGTTCTGGAGCGGGTGATGGGAATCGAACCCACATGACCAGCTTGGAAGGCTGGTGTTCTGCCACTGAACTACACCCGCAGGGCGGTTTTTTGCATCGCCTAAATATAATAGCACTTTCACGCTCTTTTGTCAAGACTTTTCACCGGATTTTTTTCAGCGCATACTTTTCTTCCGCGCGGGACAGACTAAAGGCGAGCCTGTGCGGTTCAAATCAAATAGGAGATTGAGAAGTATGGAAAACAAAATGGCCAACTACTGCATCGCCTGTTCCGTCACCCAGTGCAAGCATCACGTGAAGACCGCCAACTACTGCGCGCTGGACAAGGTCACGATCGGCACGCACGAGGAGAACCCGACCGAATGTGCCTGCGTGGACTGCGAATCCTTCGCCGCGGAGCGCGGCGCCGCCGGCACACGCCGAAACGAGAGCTTCTGAAGCAAAACGGCAAAAAAAAGGAAAAAGGACGGTGCGCCGTCCTTTTTTCATTTTTCTTTTTCAGTCTTCTCAAACAGCGAAAGGAAGCGGACGTGCTCTCTCGGTACGGTGAAGGCATGCTGCGAGAGATAGGCGAGCGGCCCGCCGGGGATCGAGAAGCGGAGTTCGCTGGCATAGAGCGCCTGGTGCGCCCAGCCGAGCGCGCGGTCGGCGCGGTTTTCGCCGTATTTGCCGTCGCCGAGCAGCGGATGGCCGATATGGGCCAGATGCGCGCGGATCTGGTGCGTGCGGCCGGTCATCAGATCGACCGAGAGGAGCGAGAGATCGTGCGCGGCGCTGTAGGCGGCGACGCGATAGCCGGTGACGATCTCCTTGGCGCCGGGCACGCGGGCGTCGGAGACGGTCACGGTCTTCGTGCGCGGATTTTTCGACAGATACGCCGTCAGTGTATCGGCCGTCTTCGGCATCCTGCCGTGCACGGCGCAGAGGTACGATTTGTGCACCTGTCCGGCGCGGATTGCCTCGTTCATGGCGCGCAGGGCCTCGGCTGTCTTGGCGGCGATCACGAGGCCGCCGGTATTGCGGTCGATGCGGTTGCAGAGCGCGGGCGCAAAGGAATGCTCCGAGGAGGGATCGTATTCGCCCCGCTGGCAGAGGTAGGCCTGGATCTGAAAGACGAGCGTCTCCCGCTCGGGAACGTCGGCGCTGCCCGGCTCGTCCGGATCGCCCGCGTGCGCGAGCATGCCGGGCGCCTTGTCGGCGATGAGGACCGCCGCGTCCTCATAGACGACGGACAGATGCACGCGGACGCGAAGCAGCTCTTCCCCGCTCTTCTCCGTGCCGAAGAATTCCTCGGGGATATACATCTCCACCAAATCCCCCGCGGCGAGCATCTGCTGCGGCTGCGCGCGGCGGCCGTTGACCTTGATGCGCCGGGTGCGGATATACTTATATAAAAGGGACGTGGGCAGCCCCCGGATCGTTTTGGTAACAAACTTATCCAGCCGCTGCCCACCGTCGTTCGTGTTGATGGAAAAGGCGCGCATTATTTGGTTCCGAAGAGACGGTCGCCCGCGTCGCCCAGGCCGGGGACGATGTAGGCGTGCTCGTTCAGATGATCGTCCAGCGCGGCGGTATAGATATCGACGTCGGGATGATCGGTCTGCACCTTCTTTACGCCCTCCGGCGCGGCGACGAGGCAGAGCAGACGCGTGGCGCCGGAGACAACGCCGCGGTTCTTCAGCATCGTAATGGCGTCGGAGGCGGAACCGCCGGTCGCCAGCATCGGATCGCAGAGGATGACCGTGCGCTTGTCGATGTCCGGAGGGAGCTTGCAGTAATACTCCACAGGCATGTGCGTCTTCGGATCGCGGTAGAGGCCGATGTGCCCGACCTTGGCGGCGGGAATCAGGCCGAGCAGGCCGTCCACCATTCCAAGACCCGCGCGGAGGATCGGAATCACGGCGACCTTCTTGCCCTTGATCTTCTTGGCCGTCATTTTTGCGACAGGCGTCTCGATCTCCACGTCTTCGAGCGGAAAATCGCGCGTCAGCTCATAGCCCATCAGCATGGTGATCTCGTTCAGCAGCTCGCGGAAATCCTTGCTGCCGGTTTCCTTCTCGCGCATCAGGGTCAGCTTGTGGGTGATCAGCGGGTGATTGAGAACATGGAACGTACTCATTTTTGTCCTTCGTCTCCCGGCCGGGAGGCGCCTTTCTGTCTCTTATTCATCTCGGATTCGTTAACTCGCGCAGGCACGGTTCCCGTGACTTGTCTATATTATACTCCAGGCAGACGTCTTTTTCAACCCTTTTTTCGTCCTCTGCGCGCAGATTTCTTTCCATTCTTCATCCGGATCGCACGGATATTCCAAATCTGACGTAAATTTCCCATTGACAAGGAACGCAATCGAATTATAATATTCAATAGGATGAGTGAGGTGTAAGTATGGAAAAATTTGTGTATGTGCAGGGACCCGGACTGCTCGAGGATACGCTGTTCCTTCTGAAGCTTTATTTCAACGGAGAAGAGGCCCTCCGCGAATACAGAAAGCTGCCGGATTTTGAGGAGGAAGAGCTGGAGAGGTATGCTGCGATGCGCAAAAAAGCGCGCAGCGTGAGCGAGAAGCTGCTTCCCTATTTTTACCTCGGTACGCAGGACGACACGCCGCTGAGCGCCTACGTCCGTGCCAACTGGCACGAATTTGCCGCCGACGGCGCCAACATCATCTCGTCGTTTCTCGATTCCCTGCGCAACTGGCCGCGCCTGAAAAGCGCCATGTTCCGCCGCTATTTTCCGGATATCGCCGTAGCGGAACCGGCGAATCTGAGCCATGATCTTCTGCGCAACGTCGTGGTGACGTCGGATCTGCCGGACGTTTTGCGCATGTATCTGCTCGATTTCTTCCTTTCCGATGAGTCGGAGTCGCTCTTTCTGATCGAACAGCTGCGGCAGGCCGTCGAGATCTGCCGCGCGATCCGCGAGCAGGGCGACGAGAACACGCAGTGGTACGAGCCGCCCGTCAGCGAGCAGCAGCTCGTGAACGTCTCGCGCCGGCTGTCGCTCCGCCCGGAGGAGTACAGCCGGATCTACTACACGCAGTGCCACGTCGACCGCCGCGTCATCTCCTGCGTCCCCTACATGGATTCCCACCTGCTCACGATCGGCGCGGACGCGGGCCGCATGCTCGAAGCCTGCTGCCTCACCGCCGAGATCGATCTTTTCCGGCTCGGGCAGTGCCTGGTGGATGAAAAGCGGATCCGCATCCTCAACATGCTGCGCAGCCGGGAGATGTACTGCGCGGAGGTCGCGCGCCTGCTTGGGCTGCGCAACAACAGCACAATCTACCACCTGAACATGCTGAGCGACTGCCGGCTGGTGAAGACCCGCAAGCGGGGCAACCGCGTTCTCTACCGCCTCAATCCGGAGCAGCTGGACGTCATCTCCCGCTATCTCCGCAGCGTGATGCAGGAGAGCGCGATGGTAGAGGCAAAGATCCGGGAGCTTCCCGCGATCCGCTGAAACAGGAGTCCGGTCCGGAGGCCCGCGCCTCCGGATTTTTTCTTTCTTCAATTGAAATACCGCCCGCCAGGTGGTATAATATACGAAATCCCATCGGATCAAGGAGCGTTTTATGGAATCCGCCTTTCCCCGCCGACCGCGCGCCGTCATTCTGACGCTGGGCTGCCGCGTCAACCAATACGAATCCGACGCCATCGCCGGCGAACTGGAGGCGGACGGCTTCGACATCGTGCCCGCGGGCGCCGAGGCGGAGATCACCGTCGTCAACACCTGCACCGTCACGGGCGAGAGCGACCGCAAATCCCGCCAGCACATCCGCCGCGCGGCGGCCGCCAATCCCGCCGCGCCGCTGATCGTTACCGGCTGCTTTGCCGAGGTGTTCCGCGCCGAGGCGGCGGCCATCCCCGGCGTCACCGCCGTCGTCGGCAACAGAGAAAAGGGCTCGATCCCCGCCCTCGCCCGCACGCTCATCGACGGCGGCGGCAAGGCCGCGCAGCCCGCCGGCGCGCGCCTGACGCTGCGGACGCCGCGCCGCGTCCGCTCGTTTATCAAAATCGAGGACGGCTGCGGGAACCGCTGCGCCTACTGCATCATCCCCGCCGCGCGCGGTCCGGTCCGCTCCCGGCCGCCGCAGGAGATCGTGGACGAAGTGCGCGGCATCGCCGCCGCCGGCTGTCAGGAGATCATCCTGACCGGGATCGAAACCGGCGCCTACGGCCGCGATTCCGGCGGCGCGTTTTCGCTCGGATCGCTGCTGCTGCAGCTGGGCGGGGTGCCCGGCGTGCGCCGGATCACGCTCGGCTCGCTCGATCCGTCGCTTTTGCGCACGGATTTTCTCGAGGCGGCCGCCGCCGTGCCCGCGCTGATGCCGCATTTTCATCTCTCGCTGCAGAGCGGCTCCTCGTCGGTTCTGCGCCGCATGCGCCGCCCCTACAACGCCGCGCAGGCGCTCGAATGCATCGCGCGGATCCGTCGGGTCTTCCACGACGTGATGCTGACCGCCGACGTCATCACCGGCTTTCCCGGCGAGACGGAGGCGGAATTTGAGGAAACGCTCGCCTTCTGCCGCGAGGCGCAATTTCTCCATATGCACATCTTCCCCTACTCTGCCCGCCGCGGCACCGAGGCCGCCTCGATGCCGGCCCAGGTACCGGTACCGATCCGCCGCGCGCGCGCGGCACAGCTGGAGGCGGAGGGACTGCGCGTCCGCCGCGCGCTGCTCGACGGCTACGTCGCCGCGCACCGCGCCGCACCCGTCTCGGTGCTGATCGAGGAGGCGGAGGACGGCGAGCTGAACGGACACAGCGAGCACTACGTGGAGATCCACATGCCCCTCGATACGGGCGAGCCGGGGGACATCGTACCGATCCGGCTGACGGAAACGGACGGGCGGATCTGCCGCGGCGAGCGGGCGGCAGATCCCGAATGCGTACAAAGCGCGGATACGCCGTAATTAACCGAACAGAAGGCCGCTGGCTGAGCCGGCGGCCTTCTTCTTTTCAAAAATATTCACGCCGGCGCAAGGTTGGGCGCCGGTTTTGCGTCTTATGTACTGAATGGACACGAAAGAAGGGATCACATGGACGACGCCTCCATCATTGCGCTCTACTGGAAGAGAGACGAAGCGGCGATCCGGGAAACCGACCGGCGATACGGGCAGCTCTGCTATCGTCTGGCGGAAAACATCCTCAAGCGAAGAGAGGATGCGGAGGAATGCGTGAGCGATACGTATCTGAAGGTGTGGAACTCCATTCCCGACGACCGGCCGGAGCACTTCTCCGCCTACCTCTGCCAGATCGCCAAGCGGATCGCGTTGTCGAGATACCGCTACAATACGGCGGACAAACGAAACAGCGGCGGCTCGCTGCCCTTTGAGGAGCTCGCAGACGTCGCATCCGCACAGGACACCCCCGAGGACGCCGCCGACACGGCGGCGCTCAGCGAAGCCATCCGCCGCTTTCTCCTGAAGGAGAGCCGGCAGAACCGGCTTCTGTTCATCCGGCGGTATTGGTTCTATGACTCGGCGGAGGATCTGTCAAGGACGTTCCATCTCTCCACGAACGCCGTATGGTCCGCCCTGAGCCGCATGAGAAAACGTCTGAAAAAATATCTGCAGAAAGAAGGTTTTTCCCTATGACAACCGAAGCGCTGGACCGTGCGATCGACGGCATCGGTCCCGACCTGATCGAGGAAGCCGCACGGTGCGCCGACGCGCCGGTGCGGCGGCATCCCCATGCCCGCTTTGCCGCGGCGGCCGCGGCGATCGTCTTCTGTACCGTGATCGTCCTCTGGACGGCCGCGCGCACGCCGCGCGTCGTCTCCGATCCGGCGCCCGAATCCGGCCGCATCGGCGGTGGAGCGCAGTACGGAGGCGATCCGCTTTACGGGATCGCCTCCGCGCCCGCGCAGCCGGACGGCGCGCCCGCCGTCCGCGGCACGCCCTTTACCGAAGAGGAGATCACGTCGCTGATCGAAGAAAACAAGGAGATCATCGCCTGCACCCTCTCAGCGGAGTACAATCGCTTTGGCGAGGAGGTACAGATCTGCACCCAGGGCTACTGTCACGTCATGCTCGGCGAGGAAAGCTGCGTGGATCTGGACTATATCACGCTCCCCGTCTGCATGGCGCAGCGGATCGTGGGCAGCGTCGAGGTGTTCCGCCACAACGGAGAACTCCTGTATACGATCAGCGCCGGCGGCGACCGGTGGGATCGGATCAACGAGGCGCTTGCCTACGCGGACCGCATCGCCTTTGTCTTTGCCGGTGCGCTGAGCGAGGCGGCCGTCGCGCCGGACGATACCCTCTTCGAGATCACCCAGGATGCCGCGGCCCGCATTCCGGCCTCCTATGCGCTTCTTGCCACGGAATACAACACCTTCTCCCGCTCCGTACTGCGCGACGAGAGCCGCTGCATCAGGGCGACTGCCGCCGACGCGTCCGCCCCATCGGACGGGAACGCCGCCCGAAAGGCAGGCGTCCCCGGCGTGACGCTGATCGGAACCCTGCAAGAGCAAATGGGCAAGGAGCCGCTGCGCGCGACGGACGAGGAGGCGGCGATCCTGATCGAGATGCTGCGCGCGATCGTGCCCGAGCCCGTGGAGGCGCCGGATCCCATGCAGATTCTGATTGGCGGCGGCTATATTCTGGAGATCGAGGGAGAGGCGGCCTGCATCCTTCTCGGCGGCCGCTATCTGCAGATCGGCGGCAACTATTACTATGACGCCGCAGGCGTCTCCGACGCGCTGATGGCCCAAATCGGGCGTATCCTGTACGCGCATTACGGCGAGCCGTAAAAATCCGCACTCTCCAGAAGTACAAAAAGAGTTCTGCGTAAAGCAGAACTCTTTTCTGTTATATGCCGTGCCGTTCAGCGGCGAAAGGCGGCGCGGTTTTCGGCCAGAGTCCGGTCGCGCTCCATCGACCAGATGCGCGCGAAGGCCTGGTTCATCGTCGCGCGGACCAGATACGGATTCTTCGCCCCGTAATCGTTTGAGATGCTGCCGAAGTAGCCCCAGGCCAGAATCGTGCGCGCGCCGGCGTCGTAGGCCGCCTCCGTCGCCTGCACAATCTCCTCCTCGCGGCCGCGCGGCGTATTGTAGGCCTGGATCCAGATGTTGTGATCCTTGCCGTAGCGCGCGGCGATCTCCAGATTCTGCTTCGCGCGCGGATAGACGAACTCATACGGATTGACGCCGGAGTAGCCCCAGTACGGATCGGAGCCGATGTTGTCCAGCGTCTCAATCGAGCAGATGCTGTCGAGCGTGCCGAGATGGATCCCGTGCTGCTCGCCGAGCATCACGCAGGCGGCGTTCGTCAGCCCCTTTTCGTGCGCGTAACTGCACAGCTCGGTGAAATAATCGGCGATGGTGGCAAGGCGGAAGGCGCGCGCGTCGTCGTCGAGCGTCTTCGGCATCGGGCGGCCGTACCGCGCCTCAAATTTCTTTTGGCAGACCGGGCAGGTGCAGCTGTAGACGCCGTCCGCACGGCTCGGCAGATGCGGCTCGTCCCAGAAGATCGTCTTCGCGCCGGAGGCGGCCACGGCGTCGATCCACTCCCGCATGAAGGCGCGGAAGGAGGGCGCGTTCAGGCAGACGCGCACCGGATCCATTGTGCCGTCGGAGAGGATCTGATGCGCCTCCGGATGGTAGGCGAGAAAGTGCGATTTGTCCCCGGGCGGGCCGCCGAGGCCCCAGTTGTCCATCCAGACCTCCAGTCCCGCCTCCTCGGATATCCCGACGATGTCGCGCATCACGCGGCAGTGGCGGTCCCAGTCTGTGTGGGAAAACATGTGTACAACGGTGTTCATATGATGGTCGGCCATGTCGCGCATGTCCGCCTCCACATGATTCAGCATACGGCAGCCGTGATAGGCTGCGCCGGTACGAAGTTTCTGCATGGCGTCTCTCCTCACTGTATCGATTCAATAGCTGCTGATCGGCAGGGAGTCGTCGTCCTTCCCCTTCTCGATCGCACGGATCTGTACATAATAGCTGTAATTCTCGCTCGGCCGGATCTCCACCCGGTCGCCGACGCGGCGGCCGAGCACAGCGCGGCCGAACGGCGACTCCTTGCTGATATAGCCGCCGAAAATGTCGTTGCGCAGCGTCGTCACGATCGTGACGACGCGCTCCTCGCTCTCGTCCTCGTCGAAGATCGTCACATGATCGAACAGGCCGACCGTGCCGTCCTCGGAATCCGTATCGATGAGCACCGCGGTGTTGATCATATTCTGCAGATAGCGGATGCGCGAGTTGTTCTGGTTCAGCGCGCGGCGCACGGAATGGTATTCGTCGTTCTCGCTCAGATCGCCCAGATCCCGCGCCGCCTTCAGCTGCTCCTTCAGTCGCGGACGGAGCACGTTCACGCGCTCGTCGATCTCCGCCTGCATTTTCTGGATGTCCACTTTCGTCAATTCGTCGTGCATAGCCGATCACCTCTTGCCCTTTTGTTCCCGTACAGTATAGCACGGCGCGGCTTTGCAGTCAACGATTTGTTGTGAATTCTTCCCGCAAGCGGGGGAGAAAATTTTTTTCGCTGAAAGGGTTGACATTGAACGGCGGGAGTGATATAATATATGGGTCAACGGGAAAGGCGGCGGGTCAGTCAAATGCCGGAATGGCGGAATTGGCAGACGCCCGGGACTTAAAATCCTGTGCGATGAAAATCGCGTACCGGTTCAAGCCCGGTTTCCGGCACCATTCCCTTTTCATATATCGCGGGGTAGAGCAGTCTGGTAGCTCGTCGGGCTCATAACCCGGAGGTCATGTGGTTCAAATCCCATCCCCGCAACCAATCACAAAATCCCCGAAAAGCCGCATAAAACAAGGCTTTTCGGGGATTTTCCTTTTTTTTGCAATGCCATTGAGAAAACGCACAAAAATGGTTTTTGGGGTGAATTTGGGGTGAATGGCAATAAAAATGCTTACCTAATACTCCACGCCGCTTGTGTCTTTCACGGGGGATAAGCGTAAACCGTCATTTTTCAAAAGAGCCGTAAAAGCCTCATCCGTTATGCTGTTATCGAAAGAAAAGCACTCGCCCTGCTCATTTTCATACACAACAATGTTGCCCGGCTCCTCATAAAAAAAGCCGCCTCCGTGTTTGTCTGTGTATTCACGCACGGCGCTCTGCACCGTTTTATCGGTAAGGTTTAACATCATACCTCAAGCCCTCTTGAAAACGCCCGCACGCACATTTTCTGCTTTTGCTTTTGCCTCGGCAATCTGGTGAGCGTAAATGGTTGCCGTTGTGGTAGCACTTGCGTGGCCTAACTCGTTGGCAGCGGTTACGATGTCAACACCATTGGCAATCATTGTGGATGCCGCTGTATGCCTAAAAGCGTGGGGGTGAATATGCGGCAGATCGTTTGCCCTACTAAATTTGTTAAGCCAATCGGTTAGGCTGTCCGGGTTTATTCTATCTCCATTTTCCTGGGTGAACACATACCCGGAATTTACCCAGGCATCGCCATAGGCGGCCCGCATATCATCTTGGGCGGCTTTCCATTGCTCTAAAAGCCAGAGCGTTTCCGGCGCCAATTTCAACACCCTGCTTTTCCCTGTTTTTGGGGTGCTCTCATATACGCCTTTTTGCGGGCTGTACAGCAGCGCCCTCTCGATAGTCATAATACCGTTGGAAAGATCCAGGCTTTCCCACTTTAACCCCATAGCCTCACCACGGCGGCAACCCGTATCTATTAAAAGGTAGGTTGCAGCTCTCCATTTAAGCGGTGCGCTATCAAGGGCATCTAATATGAGGCTGATTGTTTCCGGCTGGTAATAGTCCGGCGCTTTCCGTTGCACTTTTGGCGGCGTAGCTTTTGCTGCGGGGTTAAACTGGATCAGCATTTCCTTTTCTGCCTGCGCCAATACGCTTGATATAATGCGATGATGCTCAAGGATCGTTTTATTGGCAAGCGGCGAGGTATCACGCTCCAGCTTAAAAACCTCATCCAGGCGCGTACCCATAGCCTGTGCAATGGCTGCGGCTTTTTCTCCGCTTATTCTTTCGCCTTTGATAGCAGCGGAGAGGGTTGCAGATGCCACGCCGGATTTTGTCGCAAGTTTTGTAATAGATGTGTGGTTTGCCTTTATCCAAGCTCTTATATCAATGCAAGGCGTGGCCTTGGTAGCTCCGCTACGCACGCCCTCCTCACCCAGATTTTGATAAAAGGCGTTTAGGTGCTGCGGCCTTATATCGGTTAGTTTTAGGTGCCCGATGGCCTTATTAACTCTTTCAAGCAGGGATTGATAACGCTCTATTGTTCTGGGCTTGGTACCGGTACGCTCTTTTAATGTAAGCACATAACTTGCATAATCGGAAAAGGTTTGTTTGTGATCTAATCTATACCCTTGCTCGATCTCCCTCTCAAAGTCATTTACGGCTCTTGAGAGGGCTTTTTCTATTTGTTTTGGTGTCATATCCGGTTTGGGCGGCTCCCAGGTACGGCGCATACGGATCTGCTTACCGGTGCTATCAATACCGCCAGCAACCGTTATCCGATAACTCACCCTGCCGCTTTTCCCGGTCCGCTTTTCAACCGTTGCCATCTTTTTTATCCCTCCCCCTCTTTATTCTAAAACACTCAAATGCGACTGCATCACCGAGCAGGCGCTTTATGTTTTCCAGCTCCCCATCGCTCAAGTAAATGGTATCATTCAGCCCCTCCGGATCCGTTAGCTTGTGAGGCCCTGGGAAAAACTGCTCTCCCTGCAAGCCGTCAAACTCATAACCTGGGCTGTTGTCTATGTTCTCATAATTGTAGCCGCACATATTAAAAAGGGCTTTTGTTCGTTCTATAACGGCCAAGCGGTCATTTTCGTACTGATTATAGCCCTCTGCACTATCCTCCTCCAGGGATTGATAATAAAGGAGAGGATCCTTTATATCCGTTGTACCGGTTAAGTAATCAACGGTTGTATTAAAATACTTTGCAATATGCTCCAGCGTGGTTAAGCCGAGGGTAGGGTTTTTTGTTTCATACCTTTTTATGGTTGCCTCGGAAAGGTTTAGTGCATCGGCAAGCTCGGATTGTGACATATTTTTTCTTTTCTCACCGGTTGTTTCCGTTTCTCTTAACCTTTTCAACCTTTCGCTCATAAGCGTAAATGATTTTTCAACATCGGCCATATAGGTGATACCTCTCTTTCGTGATACTAAATCATTGTATCAAGTTTATTTTTGTTGTGTTTTGTTTCTTTTGGTTGCATTTTAGTATCAAACGGCGCAGTTTATACTAATTGCAACCTTGATATTGATTGAAACAGTATCTTTTGGTATCATTATAGCACAACAAGTTGTTGCTGTCAACAGCGAAACCAAAAAAGGAGAGGAAAAAGTGAATAACGATATTAAAGCACAGATTATGTTGCTTGGCCTCAAGCAATGGCAGGTTGCTGATGAAATCGGTATCACACCTTACACCTTATGCGCCTGGCTGCGGCACGAGCTATCTGCTGAACGCCGCAAGCGCATTGATGATGCCATAGATAGATTAAGCAAGGGAGGTGTGGAAAGTGCCGGAAAAAGTGGTTTTAACAATCAAGGAAACCGTGAAACGGTCCCAGCAAATGGGTATGCCGTTAAGTGAATATACGCTCCGTAGGGCTCTGCGTACCGGTGCTATACCGTGCCGGGTATTGGGCAAAAAATACCTCATCGCTTGGCCGAATGTTGAAAACTGGCTTATGTGTGTAAACGGGGCCGATAATACGCCGGTGCTTTCCACTGACGGCATACGCCAAATTAACATTTAACAGAGAGGTGAGCCTGTTGTGCAATACGATAGAGAAATAACAATAAGCGTGGGCAATAGCCGCCGCTCTGTGAATTGGCAGCCGTCCCGGCTCCTTATATCGGAGTTTTACGAAAAGCTGAAAACGCCGACACGGGGCACGGAAACAATGACCGAATACCTGGCCCTCAAAAAGCCTGCCCAGGATGAGCTCAAAGACACCGCAGGCGGCTTTGTGGGCGGGGCGCTGAACGGTCTGCGCCGTAAAAACTGCAATGTAACCGGCAGGGATATTATCACACTTGATCTTGACACTATCCCGGCAGGCGCTACAAACGATGTTATCCGGCGCGTAGAGGCTTTAGGCTGCGGGTACTGCATTTACAGCACCCGTAAGCACCAGCCCTCCGCGCCTCGGCTGCGTGTGCTGCTGCCGCTGGATCGGACCGTTACGCCGGATGAATATGAGCCGATAGCCCGCAAAATGGCAGAGTACATAGGTATGGAGTTTGCGGATCCCACCACCTTTGAGCTTGCCCGGCTGTTTTATTACCCCACCTGCTGCAAGGATGGGGAGTATGTGTATTATACCGTCGACAAGCCCCTTGTTAGCGCAGATGGCGTGCTCGGCTCTTATGCAGATTGGCACAACACAGAGGAATGGCCGCAGGTACCCGGAAAGCAACCCAGCTTACCGAGCCTTGCCAAAAAGCAGGGTGATCCGGTGGCAAAGGCCGGCATTGTCGGCGCCTTTTGCCGCACATACGATGTTTACCGCGCTATGGAGGAGCTGCTGCCTGGCGTATATGGGCCTGTGGATAACACCCCGGACCGTTACACCTATACCGGCGGCAGCACCACAGGCGGCGCCGTTATCTATGACGGAGGCAAATTCCTTTACAGCCATCACGCCACAGATCCGTGCAGCGATAAGCTCGTAAACGCCTTTGACCTGGTGCGCCTGCACAAGTTTGGTGATGCAGACGATGAGGCAGCGCCTGGAACACCGACAAACAGGCTGCCGAGCTATACAGCAATGTGTGAGCTTGCAGCAGGCTTGCCGGATGTTTCTGCTTTGATAGATAGAGAACGCTACGAGGCGGCGGTAAAAGACTTTGAGAGCATTTCTGCTGAGGATGCGGCTAACTGGCTTGGTAAGCTCCAGAAAAACGCCACCGGCGCCGTTATCAAGGATCCGGATAATTTCCTCATTGTGCTTGAGAACGATCCCAAGCTGCTTGGCAGAATAAGGCTTGATACCTTTTCGGACAGATTGCAAGGCCGTTGCCCTCTCCCTTGGGGGCAGCGGCAGTATGGCCGTGAGGGCTCCCTGTTTCAATGGGAGGATGCGGACGATACCGGGCTTGCTCTGTATATCAAGCGTGTGCTCGGTGGCATCTGGGCGCCGGGGTTGGTAGAGGCCGCCCTGCAAGAGCACGCTGCCAAAACGGCATATAACCCCGTGCAGGACTACCTCAAAGGGTTAAAAGGCGCCTGGGACGGTACGCCCCGCCTTGATACGCTGTTTTGTGATTACCTCGGCGCCGATAATGATATTTACACCCGCGCCGTCACGCGCAAGGCTTTTGTGGCAGCCGTAGCTCGTGCAATGAGCCCCGGCTGCAAGTATGACAATATGGTGATCCTCTCCGGCCCGCAGGGCATTGGCAAGAGCACCCTGTTAAGCAAGATGGCCGGCCCGTGGTTTAACGATAGCATCCGCACCTTTGAGGGTAAAGAGGCATCGGAGCTGCTGCAAGGTACCTGGATCGTTGAGGTTGCGGAGCTCGATGCTTTCCGGGGCAGCGATATTAACCGCATTAAGCAATTTCTATCCGTCAACGCAGATAAATACCGCAAGGCCTATGGTAAGCGCACAGGCGGGCACCCGCGCTCTTGCGTATTTTTCGGCACCACCAACACAGCCGAATACCTCCAGGACACCACCGGAAACCGCCGCTTTTGGCCCATTGATGTTGGTACCCAAAAGCGCACCAAAAGCGTTTTTAAGGAGCTCGATGCGGAACGGGATCAAATATGGGCCGAGGCGGTAGCCCGCTGGCAGGTGGGTGAGCCCCTTTACCTCGGTGAGGAGGTGGAAACCTACGCCAGGGCAAGACAGGAAAACCATCTTGAGATTAACCCCCTTGAGGGTAGCATCCAGGATTTTCTTGACAAGGAGATCCCCGTTAATTGGGATGCTTGGGGCGTTGATAGGCGCCGTATGTTCTGGGCAGGCGGCGTGCAGGGCGATATTAAGACCGTGCCCAGGGATCGCGTGTGCGTGATGGAGATATTAACCGAAATGCTATATAAATCTGCGGCAGATCTTGCGAATGACCGCAGGCAGAGCCGTGAGATCGGCGGTATTCTCCGGCACCTCGGTTGGATCCCGATTAACGCATACACCGTTGGCCCATACGGAAAGCAAAAGTGCTTTAAGAGGCCGACAACCTAAAAATGTGCTTTGGTTGCTTGGTTGTAATTCTGGCAACCGAGCAACTAAAGCAAAAAAAGGCTTGGTTGCCGAAAAAAAGCCTTATTTTATGCGGGTTTTCAACCATACAACCAAAGCAACCAACAATGTAAGGTTTGGTAAAAATAGAGAGATTAGGCAGTATATAAACGCTCTAAATCCTCTATTTGAATATACCAATATAACCGGCGGTTGCTTGGTTACATTGGTTGCAACCTCCCCCGTTACTGAAAAAATGAAAAGCCCATCTACTTCACAAAACTACACATTTTGGCCTGCACCGCAAGATCGGCGATGCCATATAAGGAGGTGAGAAAATGCTTGATATTGGATATAAAGAGGCCTGGCCCGATGAGGTAAAAGAGGCCCGGCGCCTTTACGAAAGAGCCTATTACCGTGTGGAAAACCTGCGCAACAATGTAAAGATCGTGGCGCCCTCTGCTTTTGATACCGCTATGGATGATCTGGAGGCGGCAGAGAGGGCTCTCCGTTGTGCGTGCGCCACTTTTAATAACGCCGCCCAGGCGTGGGAGGCATCCACCCGGCACGGGTTGGACGAATAAACGCATTACAGGGCTTTTCATTTTTTCAGTAACGGGAGGGGTACCGTGACAAACGAGGAGATCATACAGCAAGGCGGCGGTGATATGCTTGCCAGGCTTTGGGATAATAACCGTGGCTTTATCTACCAGCAGGCACGCCGCTGGAGCAAACAGGATCCGGGGATATTTGAGGATCTTATGCAATCCGGCTTTTTGGCTATTGCCGATGCGGTGGATCGTTATAAACCGGAGGCTGGCGCTTTTATTACCTTTCTGTCCTTTTACATAAAAAAGCACTTTGCTTTGTGCTGTGCGGCATCATCCGGCTGGAACAGGCAACAATGGGAGGAGCAGCGCGATGCCTCACCGGAAAAGCGCATAATGGTTGATAGCCTGCACCGGCCAATAGCCAACGATGATGGCGATACTATGGAGCTTGGGGATTTAATAGCGGATCCGGAGGATCAAATCGCCGAGCTGCTGGACCGTCTGGAAAGCAACGCCCTCCACAGCAAACTGGAGGAGCTGCTTGCCGGCCTCGATAAGACCGAGGAGCAGGTTGTGCGCCTACGGTACTATAAGGGCCACAGCACCGCACAGATTGAGCAGGAGCTTGGCATTCCCCACACCGAATATAACCGGCTATACCAAAGTGCTTTTATAAAACTGCGCCGTATGGCTGCCCAAACGGAGCTTGTGGATTACATAGACCGCCGCACCAATTATTATTTCCGGGTTGGTGTAGATGCGTTTCAAAGCACCGGCATTTCAGCCGTTGAGCATATCGTTATGAAACGGGAGGAAATGCTGGCAAGGCTATTATACAAAGCGAAAGGAGATCGCAAAAATGACGATAACACAAACGCTTGATGATGTTTACTATTTGCCAAGTGAGATAGGCTGGCTTGAGGATGATATTGCCAAGCTGCACGGCACGGGGGATCCTCGATGGAATGAAACCATAGAGCTTGAAAGCCAACGCCTGCAAAGAGCCAAGGCAGACCTCCAGCGGGGCATTGACCTTATCGCCTCGGTGGAGCACACGGATCCCCTGCTGTATAAGGTGCTGGTTATGCGATACATAGAGGGCCTAACCTGGGCAAAGATTGCAGCGGTTATGCCGGCCAAAGCCACACCGGATTGTTACAAGATGATGGTGTACCGGTGGATCAAAAAACTTGAAAATGCGGAGGTGAAATAAGATGGCAAGGTTTACGGAAAGGCAACGGCGCTTTGTTACAGAGTATATAATTGACGGTAACGCCGCCGCTGCGGCGCTGCGTGCCGGATATAGTAAAAAGACAGCCCGGCACATTGGGTACCAATTACTGCAAAAGCCTCACATCCAGGATGAAATAGATGCAACGCTTGCTGATCTGCGGAAAAGCCGCATTGCAGATATACAGGAAATATTGGAATTTTTAACGGCTGTAATGCGCGGCGAGGCCACCGAGGAGGTGCTGGTGGTTATCAAGACCGGCGGCGGGAAATCCGAGGCGCGTTTTGTAACCAAGGATCCATCCATTAGTGACCGCTTGAGAGCTGCCGAGGATCTGGGTAAGCGCCTTGGCTTATTTACCGGAAAATATGAGGTTGAGTGCAAGGTGCCGGTGGTTATCGTGGATGATATGTTGCTGGAGGGTTGAGAGCTATGCTGGAAATAAGGGGCCGGTTATCGGTACCGGACACACCGGAGGGGCACGCGCTGCTTGAAAAAATAACAGAGCAGTTGGCGCCTCACCTTAACGGCTTGAGCATCGGGCACGCCACAGAAAAGCACGGCCACCCATTTAATTTGGTTTATTTGAGTTTGGTTGAGCAGGAACACGCAAAGACAAATCCTCAAAAAGAACAAAAGGAACAACATACAGTAAAACCGTTGACATAAGACACCGCATATTGTAAAATGGTGCATAGATAAGTAGCCTCCGGTGCTGCGGCGCCGGGGAAACCTTATCCCGATCACTCTCGTTGGGAAGTAGATGGGTATGGCAGATCGGGGCAGGGTGCGCGAAACGGCTTTGAAACCAAGGCCTTTTTGCGCACCCTGTTTTTATTATTTCACAAAGGAGGAAAAAACAAAAAATGATTAAGGCATTTATCGAAACCAAGATCAACCACCACCGCACGCTTGCAGAAAAACTGCTTGCAGAAACAAAGGATATGGTAGAGGCGCCGCGTTATACCGCAGAGCTCTTAAAGCGGTTTTCGCCGCAGGAGGCGGCGCGCGGTATGCAGGAGGCTATCGACAGCAAGATCGCCCGCTTTAACGCGCTTGATATTCTTGCAGTATCGGAGATCAAAAGCCAGCTTAAAAGCGAGCGCCGCGCAACCCTGCCGGAGGTTGTCCGCACCCATTCTTTTGCCGCCAGTACACATTCTATGCCGGACGATTACCAGGCGAGGATCAGCAATGCCCTTGTGTATTTACGCACGGCCGGCAGCGCATTGACAGACAGCGAGGCGTTTACGGTCCTCAAGCCGTTTTTCAGCGATTGGGGACAAATGCGGCTGTTTGAAAATGTTATCATTCATAGCATCCCAGAGTGCAACGGCAGCAGCTATGAGGCCCGTAAAATGTTCCCTCGATCCCTCGGCGCCATCCTGGATATTGCCGACACCCACGAGCGCCTGTTTAACGAGGCCGAGGAGCTGGCAGAGGAGATTTTCACCGAAAAGGGCAATTACCTTAACACAACCAATGTGGGCGGCTATTCCGTACAGGGAGGCTATCTGGCTGACGGCTACAATCAGCGCGCCGCCCAGGATCGCCTCATTGAGCTTGCGGAGGAGATCGACAACATCAGCACCGGCGGTGGCTTTATTCCCGGCGCCGGATCCAAAGGCACAAACCGCGATAACGATAATGATTTTATCTGGATGTAATTAAGGAGGTAAACGATTATGTTTGAAAACAAGTACAATGATGTTACCATCGCCCTGGCAAACCTTGCCCTCAAGCTCACCGGAGCAACGGAGGACGAGATCAGAAAGGTATGGACCGGACAGGGAGAGGGCGGGCTCTTAAAGCTCATTTCCGAAAAGTGCAAGGATTTTGTTACCAAGGCTGAGCTCCAGGCTGCTGTTGCCGCCCTTAAAGAGGAGCTTACCAGCACCGAGCCCGCCGGTACGGAGGAGGAGCCTGCCGGTACCGAGGACGATCCCCCGGCTGATGGCGAGAATAACGCAGAAACCTAACAGATAAAGCAAAATCCTACGGAAAGGAGATGATGCTATGGCAACAATTAGATCGGCACTAATGCTCAATGACGGTATGAGCACGGTTTTACGAAAAATCAACACGGCTATGGGCACGGTGCTTGATAGCTTTGATGCCGTGCAGCGCGCCTCCGGCCAGGCCTTTAACACCACCAACATAAACGATGCCCGCCAGGCGATTGGCGAGGCAAACGCTGTGTTGGATGAAATGGAGCAGAATTACAGAAACCTTAACGGCCAGCAGGATGAGCTTAACCAGCGCATTTCAAAGGGCACAAACACGGCGGGCGGTCTGCTCGATAAGATCAAGGGTATGGCTGCCGCATACCTTGGTATGAAAACCGTTAAGGGGCTTGTAGAGCTTTCGGATGGTATCGTGCAGACAAAAGCCCGTTTGGGTATGATGAATGACGGGTTACAAACCACCGATGAGCTAATGGATATGATTTTCCGCAGCGCCGAAAGAGCGCGAGGCAGCTATATTGATATGGCTGCCTCTGTGGCAAAGCTCGGCAACAATGCCGGTGCCGCCTTTGGCTCTACTGCGGAAATAGTGAAATTTTCGGAATTGGTGCAAAAGCAATTTACGATTGCCGGCGCCAGCGGTACCGAGGCAAGCAACGCTATGTTACAGCTCACACAGGCCCTTGGATCCGGTGTGCTCCGTGGTGATGAGCTCAACAGTATTTTTGAGCAGGCGCCTAACCTCATCCAGACGATTGCAGACTATATGGGCGTAGGCATCGGCCAGATACGCACAATGGCCTCGGATGGTAAGATCACAGCGGATATAGTGAAAAACGCTATGTTTGCCTCCGCAGATGCCATTGATGAAAAGTTTAATAAAATGCCTATGACCTGGAGCCAGATATGGGGCTCAATGAAAAACAGGGCAACCAAGGCCCTTGAGCCGGTCCTTGCAAAGATCAATCAGCTTGCCAATAGTGAACGGGTGCAGCGTGCGGTAAACGGGCTAATGGGCTTGTTTTCCAAACTGGCAACCGCGCTGGCAGAAATCTTTGATTACGCCTGCTCCATTTATAACTATATCGCTGATAATTGGGGCTGGATTGCTCCTATTATAGGCGGTATCGTTGCAGCTCTGCTCCTATACAAAGGGGCTTTAATGGTTATAAGCGCAACGGAAACGCTTGCAGCCATTGCAAAGGTTGCTTTTGCCGGCGCAACCGCTGCCCAGGCTGCCGCCACAACAGGCGCAACGGCAGCCCAGGTTGGTTTTAACGCCGCCCTCTGGGCCTGCCCGGTTACTTGGATTATCGCGGCTATTATTCTAATAATTGTCCTGTTCTGTATTTTTACAAAGGAAATTATGGGCGCCGCATTTTGGATCTGGGCATTGGTCAAAAACACCGGCTTGTGGATCGCAAACCTTGCCATTGCTATTTGGAATTGCATTAAAAATGTGGGCTTGTGGTTTGCAAACCTGGGGCTTGCTATATGGGCCGTGATTAAAAACATCGGTATGTGGTTTGCCAACCTTGGTGCTGCTGCCTGGGCTATTATTAAAAACACCGGCCTTTGGTTTGCCAACCTCGGTATGGGCATTTGGAGCGTACTGAAAGCTGCTGCGAGCAATGTGGGTACCGCTTTCCACAATGCGTGGATCTCCGTGCAAATCGGCTTTTGGAGTATGGTAAATGTCATAATGCAAGGCCTTAAAAAACTTGCAGAGTTTGCCAATAGTGTGCTCGGCTGGATGGGCGTGAATATTGACACCTCCGGGCTCGATTTTGCGGCAAATAAGATTGACGAGCTCGCCTCTAAAAGGGAAAGCTACCAAAGCATTTCCGATGCCTGGGCAGAGGGCTTTAACACCTTTGCCTATGACAGCGTGAGCGATGCCTGGAACAGCCACGGCTATGACAGCGTAAGCGATGCTTTCCACACCAATGATGTTGACTTTGCAGGCGGTTGGAATGAGGGTATGAATACCTTTGACACATTCCAAGAGGGCTGGAGCTCCGATGCCTTTAACGCTGGTGCAGCCGTTGGTGCGGATATTCAAGACTGGATGAGCGACAATTTGAGCCTCAACGGTATTATGAATAAAATCGGCCTCGGCGGTGCAGTAGGCGGCGGTGATAGCATTGATCCTATGGGCTACGGCGATACGCTGGACGGCATCGCAGACGATACCGGCAGCATTGCCGATGCCACGGGTAAGAGCTCCGAGGAGCTTTCCTACCTGCGGGATATTGCCGAAAAAGAGGCGGTAAACCGCTTTACCACCGCCGAGATCCGGGTTGATATGTCCGGTATGACAAACCGCATTGACAGCGATATGGATATTGATGGTGTTATCGGCTACCTCACCGGTGAGCTGGAGGAGGCCCTTTTAACAGCAGCGGAGGGGGTGCACTAAAATGAAAAATACTGTTATTATTCCGGGTAAACTGGAGGCCACAAAGCTGGGCAAAAAACGCAAGGATAAGGCGTTTTATATCACCGACCTACCGGAAACGCCAACGCAGCAAGATATGGACCGTGCGGCCATTATCGTGCTCAACACCTCTTTCCCGCTTTACAAAAAGGTAAAAACGGAGTTTATAAAGGTGTGCAATTTGAATACCGAAACGCTGGAGGAGTACATTAACTATTTAGATAGCAAAACGGACGGAGCGCCGGAAACAATCCTTATGGTTGGTGCTGCTCGTACAGAATTGCACCGGAGGAGAGCTGCCCAGAGCCTCGGAAAGCACGAGGCCTAATATGTCACGAAAATGGGGCAGCGCCGACTATAAACAATTAAAGGCTTTGCAGGAGCGTTTGCAAAGGTTACAAAGCGTGGAGCTTGAAAAGTTTTGTGAGGCGTGCAGCAAGGAGCTTGCCGCGCGCCTCCTCTCCCTTGCTATCGAAAGAACGCCGATAGGCAAATACCCTAACCAAACCGGTAAAAATGGCGGCACTCTACGGCGCGGATGGACAGCAAGAACGCACCAAGAGGCGGCTGGTGGGAGTGGTGTACCAAACGCCGCCCAAGCTGTGCAGTATGCTCAAAATATGCCCATAAATAAGGCCGGCAACACATATACCATTGAGGTTATCAACCCTGTGGAATATGCCAGTTATGTTGAATTTGGGCACCGCCAAGAGCCAGGCCGATATGTTCCTGCAATAGGAAAGCGGCTAAAAGCGGGCTGGGTAAATGGGCAGTATTTTCTCACTTTTGCAGAAAAAGACCTTGAACGCATCGCGCCGGGAATACTTGAAAAAAAGCTAAATGCTTTCTTAAAAGAGGCTTTTAGCGATTTGTAAAAACAACAGGCACCGTGCCAGATGGTACGATGCCTGTTGTTTATTTACTTGGTATTATATTTTGGTACCGTCCGGAAACACAAACATACAGGGCTCAAAACTTGCCCCTAGGGCCTTTGCTATTACCGCAAGTTCTTCATCCGTAAAGGTATCACGCTTGAGCTTTTGATTGAAATTTGAGGCCGTCATACCTATTTGTGCGGCCAGCTTTGCCTGGCTTATGCCGCTATACGCTGCCGCCGCTTTGATTTTTTGCTCTTTTCCCATATGTCAGTAGCTCCTTGTATTATGTTTATGCTGTTATTATAGCGCATCTTGAGCGTTTTGTCAAGCGATTGCTTAACAGAAACAAGCACACGCTAAAAATTATTTAGGAAAACCTACATAAAACACTTGACAACATTAAGCAAACGCTGTATAATGTTAAGCGTAAGGTAAAAACCAACCAAATACAAGGAGGTAAACAAAATGCTTAACAACGAAAAAACTATCACCTGGAACGAGCTCGATCAAATGCACGAGGATCTGTGGCTGGAGGTGCGTGCTACGCTTGAGGGACTGTACGCCTTGGCAGACACACTGCGTGGCAGAATTGATTATGAGGTGCAGGACGGAAACATAGATCCTTGGGTTGTACAATCCGTGGATGGGCTTGCACGCTCCATAAACAATCTGGATATTATGGCCGGGGAGGGCTTGGATAAGATCGCGCAGGCCCGTTTACGGCTTATTAAGGATGGTGAATAATGGACGAATTGGCAGCGGTGGTGGATGATGTTAGGTTGGCGCTTATACATCTGGGCTATTGCATAAAGGGCCGTAGCATAGGAGTACGGCGCATTATGATAGATCTCTACAAGGTATATTATGATGGTGAGTATTTCGGCCTTTGGGATAGCAACCGAAAAACCTTTGTTGAATAAGAGAACGGCAGGCGGGTGTGTGAGCCCTCCTGCCGTTACTTTTTTAGTCAATGCTTATGATGTAGTACACATTGCCCGTATAGGCGCCGTATGGTGTGCTTACCGTTACCTGCGGTGTAAAGGTCATTTTACCGTATGCCTCCGGCTCCGTTTGCTCTGCGTAGAATACGGCCACGGTTGTTAAACTTGGGTTATCCATAAACCAATACGGTGCATATATCCTATTATTGCTGCTGTTGGTGTTACTCACATAAATTGAGCACTCCATAGCGGTGTTTAGATCCGTGCCTCCGTCTTTGAACAGGTAAAACCTGCCATTTCTCAATGTGCGGCTTTTGTCAATACTAACGGTAAGGCGCTTGCCGGCCTCCAGGTGCACATAGTCCGCTGTGATATTTACGATGTTTTCGCCGTCCTCACAAGAAATATCGGGCAGGTTTACCACATAGGAGCTCTGCACATTGTATGTAACGGCAAAGCTGCCCGTAGCATCCTCCTCCGCAAACGCCGGCACCGACAGCACCGGCATTAAGATAAGGACAACGGCAAGGGCGATAGATATATACTTTTTCATTCTTCAACCTCCAAGGTAAAATATGCTTTGGTACCGTTTGCCACAGTACCGTTTAGGGTGTAAAAATCGTATTGTAATATGCTCTTTTCATAGGTGCCCGCCGGTACGGTCCGCGAGAATTGGGCTTGATAAATCGCTTTTCCCGGAGGGATGAGCTGTGAGCGGTAAAGCTCTGTGCCGTCCGGTAGTTGAATAGAGGCAACAAAATAGCAATTATTCTTTTCCGGGTTGTAAAGCCATATAGCCTGCTCTGTTTGTCCGGCTTTTATAGTCATTACCTCAAAGCCCGGTACCGCTATGTTGCCCACGCTGCCCTTTTGGGCATCCGGCTCCCGAATATCCACAGCGTTTGGATCCTCATACAGCTCGGTATCAAAATCATCCGTGTGGCTGTGGTGCTGTATGACAATAACGGCAAGCAAAGCCAATATAATGAGCACCAGGGCGCCAATGAGTATTTTATACTTTGCGTTCAAAGGCACCACCTCCGAAATAATTATATAGGTGCCAGGCTCGATTATAAAGGCAAAGTGGGTGGGCTATTTTTTCCACCGCCGTATTGTAGAGTTATCTGCCGGGCAGCAATTCGCCGGATCCGCTGTGCTTTCGATTGCAGCGGCCTCATAATGCTTGTACGGCTCCAGAATGGTTGGCAGCTCAATATGTATGGTTTTACACCTTGGGCAGCGCAAACGCCGTAGAATAAGCCAATATACGCCTCCTGTGGTATCAATCACCTTGCGGCGCCTGTTATCATACCCACTCATTAAAATATCACACACAGGGCAGTATGGGGCTTGTGAGCTGCGCAAGCGGTATGCCTCGCGCTGTGGCTCCCATTGTAGCGTGTATTTTTCTGTATAAATCAAAATAACCCTCCCATAGCGAGAGGGCCAGGCTGTGCAATTACCTCCGCACATTCTTTGCACAGCGGATGCTTTCATATTATATCACATAGACCGGCAAAAGAGAATATGAGGGGTGAATTTGGGGTGAATATTCTTAAAATTTCACCCCACAACACAAAATTACACGATAAGCCAAACGCGCAAAATGGCGTAAAATAAGGGCTTTCACGGTTGCACAAAGTTACTCAACAAGTAAAATTATCAACTCATAACCCGGAGGTCATGTGGTTCAAATCCCATCCCCGCAACCAAATAAGAAAAGAGACGCTTCTGCGTCTCTTTTCTTATTTCATTACGAGACGGACTGGAATCTCATGTTCCCCGGGTTATGAGCCCGAAGGGCGAATAACCCGGAGGGTGAGGCGGGAGTGAATGACAGTCCTGGGGACTGTCAGAGCCGCCGAACCGACCGCAGCATTTTCTCCGCAGAGAAAATGCAAGACCATGTGGTTCAAATCCCATCCCCGCAACCATTTAGAGAGTTCATAACGGATTTGAGTTATGACCACTCGTTTTTTTTGCTGAAAGGTATTGATATCAAAGAAAACTTGTGCTATACTGTTTATGGATCTGAAGATCCAAATTTCTATTGCCCTTTCAAATAGGGCGTGCCCTCAATGGCACAGGTGATTTTTTGAAACTGAATAAAAGAAACTGTCCGATCAACATCGTATTGGAGTTATGACCACTCATTTTTTGTTCGTAAAACCATTTTTTGTCATCACCATGGCGCAATAATCAAAAAAGCACTAGGAGGTTTTATTACAATGGCAAAAGAAAAATTGGACTTAAGAAATGAATTACAGCAACTTCGTTTTGATCTGGGCTTCTTACAGAAAATTGATTGTACAAAAGAAGAAAATAATACATACAAAAAAATGCTAAAAAACAAAGAATCACTACCAAATGGAGTTTGCCAATATAGAGATTCAAGTGGTACGTATGATTCTTTTTTTACAGTATGGGATTCCGGATTGACTGATGCAGAAAAACAAGCGTATATCCAATATCAAGAACTATTACTTATCAAAAACACAAATACACTTATCTATAAAATAAAAAACTGCGTTGTTTTCTTCACAGTATTGACAGTTATTTCTCTTATTATTCTTATTGTTATATCATGTTTACCATAAGCTTTATTTACCGGAGCAGGCTCGCCTGCTCCTTTTTGTTTATCCTCCTTCCTCGATTTCTTCTCCGTCGTCGCCGTAGCGGACCTTGATCGGCGCGCAGGAGATATACTCCACCGAAACGCCCTGACGGGTGTCCTCCGAAAAGCGGGTCTCTTCGTCCGGGATCTCGAGATACCCGACGAAGCGGTAGTAGATCACCACGCGCTGGTTGCGGTTTTTTCCCACGTCCTCGGTCTCGTGTAAAAAGCAATGTCAGTGCCATCCGGCTTTTGATCATAGGCGCGATTTTTATCGTGATCGGCATCGCGTTTGCACCGAAAATGAACGAGGTCGCCGCGGCGATCATATCGACCATCGGTTCCTTCTCCGTGTGGGAGGCGTCGGCGCAGTGGATTGAGGCGCTGCCTGCTCTGCGAAAAAAGGACAGAATTCTCGGTATGCTCTCCGGCGCGGAGTTTCGTGTGATTCGAGGTGAGGGCGAATGACAAATCATAAAACAGCGCTGATCACCGGCGCGTCCGGCGGACTCGGGCTTGAATTTGCAAAGATCTATGCCCAAAGAAGCACGACCAGGTGCTTGTCGCCAGAAACGAAGGCAAGCTGTTTGCCATAAGGAAATGCCGGAGGAGCTGAAGCTCTTCCTGGAAAACCTTTTCAGATAACCGCACGCACTTTGATCTGATGTGAGATTTACAGCGTATCCACCCGATAGTCTTTGAATATCCGCTCAGTAACGATTCTCGTCATTTCAGATGGCGTTTCGGAATATCCTCCCTTCGCCCATTTCAAAAAAATACCGAACAGGCCGTACGCCATATAAAAGCTTTCAAACGATTCACGGGGAGCGTCCTGATCAAGATCGGACAAAATGGTTTCATACGCTTTCAGAATAGGCGCCGTCTGCTCCCGCAAAAGCAGAATATCGTTCAATTCTCTCATGGATAAACAAAACTCAAAATACCGCTGCACACGGTAGACGTCATTGATCCTGTGTTTCTTCAAATCGTGAGCTTTTTCGTACTTTCTCCACTCAGCCGTGATATATGCGGTCAGAACGTCATCCTTCGTTGCGTAATTCCTGTAAAAGGACGCCCTTCCGACTCCGGCTTCGCTGCACAGATCTCTCACCGAAATATCGGCGAGGTTTTGTTTTTTCATCATGCCGATCAGCGTACTTGTGATATGTTCTTTGACGTAGCTGTTCTTTTCGGCGTTATTCATATTCTTCATGACAATACACAATCTCCCATCTGTCTCATTTTCGCTGATACACTTGACACATCGATTCTTTTATGATACACTTGTATCGACAAATAGTCAAGAGATTTTTTCATTTTTCGGAGGAAAAAGATGAAACAGAGAAAAAAGGGCGGAAAAGCAGTGAAAGTCCTGATCATAATCGCGATCGTGATCGCAGTCATAGCGGTAGGCGTGTTTGCGCTTTTGAAAGCCACGTTTTTGAAATCGTTCCCGGTACTCAAGGGTGAACCGGAGATCGGAAAGTGGTACGAGGTAACGGTCGACGGCGCAAAGTCGTCCGACGGCAGCGAATGGCACGGCATCTTCCGCAAGGGTACGGAAAACAAGGTGGTCGTTTATTTCTTCGGCGGAGGTGTGAGTATTACCCCCGAGACCTCAGAGGGCGGCAACAATTTCTATGCGACAAATATGACGGGGCAGGACTTCGTCGCGCAGGGCGGCATCGGCAGCGACGTGGAGGAGAATCCGTTCAGGAATTGGAGCTTCATCGTTATCCCCTACGCTACGGGCGATTTTCACGCAGGCACGGGCGTTTATGAGGGAAATAAGACCGTATTTCACACCGGGTACAGTAATTATTCCGCTTACGTCGAACAGGTAAAGCAATACGTCGGAGAGCCGGATACGCTGCTTGTGACCGGCTTTTCGGCAGGCGGCTTTGCGACCTCACTGCTTGCCGACGATGTGATCGACCGTTTCCCGAGCGCCGATAACGTGACTGTATGTGTTGACAGTTCGCTCCTGCTTTATGACGGCTGGCACGATACGGCGGTGAATTTGTGGAAGGCCCCGGCAGAGATCTCGGACAGACTGACCACAAACAACCTCGTGCTTGACAGTCTGACCGCACTTCACGAAAAGCGCGGCGACAGCGTGAAAATACTCTTTGACTGTTCCTACCGCGATGATACGCTGATGCAGTATCAGTCGTATATCGACAGCGGCAAAATGGATAAGACCAAAGAACTCGGCGATCAGTTCCAGCGTCATTTGAAAGAAATGGTAAACGGATTGCAGAAGAATATTCCCGGGATCGGCGTCTTCATCTGGTCGCTCAATGAAGACGGAACAACGCACAACACACAGCACACAATCCTGTCAAGTAATGTGTTTGATAAACTTGAGAGCGGTAAAAGCGTATGCGGCTGGATGATCGACGCCGTAAACGGCAAAATCAATACGTACGGTTTGCATCGGCTCGGCATGGAATGACAGGAATGAGAAAGACAGCACAGACAAGACCGGCGGAAAACCGCCGGTCTTGTCTGTGCTTCAGAGCGGGATGCCCCCTGTCTGTTCGCCGGTTATGTACCGTTTTCCCTCGAGCCGCTCCGTCAGTCTGAGCATTCCGTCAAGGAATCTCTGCTCAGCCGTCCATGTTGTCAGCGCCGGGTCGCCTTCACGGATACGCATGGTGCGGCGGATTTCCTTCGGTATGACTACACGACCGAGGTCGTCGATGCGTCTGACAATTCCGGTAGCTTTCATGTTGCTTCTCCAAACCTTTCTTCGCATATGGTGTGCGTCAATGATATTGTTTGCCGAAACTGCCGAATTATGCGAGCGCGGCGCATTTCCCGCACTTCCCTTCATTCCCTGCTTTTTCCGGTCGGATTTACAGAAGCAGAAATCCGCGCCAGCCGCGCACGGCGTAATATGAATCCGCGCCGTTGTGGAAGGTGAAGACGACGCCGTAGCGCCGCTCGCAGAAGAGCGCGCCGCCCAGCCGGCGCACGCCGTCGGGGGTGGCGATCCAGGAGGATGTTCTCCGGTCAAACTCACCCAGCGTCTGGAGGCGGCGGTAGAGCGTCTCCGTCATCAGGTTGACGCCGATCTGTCGGGCTTGCTGCTCCGCGCTGCCAGCGGGCGGATTTTTCACGCGCCGGACGCGCGCTTCCTCATCGTAGCAAAGGCTGCGGCGTCCGGCGGGCGTCTCCGGCGCGCAGTCGCAGAAGATCAGCCGTCCCGACGCTTCGTCGCGTCCGATCACGTCCGGCTCGCCGCCGCTCTCCTCCATGCGCCGCAGCGTCCCAAGCGCCGCTGCATCCGCCGCGAGGCGCGCCTCGACCTCCTCCCACGACACATCGGGATGCCGCGCGGGGTTTTCATGAAACCGTTTCTTCAGAATGGCGAGCATGTTCGTCCTCTCCTTTCGTCTGTTCCGTCTGTGTGGCTTGTCCGCCTTCGTTCAGCGCGGCCTCGACGCGGTTCAGCGTCTGAAAGAAGCGGTGTGTGGCGACGGCGGGTCCCAGGAGGAGGACGCCGACGGTGTTCCAGAGCACCATGTGCCGCCACGAGGTATGCGGTCCCCTGACGCCCAGCGCGATCGCCTTTGCCTTCAGCTCCTCGCTGATGCGCGCCATCCAGACGAGGGGATAGAGAAAGAGCGTGGGGATGCCGAGAAGATACGCCTGCCAGTAGGGGCGCAAAGGATGGCCGAGGATCGTCTCAAGCTCCTTCTGCAGGCCGCCGAGCGGCATATAGCAGAGGAAAAACAATCCTGCGGTGCAGAAATCGATCAGCCCCAGAAGAAATCCGGGGCGGCGGGTATGCGGAAATCTCATCTCTCGTGCTCCTTTGGCGGCATCGTTCCCTATCATTATACTAAAAATGTGCGGCGTGCGCAAGAGCCGCGCGAAAAGAACCGGGCTGCGCGGCCGTCTTTTGGTTCAGCAGCCGCGCCGGTTCCCCCCTCAATCCCGCCGCGCCCATTGACGCCGCCGATCCGGTGTGCTATAATAGCAAAAAACGACGGCGGCCGGGCCGCAGCGGAGGAAATATGGACATACTGATTTTCGGCGGACAAAGCAACATGGAGGGACAGACCTCGGCGCCGCCGGAGGATCTGCGCCCCGTTGTGGGCGCGATGGAATATCGCTACCGGATTCATTCCTACGTGCCGCTGCAGCATCCGGTCGGCGAGGATCTGGAGCCGTATCTGGGCGGCGCCTCCTTTGGCCTCGGCAATCTCGTGCCGGATTTCGTGGACGTATACCGGAAGTATCGCCGCGTGCTCGTCGGCGCGGTGCACACGGCGAAGGGCGCGACGAACATCGACCAATGGAACCCGGCGGGCGATATTTACCGAACGGCCCGGCGAAAAATCGTCGACTGCCTGCACACAACGCAGCCGGAGCCGATCGAGCGGCGCTATTTCATCTGGCTGCAGGGCGAGTCCGACGCGCTCCGCGCACTGCCGGAGGAGGACTATCTCCGGAGGCTGATCGCGCTCAAGGACGCGCTGAAGGCGGACTGCGGCATCGACCGCTTCGGCATCATCCGCGTCGGCTATTTCAGCGGCACGCCGGCGCACGACGAGGCGATCATGCGCGCGCAGGAGCGCGCCTGCGCGGTCGACGGCGATTTTCTGATGCTGACGCGGATCACATCCGCCCTCTCGCGCGACGCGCGTTACGTCAATCCGTACGCCGCCGGCCATTATGACAACGCCGCGCTCGCTGTGATCGCCGCGGAAGCGGCGCGCACGCTGGCGCTCCTGGCCTCTGGGCTCAGCGAGACGATCAGGTGTCCCGAGCGGTGAGCATGCTGCGTTTCGCGGCACAAAACGGCCCGGCGCACAAAAACAGCGGAGGATGCGTCATCCTCCGCTGTTTTTGTTTTATTCTTCCCACTCGCGCATCTGTCTGAGCAGATCGATGACGGGCAGATGCTGCGGACAGACCGCCTCGCACTGGCCGCATGCGATGCAGTCGCCGGCCCGGCCCTTTCCCTGCGTGACGATGTTGTACTCCCGCACGGTGCGGAAGCGGGGACTGCCCTCCTTGTGATTGGAGACGTGAAAGATCTCCGGGATCGGGATCTCCATCGGG
>Ga0208297_1000946_pt1 | contig 38269 bp, 37 predicted proteins | sample LMS_cellobiose_e_FD_187367 | JGI IMG/M metagenome (GOLD analysis project Ga0208297, IMG submission 187367) | Rumen-fistulated moose microbial communities from Alaska, USA - LMS_cellobiose_enrichment (SPAdes) (version 2) | ecosystem: Host-associated > Mammals > Digestive system > Stomach > Rumen... | reverse complement strand
CGAATACGGAGACGCTTAAAAAAATATCCGCTTTCTTCGATGTGCCGGTATCAAGGCTTTTAAGCGACGATATGATACCGGACGCCAGGGAGGTTTCCCCTGTTTCGCCTTTTCCTCAAGATATTGGGGAAGGGGACGCCATCCCCGCGCCCGGCTTTGACCGCGGAAACGTGATAGAGGCGCGTATCGATACCACTGCCGGCAGCCGGAACAAATACAAATCCGATTTGAAGACCGGCCGGATCAAGCTTGACACCGCTCTTCCGCCTGCGGTAACGTGTCCCGCGGAGCACGGGATCATCGAAGGGGCGCTGTCAGAATCGAAAAGGGCGCTCTGCATATTCGTGCTGACGTCGTCGCCGACCTTTCCCGGGTGCTTTGTCGACGCGCGCGTCATCGGCGGGATGGGGCTGTCATCCCCGGAATTTTCGGGAGAAGAGCATGTCATGGTCTCGGTTTGCGATGCCGACCCGATGTACGATAATATCAAAAAGCTTTCCGATATACCTGAGCGGCTTTTGAGCGAGATGCGCGATTTTTCCCTTTCCTGCTTGACCCCCTCTTTTAAAAAGGCGGCCTTTTGCCGCTTTTTCGGTGGGGATGAGGCCGCCTCGATAATTTCCGGCGCGATAGAGCGGTATAAAAGCGAAAGAAAAGGCCGCGCAAATTAGAAGGACGCCGCAAGACGCCACGCCGGATTTTGCACAACCTATGCTGATATAATTATTTTGCGCACCCCTCAAACGGTTTTGCTTGCCTTTTTCAACAATTTTAAAATAATAAAGCAAAAAAAGCCCCGCGGGAAGATCTCCCCGCGGGGCTTTTATATCTTTTGCTCGCTGAAAGGCGAAAGTCCGCCTTAATCAAGCTTAAGCCCGCCCGCTTTAATCAAGCTGAAATCGCATAAAACCCGCCTTTAATCGATCGGCTCGCCGTCAGGCGTGTTTTTAAGCTTTCTCCATACGGTCAAAAACAGCGTCGACATGCTTGCGATACCGGCGATCGTATCGGTTATCGGCTCGGCGGTGTATACGCCGTTTGCCCCAAGGCCGAAAACATAAGGAAGCAGGAACATGAGAGGTATCCCAAGCATGACCTTCCTGAAAAGCGAGAAGAACGCCGCCTGCTTCGCCTTGCCGAGGGAGAGGAAGCACGTCTGCCCGGCCGCCATAAGCGCCAGCATGAAGAACAAGCAATAGTACCTTTTCACAGCGGGAACGCCCACCGCGATAAGCTGCGGATCGCTGTTGAAGATGCGGATGAGCGCCTCCGGGAACAGCATCGTCACCGCCCAGATCGCGATGTTGAACGAAAGACTTAATATTATCGCGATCTTCATGCACTCGCGAGTGCGCTTGTAAAGCCGCGCGCCGTAATTGAACCCGATGACCGGCCCCGCACCGTTGACCATGCCCATCACGACGAGGGTCAGCCCCTCTCTCAGCGATGTTATGACCGTCATAGCGCCGACGTAAAGATCCCCGCCGAGATTTTTCAAAAGCCCGTTCGCGACAAGGTTTACCGCCGCGTTTGTCGCAACGCCGATAAACCCCGCAAAGCCCAGCGCGAATATCGACTTTATTATCTCCCCGTCCGGGCGCATCCTGTCGAGCGTGAATTTAAGTATCGCTTTCTTGCTGAAAAGGAACTTCAGCGCCCACGCCGCCGATATGAACTGGGATATGACCGTCGCAAGGGCGGCGCCGCGCACGCCCATGTCGAGCAAAAAGATGAATATCGGATCGAGGATGATATTCAATACCGCGCCGATTATGACCGTCATCATGCCGATCTTCGCAAAGCCCTGGGCATTTATATAGTTGTTCATCCCGAGGCTTATCATCGAAAACAGCGTACCGATAAGATATATGCTCATATACTGATCGGCAAAGCCGATCGTCGCGTCGCTCGCGCCGACAAGGTATAAAAGCGGCCTTTTGAACGCATAGCAGATCACCGAAAGCCCTATCCCGAAAACGACGATCAGAAAAAACGCGTTGCCCATGACTTTCTCAGCGTGATCAAGGTCTCCCTTGCCGCGGTCGATCGAACATCGCGGCCCCCCGCCCGTTCCAAACATGTTCGCGACCGCCGTAAATATCATTATTACCGGAAAGGCGACGCCCACTCCGGTCAGCGCCTCGCGCCCTATCTCGGGGATCCTTCCGATATACATCCTGTCGACAAGATTGTAAAGTATGCTTGCCGCCTGCGCCAGCATCATGGGAAGCGCCATCTTCATTATATGTGAGAGCGGACTTCCCTGAGAAAAATCGTTCTGGTTCTTTCTTTCCTCTACTTCTTCCAACCTGACCTCTCCTCCTACTGCCTGTCTATACCTTGCTGCTTCTTTGCCTGCTGTCTTCTTTTTCACCTACTGCTCTTTTTTCACGCGGCGCGACGGCGATCAAAGCCCTTTTACCGACTTTGCCCTTGCAAGCTCCTTTTCTATCGGAAGCATCATGCTCTCATATCGTTCGATCTTGTAATCGAGCCTGTCAAGGGTTTCCTTCATCGCGGCCATCCTCTGTTTTAAAAGATCCCTCTGCTTTACAAGGATCTCTTTTCTTTTCGGGACCGTCTCATCCCCCTCCTGAAAAAGCCGGACATACTCTGAAAGCGCCTCGACCGAAAGGCCTGCGCTTCGCATGCATTTTATAAATTCCACCCACTCGGTGTCACGTTTCGTATAATTTCTTATCCCGCCGGCCGTCCGCGCGACAAACGGGATAAGTCCCGCGCGCTCATAATATCTGAGCGTGTCGGGCGTTATATCGAATTTTTTAGCGACTTCCGCTATCGTCATCTCATCACCGCCCGTATCAGTCTATGCAGACGATCTCGTACGCCTTCTCCCCGAGGCCGATATCCTGCGCATGGTCGAGGATATGCGACGCGTTTCGCGATTCCATGCGCTCGATTAGATCCTTCCCGTCGGGGGCTTTGTATACAAGGTCGACGCACGCCTTGTCAAGCGCCACCGGATCGAGAGACCCCAGTATCCCGATATCCGCCATCGTGGGCTCTGCCGGGTGGCTGACGCAGTCGCAGTCGACAGACAGCTTATTCATGACGTCTATATATATTATCTTGTCCCCCATGTGGTCCGCGACGCCTTTCGCCGCCTCCGCCATGCATTCGAGGAAGGTGTTCTGCGGCGTCTGCGGGCTGTAGCCGGTCCTCTCCTTCCCGGCGGAATGTATAAGGCTCTTCCCGACGGCCGATGCGATGCCGATCGACATGTTCTTTATAACACCGCCGAAGCCGCCCATCGGGTGCCCCTTAAAATGCGCGAGGTTTACGAGAAAATCGTATTTCAAAAAGTTCTTCCCGACGACGTCCTCCTTCAAATGCTTTCCGCCTTTTACAGGGATGGACGCTTCGCCTTCGGCATCCATTATATCGACGGGCGCGATCTTTGAGAAACCGTGCTCCTCCATCGTTTTCATATGCGACGCCGTATCCGCCCTTCGCCCGCCGTATGCGGTGTTGCATTCGACGATCGTCCCCTTTACGGCGCCTACAAGCTCTCCTATCATCTCCGGCGAGAGGAAGTTGTGCCCGCCCGGCTCTCCGCTTGAGATCTTTACCGCGACGTTTTTCCCCGAAGCTTCCCTTCCGATCGCGCGGTATATCTTCATAAGTCCTGCGGCGCTTATATCCTTTGTCATATATACGACTGCCATATGATCCCCTCTCTTTCTTTGTGCGTTCTAACAAAACCTTATTTTTTTCAGGATAATACTTTAAGTTTACTCCAAGTCAAGGGCGTTTGTAAATATATCGAATATTTTTCTTTTTATCTCTCCGCTAAGGCCGCTTAAAATGCCTGACGTGAGCGTTTTTTCAAAAAGCTGAACGTAATATGCCTGTTTTTATTGCAAAAGTGCCTAAAAAAGTAGTATTATATATTATTATAATAGAAAAATTTGAACAAAGGGGATCCGTCTATGACAATATTCCAAAAATGCTACGCCCCGTCGATGGTGCAAGAGGTAAGGGATCAGGGCATATACCCCTATCATCACGAGCTTGAATCGCGGCAGGATGTCGAGGTAATAATGGAGGGCAAACGCCGGATCATGCTTGGATCGAACAACTATCTGGGCCTAACGGTCAACGACGAGGTCGTAAAAGCCGGTCTGGATGCTCTTAAAAAATACGGAAGCGGATGCTCGGGTTCCCGTTTTCTCAACGGCACGCTTGACCTTCATATCGCACTCGAGAGGGAGCTGGCCGATTTCATCGGATATGAATCCGCGATCATTTTCTCGACGGGGTTCCAGTCGAATCTCGGCATACTCTCGTCTATAATAGGCAGGAACGACTATGCCGTATGCGATAGGGAGAACCACGCCAGCATATACGACGGATGCAAGCTGTCATTCGGGCACATGGTGCGCTATCGTCACAACGATATGGATGATCTCGAGGCGACCCTTAAAAAGCTTCCGCAGGACGCGGGCAAGATTATCATAACGGACGGCGTCTTTTCCATGAGCGGCGACATATGCAAGCTTCCTGAGATCGCGCTTCTCGCGGAGAAATACGGCGCCGGGATAATGGTCGACGACGCGCACGGGCTCGGGGTCATAGGCCCGGGAGGGCGGGGAACGGCCGCATATTTCAACATGACGGACAAGGTCGATATAACGATGGGCACATTCTCAAAATCCCTCGCAAGTCTCGGCGGGTACTGCGTTGCGAATGAGAAGATCGTCGATTACATCCGCCACACGTCGCGCCCGTATATATTCAGCGCGTCGATCCCGCCGGCATCGTGCGCGACGGCGCTGTGCGCCCTTAAAATAATCGAAAAACAGCCGCAGCTCGTCGAAAGGCTGAATTCGCTTGCAAAATACCTTAGAAACGCGCTGAAGGAGCACGGCGTCTCGATCGTCGAATCGGATACGCCGATCGTCCCCTTCTATACATATGACGCGATGGACACTCTTAAGATATCAAAAGAGCTGTATGATCGCGGCGTATATCTAAACCCCGTGCTGCCGCCGGCCTGCGCCCCGGGCGAGTGCCTTCTCCGGTGCAGCCTGATGGCAAGCTTTACGGAACCGCTTTTAGACGAGGCGGCTGAGATAATCGCGTCGGTCCTGTCCTCGCACGGGCTGATAAACAAACAGTGATTTTACCGCCGGGGGTGCGTCGATCATGCAGAAAATCGCGGTCATAACGGGCGCGTCAAGCGGGATAGGCCTGTCCTGCGGAGAGATCTTTTTGAAAAACGGCTGGGCCGTTTACAATCTTTCAAGGCATGCGGGGCCAAATGATTCGTTCATACATATAGAGACCGACGTGTCGGATGACGCGTCGGTCATCTCTGCTTTCGATCAGATCGCGCGCGACTGCGAAGGCGGGATCGACCTTCTTTTGAACAACGCCGGCTACGGGATAAGCGGCGCCGTTGAATTTACAGATACGCGCGACGCGGAAAACATGTTTTCTGTCAACTTTTTCGGCGCATTCCGCTGTATCAGGGCGGCGGTCCCGCTTCTTAGAAAGAAACGCGGGCGCATCGTCAATATAAGTTCGGTCGCGGCGCTTTTTTCGATCCCTTTCCAGGCGTTCTACTCCGCCGGGAAGAGCGCGACGAACTCTTTGACCCTTGCTCTTGACAACGAGCTGCGCGCGTTCGGGATAAGGGTGGTCGCCGTTATGCCGGGCGATGTCGCGACGGGCTTTACCTCGGCCCGCCTCAAATCCGAGGCGGGGGAAGACGTATATTCGGGGGCCATAGCAAAATCGGTCTCAGTCATGGAGAAGGACGAAAAGTTCGGGATGTCTCCCGACAGGATCGCGGCCGCCGTGTACCGCGCGGCGACGCAGAAAAACCCCAAGCCGATCAGAACGGTGGGGTTCAAATACAAACTGTTCGCCTTCCTGTTCCATATCCTGCCGACAAGTTTTGCGAATTTTATCGTCGGGAAACTGTATGTCAAATGACTCTGCTGCGATCCGGCACTAATCCGGTTGACACGCGCGGTGTTTCATGTTAAACTACTTTTTGCGAAACCGCAAGGAGAGATGTCCGAGTGGTTTATGGAGCTGGTCTTGAAAACCAGTGACCCGAGAGGGCCGGGGGTTCGAATCCCTCTCTCTCCGCCAACTGTGCCGGAAGGAGAGGCGCGCCTCTCCTTTCGGTGAACATCGTTTCCCCGCTTTGCGTTTTTCGGCGGCATAAAATTTGAAAAAGTATCTGTCTTTCACCTGGAGAAGTACCCAAGTGGTGAAGGGGCTCCCCTGCTAAGGGAGTAGGTCGTGAAAGCGGCGCGAGGGTTCAAGTCCCTCCTTCTCCGCCAAAAAAGGTAGCAGATTTTGATAGAAAATCTGTTACCTTTTTTCTTTAAGCGGACTGCGGTTTCTACTATGTTGTGACTTGTATAATACTATTGAGAGACAAATAATAATTTGTCCGACTCTATTATACGTAGATGTATATTTTGCCGACTCTACGGAGCGTGAGTTTGATAACACCAATCAAAATGATAGAATCATTCGTGAAAGGAGGCATGAGTCATGGATCAAATTAAAACAGGAAAGTTTATCGCTTTTTTGAGAAAGGAAAAAGGCCTTACTCAAATGGCTCTTGCCGACCATCTCGGCATAAGTGACAAGACAATCAGCAAATGGGAACGCGGGGCAGGATTGCCTGATGTTTCATTAATGCTCCCGCTTTGTGAAATTCTTGAAATCAGCGTGAACGAACTACTGGTAGGAGAGAAAATGACCGATGCCGACTACAAAAAGAAAGCGGAGGTTACTATTATGAATCTTGTTCAGGAAAACAAGGAAAACAAAAAAAGATTCTTTCAATCTATCATGTGCGGAATCATCACTATTATTGCGGTATGCTCGCTTGTGGTAATTGCAGCATATATTGAAATGCCTGTGGCAATTAGAATATTGCTTATCATCTTTGCTGTCGTTACGGCAGTTGTCGGGATAGGAGCAGCAGCCACTTTGGACGTTCAAGCCGGATATTTCGAATGCCCGAGTTGCAAAAAACTTTTCGTTCCGACCACAAAAGAATATGTAAAAGGGTACCATACCTTTACCAAGCGCCGACTCACTTGCCCCGAATGCGGTCAAACAGGTATGTGTAAGCATAAAATAGTACGATAGGTTGGCATGCACAAATTTCAGTTTATTCTCTCAATAATTGGCAAATTTTCTAAAAAGTTTGCTTTGCAACCAGGAGTGTCCGTTTGCAACCGCACCTTCGCATTTGCAACCATATCCATATTTTCTATCAATATATAATTTCCTTTCCATCTAAAAAAACCCTTTTGTCTGCTCGGCAAAAGGGTTTTTTGTTAAACAGATCGCCTGAAGAACGCCGTTTTGCGGTCCGTTTTTCCTTCGCGCGGCGTCCTGAAAGCCAAATGATAAAGCGCGAACCGTTTTCTCTACTCAGCGCAGGTTGTGCTTCCTTCGCCGATTTAGTATTATTTATGAAGGGAGGAAGAAATATGAATCAATATATCACCGGTTCAATGATAAAACGGCTGCGCGAAAAAAATAAGATGACGCAGCAGCTGTTAGCCGAAAAGATAAACGTCAGCGACAAGACGGTCTCAAAATGGGAGACCGGCCGCGGATATCCGGATATCTCGCTTATCGAGCCCCTTTCCAGGGCGCTGGGCGTCTCTGTGATCGAGCTTTTTTCCGGAGAGAATGTGACCAACACGAACCGCGCATTCAACATGCTGCGCGTGAAATTATACGTGTGCCCGATCTGCGGAAATGTGATCCAAAGCGCGGGCGAGACCGTCATAAGCTGCTGCGGGATAATACTGCCGCTTCTTGAGGCAGAACACCCGGATGAGGAGCACAAGCTGCACATCGAGAAAATCGAAGACGAATATTACACGTCGGTCTCTCATGAGATGAGCAAATCACACTATATTTCATTTATCTTAGCCGTGAGAGACGACGGCTGCGAGATCAAAAAGTTCTACCCCGAGGGGAATGCCGAGGCGCGCTTTGACCTTAGAAGGACCTCGTATTTTTACTATTACTGCAACCGCCACGGGCTTTTTAAGCAAAAGGCACTTTGATCCGCGGCTCTTTGAGCTTTATACGGGGATATTTTCTCCATTTTTCTTTGCGGTTTGATCTTTTTTTATATTTTCAACTTATCGCCGAAGGGCAAATGCCGCCTTCGGCGATCTTTTTGCGTTTTGCGTCAATATCCGTCGAGCGAAAAAGCGCATTTGAAAAATACGCTTATTTATTTTTGCGTCGTTCTGTGATAAATTTAAATAAACGGGGAGTTTCCGAAAAAATCCCCGTCTTTTCAGACAAAAGGGAGGTTTTGTCTCATGCTGTCTTTCGTAAATGATTATTCCGAGGGCGCCCACGAGAGCATCTTAAAACGCCTTGTCGAAACAAATATGGAAAAGCTGCCCGGGTACGGCGCCGATATATACTGCGAAAGCGCGAAGAAAAAGATCCTCAGCGCCTGCGCGCTAAGTAATGGCGATGTGTTCCTCCTTGTCGGGGGCACGCAGACGAACAGGATCGTCATATCTTCGATGCTGTCGTCATATCAGGGCGTGATCGCGGCGACATCCGGGCATATCAGCACACACGAGGCGGGTGCGATCGAAAATTCGGGACACAAGGTGCTTGAGATCGCGCACGAAAACGGAAAATTATCGGCGCCAGTGGTGAAAGCCTTTCTCGAAAACTTCTACGCCGACGAAAATCACGAACACATGGTCTTCCCAGGGATGGTGTTCATCTCCCTCCCGACGGAGTACGGCACCCTTTACAGCAAAGGCGAGCTTTCAGAGCTTTATTCCGTGTGCAAAGATTATTCGATCCCGCTTTATATCGACGGCGCGCGGTTGGGCTATGCCCTTGCAAGCGACGAATGCGACCTGGCGCTTCCGGATGTGGCCGATTTGTGCGATGTGTTCTATATCGGCGGCACAAAGGTCGGCGCATTCTGCGGAGAGGCGGTCGTTTTCACCAAAAACAACGCCCCCGCGCACTTTATGACCGTCGTCAAGGCCAACGGCGCGCTTTTGGCAAAGGGGCGGCTTCTGGGGATACAGTTCGACACGCTGTTCTCGGACGATCTGTATCTCAAAATAAGCCGGAACGCCATCGAAACCGCCAAAACGCTGCGATGCGCGTTAAAAGAAAAGGGATACCGGTTCTTTATCGACTCGCCGACGAACCAGCTTTTCGTCATCCTCGACAACAAAAAGATGCGCGCGCTTTCGGAAAGCGTCGCCTTCGGCTTTTGGGAAAAATTCGACGGGGACAACACCGTCGTCCGCTTTGCGACCGACTGGGCGACCGACCCGAAAGACGTCGAAAAGCTGATCTCGATCTTATAGGGTTTTAAAGTTTTTGAGCTTCACACCGGTTTATTTCAGGCGTTTTCGGCCTTGTGCACATTTATTTTAAACGCCTTTGGCCTTACACGCATTTATTTTAAGATCTCTGCCCGAGATAAAAGGTTTCAACGATTTATGTGAATGAAAATACATGTCTAAATATTTCGTCTTGCTGATAATTTAGAAACGGAAAGATCATGGTGCCAGATATGAACATAAAAAAAACGAAACAATATTATCATCAGCTGACAAACGAGGATATCTGCGACTGTGCCTATTGCCGGAACTATGTCAAAGAGATCCGGTCTTCATATACGGATCTTGCGGATTATCTGGGTGACTTGGGAATAGACATCGAAAAACCTTTCGAAGCCGTTCCCGTTGGACCGGAAAACGGAATCATGTTCTACAGTGGGGTTCAGTATGTTGTTATGGGCTCAGCTGATGATTTCAAAGAGACTTCAATTGGAGACGTCAGCATGTTTATCACGGACTCACATCCTATGACGGATATACAAGAGAACCATTTCATGATAGAGATTTCGCCAATATATTTGAAATGGAACGGAGAACGGTAGATCCCGATTTGTCGGATAACTGGCACCATCTGTTTGGGCTTACGTGCAATCACAGCATTTATATTTATACATATCACCTTTTGTGTAGGACGGAAACATTTTAAACGCAAAAGCGGCGGACGATATCGTCCGCCGCTCTTTTATCCACATATCCTCTTATTTCTCCGCCTGGTCCTTTATAAGGTCGCGGATCTCAGACAAAAGCTCTTCGCTTTTCGTCGGAGCGGGCGGCGCAGCCGGCGCCTCTTCCTTTTTCTTGTTGAGTTTGTTGATTCCTTTGACCAAGAGGAATATACAGAACGCAATAATTACGAAATCTATTATGTTCTGTATAAACATTCCGTAAGCAAGTACGACCGCTTCGCTCTCTCCGACGGCTTCGCGCAGCGTCACCGCAAGGCTTGCCACGTCTTTCCCGCCTATGATTACGCCGATGACCGGCATTATTATGTCGCTTACAAGCGACGACACGATCTTTCCGAAAGCGCCGCCGATGATGACGCCGACAGCAAGGTCAACGACGTTGCCGCGAAGGGCAAACTCTTTGAATTCTTTCATCATTTTTTTCATCCTGCGATCCTCCTAAAGCTTAAATATATAATGAATTTTATTTTATCGCCTCTATTTTCTCAAGTCCGCCCATATAAGGACGCAGCGCCTTCGGCACGGTGACCGACCCGTCGGCGTTCTGATACGTCTCGAGGATGCACGCGACCGTCCTTCCGACGGCCAGCCCCGACCCGTTCAGCGTATGGCACAGCCGCGGCTTTGCACCGACGGCGGCCTTGCATTTTATGTTCGCGCGCCTCGCCTGGAAATCCTCGAAATTCGAGCAGGACGATATCTCGACATACTTTCCGTATGACGGCATGTACACCTCGATATCATACGTGCACGCGGACGAAAAGCCCATATCGCCCGTGCACAGCGCCACCACCCTATACGGAAGCTCCAGCCCGGAAAGAAGCCCCTCCGCCTCTCTCGTCAGGCTTTCAAGCTCGTCGTACGACGTCTCTGGCGATGTGAACTTGACAAGCTCGACCTTGTTGAACTGGTGCTGCCTTATAAGCCCGCGCGTGTCGCGGCCGGCGCTGCCCGCCTCCGCACGGAAGCACGCCGAATACGCGCAGAACCATATCGGAAGGTCCTTTTCGTCGATTATATCGTCTCTGTAAAAATTGGTCACCGGCACCTCCGCCGTCGGGATGAGGTAATAGTCCATCCCCTCAAGTTTGAACATATCCTCCGCGAATTTGGGAAGCTGCCCCGTGCCGCGCATCGACGCGCTGTTCGCCATGAACGGCGGGAATATCTCTGTGTAGCCGTTTTTTACGTGCGTATCGAGAAAGTAGTTTATGACCGCCCTTTCAAGCCGCGCTCCTGCGCCCTTGTAAAAGTGAAAGCGCGCCCCCGTCACCTTTGCCGCGGCCGCAGGGTCGAGTATGCCGAGCTCTTCGCCGATGTCCCAGTGGGCCTTCGGCTCGAAATCAAAGCTGCGGACCTCGCCCCATCTTCTTATCTCGACGTTGTCGTCGCTGTCCTTCCCGACGGGCACCTTGTCCGCGGGCATGTTCGGTATCCCTAGAAGGATGCTGCGGCTTTCCTCCTCTATCTGCGCGACCTCTGCGTCGAACGCGCGGATCTCCTCCGACATCTTTTTCATGTCCGCGAAAAGGGCCGACACGTCCTCGCCCTTCTTTTTCATCTCGGGCACGCTTTTCGAGATCCTGTTCTGCTCGGCCTTCATGCTTTCGGCCTTATACAATATGTCGCGGCGCTTTACGTCAAGCGCGACGATCCTGTCTATCTCCTCGTCATAGCTCTTCCCGCGAAGGGCCACCTTTTTCTTTACTCTTTCCGGATCCTCGCGGACCGTTTTGATATCAAGCATTTTTTAAATCCCCCTGTATCTTGTGCGCGCGCCCGTTTTTTTACGAAAGCGCGTCTTTTATTTTCCCGTATTCTTCAAGCGCGTCGCCCGCAAGGACCGATTCCGCCGAAAGTTCCTCCATCTTCTCTAATATCTCCCGCGCTTTTGCCTTTTCCTTTCCTGAATAGGCCTTTTCAAGCTGCCAAAGCATGTCATATGCAGAAAAGATCTTCTCTTTTTCGGCCTTCTCGTCCTTCGCTTCCTCTTCCTTGCTTGAAAGCGCCGCCTCAAGCGCCGCGATGCGCATTTCAAAAACGGCCGCGTCGCCCTCCATCTCGGAGATCGCTTCCTTCTGGCTTTCGAGAAGCGCCTGCAGCTCGTCGTTCCGGCGCGCGGCGTTTTCCGCAAGCTCCGCGCTTGAATGGATCTGCTGACGTATGCTTTCAAGCTGGCTGTTCGAGCGCACCTGCGACATATACGACAAAAGTATCAGGACAAACGCCACCGAAAAAAGCGCGACGATGTAAACCCAAAGAAAATTCCGCCCGCGCTTGGGCTTTTTCCCCGCGACCTTTGTATCTTCCGCCGGCACAACCGCGCCCTTTTCCGTATCGGGCGGCTTTTCAGGCGACGTGCCGGATATATAATCGTTTTCCTTTTTGATTTCCTCGTTCATTAAAGCTCGCGCCCCCGATCACCTGTCAGAGCAAAGGCGCTTTATCAGCGTGTCAAGATCGTCGTTTCCGTAATATTCTATCTCGATCCTGCCCTTTTTGCGCCCCTCGACTATTTTTACCTTTCTCCCGAGATGCGATTCTATCTTTTTTTCGACCTCCGCGAGATAATCGACCTCGACCTGCGCCGCAGCTTTCTTCTTTGTCTCTTTTTTCGAAGACATCCGCTTTGCAAGGCTTTCCGCCTGCCTGACGCTCATCCCCGACTGCGCCATCCTGCGCGCCAGCTCGACGTGCCTGTCCCTGTCCTCTATCGCGAGGATCGCGCGCGCGTGCCCCGCCGATATCTTTCCCTCGGAGATCATGTCGCGCACCTCTTCCGGAAGGGACAAAAGCCGCATCGCGTTCGCGACCGCCGGGCGCGATTTGCCGACGTTTTGCGCCGCCTCCTCCTGGGTCAGACCGTAATCCTCGATAAGCGTCCTGTACCCCTCCGCCTCTTCTATCGGGTCAAGGTCCTGCCTCTGCAGGTTCTCGATAAGCGCAAGCTCGGATGCGCGGCGATCGTCCGCCTCTATCAGGACCGCCGGGATCTCTGAAAGGCCCGCCATGCGCGCCGCACGCCATCTCCTCTCTCCCGCGATTATCTGATAATACCCCGACGACAGCCTTCTGACCGCGATCGGGGTTATCACCCCGTTTTTTGCGATGCTGTCCGCAAGCTCGGACAAGGCCTGCTCGTCAAATCTGCGCCGCGGCTGCGCGGCGTTCGGTTCTATCATAGACACAGGGATCGTCAGCGAAGAAGGCGCCGCATCCCCCGCCGGCGCGTCTCCTAAAAGGGCCGAAAGTCCCCGCCCAAGTCCTTTTGTCGCCATATTTCACCCGTACCTTTCTGTCTTTTATCCGCCGTTTTTCCTCAAAAACAAATCTGCAAGCTCGGTGTACGCCTCCGCCCCGCGCGAGAGCCTGTCATACGCGATGATCGGCTTGCCGTGGCTGGGCGCCTCGGAAAGGCGCACGTTCCTCGGTATCACGACGGGATACACCTGACTTCCGAAATGCTTTTTTATCTCGTCCGCCACCTGAAGGGTGAGGTTCGTCCTTCCGTCGTACATCGTCATCAGGACCCCCTCGATCTCAAGCTGCGGATTTATCGCGCGTTTCACCGCGCGCACCGTCATCATAAGCTGGGAAAGCCCCTCCAGCGCGTAGTATTCGCACTGAAGCGGGATTATCATCGTGTCCGCCGCGGCGAACGCGTTCAGCGTCAAAAGGCCGAGCGACGGCGGGCAGTCGATAAAAATGAAATCGTAATCGCCGCGGATCTTACAAAGCGCGTCTCTCAAAAGATATTCCCTGTTTTCAAGCCCGACGATCTCGATCTCCGCCGCGGCAAGATTTATATGCGAGGGGATCACGTCGCAAAACGGCGTTTTATGTATCGCCCTTTCCGGCGCGACGCCGCGCACGATCACGTCATACACGCTGACGCCGGGGGCCGTGTGGTCGACCCCGACCCCGGATGTGGCGTTGCCCTGCGGGTCAAAGTCGCATAAAAGCACCCTTTTCCCCTTTTTCGCGACGCACGCCGACAGGTTGACCGCCGTCGTCGTCTTCCCGACACCGCCCTTTTGGTTTGTCACTGCTATGATCTTCGACATGGCGCCCCCCTTGAAATGCGGTTTTCTTGCGAAAATGTCATTTTATTCGCGCTTTTAGCTGCTTTTTATTATATACCAGCTTCCATTCCTTTTCAACAGCAAAACCCCTGTTTCACGTGAAACATGTCCCGTCAAGCATAGAGGACAGGGCCCGCCGTGTCTTTCGACGGGCCCTGTCCTCTCTCTGTGGGGGGGTTATATAAAGCACCAAAAATAGGAGGAATATTATCTTTCGACGCTTTCTGGAATTTTCAGGCTTTTCTTCGTGTTTCACGTGAAACAGGGCGCGCTAAACCGCCCCGCGCTTCGCGATCCTCGGGATCCTTATAGAAAATATTATCTCGTCGATGCTTTCGCTTTTCTGTATCTGCGCGGGGACGCCCGCCCTCTGCATCGTCGCGACAGCGCTGTCTATCGTGTTGACAAACAGGCGTATGTCGCGCACCTTTCCCTTGACGCGCCCGTGCTTTTCGACGGCCTTTCTGTCTCCCTCACGAAGACGCGATTCTATGTAATCCTCCGTCTGTATAACGTTGAGCCCCCGCGACACGATATGCCGAAGCGCGTCCATCTTCCCCTCGTCGCCTGGTATCCTCAAAAGGGCACGCGCGTGCCTCTCACTGAGGGCCTCCTTCCGTATCATATCGATCGCCTCCGGCGGAAGGCGCAGTATCCTCAGCTTGTTCGCGACCGCCGACTGCGTCTTCCCGACGCGCTCGGCCGCCTCCTCTTGGGTAAGGTCGAATACGTCGATAAGCCTTTTATAGCCCATCGCCTCCTCGAAAAAGTCGAGGTCGCGCCTCTGCAGGTTCTCGATAAGCGCCATCTCCGACGACGTCCCCTCGTCGGCCTCGATGACCATGCACGGCACCTCTTTTATCCCGGCAAGCTTCGCTGCGCGAAGGCGCCTCTCCCCGGCGATAAGCTCGTATGACGGGCCGACCTTTCTGACCGTCAGCGGATTTATCACCCCGTACCGGCGTATGCTCTCCGCAAGCCCGAACAGGGCCTCTGCGTCAAAAATGCGGCGCGGCTGACCGGGATTGACCGATATCATCGACGGCCGCAGGTTCTTTATCCTGCCCTGCGCCGCCGCGCGCGCACTATTTTGAATTTCCAACGGCATGTCCTCACCCCGCTTTCTTTTTCTATATATTACCATTATTTGCCAAATAATAAAAGCTTTTTCGTGCGACAATCGCCGACATATTCGGGGCGAAATTTTTGTTAAATTGTTTTTCTCTGTTGAAAAGCGCGGATAAACGCGAAAAATCTCTTCACGGGCGCGCAAATTAAAGACGGATTTAGAAAAATCGGCGTCCGCGGGCCAAAAAGCCGGCGCCGGCGGGTTAAAAAACCGGAGACTTAAGATCAAAAAAGCTCCGGAAACATTTTGATGTTTCCGGAGCTTTGCGGTTTTTATTCTTTTTTCGACCGTTTTTCCTTCATATATCTGTAAAATTCCTCGAGGATCATCCCCGACGCGTCGTCCTTCTGCACTATCCCATAGCTTTTGAATGCGGAGTAAATCTCCTTCCCCTCGATAAGCATATGGTTTCGTATATACGCCCCCACGCCGAAGTGATAATCGGAAAGGTCGTATATATCGCAGCTCAAAAATTCATCCATATCTTCATCGGAAAAAAGCTTTTCTATCTCAGGAAAGATTTTCCTCATTTCATTAATCAGATCCATACAATCACCTTTGTTTATATATTAACGCATTTTGTTCGAAAAAGCAAATGATTTATGTGTATTTACAAAGGTTTAGTTTGTCGAAAGTGAGTGATTATGCGCATATACTTATATATGGTGATCAAAATGCAATTGAAACACAATGCCCTTTGGATAAAACTCGGGCTTAATATCGCCTATTATCGCAAAGAGCGCGGACTCACCCAGCAGTCCTTGGCTGAAATGAGCAATATAAGCAGAAATTATCTTCAGAGGATCGAGGGCGGGGGCAGCGCCTCCGTCGAAACATTCATGTCCGTCGCAGACGCGCTGGACATCCCCCTCTGCAAGATATTCGAGTTTCGCGACTGAAACAGCGCGCCTTTCAAGAAAAAAGCCGCGCGCATGTATATACGACTTCGTTTTTGATCCCGCGCCGCCGGGGTGCAGAACGCTTTTCCTTAAAGGAAAAGCGTTTTTTTGCGCCTTTCCATCAAAAACTTCGCCGTTATGATATATTTTAGCGAATAATTCGCTAAAAATCAATGATGAATTGCCCGCTATTATACCCTTATATATGGGGTGAAGCTTTTATGTACGCTCGAATAAGGGATCTTAGAGAGGACCGGGATATGACCCAGGCTCAAATCGCGGAATATTTAAACTGCAGTCAGCGGGTTTACAGCAATTATGAACGCGGAGACATAGATATCCCGACTCATGTTCTTATAAAGCTTGCCGTTTTTTACGACACCAGCGTCGACTATCTTCTCAATCTGACAGATGAAACTTCGCCTTATACAAGAAAAAAGCCCCCTTTAGGACGGTAATCCTTTCCTTCTCCTTCTATATTGCATCAAAACGAAAACCCGCTTTACAGCGGGTTTTTTTGTATCTTGTCGAATCTTCTCGGGTATTTTTTGTCCGTTTCCGACATCTTTTCGATCTCGATCACGCGGTTTTTTATGCCGAGGCTCGGCAGCATGTATTCGTGCTCTGCCTTGACTTCCCCTCCAAGGGTTTTTATCGCGCTTTGCGCGCTTTCGACCTCGGGCGCGCTTAAACCGCTTTTCATCGCGAGAAAAACGCCGCCTTTTTTTATAAACGGCATCGATATCTCGCAAAGGACCGGCATCGCCGCGACGGCGCGCGACAGCGCGGCGTCGAACCTTTCGCGAAAATCCCTGTCGTGCGCCTTGTCCTCAGCGCGCGCATGCACGACGTCGACGTTTTTTATCCCGAGCTTTTCGCACGCTTCCTTTATAAATTCCGTTCTCTTTTTAAGACTGTCGAGGAGAACGACCCTTTCGCACTCTCCCAGAACCGCCGCCGGAACCCCGGGAAATCCCGCCCCGCTGCCGATGTCGATGACGTCTTCTCCAGAAAGATCGGCGAATCTCAATATGGCCGCGCTGTCCGCGATGTGCTTTATCACAGCCTCATCCTCGTCTGTTATCGCGGTCAGATTCATTACCTTGTTCCTTTCAAGGACCAGCGCGAGGTAATTTTCAAGTATCTCCGCCTGCTCTTCTTTGCAGGGGATTTCGAGCGCCCCAAGGGCGGACATGATCTTATCCTTCATCATCATCTTTCGCCCCCCGCCTTTTATGCCCGAGATACACCATCAGCGCCGTTATGTCGGCCGGCGACACGCCCGATATCCTCGACGCTTTGCCGAGGTTTTCGGGCCTTGATTCCGAAAGCTTCTGCCGCGCTTCGATCCTGATCGTCGCGATAGAGGAGTAGTCTATCCCCTCGGGGATCTTTCGCCCCTCAAGTTTCTTGAATTTTTCGACCTCTCGAAGCTGTTTTTCTATATATCCCTCGTATTTTACCGCGATCTCGACCTGCTCGCGCACCTCTTTAGGAAGCTCTTTCCTCTCTTCGTCGAACGGCGCGAGGTCGTCATAGGATATCCCCGGCCTTCTCAAAAGCTCTCCGATCGATGCGCCCGTCGACAGCGGCGCGCTGCCGCGCTCTTCGAGAAAGGTGCGCAGCGCATCCGTCGGCGCTAAATGCGATGAGAAAAGGCGCTTCTCCTCCTCCTTCGCAAGGGCGTACTTTTCGCGCATTTTGCGATACGTCTCCTCGCTAACAAGCCCCGCTTCCCGCCCCTTTTCCATAAGACGCAGGTCCGCGTTGTCCTGCCTCAATATAAGCCGGTATTCCGACCGCGACGTCATCATCCTGTACGGTTCGTTCGTGCCCTTTGTCACGATATCGTCGATAAGCGTGCCGATGTACCCCTCGGACCTGTCGATCACGATAGGGGGCTTCCCCTCTATCTTGCGCGCGGCGTTTATCCCCGCGACAAGGCCCTGGGCCGCGGCCTCTTCGTATCCGCTCGTCCCGCAGAACTGCCCCGCGCCGAAAAGTCCGCTTATCGCCTTTATTTCAAGCGTCTGCAAAAGCGCCGTCGGATCGATGCAGTCGTATTCGATCGCATACGCAGGGCGCATGATCTGCGCGTTTTCAAGGCCGGGCACCGTCCTTAACATCTTCTCCTGAACATCAAGCGGCAGCGACGACGACATCCCCTGAACGTACATCTCCTTCGTGTTCTCGCCCATCGGCTCTATGAAAAGCTGATGCCGCTCCTTCTCGGGGAATCTCATCACCTTATCCTCGATCGACGGGCAGTATCTCGGCCCGACCCCCTCGATCTCGCCGCCGTAAAGGGGCGACCTGTCAAGATTCTCCCTTATTATCCGGTGCGTTTCACTGTTTGTATATGTAAGATAGCACGACACGCGGTTTTCCGGTTTCTCTTTTGTCGAGAATGAGAACGGCGGCATATCGTCGTCTCCGTCCTGCCTCTCCATCTTGGAAAAATCGATCGTGCGCGCGTTTATCCGCGCGGGCGTGCCCGTCTTGAACCTTCGCATCGGAAGGCCCAGCTCGTCCTTCAGATTCTGCGAAAGGGCCGTCGCCGCGAAAAACCCGTCCGGCCCGCCCTCTGCGGAAAATTCGCCGACGAATACCTTCCCGCGAAGATAGGTCCCCGTCGATATTATTATGCATTTCGCTTTGTAATGCGCCCCGACAGACGTGTAAAGCCCGACCGCTTGCCCGTCCTTCACCTCGATCCGCGTCACTTCGGCCTGGACAAGCTCGAGGTTTTCCTCGCTTTCAAGCGCGTTTTTCATGTATTCCCTGTATCTGACCCTGTCGGCCTGGGCCCTCGGCGAGTGCACAGCCGGCCCCTTGCCGCGGTTGAGCATCCTGTACTGTATGCACGCGCTGTCCGCGGCGCGCGCCATCTCCCCGCCGAGGGCGTCGATCTCCCTCACAAGATTTCCCTTGGCGGTGCCTCCTATCGCCGGGTTGCAGGGCATGTTCCCCACTGCGTCAAGGTTTATCGAAAAGCACACCGTCCTGTGCCCCATCCTCGCGCTTGCAAGCGCCGCTTCTATCCCCGCGTGCCCCGCGCCTATGACCGCGATATCAAATTGTCCCGCTTCAAAGGTCATCTTTTTACCACCTTTTTGATTGCGTTTCGTTATATTTTTCTTGTTTATTCCGATTTGTTTTAAAAATTTTTCACTTCCCGACGCAAAATCTCGAGAAGATCTCTCCGGAGATGTCCGCGGACGCCGTGTCCCCCGTCACCTCGCCCAAAAGGGATACGGCGCGCTCTGCATCCGCGAGGACGGCGTCCGGCGTCATGCCGGATATGGCCGCTCTCATCGCGCTTTCCATCGCATCGGCAGCCGAAGAAAGGGCGGCCGCCTGCCTCTCGTTCGTTATAAGCACGGCCCCGCCGGTCTCCTTTTTGTCCTTAAGTTTATCGTATATCGCTTTCAAAAGCCTGTCTATCCCGTCGCCCGTCTTCGCGGAAACGCGCACGATATCCGCAAAATACGGCGACAGGGCGCTTTCTGGAAAGGCGCTTTCAAGGTCGCTTTTGTTTATCACGGCGACGACCCTTTCCGATGCGTCTTTTTTGACCGACTCTGCAAACTCCATATCCTCTTTCTCAAAAGCTCTCGACCCGTCAAAAACGGCAATGGTCAGCGCAGCGAGCGCGATCTGCCCGCGCGATCTTGACACGCCGATCCTCTCAACTTCATCCAAAGCGTCGCGCATGCCGGCCGTATCGCGAAGAGATATCTTCGTCCCGAAAAGCTCCATCCTCTCCGATACGACGTCGCGCGTCGTGCCCGGTATATCGGTGACGATCGCGCGCTCATCGCCGAGAAGCGCGTTGAAAAGCGACGATTTCCCGGCGTTCACCCTGCCGCATATCGCGACAGGTATCCCCGTTTTCAGAAAATTTCCCCTTTCAAAGCTTCCCGCGAGCGCGCGTATATCGGACAGCCCGCTTTCAAGCGTCTTTCGCATCTTTTCGTAATAAAACGGCTCGATCTCGTCATCCGGATAGTCGACCACCGCGTAAAAATGCGCGATCGTATCGATGATATTTTTCCTTACGGATGATATTTTGTCGTATATCCCGCCGCCCATTGCCGCGAGCGCGTTTCTGACCTCGCTCTCGGTCTCGGCCTCGATCAAGTCGGCGACCGCCTCCGCCGCGGAAAGGTCCATCTTCCCGTTGAGAAACGCCGTTTTCGTGAATTCGCCGGCCTCGGCCTGCCGCGCGCCATGATGTATAAGCGCCCTCATCAAAAGCGCCATGACCTCATGAGAGCCGTGGCAGTAAAATTCGGCCGTGTCCTCGCCCGTGTATGTCGTGGGTCCCGGGAACGCCGCCGCCATGCACCTGTCGATCTCGCCGCCGTCCTTCCCGAAAAGCTTTCCGTATATCATCCTGCCGGGGTTTTTAGAAAGGGGGCCCTTTTCCCCCGCCGGAGAGAACACCCTGTCCGCGATCTCGATCGCGCGGATCCCCGACATGCGCACAACGCCTATCGCCGAGATTCCGCCCCCAGTCGCGATCGCCGCGATCGTGTCTCCGCCTGTGTTCGCGTTTTTCATGGCGCCCTCTTCCCCCTTTTATCCTGATCCCGCTTTTGCGGCGGCGTTTTTGCGCCGCCGTTTAAAGATTCTATCGTCTTTCTCTTTTCTCTCTCAAGTATATCCTTTTCCACCGTCGCAATAAGGCACATATCGCACATGCCCAGTTCGTTTATCGTGATTTTTTCGATCGCGCATTTTTTGTTTTTGTTGTAAATACACAGCTCAAACTCACAATCCATTTTTACACCTCCTCAAATATTGTGCACTTAATTTAAGTGCACATTGAGTAGTGTAACACAAATGTCACTTAAAATATACTTAATTTAAGTGCATTTTCGCGAAGGAGCTGTAATTGATATGAAAAAACAAAAGCATATCAGCATCCGGATCGATGAGGATATTCTGAAAAAGTTCCACTATGTTTCAAAATATGACGGCCGCTCGGCAAGTGGGCAGATCATGTTTTTAATAAACTCATGTATCCGCGAGTTTGAAGATCGTAACGGCAAGATCGACCTTGCCGAGATCGGCGACGGCGCGCGTTCCGTCTAATTTAGACTCGCGCAAGCGGCCGCGGGCGCATCTTTCGCCCGGTTATGCCGTTTGCGCCGCCATTTAAAATCGAAAACAAATAAACGGCGGGCTTTGTGCCCGCCGCTTTTTTACTGCTGTTTTGCCGGTTTCCTGTCGCGGGGGGCGCCGTCTTTCTTCGCGCCCGCAAGCGCCACCACGACCTTCCTGTTCGGTTCCGACCCGACGGAATACGTCGTCACGTTTTTGTTCCCCTGAAGCGCCGAGTGGATTATCCTTCTCTCATACGGATTCATCGGCTCAAGCGTCATGTTCCTCTTATATTTGACGACCTTGTCCGCGATCTTGTTCGCAAGCTTTCTAAGGGCCTCTTCTCTCTTTTCACGATAGCCCTGCGTGTCGAGAACGATGTGATAATACTTTTCCTCGTCCTTGTTCACGACAAGCGACGTTATATACTGCATCGCGTCAAGGGTGTTCCCGCGCCGGCCGATTATCGGGCTCATGTTTTCCCCGATAAGCTCGATATTAAGGGTGTCGTCCTCCCCCTCCTCGATCTTTATCTCGGCGTTCACATCGAACCTTTCGAGAAGCCCCGCGAGGAAATCCCTCGCCTTCTGCTCGGGTCCCTGATCGAACGATACGCGCACCTTTGCCTTTGTGTTTCCTATCCCGAGGAAACCGGTCTTTGGTTTTTCTATGATCTCAACGGTCACTTCGTCCCGCTCTTTTCCTATTTCGGAAAGCGCCGCCTCGATCGCGGCGTCAATCGTGTTTCCGCTTGCTTCGACGCTTTTGATCATGCGTTATCTCCTCCCTCGACACTGTCATCGTCGTCGCTGTTTTCCTCTGCTTCCGGCGAGACCTCCTCTTCCTCCACATCGTCTTCTAAAAGAAGGTCCTCTTCGCTTACCGGCGGCATTTCTTTTACCTTTTTACCGGCGGCCAGCGCCTCTTCCCTTGCCTCTCTCTCAAGGCGCTCTCTCCGCGCCTTTTTCTTGGCAAGTTTTTCCGCTTCCTCTATCTCCGCTTTTTCAAGCTGCTTTACGACATAACTCGTCAGGAAAAATTCCTGCACTATCATGATGACGTTGCCCGCGATCCAGTAAAGTCCGATGCCCGCCGGCATGATAAAGCTGAACCACACCATCATAAGCGGCGTCATGAACGTGATCATCGGGTTTACGTTCTTCACATCGACGCCCGTCACCTTTTTCTGCATTTCCATCGTGACAAAGGTGTACAAAAGCGATGTGATAAGCGTCAAAAGCGGTATCACCCACAGTATATTGAACTGATTCCACTGGGGCGTCTGCGAAAGATTCACCCCGAGGAAGTTGAAGTCGATATCCATTATCGTCGGAGATATCCCTGACACCGCGGCGAAATTTTCGTGTATCCCGCCCGCGATCGGTATCTCGATTATGCGAAGGTTCTTCCCGTCCATCGCGACGCCCACGATATCCGCGATCTTCGATATCTGATCCGCAGACAGGTGCATGATATATGACAGCGGGCGCATGACGACATAGTAAAGTCCGAACATTATCGGAAGGGTTATAAACGTCGGAAGGCAGCTTCCCAGAGGGTTTACCTTCTCCTTCTGATAGAGCTTGCCCAGCTCTTCCTGATATTTTGCCTTGTTGTTCCTGTATTTTTTCTCAAGCGCCTGCATCTTGGGCTGCATCCTCTGCATGCTTATAAGTCCCTTTTTGCCCTTGATGGTCAGCGGCAGGATCAATATCTTCGACAGCAGCGTGAATAATACGATCGCCCAGCCGTACGAACCGACAAACATGTAGATATACTGCAGCGCATATCCGAACGGCACGGTGATGATGTCGAACAAACTACTCATTCTTTATTTCCTCCAGACGGGTTTCTTTCTCTCTTACGGCACGGGATCGTATCCCCCGTGCGTGAACGGGTTGCACCTTAAAAGCCGCCATGCGGCCAAAAGCCCACCCTTGAGCGCGCCATGCTTTTTTATCGCCTCATATGCATATTCCGAACACGTCGGGATATACGGGCACGTCGGCCACGGCTTCGCCTTGGAAAGATATTTCCTGTAAAACGAGATCAAAAATAAAAATACCTTTTTCATGTAAGATCAATCTTCTTTCCAGACCCCGAGTCCGCCGAGGGCTTCCTTAAGCCCCTCTTCGATCTTCTCAAAACGCGCGCTTTTCGCCCTCGCGCGCGCCACGACCACAATGTCGTATCCTATTCCGATGTTTCCGTTCTTCTCACTCAGCCTGTACGCCTCGCGTATGCGGCGCTTGACGCGGTTTCTCTCCACCGCGCAGCCCACCTTCGTCCCGACCGTTATCCCGAGCCTGTTTTCGCCCGCGCCGTTTTTGCGCGCGTATACCGCCAAAAGCGGCCCGACCTTACACCGGCCTTTGGCATAAAGCCGGCGAAAGTCCCTGTTCTTTTTTAACGAAACCGTCGAGAGCATACCTTTCATCCAGACCCCATTGAAAAATTAAGACCGCCTTTCGTCTCCCGGCGGTCTTTCCTTTTTTAGTGAGTAAGCCTTACTCTTCCTCTTGAGCGTCTCCTCGCCAGAACTTTTCTGCCGTTCCTGGTTTTCATTCTTTTTCTAAAGCCATGCTCTTTGCTGCGCTGCCTTTTCTTCGGCTGATAAGTACGAACCATTTCGCTTCACCCCCTCGTGATATTACAAACAATGCGCGGTGCGCATTTTTCGTCAACAATAATGGATATATGCCTTTGCATCTACCCATGTACTCAGTATTATATCTTGTCTTTTTGCGCCGTGTCAACAAAATTTTGCGGCAAACCGCAAAAAAAACAGGGGGAGAAACCTTCTCCCCCCTGCGCTTTTCTCCCTTTTTTACATCGAATGCCCCGGGCAGTGCTCGCAATTTCCGCTGCAGCCGATGATCGGCGTCGGGTCCTTGCCTATCTTTTTATAATAATCCGCGATCGCCGACTTGATCGCCTCTTCCGCCAGGACCGAGCAGTGCACCTTTACCGGCGGCAGCCCGTCAAGCGCCTCGACGACCGCCTTGTTCGTCAGCTTTATCGCGTCCTCTATGGATTTGCCTTTTATAAGCTCCGTCGCCATCGAGCTCGTCGCGACGGCCGCCCCGCACCCGAACGTCTTGAACTTGACGTCGGTGATTATGTCGTCTTTGACCTTGATGTATATCTTCATCACGTCGCCGCATTTGAGGTTGCCGACCTCGCCTACCCCGTCCGCATCCGCTATCTCGCCGACATTCCTCGGGTTTTTGAAATGATCCATCACTTTATCGCTGTACATCGTCATATCTCCTTTGAAAAACTGTCTTTTCCCCTATATTTCCTCGTTCCACATCGGCGACATCGCGCGAAGACGCGCGACTATCCCCGGAAGCTTCGCGATTATATGGTCTATGTCGCTCTCCGTGTTCTGGACGCCGATCGATATCCTCAGCGACCCGTGCACGATCTCATGCGGGATGTGCATCGCCGTCAGCACATGCGACGGATCGAGCGACGCCGTCGAGCAGGCCGACCCCGTCGCCGCGCATATCCCCTCTTCATTCAGAAGCAGGACCATCGACTCGCCCTCGACCCCCTCGATGACAAAGCTTGCCGTCCCCGGAAGGCGGTTTTCCGGATCGCCCGTCAGTCGCGTCTTCTTTATCTCAAGAACGCCTTTTATAAGCTTATCCCGAAGGGCCGCGACCCTCTTCATGTCCTCTTCCATGTTTTCAGCTGCGATCTTCGCCGCCATCCCCATGCCGACGATGCCCGCCGTGTTCTCCGTTCCCGATCTCATGCCTTTTTCCTGCCCGCCGCCAAGGACAAGCGGCAAAAGCCGTATCCCGCGCCTTATATATATCGCGCCGACCCCCTTCGGCCCGCCGAATTTGTGCGCCGACATCGATAAAAGGTCGATCTTCATCTCGTGCACGTCGATCTTCATGTGCCCCGCGGCCTGCACGGCGTCGGTATGGAAGATTATCCCCCGCCCTCTGCAGAACGCGCCGATCTCGGCGATCGGTTCGATCGTGCCGACCTCGTTGTTCGCCGCCATCACCGATATAAGAGCCGTATCCGGCGTCGCCTCATCCGCGATCGCCGAAAGCGACACCCTGCCCTTATCGTCGACCGGCATGTATGTCACGCGGAAGCCCTCTCTCTCAAGCTGCTGCGCCGGGTGCAGTATCGCGTGATGCTCGATCTCGGTCGTTATCATGTGTTTTCTCGTGTTTTTCGGCGCGCACATCACCCCGCGAAGGGCCAGATTGTCCGCCTCGGTCCCGCCGCCGGTGAAAAATATCTCATCCTCGTCCGCCCCGATAAGCGCCGCCACGCGCCTTCTCGCTTCCTCGAGCGCCTCTTTCGCTTCCCCGGCGACGCCGTACATCGCCGACGGATTTCCGTAATGCTCGCAGAAAAACGGGATCATCGCATCAAGCACTGGCTTTAACGTCGGCGTTGTCGCCGCGTTGTCGACATATATGGTCTTTTTCATAATAAAAACACCGTCCCTCGCTTTCCGCCCCAATAATGCGGACCTTTCGCCCCTCCCATTGCAAAGGTGCGGGCCGTAAAGCGCCCCGAGGCTGATGGATCTTCCTCCCTCTCTTTGCCCTTCCGGCGCCGATCTGTTCTTTTCGTGTTATAAATATACACCTTTTTGGTGTGCATTTCAATAGTGATTTTTATTTATTTTATTATATCCCTTATTCCGGGATTTTTTCATCGTTTTGCGCCGTTTTCTCTTCCTTCTCTTTTGCGGCCGCGGCGACGGCCAGCCTGTCGCAGCGGTTGTTGAACTCGTTTTCATCGTGACCCTTTACCCAGATCATCGACACCTCGTGTATATCGAGAATCTCTAAAAGCCTTTCCCAGAGGTCGGCGTTAAGCGCTTTTTCCTTTTTGTTTCTCATCCAGCCGTTTTCGCGCCATTTTTTCGCCCAGCCCTTTTCTATCCCGTCGACGAGGTACTTCGAATCCGAGTAAAGCTCGACAATGCAAGGCTCGCGAAGCGCGCAAAGCCCCTCGATCGCGGCGGTAAGCTCCATCCGGTTGTTCGTCGTATCGGGAAAACCCGCCGAGATCTCGCGCTCGACGCCCTTATATCTCAGTATAACTCCGTAGCCGCCCGCCCCGGGATTTCCGAGGCACGCGCCGTCTGTATATATCTCGACTTTTTTCTTCGCCATGCGGCGCCCCCTTCAAAAACCTGCCGGCAGCCGCGAAAAGATCGCGGCTGCCAGTAAATCGATAAGCCTTTTTTACTCTTCGCTTCCGTTTTCGATGTCCGCGCCGTTTTCAGGCGGCTCCTCGCCGTTGTCCTCCTCCTTCGCCGTCTTCCCGACCGAGATGACCTTGACCCCGTCCGAAAGCCGCATAAGGATGACCCCCTGCGACGCCCTTCCGCATACCCTGATGCTCTCGGCGCCGGTGCGGATGATTATCCCCTCGTTCGTTATGAGAAGCACGTCGTCGCTCATCTCGACGATCTTTATCCCGGAAAGCTTCCCTGTTTTAGCCGTCAGGTTGTGCGCCGTCATGCCGGTGCCGCCGCGGTGGTGCGCGGTGTATTCCTCAGGCTGCGTCAACTTTCCAAATCCGTTTTCGGTCACCGTGAGAAGGTACCCGTCTCTAGTTTCGATCTCGGCCCCGACGACCTTGTCGCCCTTCAAAAGCTTTATCCCGCGCACGCCGGCCGCCTCTCTCCCCATCGGGCGGATCTCTTTCTCGTTGAACCTTATCGCGCGGCCGTTCTCCGTCGCGATAACGATGTTGTCGTCGCCCGACGTCATCCTGACCGCGATCAGATCGTCGTCGTCGTTAAGATTTAGCGCGCGCACGCCCGCGCGCCGCGCCGTGTCGAGCATGTCAAGGCGCATCCTTTTCACCGTGCCCATCCTCGTCGTCAGGACAAGGTATTTGTCCCCGTCGAACTCGCGAACTGGGATCATCGCCGTGACCTTTTCCTCTCCCTCTATCTGGAGAAGGTTTACTATATTCATTCCCTTGGCGGCCCTGCCGCTTTCCGGGACCATGTACCCCTTAAGCTTGTGCACCCTGCCGAGATTGGTAAAGAAGAGGATGTAGTCGTGCGTCGACGCCGTGATAAGGGTTTCGGCAAAATCCTCCTCGCGCGTCGTCATCGCGGAAACGCCCCTTCCGCCGCGCCTTTGCGCGCGGTACGCCGACGCCGGCAGTCTTTTTATATACCCGAATCTCGTCAAGGTGTAGACGCACTCTTCCTCGTCGATCAGGTCCTCGATGTCGATCTCGTCGTCGACGGCGACGATCTCGGTCCTTCTCTCGTCTCCGAATTTGTCCCTTATCGCGCAAAGCTCGGTCTTGACGATGTTCAGCACGGTCTCCTCCGATGCGAGGATCGCGCGAAGCTCCATCACCTTTCCCAGAAGCGCCCTGTATTCCTCCGCGATCTTGTCGCGCTCGATCCCGGTCAGTCTTCCAAGTCTCATATCGACGATCGCCTGCGCCTGTATATCCGACAGGCGGTATTCGCCGTTTTCGACCTGCGCGCTTTCCCCGATGTTCAGGTTTTCAAGCGCGTCCGTCTTGAACGTGCGCGACGTCAGCGCCTCTTTCGCCTCAGGTATGGTCTTCGAATTCCTTATTATGTTGTATATGATGTCGATATTGTCGCACGCAACATGCAGCCCCTCGAGGATGTGGGCCCTTTCCTCTGCTTTGCGAAGGTCGTATCTCGTCCTTCTCTCAACGACGCTCTTCTGGAACGCGATGTAGCTGTCAAGCATCTCCCTTAAACTCATCACGTACGGCTGGTTGTTCGACAGCGCCAGCATGATCGCGGAGAAGGTCTCCTCCATCTGCGTGTATTTGTAAAGCTGATTCAAAACGACCTGCGGGTTCGCGTCGCGCTTTAGCTCGATCACGACGCGCATGCCGTTCCTGTCCGACTCGTCGCGAAGGTCGGATATCCCGTCCACCCTCTTGTCGCGGACAAGGTCGGCGATCGACGTGACAAGCCTCGCTTTGTTTACCATATACGGGATCTCCGTCACCGCGATGCGGTATCTCCCGGAAGATCCGTCCATCTCCTCTATCTCGGCCTTTGCGCGAACGCGCATCTTGCCGCGGCCGGTCGCATATGCCGCGCGGATGCCGGCCTTGCCCATGATCGTGCCGCCGGTCGGAAAGTCCGGCCCTTTTATAAACGCCATGATCTCGTCAAGCGTCGCCTCAGGGTGGTCTATTATATGGCAGGTCGCGTTTATGACCTCTGTCAGGTTGTGCGGCGGGATGTTCGTCGCCATGCCGACGGCGATGCCCGACGACCCGTTCACAAGAAGGTTCGGGAATCTCGACGGCAGGACGACCGGCTCTTTCAGCTTGTCGTCAAAGTTCGGCGCAAAGTCGACCGTCTCTTTCTCTATATCGGTCAGCATCTCAAGCGCCAGCTTGTCCATCCTCGCCTCGGTGTATCTGTACGCCGCCGCCGGATGCCCGTCTATCGATCCGAAGTTGCCGTGCCCGTCGATCAGCGGATAGCGGAGCGAGAAATCCTGCGCAAGCCTGACAAGCGCGTCGTAGACCGCCGCGTCGCCGTGCGGATGGTACCGCCCGAGCACGTTGCCGACCGTCGTCGCCGACTTTCTGTACGCCTTGTCCGGGGTCAGCCCGTCTTCATACATCGCGTAAAGGATGCGCCTGTGCACGGGCTTCAGCCCGTCCCTAACATCGGGAAGCGCCCTTCCGACTATGACCGACATCGCGTAATCTATGTACGATTTCTTCATCTCCCGCTCGAGATCGACCGGAACTATCTTCTGATTTTCAAACTCCAAACTCATTTAACCACCCGTTTTTCCTCTCAGTTGTTATAACTTTCGGTATAAACACCGGAGAATTTTTCTATATGTTTATGCTATATGTCGAGATTTACGACATATTTTGCGTTCTGCTCGATAAATTCCTTCCTCGGTTCGACCTTTTCCCCCATGAGGATCGTGAATATCTCGTCCGCCGCGACCGCATCCTCCATCTCTATTTTCAGGATCGTGCGTATCTCGGGATCCATCGTCGTCTCCCAAAGCTGCTCGGGGTTCATCTCGCCAAGGCCCTTGTACCTCTGCACGTCGCAGTTGTCGCCTGCCTCGGCGATCGCGGGGGCAAGGTCCTTGTCGCTGTACACGTATTTGAGATAATTTTTCCCCTTTGACACCTTGAAAAGCGGCGGCTGTGCGATGTAGATGTGCCCCTCTTCTATAAGCGGGCGCATAAAGCGGAAGAAGAACGTCAAAAGCAGCGTCCTTATGTGGCTTCCGTCGACGTCGGCATCCGCCATCAGTATTATCTTACCATAGCGCAGTTTGTTTATATCGAACTCGTCCCCGATGCCGGCGCCGATGGCCGTGACAAGGGGCATCAGCTTGTCGTTCCCGTAAACCTTGTCAAGCCGCGATTTCTCGACGTTCAGCATCTTCCCCCAAAGCGGAAGCACCGCCTGGAAGCGCCTGTCGCGCCCGTTTATCGCGGACCCGCCCGCACTGTCGCCCTCGACGATGAATATCTCGGTCAGCGCCGTATCCTTCTCCTGGCAGTCGGCAAGCTTTCCCGGAAGGGACGCCGATTCCAGCGCGCTCTTCCTTCTCGTCGCCTCTCTCGCGCGGCGCGCCGCCTCTCTCGCGCGCGACGCGGTTATCGCCTTTTCAAGTATCGCGCGCCCGATCGCGGGATTCTCCTCCAAAAACGTCGAAAGCTTTTCCGTCACCATCGCGTCGACAAGCGTCCTCATCTCGGAATTGCCGAGCTTGGTCTTTGTCTGCCCTTCAAACTGCGCATCGGTAAGCTTTACGCTGATTATCGCGCAAAGCCCCTCTCTCACGTCCTCTCCTGAGAGGTTCTTGTCCGCCTCTTTTATAAGCCCGAACTTCCTTCCGTAGTCGTTCAAGACCTTTGTCAGCGCCGATTTAAAGCCCGTCTCGTGCATGCCGCCCTCGGTCGTGTTTATGTTGTTGGCAAAGGACAGTATCGTCTCGTTATAGCTGTCGTTGTACTGAAGCGCGACCTCCGCCATAGAGTCGCCCTTCTGCCCGGAGACATATATCACCTCCGGATGGATCGCCGTCTTGCTGCGGTTCAAATGCTCGACGAACTGGCGTATCCCGCCCTCGTACAGCATTTTTTTCTCGACCATATCGTCCCCGCGCGTATCGCGAAGCGTGATCGTCACCCCCGCGTTGAGGAACGCCTGCTCGCGAAGGCGATTCAAAAGTATATCGTACTCGAACACCGTTTCGTCGAAGATCTCGGGGTCGGGCTTGAAGGATACGACCGTCCCCGATATGTCGGTATCCCCGACTATGTGAAGCTTCTCCGTCGTCACTCCGCGGCGGAAGCCCATTTTGTATATCTTCCCCTCGTGGTGCACCTCGACCGTCAGCCACTCGGACAGGGCGTTAACGACCGACGCGCCCACCCCGTGCAGGCCGCCCGCCACCTTGTATCCGTCCCCTCCGAACTTGCCGCCCGCGTGCAGCACCGTGAAGACCAGCTCGACCGCCGGGATCCCCTCCTTCTGATGGATCCCGACCGGGATCCCTCGTCCGTTGTCCCAGACGGTGATGATGTCGCCCGCGCTTATCTCGACCTCGATATGCGTGCAGTATCCTGCAAGCGCCTCGTCGATCGAGTTGTCGACTATCTCATACACCAGATGGTGCAGGCCCCTCGCCGACGTCGAACCGATGTACATGCCCGGCCTTTTCCTGACCGCCTCCAGCCCCTCAAGCACCTGGATCTGGCTTTCGTCATACACGCTCGTCACGGTCGTGTCCATTGTTTCTTCGTTGTCTAGTGTGTTGTCGAAATTCTCGCTCATAGCTGATTTATATCCTTTCCTGGCGAAACGGGCGTGTTTTTAAAAGGTCGCCCGCCGCCGGTTTTTCTCTTTCGTATATCAAAACGCCTGTTTATAAAAGGTTTCCTAGTATCACGTTCCCTTCAGCGCGCTTTTTAAGCGTCGCCGAGGATATCTGCGATATATACACCCTCGTCTTGCCCCCTGCGCTGCATATCACGCACGATTTGGGGATGTCGTCGCTCACGTTTACGACCTGCTTTTTCTTTTCCGCGCTCGAGAGAAAGCTGCGCGTCCTTTTCGATACGGAGACCGTGTCAAGGTCGAATATCCCGACGATCTCCGAAAACGGGACCTCAACATCCCGCCCCAAATGAAGGTACATCTGTCTTTCCCCTTCCTCTATCTATATCCCGCCGGCGCATTCCTCGTATATAAGCGCGCCGTTTTTTATCTCAAACCTCTTCCCGCGGACGATCTTTGACATCTTTTCCTTCTCCGTCCCCGTTATTATGACCTGTCCGCCGTCGATCCTGTTTAAAACAAAGCTTTGCCGCATCTCGTCAAGCTCGGATAAAACGTCGTCGAGAAGCAGGATCGGGTATTCCTTCGCATCGTCGAAGAACACCTCTCTCTCCGCAAGCTTCAGCGCCAGCGCCGCCGTCCTGATCTGTCCCTGTGACGCGAACGCGCGCGCGTCGCGCCCGTCGATCTCGATCATAAGATCGTCTTTATGCACTCCGGACAGGCACGACCTCGTCGCGATCTCGGCGTTCTTGTGCGAAAGATAATGCTCTAAAAGCTCGCCCTCCGTCTTCTTTACGTCGAACGGGTCCGTCACCGTGCTGACCGTTTTGTATTTGACGGTCATCCTCTCTCTCCCGCCGGAGATCTCAAAATACGCCTCTCCCGCGCGCTTTTCCGCCTCTATACAGAACGAGGCCCTGTATTTTATCATCGCCGCCGCGACGCGCGCCATCGCGAACGAAAATTCGTCCAGCACCGACAAAAGATCCGGCTTTTCCTCGCTGTCTTTCAGTATCCTCGTCTTGTGCGTGTAAAGCCTCTGATACTCGCTTAGATATCTATAGTACATCGGGCGAAGCTGCACGATCGCCGTGTTTAAAAACCTTCTCCTCAGCGCCGGCCCGCCCTTTATTATCTCAAGGTCGTCCGGCGAGAAAAGCACCGTTCTGACAAGCCCGAGATACTGCTCGTTCTTTTTTATTCTGACTCCGTTCACCTCGACGCTGACGCGCGAATTTCTCGGCACCCTCGCCGATATCGAAAGCTCTCTCCCGTTTGAGATCACCTTCGCGCCGATCTCGGCGCCGTCGTCAAAAAGCCTTATCACGTCCTTCTGCGAATTCGACCTTATCGGCCTCATCGCGGAGAGGAAGAACACCGCCTCGAGAAGATTTGTCTTCCCCTGCGCATTCTCCCCGTATATGACGTTGACGCCGGGCGAGAAAGCGATGTCGCAGGCGCTGTAATTCCTGAACGATGAAAGGCTAAGCTCTTCTATCCTCATTTCCCCGTCACCCGTATGATGTGCCCGGAGATCTCCGCGCTGTCCCCCGGGTAAAGCTTCCTGCCCCTTAAAACGCACACCTCTCCGTTTACAAGCACATCGCCGTTTTTGATCCTCTCTTTCGCTTCTCCCCCGGATTGGCACTCGGCTGCGAATTTCAAAAGTGCGTCAAGCTTTATGTATTCCGTTGTTATCGCAATGTCGACCGCTTTTTTATCCATATATCATTCCGCCCTCAAGCGCACCGGAAGAACGAGGTATAAGAATCCGTCCCCTTCGGAAGGCTTTATGACGCACGGCGCAAGACTTCCGCCCATTTCCAGCACGACCTCGCCCTCGGGACACGCCCTGAGCGCATCGAGAAGATACCTGTTGTTGAACCCGATCTCAAACGGCTCGCCCCCGCCGGAAAGGCGGCACTCGTCGTAAGATTTGCCGATCGCCGTTATACATGAAAACTTTACGTTGTCCGTCTCGAAAAGGCACCTTACCGGGCTTTTCAGCTTTTCGCTTATGATAAGCGAAACCCTCTCCACCGCCGAGACAAGGTTCTTCGCGTCGGCCTTGTATATCATCGTCGTCTTTTCCGGTATCGCCGTCTCGTAATTAAGGAAGTCGCCCTCCAAAAGCCGCGATATGACGACGATCCCATCTATCTCGAACATTATGTGCTTTTTGTCCGGGTGGATGTTCAGTATATCCTCGCTCTCGTCGAGGATCCTCTCGATCTCCCTCAGCGCATCCGACGGCACGACGAACCTGTAGTCTTCCGTGTCGGCCGTGCGCGCGATCTTTTCGCGCCTTAACGCCAGCCTGTACCCGTCGACTGCGACCATCGTTATCGTATCGCCCGTTATCTCGAAAAGCGCGCCCGTGTGAATCGGCTTGTTTTCGTTCTCGCTCACCGCGAATATCGTCTTCGATATCATGCTTTTCAGTATCTTATTCGATATCCCGATGTTTTTCGACGCGTCGACCTTCGGCAGCTCCGGAAAATCCTGCGCGGGGATACCGATAAGGTTGAATTCGCTCATCGCGCATTTTATCGTCACCATCATATTCTCATCCGTTGAAAACGAGACGACGTCATCCGGAAGTTTTCTCACGATATCTGAAAATATCCTCGCATTCAAAACGACCGCGCCTTCCTCGTTCACCTTCGCCCCGATCGTGCACTCGATCCCGGTTTTCAGGTTATATCCGCATATCGTCACATGTTCTCCCGCACGTATCAAAAGCCCCTCAAGCGCCGCGATCGTGCTTTTCGAAGATACCGCCCTTCCGCAAACCGATACCGCATCCAAAAGGATTGCCTTTTCACATGAAAACTTCATTTTCGTCAGTCCTTTTTATCATAATATGATTTATATATGAATATATATATTGTTTAAAATATAAGTAGTAGTAATAGAAATGTTGATTGTGTGGAAATGTTTTTTCACGCCTTGTTTTACAGGCGAAAATTGTCAAAAGCTGTCTGTGGAAAAAAACGATATTTCAACAGGCGTTGAAATGAAAATCGGGTTTTTAACACCGGGGTTTTCATTTTACACAGAAAATTGTGGAAAAAATTATTTTTCCCTGACGCTTTTTTTGACGTCGTTCACGCTGTTTTTAAGGTTTTCGTCCCTCGCGATCTCGCTTTCGATCTTGTTTATCGAATACAGCACCGTCGAATGGTCCCTTCCGAATGTCTTGCCGATATCCGGCAGCGACAGGTCGGTCATCTCCCTTACGAGGAACATCGCGATCTGCCTCGGTACGACCGCCTCTTTCGCGCGGCTGTTTCCGGTTATCTTGTCCTTTGTTATCCCGTAAAACTCGGACACGGTGCTTATTATAAGGTCCGGCGTCGGATGAAGGCCGGGGTTTTTCGTGAATATGTCGCGCACGGCCGCCTCTGCAAGATCTATCGTTATGTCCTTGTTTAAAAGATCGTGCATCGCCGCGATCTTTTTGACCGCGCCCTCAAGCTGCCTTACGTTTTTGGTTATCGAGCTTGCGATGAACGCCGAGATCTCATCCGACAGAGTTATATTGAGCGCCTTCGCCTTCGCGCTGATGATCGCCATCCTCGTCTCGTAATCGGGCGGCTGGATATCCGCCAAAAGCCCGCAAACGAACCTCGTGCGCAGGCGGTCCTCAAGCGTCATCATCTCGTTCGGCGCCCTGTCCGACGTCAGCACGATCTGCTTTTTCGCCTCGTACAGGGTGTTGAAAGTGTGGAAAAATTCTTCCTGGGTGCGCTCTTTTCCGGCGATGAACTGGATATCGTCGACAAGAAGTAGGTCCGCCATCCTGTATTTATTGCGAAATTCCGCGACAGAGTTCTCCTGTATCGAGGAGATAAGCTGGTTCGTGAACTCGTCGCCTTTCACGTATACGACGCGGCAGTTTTTGATCTCTTTCTTGACCTCGTTCGCGATCGCGTATATGAGGTGCGTTTTCCCGAGCCCCGACTGCCCGTATATGAAAAGCGGGTTATAGGCCTTTCCCGGGTTTCTCGACACGGCCAGCGCCGCCGCGTGCCCGAACCTGTTCGACGAGCCGACGATAAAATTGTCGAAGGTGTATTCGTATTCGACCGCCGCCGGCACCTCCCCGTCGATCTTGCCGTCGGTGTACCCGTCAAGCTCGTCCTGTCCGCAGAGTATGCTGAGCGTTACCTTTTCCCCTGCCAGGATCGACAAAAGCTTTTCGACAGGCTCCGTGAACCTTTCCGATATTATGTCTTTCTTAAGGCTGTTCGGCGTGAAGAGAAAAAACACGCCGTCTGTAAAATCGACCGGCGACGCATCGTCGAACCACGTCGCCACCGCTAGAGCATCGATCTCAGTCGGGAGAAGCGCCAAACACTCGTCCCATATTTCCGTCGGAGATTTCATATCTAAAACCCTTCCCCCATTGACAAAAGTAAAAATAAATATCATTATTAGAAAAAGCAGAAACCCGTCATCCGCGGGGCTTTTAAAAGCCGCGCGAAACCCGCGCAAAATCAGCGCGGAACAGGTGCTTAGTAATAAGAAGATTATAACACAATCCGCGCGATTTTACAACACAAAAACCTATCGGGAAAGGCGCGGGTATTTATGTCACAGGGCCGCGGGAAAAGCGTTTTTCAAAGGGGGAGTCGGATTGGGAAAAATAGTGGTCGGGTTTTCCGGCGGGGTCGATTCCTCCGTCACGGCAAAGCTTCTTGAAAAGCGCGGGTATGAGGTCGTTCCGGTCTTCCTCGACGGGGGATTTTCGGACGCCGAAAACGCGCAGAGGTCGGCGGCGGCGCTTGATGTCCCGCTCGTTATAAAGGATATAAAAGAGGAGATTGAAAAAAAGGTCATAGGCCCGTTCACAAATGCGTATTTAAACGGCGAAACGCCGAACCCGTGCGTCATGTGCAACCCCCTTGTAAAATTCGCGACGCTTATCGCGGCGGCAGAAGAAGTCGGCTCGCACAAGATCGCGACGGGGCATTACGCGAGGGTGCGGTTCGACGGGGAAAACGCATTTTTATGCCGGGCGCTCAGCTTAAAGGACCAGTCATACATGCTTTACAGGCTTTCTCAGGATGTTTTGCGCCGGTGCGTTTTCCCGCTCGGCGAGTTCAGGTCGAAGGACGAGGTGCGAAATCTTGCGAGAGAGTTCGGCCTTCCCTCGGCGGAGACGCCCGACAGTATGGAGATATGCTTTATAAAAGACGGCGATCACGCGGCCTTTATCGAAAAAAGGGCCGGTGCCCCTAAAGACGGGAATTTTGTCGATGAAGACGGAAAAATCCTCGGAAGGCATCTCGGGATACACCGCTACACCGTCGGGCAGAGGCGGGGGCTTGACATCTCCGCATCGTCCAGGCTTTATGTTAGCGAGATCGACGCGGTCTCAGGAAATGTCGTTTTGTCGGACAGGGATGTTTTCAAAAGCGAGATCGATGTGAAAAACACCGTTTTCGCGCCGGGCTTTGGAAAAGAGCCCTTTTCCGCCGGCGTCAAGGTAAGGTATTCGAAAAACGAGTGGGCGGGAGAGGTGTTTCCCGATAGCTCGGCGTCCCGCGCAAGGGTGCGCTTTAAAACGCCGGCGCGAGCCCCGGCAAGGGGGCAGTCGGCGGTATTCTACGCAGGCGATACAGTCGCCGGCGGCGGGATAATAGAATAGGGGATAAAAAACGGGCAGCGGATTTTTCCGCTGCCCGTTATATTTTTATACCGCCGCTTTATTTTTTCGATTTTTCCGCGTCGTGATACGCCGTTATCTCGCCGACCGACATTTTTTCAAAATTGTCGCGCCATTCGATGACGGCCTCGTTCTCCCATTTCTCGAGCGCGTTGTAAAAGGCTATCGTCGAGACCGTCGAACGGATGTTGTCCTTGTTATTGTCATAAAAGTCCGCCGGGATCTCAAGGCGCTTGAAGATGTGCCAGCCGGTATCGTCCTTTATTATGTCGCTCATCTCGTCTATATCAAGGGCGAAGCACACGTCCTCTATCGATTCGTCGAACAGCCCCGGAGGGAACACATACCCCACGTCGCTCGACGCCATGTTCTCGTCCTCTCCGTATTTGTCGAGCATGGCCTCAAAATCGGCGGACCCGTCCTTTATCTGCGAGAACACGTCGTTTGCGAGCGCCTCTTTATCGGCCTTCTGCGTGTCGGAGATCGCCGTCGCCGATGAGAAGAACAGCTGGCGGATATGGATGAAGTTGTCGTCGAAATACTGCTTCAGCTCTTTCTCGGAATAGCCTTCCTTGCCGTTCGGCGCGTAGAAGACCTCGTTCAGCATTTTCTGCGTGAGAATGGTAAGTTCGCTTGATTTTGTCGCAAGCGCATCCGTCAGCCCCATCTCGAGCAGCGTGTCTTCATATGCCTTTTCGCTGCCCATCTGCTTTATCATTTCCGCCCTGTCGTTTTCGATGCTCTTCTTTTCGGCGTCCGAAAGCACGACCCCGTATTCTTTCGCCTTTGCGAACGTCGCATAAGACACCCTTAAGCTTTGCAGGGCGTCGCGCTTTACAAGCTCTTCAAAAGTAAGGCCAGTCTCAAGCATCGCCGACTCCAGAGCCGTGCGGTCGTCGTTGTACGTGTCGCTTGCAGACTTGATATAGTAAAGGTATTCATCGAAGTACACGCTTTGCCCGTTTATCGTCATGACGATGATGTTCTCTTTTTTCGACGAGCTGCACCCTGCGAAGATGCCGGCCATCATCACAAAAATAAGCGCCAGCGCCGCGATCGCGCGAAGTTTTTTCATTATACATCCACCTTTTGCAGATATTTTTTGCCTTTTTATAAAACGTCAGTGTGAATATGATAACACATAACAAATCGCCGCACAATGAAAAATTTGAAAACTTTCGCGAAACAGCGCCCTTTTGGCGCGCAGAAAACCCTGCCGCGGCCTTTTAACATTTTCCTTTTACACGTTGAAGGCGGCCCTGTACGCTTCCTCGGAGAAGACGCCCTGATCTGAAAGAAACTGCCACATAAGCTCTCCGCCGTTCCTTTTCTGTCTAAGCGCATTCGCCATGATGCGCACGCACGCGGCGCGGTCAAAGCCGTCTATATCGCCGCTTCCCGCGATTATCCCCTTTTCCATGGCGAAAGCCGTCGCTTCAGAATAGGAAAAGTCGCTTCCGCCGCGGGTGTCGTCC
>Ga0208297_1000943_pt1 | contig 38400 bp, 25 predicted proteins | sample LMS_cellobiose_e_FD_187367 | JGI IMG/M metagenome (GOLD analysis project Ga0208297, IMG submission 187367) | Rumen-fistulated moose microbial communities from Alaska, USA - LMS_cellobiose_enrichment (SPAdes) (version 2) | ecosystem: Host-associated > Mammals > Digestive system > Stomach > Rumen... | reverse complement strand
TCGTCGCCGGGGCCGACGCCGAACGCCCGGAGCGCGCACTCCAGCGTGACGGTGCCGTTCGCCATCATCGACGCGTACTTGGCGCCGGTGTATTTGGCGTACTTTTCGGCGAACTCGTTCTCGTAGACGCCGTAGAAGGACCACTTGTGGCTCAGGTACATCTCGGCGATCCGGCCGATCACGGCGGGAGTGGCGGGCGGCCACGCCGGAGGCACAGGCTTGTTTTTGAATACCGGGGTTCCTCCATCAATGGCGAGCTTGGACATCGTGCTATCTCCTTTTGTTCTTTATTTGCCGCCGCGGGACGACGGTGGTCGGCGCGGCCGTTGCGTTTCGTGCCGTTCAGCGGCGGTCGGCGAGGATGCGCTCGAAATTTTCCGCCAGCATCGGGATCAGTGCGGCGTCCGGAACGGGACAGGAGAGCAGCATCGACAGTTCGAAGGCCTCGTTGTGGAGCGCCGCGTCCGAACCGAAGAGATAGCGGGAGCGGTCGAATTTGGCCATGAACTCCTCCCAGCGGGACGAGGCGCAGAACGACGCGGTGAAGTCGAGGTAGATGTTCTCCGCTTCGCGCGCGGCGCGCTCGATGTGTTCGCGCCCGACGTCGCCGCAGCCCGAATGTCCGGCGATGAACTTCGCGTGCGGATAGCGTCGGGCCACCGCCGCCAGCGGGGCGATCTCCGGGGTCCAGGTGTGGATCAGGATCGGCAGATGGTGCTTTTCCGCGTATTCGTATATGACGTCGTGACGCGGATCGTCGAGCATGGTATGCAGCCGGGCGGGGATGATCTTGAAGCCGATGAACGCTTTGTCGGAAAAGAATCCGTCGAGGACCGCTTCGTCGATCCGGTCGTGCTGCCACGGATTGAAGGTGAAGTAGCACCGGAAACGGCCGGGGTGCGCCGCGGTCAGCGCCGCGATCTCGCGGTTGCCATCCGGCATGTCGCAGAAAAGCGCGCGGTTGGAGGCGATCGCCGAAACGGCGACGCCGTTGCGGTCCATCACGCGCACCATTTCGGCGATATTTTCCGCGGGGTCGGTCTCGGGCAGGATCCAGCCGCGGGGATTGGGGTCGGCGAAGTGGGTGTGGCAGTCGAATACCCTGATCCCGCGCAGGGGTTCACCCCGGCGGAATGCGTTCCACAGCGGCTTGTCCGCCCGTTCCGCGTAACGGGCGATCGGTTTTTGAAGCGGGGCGACGCCGAGCAGCCGTTCCAGATTGCCGTGGGCGACCAGTTCGCGCTCCGCTCCGGTGAGCATCGAGTGCGCCAACGCGCCGATGGCGGCGCCATGATGCGAAGCGCCGCCGATGCCGAAAAAGGTCCGTTCGGCGCCGAACTCCCGCACGAAAAACTCCAGCCCGTTGCGCATGTGCAGGAACGAGGTGTCGATGCCGACGTTGCGACACCGCCACATCAGGTCGATCGTGTTCACCTGAGTCGCCCACATCTCGCGGCAGATCACGAAGAAGATCGCGGGGTATTTATCCGCGAGCATGGCGAGGTCCGGAAAATCCGTCGGCAGCAGATTCTGCCCGCGATGCTCCAGAAAGACGGCGGGGCGGAACTCCTGCAACTCCGCCAGCAGCCGCTCGATGTTCCGCAGCGGGAAGCAGGATCGGGTCGGGCGGACCACATAACTTCGGTTGCCGCGGGCGGCCTGATCCTTCAGCCACCGGAGGACGCCGTGTTCGAAGACGTTCGACGGGGTGATGACGAACGCCGGTTTCAGCCGTTCGGCATACGGGGCGATCGTCTTGAGCAGTTCGGGGTTTTCGCGCGCGGGGGAATACTGCAGCGCGTCGGCGCTGTAGACAAGTGCGCGGTCGACGCCCAGTGCGTCGAGGTGTCCGATCAGCGACTCGGGGGTGGGGAAATCCGGCATGGCGAAAGCCCCGCGGCCGATCATCACAGGCGTGGCGAAGAAGTTCATGTTTTTCCCCGTTCGTTTTGGGTTCGCGGCGGCCAGAAATGCCGCAACGGATGCTTTCTCTGCAGCGACGGCTAATATAACCCGCGTCCGATTCGTCTGCAACGTTCAATGGCGGCGTTTCTTTATATTTATTTAAGGTTTTGCGTCCGGCTTTTCCGGGAAAGAGAAGCCGGGAGCGCGTTTTTTGATATTTATCGGTACCGGACCGCCCTCAACCGCATCGGGGCGGCGCGCCAATTCTTAATAAAGTGTCAATCCGACACACGAAACGGATGCGGCAGGCAGGCATGATCTCCGGTCGCATGCGGAACCAAAAGGGTCCCCGGTCCGACTGCTGAAATCTTAAAAAAATATAGTCGGACTGCCGTTGCGGCATTCGGGGACGGGGATTATATTAATCCCCGGTGGGATGTGTGTTTCGGTGCGTGGCGCGTGAAGATGTGCCCGTTACGTCCGGAACGCCGCAACGGATCAACCCCAGTCCGCCTTGGAGCGGATATACACAGAAAGGATGTTCTTCATGATCGCCATGCGTCGCAGCCGGGTACTGGATCTTCTCCGCGCCGGTAAAAAAGCCCTCAGTTACAAGAGCAATCTGACTTGTCCGCGCGTCGCCGAGATCGCCGGGATGCACGGCTTCGACGCGCTGTGGATATGTCAGGAGCACGTTCCGACCGATCAGGCGACGATGGAAAACTTCATCCGCGCCGGCAAGGCCTACGACATGGACACCATCGTCCGGGTCGCCAAGGGCAGTTACAGCGACTACATCCGCCCGCTCGAAGCCGACGCGGCGGCGATCATGGTCCCGCACCTGATGAGCCTCGACGAGGCGGAGTATCTGGCGCGCATCACCCGCTACAAACCGGTCGGGCGGCGTCCGCTCGACGGCGGCAACGCCGACGGCATGTTCTGCCAGGTCGACTGCAAAGAGTACATGCGCTTCGTCAACGAAAACCGCATGGTGATCGTCCAGATCGAAGACCCGGAACCGCTCTCCGAACTCGATAAGATCTGTCAGGTCCCGGGGATCGACATGATCTTCTTCGGACCGGGCGACTTCAGCCACTCCATCGGCGACCCGTGCAACTTCGCCAACCCGGAGATCGCCCGCGTCCGTAAACTGGTGGTCGAGACCGCGCACAAGTACGGCAAATTCGCCGGAACGGTCTCGGTCCCGTCGCTCAAGGAGTGCCTTGACCTCGGCTACGACCTCGTCAACTGCGGCTCCGACGTCACCGCCATCGGCGCCAACTGCAAAGCGATCCGCGAACAATATCTGGAGGCGGTAAAATGAAACTCGTTCCGGACGCCGACCACATTCGGCTCGGCATCATCGGCATGACCGAGGGCAACGGTCACCCGTACAGCTGGAGCGCGATGTTCAACAAGTTCGACCGCGAGGCGATGCCCGCCGAGTGTCCGTTCCCGGTGATCCCCGTGTACCTCGCCAAGGAGGAGTACTCGACGATGGGCATCCCCGGCGCGCACATGGATTACGTCGTCTGCGACAAGCGCTCCGACGCCGAGCATGTGGCGAAACTGTCGCTGATCCCGAACGTTCTCGACCGCCCGGAGGAGATGATCGGCAAGATCGACGCCGTGATCGTCGCCACCGACATCGGCGGCGAACACGTCCGGCGGGCGCGCCCCTTCATCGAAGCCGGGCTGCCCATCTTCATCGACAAACCGCTCTGCGACAACCGCGCCGACTTGGAGTACTTTACCGAACTCTTCGAAAGCGGCTACCCCATCATGTCGTCGAGTTCGATGCGCTTCTGCAAGGAGTTCGTGCCGTACCACGGCGGCGGCACCCGCGAATTGGGCGAGCTGCGCCTCGTCATGTACGGCATGCCCAAAAAGTGGGAGACCTACGGCATCCACAGCCTCGAAGCGGTCTACCCCATCGTCGGTCCCGGCTTCGTGAGCGTGGTCAACACGGGGGACTTCAAACGCAACGTCGTCCATCTGAAACACAAGCGCGGGGTGGATGTCATTCTGACCGGGATCTGCGACTGCGGCGTGCCGTCGCTGGTGCTGGCGGGGACGGGCGGCAGCGTGGAACTCAAGGCCAAGGACAGTTATTCGAGTTTCCGCAATCAGCTCGTGAGTTTCGTCGACTTCCTCAAGACCGGCGTCCGACCGTACCCGTGGCAGGAGACGGTCGAACTGATGAAACTCGTGATCGCGGGCATCGAAAGCCGCGAGCAGAGCGGCAAAGAAATAAAGGTATGGTGAAAACATGAACGTGATCGATTCCTTCCGGCTGAACGGACGCACCGCGATCGTCACCGGCGGCGCCGGGCGCTACGGCAAACAGATCGTCGCCGCGCTCGCGGAGGCGGGGGCGACGGTCTTCATCGCCTCGCGCGACCTGGACAAACTCGAAGCCGCGGCGGCGGCGTTCCGCGCGACGGGAGCCGATGTGCGCGCCATTCGGCTCGACCTCGGCGACACCGCCTCGTGCGACAAGCTCGTCGCCGACATCATGGAGCGGACCGGGCGCATCGACGTGCTCGTCAACAACTCCGTGACCCGCTGCGGCTGCGGCGGCGGCTGGAAGAAACCGCTCGACAGTTACGACGCGAGTTTCCACGTCAACGCCTCCGGGACCTTCTATCTCACGGCGGCGGTGGGCGAAGTCATGAAAACACGCCGGGCGGGGTCGATCATCAACATCGGCTCGTTCATGGGCCTCGTGGGGCCGGAGTTCGCCAACTACGCCGGGACCGACATGAAGGGCAACCCCAACCCGATCTACTTCTACGAAAAAGGCGGTCTCGCCAACTTCACCCGCTGGGCGGCGAGCGTGCTCGGCGAATACAACATCCGGGTGAACGCGATCCATCCCGGCGGATTGCAGGAGCCGCATCTGCCGGAGGCGTTCGTCAGAAATTACAGCGCCCGCACCCAGTTGGGGCGCCTCGCCGGTCAGGAGGATCTCAAGGGGATCATCGTCTTCCTCGCCTCCGACGCGTCGGGGTATGTGACCGGGACCAACATCCCGGTCGACGGAGGGTATACGGCAAAATGAGCAAACTGGTGCTGGGCACAGTGCAGTTCGGCCTCAAATACGGCATCGCCAACCGCGGCGGTCAGGTCGACTACGCCGAAGTGAAGCGGATCCTCGCCGCCGCCGTCGAGGGCGGCGTCGATACGCTCGACACCGCGGCGGCCTACGGCGACAGCGAAGCGGTGCTGGGGCGGGCGATGGCGGAACTGGGGCTGCGGGACAAACTGACCGTGGTGAGCAAGGTCCGGCCGATCCCGGAGGGGGCGGACGCCGCGAAGTTCATCCGCGAAAGTGTCGAAAATTCGCTGCGCAAACTGGGGTTGGAGCGGTTGCCGCTCGTGCTGCTGCACCACGAGGAGGACGCTCCCCACCTGCCGCAGCTGGAGGAATTGAAGCGCGAGGGGCTGATCGGCGGCGCGGGCATTTCGATCGACAGTCTGGCCTATCCCCGCGAAGTGGCGGCGGTCGAGGCGATCCAGCATCCGTGCAACGTACTCGACCGCCGCTTCGACGGACTGATCGCCGCGCGGGCGGCGGCGGGGCGGAAGAGTTTCTTCCGCAGCGCGTATCTGCAGGGGCTGCTGCTGATGCCGGAGTCGGCGATCCGCCCGGATCTCGCCGCCGTGATCCCGTGGCGGCGCAAATTGGCGGAGTTCGGATTGCCGCTCAAGGAGTTGTGCCTGCGCTACGTGCTGAGCCAACCGGGGGATACGGGCGTGCTGTTCGGCGTCGATTCGCTGGACCAGTTGCGGGAAAATCTGCGACTCGCGGTCAAAGGGCCGCTGCCGGCGGATCTTTTCGCGGCGGTCAAAGCGGCGGTGCCGCTGCTGCCCGAAACGCTGATCCGCCCCTTTTGCTGGAACCGGCCGACGCCGCGTCAGGCGTAGTTGGACAGCACCGGCGTTCCGGGTTGAGGATGGCCCGTTGCACTCGCGTATGGCGAGGATGTTCGAGAGTCCTCAACCATTCTTTTGGTCTGCTTTTCGTTTCCGGCGCGGTAACAGGTGACAGGCCGCCCAACGTCGGCGGCAGATTGTCCGCGCCGTCCTTGTCAAGGTCATCCCGCCGGATTTCGCATCGCCCGATTCGACGAGGTGCGGTCCAAGCGCATTGCGGTCATCGGCCGGAGCGTCAGATGCCGACGGGCAACGCTGGTCAAACGTTTTCCTGAAAAATCCTTGCCTGTGCTTGCAAAAAAATAAAAAAGCCATTATATTAATTTAACTATGGGAAATTTTTAACTCAATATCGTGCGGGGGGGGCATGAAACGATTGAGATTGCTGGCATGGAGCGTGTTTTTACTGGCGACCGGACTTTCGGCGGCTCCGCTCAAGATCGGCTGGGCGATCACCGATGTCAGCACCGAAAAGCCGGTGTACCTTTACGGCATACCCCGCAAACGGGTCTCGCAGGGGCTGCGCGACCCGCTGAAAGTCACCACGCTCGTCCTCGACAACGGCGAAGACTGCGTTATTTTCAGCACCTGGGACGTCTGCGTGGTGTGGGGCACCGTGGTCAATCGGGTGCGCGCCATGATCGCGGATCAATGTCCGGAGATCCCCGTCAACAAGATCATCTTTCACGCCATCCACACCCATACCGGCCCGGCGATGGGCGACGGCTATGACGACGATGTGACCCGCGAATACCGGAATATGTTCGTCTCGCAGGCCGCCAAGTCGGTCATCGACGCGTGGAAAGGCCGGAAACCCGGAAAAATCGCCTACGGCTACGACTTCGCCGTGACGAGTTTCAGCCGCCGTCCCGTGTATTTCGACGACCTCTCCAAACGTCCGCCGCCGAACGACGGGTTGATCCGGCCGCCCCGGTTCCCCATCGACCGGCACGCCAGACTTCACGGCAACAGCAACGACCCCCAGTTCAGCCACATGGAGGCCGCACCCGACCCGTTCGTCAATCTGCTCTTCACCTACGATCTGAACGACCAGCTGACGGGCATCGTCTGCAACGTCGCCTTCCCGTCGCAGATCTCGATCAGCGACATGAAACTCGGATCGGACTGCTGGAGCGACGTCCGCCGCGAGGTCAAAAAGGAGTTCGGCGACATCTTTATCCTGCCCCAGTGCGCCGCCGCCGGGGACCTCACCTACAAGATCCCGTATTACGACAAAGCCACCGCGCGGAAGCAGCGGCTGATCTTCGGGCGCGAGGAGGCCTTCCCCGGGGAATTCGAGCGGCGGCGGGTCACGGAACAGCTCATGGCCGCGCTGCGCCGCACCATGGAATGGGCGCCGAAAGAGCGTTATGCCGATCTGCCGCTCAAGCATATCACCACCACCTTGCATCTGAAGCGTTACATCCCCTCCCCGCAGGATGTCGAAACGGCGAAGAAATATCGGGCGTTGCTGGAGGAAATGCGGAAAAATCCGCCGGAGGTGTGTAAAAACGATCCCCCGCGTCTGGAAAAACTCAACGCCATCATCCGGGGCGCGATCGGTCAGTGCAACGCGGTGATTTGGTACGCCAAGGATGGCGAGACCAACAAAACCTGGCCCAGCGAGTTCCATGTCCTGCGCCTCGGCGACATCGCCTTTGTGTCGGAACGGTACGAGCTCTACACCGACTACGGTCAGCGCATTCAGGCGCGCAGTCCGTTCACCCAGACGTTCACCATCCAGATCTGCTCCGGAGTGTTATACCACACCGGCAGCGCCGCCCACTATCTTGCCACCGAGCGCGCTTTCAAAAACCAGGGTTATCAGGCCAACGCCGCGAACAACGCCAACGCCCCGTCGCCGGAGGGCGGTCAGCAGCTGGTCGACGAGGCGGTGAGGCTGCTGTACGAACTCAAGGGCGAAAACAATCCGAAAAACAACCATCCGAAAGGGATTTTACGGAAATGAAAAAACTCCACCTCCTCGTTGCGACGGCGATCGCCGTCGGCGCAGTCCGGCTCAACGCCGACACCACCTGGCTCATCCAGCCGATGGCGACGGCGTCCAAAAGCATGCAGCTGTTCACCTCGCGCTCCTCGTCCAAGCCGCGGCCGCTGCGACTGCAATATGTGCCGGCCGCGGGCAAGAACACGTTTCGGCAGCTGCGTTGCGGCAACGACAGCAAATTCGCCTACGCCGGCATCAACGAACGCGGCCTGGTAGTGGCGTTTTCCGGCGCCGATCCGACCCGCGACCGCCCCAACAAACCGCAAGGCAAGCAGTTTTTGTACAGCGGCAACTACATTGTCGCGCATCTGCTGACCACCTGCGGCTCGGTCAAACAGGCGGAAGAGCGGCTGCGCAAACTGTCGCGAAGCGGCTACATCGCCGGCAGCATGATAGTATTCCTCGCGGATGCTAAAAATGCGATGATCTTCGAGATCGCGCCGCGCCATTATGCGACGACCCGGCTGGGACTGCACTATACCGTCTACGCCAACCGCTGGAAATTCGCCGGCATGGAAGACGCCTCCGTGCGGAAGCCGTGGGAAATGCAGGGCAGTCTGCAGGAAGAGTGGGCGGTCAAGGAGGCGATCCTCCGGGCGCGGCGCGGCATCGGCGGCAAGTTGTCTATCCCGGCGTCCTTCGCCATTTCGCGTCTCAACGCCGCCGACGTCAAGGTCAAGGGCATCGGGCGCGGTCCCTGCACCCGGGATACCGTGGACGCGTATCTGTTCGAGATCAGCCCCGTCCACCCCGGGATCCTGAGCTGCGTCTACGCTTCGTTCGGTCCGCCGCGCCATACCGTGTATCTGCCGATCCCGCTGTGCGCGATCGACGCGCTCCCGCCCGAAGTCGCCAACGCCGAGTGGGCGGGCATCGGTACCGCGATGGCCAAGCGTGTCCCGGATAAGACGCCGGTCTCCGACGACCTCCCGGAATTTGAAAAGTACCTGCTGCAGGAGTTCAACGACGTCCGTCAGCAGGCCGAAGCCTTGCTGAAGGAAAAGAAAACCGAAGAGGCCAAAACGCTGCTTCGGGATACGCTTCGCCGTCAGGCAAGCGAGACCCTGAAGTTCATGCGGGGGCGCAAATGACTTTCCGCGGATGGTCGGGAACGCCCTTGAATATTTTTGTGCCATAAGGATGACGAAGAAGATGAAAGACAAAAACTTCACCCTGATCGAACTCTTGGTGGTGATCGCCATCATTGCGATCCTCGCCGCGATGCTGCTCCCGGCGCTGCAGCAGGCGCGCGCCCGTGCTCACGCCACCAGCTGCATCAACAACCTCAAGGGCTTGGGGACGATCTCATCCACCTATTTGGACGACAACCGGATGCGCTGGCCGGCCACGACCGCGGCGACCGCGGCGACGGGGACCACCAAGTCGGCGCAGAACATGTGGCCGTTGTGTCTGATCCGCGGCAAGTACATCGCGGATTTCAGCACCTCGAAGAACAGCAGGAAGGAGATGACCGCGTTCGCGGTGGAAGCGAAGGGCTATCTCTGCCCCTCCATCGGGTTCCAACCGCTGATCAAGGGCAGCGCCCGTTATTGGGTGCCGCAGGTCTACGGCACTCTGCAGGTGAACGCCGACCGCCACACCAAGGGCTTCTGGCAGTTCAGCAGTCCGCGGCTGGCGGAGGTCCGGGGCAACGGCAACACCAACAGCCAGTCGTTCAACACCATCCTCAAGGAACGGGCGATGCCCTCCACCAGAATGTGGTTCGCCGACAGCGCCTGGCGCGACGCGGACAGCACGGTGCTGCATCAGCGCCCCGGCTTCTACACGACCCGCGACGGGCACTTCACGCGCCCCCATCTGTACGCGGTCCACAACGGCAGGCTCAACTATATGCTTCAGGATGCGCATGTCGCCACCGGAGCGGTGGACGACCTCAAGGACGTCCATGTGCCCCGCGCCAACGGCGTGCCCGATCCCCCCACGGAAGCGAGACCGGAAGACTCCGGATACAACTTTTCGATCCACATTCAGAACTACCTGCTCGACCCGGACAGCATCACCTCGGAGTCGGCGCTGGGGATCCTGAACTTCGAGTGACGCCCATGACGGCGGCGGATCGGTATGATAAGTTGAAAGCAACCGCCCGGGAGCCGGAAAGTTCCCGGACAAAAAATCAGAGAAAGAAAAAGAGATGATGAAACAGTTAGTGATCGCAGCGCTGGCGTTTTCGGCACTGGCCGCGACGGCGGCCCCGCTCAAGATCGGTTGGGCGATGAACGATATTTCGACCGACAAACCGGTCGAACTGGCGGGGACTTACCATATGCGGGTCTCCCAAGGGTTGCGCGACCCGCTCATGACCACCGCGCTCGCCATCGACAACGGCGAGGACTGCGTGGTGTTTCTGTCGCTGGACCTCATCCATACGCCTGACCACATCGCCAAGCGGGTGCGCGAGATCATCAAAACGCAGCTGCCGGATCTGCCCCCGGAAAAGATCCTCTTCAACGCCACCCACACCCACACCGGGGTGCACTTCTACCGCGGAGACAAAAAACTGCGGAACGAATACTGCGATTATCTGGTGAGCCAGATCGTCAGATCGATCACGGAGGCATGGCGGTCGCGCAAACCCGGCAAGATCGCCTACGGCTACGACCTCGTGGTAACGGCGTTCAACCGCCGGATCGTCTACTTCAACGACCGCAAAGGCGGCATCGGCATGGCGCCCCGCGGCAAGGCGACGCTCCACGGCAGGACCGATGTTCCGGACTTCAGCCACGTCGAAGGCGGCGCGGATCCGTTTGCGAACTACCTCTTCACCTACGACATGGATGACCGCCTCACCGGAGCGATCATCAACGTCGGTTACACCGCGCAGGTATCGATCGCCGACCGGATGCTCTCCAGCGACACTTGGAGCGACATGCGGAGGCTCATGGCGGAAAAACATCCCGGCGTGTACATTTTGCCGCAGGTCGCGGCGGCGGGCGAGGCGACTTACCGCCAGCCCTACTACCACGCGGCGGAAAAGCGCAGTCACCGGCTGATGTTCGGGCGCGAAGCGGCGTACCCGGGCGAGTTCGAGCGCAAGGTCATCGCCGGGCGGATCATGACCAGTTTCGAGCGGGCGCACGAGTGGGCGCGGAAGGAGAAGTTTTCCGACCTGCCGCTCAAGCATGTGGTGACGACGCTCCAGCTCAGCCGCACCGTACCGGACAAGATCGATTACGACTCCGCGCGGGAAGGTCTTGAGAAGATCGGCGAGTTCCGCAAGAACCCGCCGTGGAAGGATCCCAAAGTGCGGGAGCGTCAGTTGAGTTCGCTCAATTCCCGGGAAAACGTCTGCAAGCGCATCGTGTGGCAGTACGAGAACCGCGACAAACTCGCCAAGCTGCCGATGGAGTTCCATGTGCTGCGCATCGGTGACGTGGGTTTCGTTTCGGAGCAGTTCGAATATTATTTCGAGTTCGGTCAGCGCATTCAGGCGCGCAGTCCGTTCATCCAGACCTTCGTGATCGAACTTTCGGCGAGCGGCGGCGGCTATCTGGCGACCGAACGCGCGAACCGGAACGGCGGCTACGGGACCCGTTTCCTCTGCCCGGTATCACCCAAAGGCGGGCAGGAGATCGTCGAGGCGGCGATCTCGATACTCAACCAGTTGAAAGCGGAAGATCAGAAGTCCGTCAAGTGACTTAGGCATATCGCAGAGGAGGATTAAGGCATGAGGACTATCAGGCAACTTTTCATCGTCGCACTGGCGGTCGCCGCGGCGACGCTGTCGGCGGCGCCGCTCAAGATCGGCTGGGCGATGAACGACATTTCCACCGACGAACCGGTCTACCTGTCGGGGACCTTTCACGCGCGGGTCTCCAAAGGCGTGCGCGATCCGCTGAAGGTGACGGCGCTCGCGATCGACAACGGCGAAGACTGCGTGGTCTTCGTGTCGCTCGATCTGATCCACACTATGCCGTGGGGGGTGAAGATCGCGCGCGAGATCATCGCCAAGACCGTCCCCGATCTGCCGCCGGAAAAGATCCTCTTCAACGCCACCCACACCCACACCGGCGTCAACGAATGGCGCGGCGACAAGGCCATGCTGGAGCGCTACCGCAACTTTCTGGGCTCGCAGATCGCCAAGACAGTGACCGAGGCGTGGAACTCCCGCAAACCCGGCAAGATCGCCTACGGCTACGACCTCGTGGTGACGGCGTTCAACCGCCGGATCGTCTACTTCACGCGGCAGAAGGGCTCGGTGGGCATGAACCCCGGCGGCTGCGCGCGGCTGCACGGCAACACGAACACGCCGGACTTCAGCCACGTCGAAGGCGGCGGCGACCCGTTCGTGAACTACCTTTTCACCTACGACCTGAACGACAACCTCACCGGGGCGATCATGAACGTGCCCTACACGGCGCAGTGCTCGATCGCCGACGTGCATCTGTCGAGCGACACCTGGCACGACGTCCGCCAGCTGATGGCGAAGCGGCATCCGGGGATCTTCATTCTGCCGCAGGTCGCGGCGGCGGGCGAGGCGACCTTCGAGCAGCCCTACTACAAGGCGGCGGAGCGGCGGCGCAACCGGCTGATCTTCGGGCGCACCAAGATGGACTATCCGGGCGAGTTCCCGCGCAAGGTCATCGCCGACCGGATGCTGACCAGTTTCGACCGGGCGCTCGCGTGGGCGCAGAAGGAGAAGTTCTCCGACCTGCCGATCAAACACGTCACCAAGACGCTGCATCTGACCCGCCACCGGCCGAGCGACGAACTGTGCGCCGAGGCGCTCAAGGGCATCGAGGAGATCAAGGCGCTCCGCAACGATCCCAAGACCTCGCCGCGGATGCGGACTTCGCTCGGCATGCGCGAAAGCAAATGCCGTCAGGTGCTGGCCATGCGCAAGAACTGGGACAAGGATCCCAAGTATCCGATGGAGTTCCACGCGCTGCGCATCGGCGACATCGGCTTCGTCTCGGAGCAGTTCGAGCTGTACTTCGAGTTCGGGCAGCGCATCGCGGCGCGAAGCCCGTTCGTGCAGACCTTCGTGATCCAGCTTTCGGTGGGCGGCGGCGGCTATCTCGCCACCGAGCGCGCGGAGAAAAACGGCGGCTACGGCACCGGACCGCTGATCGGACCGGTGGCGCCCAAGGGCGGTCAGGAATTCGTCGAAGCGGCGGTGGCGGAACTCAAGGCGCTCAAGGCCATGGATGCAAAGGCGGATAAGACCGAAAAGCGGTAATTCCCATGAAGAATCCGAGGGAAAACTTCACGCTGATCGAACTCCTGGTGGTGATCGCGATCATCGCGATCCTCGCCGCGATGCTGCTGCCCGCCTTGCAGCAGGCGCGCCAGCGGGCGCACGGCTCCAGATGCACGAGCAATCTCAAGAACCTCAGCGCGTACTGCACCATGTACGTCAACGACAGCCGTAACTTCTGGCCGGCCACTTCCAGTCTGGCGCTCAACGGCGCCCGGGTCCGGAACATGCAGTGGCCGACCTGCATGATCTACGGCAAGTACATCGCCGATTTCCGCCTCTGTTCGAGCGCCGACCCCAAACTGCGGCAGACCATCGGCGACAAATACCCGGACAGTCCGGTGCTGCGCTGCCCGAGCATCAATTACTCCGAAAAGGCCGCCGAATATCTCAGGGGCGCCGCCAGCGCGCCGCAGACCTACGCCACGCCGGGGATCGGCAACAGCAGCGCCGGATACTCCGACGCGCCAACCATCCAGCACTGCGTGCATTTGGGCAATCCGTCGCTGAACAAGGTGTACCGGACCCCGAACCGCGGGAAACTGATGAACGACCGAACCTCCACACCCAGTTCCCGGGTCTGGCTGGCGGACGCGATGTACATCGACGCCAACACCAAGGAGTGGCATCCGCGCGCGCTCTTTTACGGCGGCACCGACGGCAACACCCAGGCGGGGCTGACCAATCCCCACGGCGGCCGCATCGGTATGCTCACGCAGGACGGGCGGGTCGTCAGTGTCACGCCGGACGATCTTCCGCAGTATCAGGGAATTTTCATATTCACCAACACCGCGGGCAATAAAGAGATGGGCTCGCTGTATCTGGGGTCGCACTACGAGTTCGGGGAGGCCGCCGAGTATGCGGACCGCATCCGGCAGGACAATTGACGCCCCATGACGGAGCGGGAGAGCACCGAATCACCGAGGCAGCGACCATACGAAAAAACAAAACACAGCCAATCGGGCGGGAGGATTGCGACGATAAGATGGTTCAGGCATTCAGTGAAGTATCAGTATAAACTGCTGCAGCCAAAAAAAGGAAAGGACAAGTAGAAATGGCTTACACTGGCGGAGAAACATTTGATTTAACGACCGGAGCGTTGGTCGGTTCCACGATCGCCAACACCAATATCGTCGGCAACGACACCTACGCGAAGCGGCTGAATGTCAGCGGCGCGGAGGTGACAGTGACCGATCTCAAGGTGTCGAGCGGCGGCTCGGTGTTTCTGTATGCAGGCACCGTCAACGGTATCGATGTTACGGGCAAAAACGATGAGTTTCGGGTCTCGGGCGGCACTGTGGAGAACGCGCGCGTCTATAACGGCGGCTCCATGTTCGTCACCGATTCGGGCGTAGTCTCGAATGTTATCCTGTCGGCGGCTTCTACCCCCAAGATCAGCGTGGGCGCAAACGGCGGCGGCACCGTGGACGGACTTAAAACCAGCGGCACGGTCGAGGTTTACGTGAACGCGGGCGGCACGCTTAAGAATATAGAGATCAATCCCAACGCCTACACGTACCTCTCCAGCGGCACGATCGAAGGCGGTTATGTCAATGGCGCTACATTTCAGGTCTCCGCCGGTACGGTGAGCAGCGTGACGATTTACAAGAGCAAGTTGCGCAGCGACGCTCAGGGATGGAAGGATCAGATGGCGGGCGGCACGATGATCGACTGCACACTTGCCACCAGCGCCGGGGCCGCCGGCGCGATCTTCCGGCAAACGGGCGGCACCAACAACAACTTCACCGTCACCGGCTCGGGCGCGGTCTTCTACGCCTCGGGCGGCACGGTCAACGATGTGACGGTGACCAAGGGCGGCACGCTCGAACTCAGTAAAGCCGCAGTGGTCAATGACGTCCACGCCGTCCGCGACGGCAGGACCACCACGGTGCGCGTCAACAGCGGCGGCACGATCAACGGCATCGACAACGACGGGGAGATGCAGATCTTCATCAACAACTCCGGCACGGTCAACGACATGATGCTCGGTGCCAATGCATACGTCTTCGTCAACAACGGCGCCGTCGTGAGCGGCGGTTCGACGTGGGGCGTCACGCTGGAGATCAACGGGGCCAACGCGGTGGTCGAGGATCTGACCATCCTCAAGCCCACGCAGCGCGCCGACTCGTACGCCGGCAACGATCAGTTGAAAGCGGGAACGATGTCCAACTGCACGCTCGCCGTCAAAGCGGGCGCCAGCGGCGCGGTCTACCGGCAGACCGGCGGCACCAACATCGGCATGACGGTCACCGGCGCGGGCGCCGAGTTCAACGTCTCGGGCGGTACGCTCACCGACACGACGGTCACGAGCGGCGGTGAGCTGAACGTCTGGGGCGGCAGCTTCACGAACACGACGATCGAAAGCGGCGGCACCCTTTACGCTTCGGACGGCGAATTCACCGATCTCACGGTGAAGAACCGCAGTTTCCTTTACCTCCGCGGGGCGACCGTGAACAATCTGCAGATGCTTTCCGCCGGTTCGCACCCCAACGTTCAGGTTTCCAGCGGGACCGTTATCAACGGCGGCGCGAACACCGAGACCGCCGAGTTCTGGGTCTACAACGGTGGCGTCGCCAAAGATATGACGCTGAACGCCGGCGCCTATGTGATGATGAACGCCGGCGGTACGCTCTCGGGCGGCACCTTCAACGGCGCCATGCTGGAGATCATGGGCGCCACGGTCCGGGACGTGACGATCCTCAAGGCGGACTCCGGCACTGCCGGACGCAACCTGCTCAAAAGCGGCAAGCTGATCGACTGCACGATCGGCGCCGGCGGCTTGTACCGGGTCTCGGGCGGCACCGCCACCAACACCAAAGTCAGCGGCACCTTCAACATCTCCGCCGGGACCGTCGACGGCGTCACCGTGTATGACGGCGGGCGGGCGAACATCAGCGCCGCCGCGACCGGCGTGGTCGAGTCGGGCGGCTATGTCAACATCGTCAACAACGCGGAAGTTTCCTTCGTCGAGACCGAGCTTGAAAGCCACACTTTCGTCAAGGCGGCGACCCTGCACGAGGCGACCACCGCCGACAACGCGACCGTCGCCTCCGGCGGCGTTCTGCATGTCGTCGGCGGTCAGGCGAACAACGCGACCGTCGAAGCGGGCGGCAACATGGTCGTCTCCAGCGGCGTCGTGCGCGACCTGACGCTCAACTCCGGCGCCGTCCTTGATTTCGCCGAGGGCGCGTGGAGTTGGGGCGAGGGCAACTGGCCTACCGTCACCGGTGTCACGGTGAATTCCGGCGCTCAGGTCAATCTGAAGAACTTCACGCGTCTGATGGACTTCACGGTGGTCTCGGGGGCGGTGCTCAAACGCGAGTCCAACCGGATCGGCTTCGGCGGATCCAACACCAACATCGCCAAGGGCGTCTTCGTCGACGCGCAGGGAGCCGAAGAAAAGAGTTTCGGCGAGGACTTCCAGGTCGTGAACGGCGTCGCCACCGGACTCGAGCTGAACGGCAACAACCCGCGCAGTTGCGCTCACATCTACAGCGGGCTGACGGCCGAGAACGCTCGGATCGTTTCCGGCGGTTCGCTCTATGTCTTCTCCGGTGCCGCGATCGACGGCATCGGGATTTACGGCAGCAGGATTGTCGGCACCAGTACCTACCAGGCGTATATGTACGCGAGCAACGCCGGGATCGACGGCGCGCTGATCGGCGTCGGCGGAAGCGCCGAAGCGCGCTCCGGCGCGGTGCTGAACGACCTCACCATCTCCGGCGGCGCGGTGAATATCTACAGCGGCGTCACCGCCGACAACGTGACCATCGTCTCCGGCGCGGGCGTCCGCGGGACTCTCGGCATCGGCACGGGGGCGACGGTCAACACGCTCAACCTCGCGCTCAAGGGCGATCTGTACGTCAACGGCGGCACGGTGAACGATCTCATCGTCACCTACGGCGGCAACACCCCGACCTTCTACGTCTACAACGGCGGCACGGTCGTGGGCGGCAAGACCACCGGGACCTGCGAAGTCCGTGCCTCCAACGGCGGCGTGATCAGCGGCATGGAGATCGGCGACGGCGCCTATGTACACATCCGTTCCACCGGCAGCGCCGCGGGCGTGCTCTCCGACTGCGTGTTCAACGGCTATCGTCTCAACATCTACGAGGGCGGCGTCGTCAAGGACGTCACCATCGTCAAGACCGCTGACGGCGAGGCCCTGAATGCTCTGCGCAACGGCAGCATGATCGACTGCACCATCGCCTCCGGCGCGCAGTACAAGATGTCGGGCGGCGTGGCTGAGAACACGCTCGTCAAGGGTACGTTCTACGTCCGTGGCGGCGTGGCGAGCGATCTCGCCGTCAACGGACGGAACGCCCGCGCCTATGTCTCGAACGGCGGCGTGGTCAGCGGCGCGCTGGTCGAAAATCTGGCCTGGGTCGTGGTCTCTTCAGGCGGCGTGGTCTACGATCCCGTCGTCCGCATGAAAGCGCCGACGACGGTCGGCGGTTCCTACGCCCGCCTGCACGTCTTGGCCGGCGGTGTCGTCGACGGCGGCCGCACCACGGGCGGCAACACGCTCGAAGTCTACAACTATGGAGTGATCCGCGACCTGACCTTCAACCGGGGCGGCTACGGCGCCATTTACTCCGGCGCCACGATCTCCGGCGGCACCCTCAATCAGGGCGGCACCTTCTCGGTGCGCGGCGGCACGGTCGAGAATGCGACTATCTCCGGCGGCGCGGCAAGCTTCCAAGCCACCGGCGGCACGATCACCGGCGCCAAGGTCGTTGCCGGCACCATCGCCGCCGCCAACGGCACGGTGCTTGATACCGATATCACCGGCAAGGGTTCGATGACGGTCTACGGCACGGCGAAGAACGTGACCGGCGTCACCGTCTCCAAGGGCGGCACCCTGATCGTCGGCGGCACCGGCAAGGCGAACGGCGTCACCGCCGGCGAAGGGGCGAACATCCTCGTCGACCTCTCGGGCAAAACGGCGACGGCGGCGAACTTCGACACGCTTGCCAACATCGACAAGGTCACCATCGCCGGGACCACGTCCCCGGCGGCCGGCGAATATCTGCTCGCCGACGTTGGCCGCGACGACTTCAAGGTCGGAGTCGTGGGTTCCGGCGTCTTCGAGGGTGAAGTCGCCGCGGGCGGAAGTTACACCAATCCGTTCATCCAGCGCGGGTTCGCTCTCAGCGCCGACGGCCGAACGCTGACCGTGGGCACCGCCTCCCGGACGGCGGTCACCGAAGCGGCGACCTTCGCCACGAGCGGCGCTGTCATCAACGGCGGCGACAAGGAAATGATGTGGGACGGCGTCACCGTCGGAGGCGCGGTCGATCTGATCGCCGCCGCCGACACCGTCGCCGGCAACGCCTGGCTCGACATCGCCGCAGCCCAAGCCGGGACCGGCGCGGCGATCTACGGCACCGCCAAGAACGTCGATTTCGCCGGCAAGGTCAACTACCAGATCCACGGCGCGGGCACGATCGGCAACCTCGCCGCGGGCGCCAACTACGGCGGCGGCGTCGCCGGAGTGAACATCCTCAGTTACAACAACACCTACACCGGCGTCGGCTACGCGGGCGGCTTCGGCGACGTCGACGGCGAGGTCGAAGTGCTCTTCGCGGGCGGCAACACGCTCAACAAGGACTTCTACGCCGGTGCGCTCGCCAACTACAACAAGACCGGGCTGACGACCGGCGTCGGCAGCGTCAAGGCGCAGATCGGCGAAAAAACCACCGACAATATCACCGTCAAGGGCAACTTCTACGGCGCGTCGGCGGTCAAAGCGGGCACGATCAGCACCACGGCGGCGACGACTCCGCTGCACACGGTGGGCGACGTGTCGGTCACGCTCCTCGCCGGTACGGCGGCGGACAGCAAGTTCTGCCTCTTCGCGGGCGGCTACGCCACCGGCACCGACAGCGCGAAACTCGCGGCGGTCTACACGGTCGAAAACGTGAACGCCACGGTCGAAGGCGGCAGCTGGGGCACGGCCAACGGAGGCCGCGGCATCTTCGGCGGCATCTTCGCTTCGGGCGTCAAGGCGGAAGCGGGCAACGTCACCATCACCGTCTCGGGCGGCACGATGGGCAACGTCTACGGCGGCGGCTGGTCGCAGAAGGACGGCGTTTCGGTCGTCGGCGACGTGGAACTCGCGATCACCGGCGGCACGATGGCCAACGTCTTCGGCGGCGGCACCCACTCGACCTCCGGCGGAGCGACCGAGGCGGGCAACGTCACCATCACCGTCTCGGGCGGCACGATCAGCGGCAACATCTACGCCAGAGGACAGTTGGCCGACGACACGGTGGCGAACTCCACGGTGATCTTCACCGGAGCCAAGGACTTCGGCTGCGGCGTCTACGGCTACAGCTACGTCGGCGGCAGCGACGAAAGCAACGCGGAACTCGGCTTCTCCGACTACTCGGGGACCTTCTCCGGCGCGATCGGCGGCTTCAAGAACATCACGCTGGGCGGCGACACCACGATGACGCTCACCGCCGACGCCGAGTCCGTCAGCAACACCGCGTGGGTCTTCGACACGGCGGAGCGCTACACCGCGTTCGCCCACACCGCGCTCCTCGACTGGAGCGCCGCGGACTTCACCGGCGACACGATCGCGATCAACCTCGCGACCGGCAGTACCGCCGAGTGGGATCTCGTCAACGCGGCGGCGACGACCGTCTACAACAAGTTCGACGTGCTGGTCGACGGAACGTCGATCCTCTCCGAAACGCTCGACCTCGACGATGCGATCGTGGGCGGCGCTTACGACGGCTGGGGCTTCACGGTCGAAGACGACACGCTCAAGTTCGCCAAACTCGCGTAAGCCGCAAGGCTTCCGAACGCAAAAAACCCGGCCGCTTTCGCGGCCGGTTTTTTTTGTGCCCGACATCCGGCGGAAAAGGAGACCGCGTTCGCCGCGGCTCCGCGGCGAGCGCGCTACGCCGGGGCGGCCCCCGACGTCCGGGAACGCAGATGACGGTGGAACTCCTGAAGCGAGCAGACCTCGAAGCGACCGAACTCCAGCCGGTCGCCGATGCCGTCCAGCGCCGCCGCCGCTCCCGCGATGGTGGTGGTCACGGGGATCCCCGCCGCGATCGCCTGCGAGCGCATCTTCACCTCGTCGGTCATCGCCTCCGCCCCGGATTCGCTGGTGTTGATGATCCACTGCACCGCGTGGTCGCGGATCAGATCCAGCAGGTTCGGGCGGCCCCGCGAAATGCGGAATAGCGCGTTGGTCTTCACCCCCGCGTCGTACAGCCGCGTGGAGGTGCCCAGCGTGGCGTACAAGCCGAAGCCGAGTTCGGCAAGTTTCTTCGCCAGCGGTACGATCTCGTCCTTGTCCTCGTCTTTGACCGAAATGAAGACGTTGCCGGATCCGGGCAGGCGGCTCCCCGCCGCGATCTGGCTTTTCAGATACGCCTGCGCGGGGTTGCGGTCGATGCTCATGACTTCGCCGGTGGACTTCATCTCGGGCGAGAGCGTGATGTCGACGCCGGGGAACTTCACGAACGGAAACACCGCCTCCTTGACCGCCGTGTACGGCAGTTCCACCTCGCGCGTGAAACCGAGTTCCGCGAGTTTGCGCCCCGTCATGCACAGCGCGGCGAGTTCCGCGAGCGGCACGCCGACCGCCTTGCTGACGAAGGGGATCGTCCGCGAGGCGCGCGGATTGACTTCAATCATGTAGATCTCCTCGCCTTTGACCGCGAGCTGCATGTTCATGAGGCCGTTGACGTGCAGCGCCCGCGCGAAGGCGCGGGCGTACTCCCGGATCTTCGCCAATACGCTCACGGAGAGGTTTTGCGGCGGCGTGACGCTCGCGGAGTCCCCGGAGTGGCACCCCGCCGGTTCGATGTGTTCCAAAATCGCGCCGACGACGGTGGTCTCCCCGTCGGAGATGCAGTCCACATCCAGTTCGACGGCGTGTTCCAGAAAGCGGTCGATGAGGATCGGCTTGCCCTCGGCGACGCGCGCCGCCTCCGCCGCGAACTTCTCCAGATGCTCCTCGTGGTGGACGATCACCATTCCCCGCCCGCCGAGGACGAAACTCGGCCGCACCAGCACCGGATAACCGATCCGGCGGGCGACCTCCACGGCCTCCTCCGGACGGTGGGCGATGCCGTTCGCGGGCTGCCGGATGCCGATCTTCGCGGCGAGCTGCTTGAAGTAGTCCCGGTCCTCGGCGAGATCGATGTCGTCGGGGCTGGTGCCGATCACGTTCGCCCCCGCCGCCTTGAGCGCCTGCGCCAGATTCAGCGGCGTCTGCCCGCCGAACTGGACGATCACCCCGGAGCAGTTTTCCCGCTCGTAGATGTGCATGATGTCCTCCAGCGTCAGCGGCTCGAAGTAGAGTTTGTCGCTGGTGTCGTAGTCGGTCGAGACCGTCTCGGGGTTGCTGTTGACCATCACGACCTCGTACCCCGCCCGCCGCAGGGCGAACGCCGCATGGCAGCAGCAGTAGTCGAACTCGATCCCCTGCCCGATGCGGTTGGGACCGCCGCCGAGCACCATGATCGACTTCTTTGCTCCGCACGGCCGTACCGCTTCGCCGTGTTCGGCATAGCAGCTGTAATAGTATGGCGTGACCGCCTCGAACTCCCCGGCGCAGGTATCGACCGCGCCGTAGACGGGCAGCACTCCGCACCGGCGGCGGGCGGAGGCGACCCGCGCCTCGTCCGCGTTCAGCAGAAAGGCGATCTGCCGGTCGCTGTACCCGAAACTCTTCGCCTGACGGAAGAACGCCGCGTCCAATCCCGCCGGGGTCCCGGCAGAACGGATCTCCTCCTCATAGGCGGCGAGCTCCGCGAGGTGGCGCAGGAACCAGCGGTCGATCCGGGTGAGTTCGTACAGTTTTTCCACGCTCCAGCCGCGTTTGAGCGCGGCGCGGAGGTAAAATATGCGTTCGGCGTTGGGAGTCGCCAGTTTGGCGGCGAGTTCCGCGTCGTCCGCCGACTCGAACTTGCCGTCCCGACCGTCGGCGCCGAAGCCGAAACGTCCCGTTTCGAGCGAGCGCAGCGCCTTTTGCAGACTCTCCTTGAAGTTGCGCCCGATCGCCATGGCTTCGCCCACCGACTTCATCTGCGTACCCAGCGTCGGATCGGCGGCGGGGAATTTTTCGAAGGTGAAACGCGGCACCTTGGTCACCACATAGTCGAGCGCCGGCTCGAAACAGCTCGGCGTGGTGCCGGTGATGTCGTTGCGCAGTTCGTCCAGCGTATAGCCGACCGCGAGTTTCGCCGCGATCTTGGCGATGGGGAACCCCGTCGCCTTGCTGGCGAGCGCGCTGGAACGCGACACCCGCGGATTCATCTCGATGATGATCCGGCGGCCCGTTTCCGGATCGACCGCCCACTGGACGTTGGAGCCGCCCGTCTCCACGCCGATCGCGGCGAGCACCCGCAGCGAATCGTCGCGCATCGCCTGATACTCCCGGTCCGAGAGGGTCTGGATCGGGGCGACGGTGATCGAGTCGCCGGTGTGCACCCCCATCGGATCGAGGTTTTCGATCGAACAGACGATGACGCTGGAGCCCTTTTTGTCGCGCATGACCTCCATCTCGAACTCCTTCCAGCCGAGCAGGGACTCCTCGATCAGCACCTCGCGGTTCAGACTCGCCTCCAGCCCCCGCCGGACGATGGAAGCAAACTCCTCCGGGTCGTGCGCGATGCCGCCGCCGGTGCCGCCGAGGGTGAAGCCGGGACGCACGATCAGCGGCCACGAACCGATGGTGCGGGCGATCGCCTCCGCCTCGCCGGGGCTGTGCGCGGAACCGGAGCGCGGCAGATCGAGCCCGATCTTCAGCATGGTCTCCTTGAAGAGCTGGCGGTCCTCCGCCCGGCGGATGGCGGCGGCGTCGGCGCCGATGAGTTCCACGCCGTAGCGCCTGAGGATCTTCCGGTCTTCGAGTTCCATCGCCAGATTGAGCGCGGTCTGTCCGCCCAGCGTGGGCAGGAGCGCATCCGGGCGCTCCCGGCGGATGATCTCGTGGAGGATGTCGCAGGTCAAGGGTTCGATGTAGGTGCGGTCGGCAAGTTCCGGGTCGGTCATCACCGTCGCCGGGTTGGAGTTGACGAGGATCACCTCGTAGCCGTCGCTCTTGAGCGCCTTGCACGCCTGAACGCCGGAGTAGTCGAACTCGCACCCCTGCCCGATCACGATGGGACCGGAGCCGATCAGCAGGATCTTCTGGATATCGGTGCGTTTAGGCATTTTCCCCTCCTTTCAGCGCGGCGGCGATCAGCCCGTCGAAGAGCGGGTGGGCGTGCTGCGGCCGGGACTTGAACTCGGGGTGGAACTGGCAGGCGATGAAGAAGGGGTGCTCCGGCAGTTCCACCATTTCGACGAGGTCGCGCCCGGGGTTGACGCCGCTCGTCCGGAGTCCGGCGCGTTCGAGCTCGGCGCGGAAGCGCGGATTGTACTCGTAGCGGTGGCGGTGCCGTTCCCGGATCTCCGGTTCGCCGTAGCAACGCTCCGCCAGCGTGCCGGGGACGATCCGGCAGCCGTAAGCGCCGAGGCGCATGGTGCCGCCCTTGTCGGAGATGCCGCGCTGTTCCTCCATGAGGTCGATCACGGGGTGCGTCGTATCGGGGGCGAACTCGGTGCTGTCGGCGTCGCTCCACTTCAGCACGTTGCGGGCGTATTCGATCACCGCGCACTGCATGCCGAGGCAGATGCCGAGGAACGGTACTTTATGCGTCCGGGCGTATTCGATCGCGCGGATCTTGCCCGCGACCCCGCGCACGCCGAAGCCCCCGGGGACGAGGATGCCGTGGACGCCGCCGAGCAGCGCGCCCGGGTCGCCGTGTTCCAGTTCCTCGGATTCGATCTTCACGGTCTCGACCTTGCAGGAGTGCTTTATCCCCGCGTGGTGCAGCGATTCGTAGATGCTCTTGTAGGCATCCTGATGGCGAATGTACTTGCCGACCACCGCGATCCGGCACGTCCGGGTCGGATGCAGCACCGTTTCGAGCCAGGCGCGGTAGCCGTCGAGGTCGATCCCCCGCGGGTCGAGACGCAGGAGTTCCAGCACCCGCAGGTCGAGTTCCTGCCGTTCCAGTTCCAGCGGCACCTCGTAGATGGAGTTGCGCACGTCCAGTTCCTCGATCACGCAGGAGCGCGGAACGTTGCAGAAGAGCGAAAGTTTTTTGAGATGCTCCTCCTCCATCGGGATCTCGCTGCGGCAGACGAGGATATCCGGCGTTACGCCGATGCTCCGCAGCGCCGCCACCGAGTGCTGGCTGGGCTTGGTCTTGAGTTCCTTCGCCGCCCGGATGTAAGGCACGAGCGTCAGGTGCAGAAAGATCGCGTCGCCGACGGGCGATTCCAGTTTGAATTGCCGCGCCGCTTCCAGAAACGGCAGGCTCTCGATGTCGCCGGTGGTGCCGCCGATCTCCGAGATGGCGATGTCCACATCGTCGCCGTGGAGCGACCGCATGGCGGCTTTGATCTCGTCGGTGATGTGTGGGATCACCTGCACCGTGCCGCCGAGGTATCCTCCCGCCCGTTCGCGGGCGATCACGCTGCTGTAGATCCGCCCCGAGGTGTAGTTGCTCGCCCGGGAACAGCCGACCCCGGCGATCCGCTCGTAGTGACCGAGGTCGAGGTCGGTCTCCGCGCCGTCGTCGGTCACGAAGACCTCGCCGTGCTGGTAGGGGCTCATCGTGCCGGGATCGACGTTCAGATAGGGGTCGAGTTTCTGCATGGCGACGCGGAAGCCGCGCTTTTCCAGCAGAAACGCCAGCGCCGCGCCGGTGATGCCCTTGCCGAGGCTGGAGACCACTCCGCCGGTGATGAAGATGTGTTTGGTGCCCATCGTGTTATCTCTCCATAAGTTCGATGAATCGTGCAAAAAGATCCTGCGCGTCATGGGGTCCCGGAGCCGCCTCGGGGTGGTACTGGACGCTGAACGCGGGGAACTCGCGGTGGCGCAGACCTTCGCAGCTGCCGTCGTTGAGGTTGATGTGGGTGAGTTCCAGACACTCCGGGAGTTCCGAGAGCGCGTAGTTGTGGTTCTGGCTGGAGATCGCGACCTCGCCCGTCAACACGTTTTTGACCGGATGGTTGCACCCGTGATGCCCGAACTTCAGCCGCCCGCACTTCGCCCCGCACGCCAGCCCGAGCAGCTGATGCCCGAGGCAGATGCCCATCATCGGCACTTTGCCCAGCAGCGCGCGGATGTTGTCGAGCGCATAGCCGACCGCCGCCGGATCGGCGGGCCCGTTGGAAAGAAAAACGCCGTCCGGACGAAGCGCGAGGACTTCGGCGGACGGCGTTCCGGCGGGGACGACGGTGACTTGCGCGCCGTGTGCCGCCAACTGCCGCAGAATATTGTATTTGACGCCGAAGTCGCAGACGACGACGCGGTATCGGCCGGAGTCGTTCCATTGGTACGTTTCCGGCGTCGTCACGCGCGAAGCGTAGTCCTTGCCGTCCAGCCCCTCCCACGCCCGCGCCCGGTCGACCGCCTCGGCTTCGGAGAGTTCGTCGCCGGAGACGTGCAGATACGCCTTTTGCGCGCCGTGCGTGCGCAGATGCAGCGTCAGCGCCCTGGTGTCCACTCCGGCGATGGCGGGTTTGCCGTACCGGAGCAGGAAGTGTTCGAGTTCCTCCTCCGCGCGGTAATTGGAAGCCGCGTTCGATTCGTGGATGACCAGTCCGTTGAGAAACACGCCGCGCGACTCCATATCCGCTTCGCAGCAGCCGTAGTTGCCGACCTCGGCGGTGGTCAGCACGACGAACTGCCCCGCGTAACTGGGGTCGGAAAGGATCTCCTGATACCCCGTCATACCGGTGTTGAAGACCGCCTCGCCGACGCGGTCCTCCGGAGCGCCGAAACCGTAACCGTGGAACACCGTACCGTCCGCCAGGGCGAGGAACGCCTTGCCCTCCCGCTGTTTTTTCCATTGCCGCGTCATGATTCAATAGGCTCTTTCGTGGTTGTTTTCCATATAGTTCAGCAGCGCCCGGTTGACCATGCGGAAACCGCCGGGCGTGGGATAGTCGCCGGTGAAGTACCAGTCGCCGGGATATTCGGGGCAGCAGTGCCGCAGCGCCGTCAGCGACTGGTAGACGACCCGCAGTTCCGCGGGGAACCCCGCCGGGGTCAGCAGCCGCGCGATCTCGCGCAAAAGTTCCGTGTCGTCCACCGCGTCGTATATCTCCTTCATGCGGTTTTGACTTTCGCCGCGTTCGAGGTCGCTCCGGGCGTGTTCGGCGGCGCGGAACAGCACCCCGTCGCGCCCCTCCCGCCTCAGGATGCCGACCGCCGCCTGAAACGCCACCAGATCGTCGGCGCACGCCATGTCGATCCCGTAGCAGTCGGGGTAGCGGATGATCGGGGCGGAACTCGCGACGACGATCTTTCGCGGCGCGAGCCGCCCGAGGATCGGCAGGATGGCGCGGCGCATCGTGCTGCCCCGCACGATGGAATCGTCGAGGACGACCAGCGTGTCCGCTCCCGGACGCACCAGCCCGTAGGTGATGTCGTAGACGTGCATCCCGAGTTCCCGGCGGATCCCCTCGTCGGCGATGAAGGTGCGGAACTTCGCATCCTTGATCGCGATCTGCCCGAAGCGGACGGTGTGTCCGTCGGCGGCCGCCGTTTTCATCAGTTCCTCAAGCATCCCGTGGAAACTTACCTGCGCGGAGTTCGGGATGTAGCTGAAGAACGTGTCGGCGAAATCGCCGCCCGCCGCCTCTAACACCTCGGGGACCAGCGCCTTGCCGAGCAGTTTCCGCTCGCGGTGGATCGCGGCGTCGTTGGGGCGCGAAAAGTAGATCCGCTCGAAGACGCAGCTGCGGCGCGGCGCGGGATCCAGACAATCCAGTATCCGTACCTCGCCGTTGCGCGGAACGACCACCGCCTTGCCCGCCGGCAGTTCCATCACTTCGGCGGAGGAGCAGTCGAACGCCGCCTGTATGGCGGGCCGTTCGCTGGCGGCGACGAAGACCTCGTCGTCGAAGTAGAAGTACCCCGGACGGATCGCCCGGGCGTCGCGGATCGCAAAGGCGTCGCCGGAGCCGTTGAACCCGCAGAGCGTGAACGCCCCGTCCAGATCGTTCAGCGCCTGCCGCAGGATGTTCTCCCACTCGGGGGGCGCGCCGCGGTGGAGGTCGGAATCCTGCTCCAGATAGTGGGCGATCGTCTGGGTGATGAGATAGCCGTCGGAACCGCTGGCGGGATGGTGTCCCAATTTGCGGAACCGCTCGAAGAGAGTCCCGGTGTCGGTCAGATTGAAGTTCCCCGCCAGCACGAGCGCCCGGTCGAGGCAGTTCGATTCGTGCACGAACGGGTGGCACGCCGCAAGTTCGTGCCGCCCGTAGGTCGCGTAGCGCAAGTGTCCGAGCAGCACTTCGCCGCCGAACTCCGATTTGGCGGAGCACCGCCCCAGCAGATCGGCGAGGGGATCCTCCGCCGCCGCGGACTTTTCGATGCGGTACGCCGGGGTGCCCGGACGGGGATCCAGCCCCAGCGCGGCGATGCCCGCCCCGTCCTGGCCGCGGTTGTGCTGTTTTTCGAGCAGCAGCGCCATCTTGCCGAAACCGTAGTCGCCGTCGCCGTACTTGCTCCGGTAATATTCGGGATTTTTGCGCAGCCGCAGCAGCGCGACCGCGCACTCGTGTCTGATCGGATCCGACATCGTTACGCCCTCCCCGGATTCAATAGATGAACAGCATTTCCCGGTATTTGGGCAGCGGCCAGAGCCGATCCGGAACCACTTTTTCCAGTTCGTCGACGGTGGTCCGCAGGTCGTTCATGGCGCTCAGGATCTCCTCGTGGCGCCCGGTCAGGGCGAGCGCCAGCGCCTCGATCCCGCGGTCCAGCGCGTCCAGCTGCCGACCGAGTTCTCCGGCGCGCCGCCGCAGACTGCCGGCGCCCGCCGCGACCTTCGCCGCGTCCGCTTCCTCCACGGCGCGAAGCAGCGCTTCGAACCCGGCGGCGGCGGCGGGACAGATCATCGTGCGGGCGAGTTCCAGCGCGACTTCGCCCTCGATCCGGACCCGCCGGTGGTACTCCTCCATAAACACCTCGTAGCGCGAGACCATCTCGCGGCGGTGGAAGACGCCGTACTTTTCAAAGAGGGCGAGGTTTTTCTCCTCGGTCAGCACCTTGAGGGCGTCCATCGTGGTCCGATAGTTGGGGAGCCCCCGCCCCGCCGCCTCGTCCAGCCACCCGGGAGCGTAGCCGTCGCCGTTGAAGACGATCTTGCGGTGTTCCCGGACGACCGTCTGCAAATGCTCCTGCAGCCGGGCGTGAAACTCTTTCTTCGGGAACGTCGCCAGCACCTCCGCCATGCGGTCGAACGCCTCCGCGACGATGGTGTTGAGCATGGTGTTGGGCCCGGAGCAGGACTGGCTCGACCCCGGCGCGCGAAACTCGAACTTGTTGCCGGTGAATGCGAACGGACTCGTCCGGTTGCGGTCGGTGGAGTCCTGCGGCAAAGGCGGCAGCGTGTCGACGCCGATACGGAGCGTGCCGCCCCGCCGCCGGGAACCGTGACCGCCCTTTTCCAACTGGTCGATCACGTCGTTGAGCTGGTCGCCCAGATACATCGAGATCACGGCGGGGGGCGCTTCGTTGGCACCCAGCCGGTGGTCGTTGCCGGCGCCCGTCACCGCGGCGCGGAGCAGATCCGCGTGGCGGTCCACCGCCTCGATGATCGCGCAGAGCGTGGTCAGGAAGATCGCGTTCTCCTCGGGGTCGCCGCCCGGATTCAAGAGGTTGCGCCCGCCGTAGTTGATGCTCCAATTGTTGTGCTTGCCGGAGCCGTTGATCCCGGCGAAGGGCTTTTCGTGCATCAGACAGACGAATCCGTAACGCTCGGCGGTCTGCCGCAGGACCTCCATCACCAGCATATTGTGGTCGCAGGCGAGGTTCAGCTCCTCGAAGACGGGGGCGAGTTCGAACTGCGCCGGAGCGACTTCGTTGTGCCGGGTCTTGGCGGGGATGCCGAGTTTCCAGAGTTCGTGCTCGACCTCGTTCATGAAGTTAAGCACCCGCGTCTTGATCGCCCCGAAGTAGTGATCCTCCAGCTGCTGATGCTTGGCGGGCGGCGCGCCGAAGACGGTGCGTCCCGTCTGCAGCAGGTCGGGGCGCAGCAGATAGAAGCGCTTGTCGATAAGGAAGTACTCCTGCTCCGGCCCCAGCGTGACGGTGACTTTTTCCTCGGGCAGACCGAAGCACTTCATGAGTTTCTTCGTCGCCGCGGCGAGCGCCTGGATCGAACGCAGCAGCGGCGTCTTGCGGTCCAGCGCCTCGCCGGTGTAACTGCAGAACGCCGTCGGAATGCAGAGCGTGGCGCCGTTGCCGTGGCGCTTGATGAACGCCGGACTGGTCGGATCCCACGCGGTGTAGCCCCGCGCCTCGAAGGTGGAGCGCAAGCCGCCCGAGGGGAAACTCGAAGCGTCGGGTTCGCCGAGGATCAGATTCTTCCCGGAAAAACCGAAAATGGCGCGACATCCCTCCGGCTCCAGGAAGGAGTCGTGCTTTTCCGCCGTACTGCCGGTGAGCGGCTGGAACCAGTGGGTGTAACTCGTCGCCCCGCGTCGGATCGCCCACTCCTTCATCGCGTGGGCGACGTCGCCGGCGATCGCGGGGTCGAGCGCCGCCCCCCGGTCGATGGTCGCCCGCAGTTTTTCGAAGGTCGCCTTCGGCAGGTGCTGCTGCATGGCGGCGAGGTTGAAGACGTCTTCGCCGTAACCTTCGGTGGTCGCCGGAAAAGGCGTGCCGTGACCTTCCGTTTTGAGTTCCGCTGCCGCGCTGATCGCATCGTACCGTTTGTCGCTGCCCATTTTTTACTCCGGGGTGTGGGGTTGGCTCCGTCGGGAATAAAGCATTTTCCGTGCCAAGCCGTTCCCCGCTTGAATTCGAAGCGCCTGTTTTACACAAAATGTAAAAACTGGCGCGCGTTTTACATAATATGTAAACAAGGGGCGCGTCTTCCCCCCAAAAAATGGCTTGGCACGGGTCTTGCTTTATGTGTTGCCGGAATCGCGCCGCCGCGGCGGCAAACTCGATCATTGGGAGCAGCAGACCATGAAATTCAGCAAATGGAGCGGACTCGGCAACGACTTCATCTTCCCCGAACCGGGAGAGCGGGTCGATCCGCTCGCCATACCCCGGCTGTGCGACCGCCGCTTCGGCATCGGCGGCGACGGCGTCATCCTGATCCGCCCGCTGGGGGGCGGGACGCAGTTCGAAATGAGGATCTACAACTCCGACGGCTCCGAGGCGGCGATGTGCGGCAACGCCACCCGCTGCGCGGCGAAGTACATCGTATCGCGCGGTCTGGGCGACGGAAAAATCTTTCATCTGCACACGCGCTCCGGAGTGGTCGCTCCGGAACTCCTCGACGACGGGCGGGTGCGGGTCGACATGGGCGTTCCGCGGGAATTTCTCGGCGAGATCGGGTTGACCGCCGACGGCCGGACCTTTCGCGCCGTCACCGTTTCCATGGGCAACCCCCACGCGGTGATCTTCACCGACGACGTCGACGCCGTCCCGCTGGAAAAATGGGGACCGACGCTGGAACACGACGCGCAGTTCCCCGACCGCTGCAACATCGAATTCGCCCAAATCCTCGCCCCCGGCCGGATCCGGATGCGGGTGTGGGAACGCGGGTGCGGCATCACGCTCGCCTGCGGGACCGGGAGCTGCGCCACCTTGGTCGCGGCGCAGAAACGTAATTTCCGCGGCGAGGCCGCCGACCTCGAACTCGACGGCGGCGTCCTGCACATCGAACATCACGCGGGGAGACCGGTGTTCATGACCGGCCCCGCGCAGGAAATTTTCACGGGAGTGATCGCAAATGGATTCTGAAATGCTCAACCGCCACTACTCGCTGCTGCCGGAGACCTACCTCTTTTCGCGGATCGCCCAAAAGATCGCCGCCTATCGGGAGCGCCACCCCGAGCGCGAAGTCATCCGCCTCGGCATCGGCGACGTGACCCGCCCGCTGGTCCCGGCGGTGATCGAAGCCATGCACCGCGCCGTGGACGAGATGGCGACCGCCGACACCTTTCGCGGCTACGGTCCGGAACAGGGATACGACTTTCTGCGCGAGGCGATCGCCGCCGGCGAATACGCGGCGCGGAATATCGACATTTCGCCGGAGGAGATCTTCGTCAGCGACGGCTCCAAGTGCGACGTCGCCAACATTCAGGAACTCTTTTCGCCCGACTGCCGCGTCGCCATCCCCGACCCGGTGTACCCGGTGTATCTCGACAGCAACGTGATGGCCGGACGGGCGGGCGAACCGCTCGCGGACGGGCGTTACTCCCGCGTCCGTTATATGGCCTGCGGCGCCGACAACGGATTTCAGCCGGAACCGCCGCCCCCCGATACCCGGCTCATCTATCTCTGCAGTCCCAACAACCCGACCGGAACGGTGCTGACGCGCGCCACCCTCGAAAAACTGGTCGCCTATGCGCAGGAGATCCACGCGGTCATCCTCTTCGACGCCGCGTATGCCGACTACATCCGGGACGACGCCCTGATCCACTCGATCTACGAGATCCCGGGGGCGAAAAAATGCGCCGTCGAGTTCCACAGTTTTTCCAAGAGCGCCGGGTTCACCGGGGTGCGCTGCGCTTTCACGGTGATCCCGCGCGAAATGGAGACGCTGCGCCGGATGTGGCTGCGGCGGCAGACCACCAAGTTCAACGGCGTGAGTTACATCGTCCAGAGAGCGGCGGCGGCGGTCTACTCCCCCGAGGGGCGGCGGCAGACCCGCGCCGTGATCCGAAGTTACATGGACAACGCCGCGACGATCCGCTCCGGCTTGCAACAGTGCGGGCACACCGTCTTCGGCGGCGAACACGCACCGTACATCTGGTGGCAGCTGCCGTCCGGGATCAAATCGTTCGACTTCTTCGACCGGCTGCTGGACAAATGCGCCGTGGTCGGGACCCCCGGCAGCGGCTTCGGCCCCGGCGGCGAAGGGTTCTTCCGGCTGACCGCGTTCGGCGACCCCGGCCGAACCCGCGAAGCGCTCCGGCGGATCGCCGCGATGACGGAATAATCCCGCTCCGCCCGTTTGATATTGCCGTATACGCAATGTATATTACGCAATATCATGGAGACAAAGGTCCACCCGCAGATACTGGTGATCCAGAAGATCAGTTCGGTGCTGATCCACGGTCGCGATGTCGGTGCCATGCTGGAACAGGTGTTGGAGATCATCGACCGCGAACTGGGGATGCGCCGGGGCACGTTTTCGCTGCGCTACGGCGACACGCTGCGGATCGAGGCGTCCCACGGATTGACCGCCTCGGAGAAGCAAAAAGGCTTCTACAACCTCGGCGAAGGGATCACCGGGCATGTGGCGGAGACCGGTCGCAGCCACATCATCCCCGACCTGCGCAAGGATCCGCGCTTTCTGAACCGGACGGGCAAGCACCACTACGACACGCCGGTGGCGTTCATCTGCGTACCGCTCTTCCACCACGAGCAGCTGATCGGCACGCTGTCGGTCGACCGCCCGATCACGCCGGAGACCAACCTCGAAAACGACGTGGCGTTTCTGGAGATCCTCGCCAACATCACCGCCGATTCCGCCTCCGAGTGCATACTGCTCCACGAGGAAAAACAGACGCTGCTCGAGGAGAACCGCAAACTCCGCGACCTGCTGCGGAACGCTCCCGGCAAATTGATCGGCAACTGCCGGGAAATGCGCCAGATATACACCGAGATCCGTCAGGTCGCCCCCACCGACGCCACGGTGCTGATCCGGGGCGCCAGCGGCACCGGCAAGGAACTCCTGGCGCACGCGATCGTGGAACTCTCCGGGCGGCGGGACAAGCCGTTCATCACCCTCAACTGCGCCGCGCTGCCGGAAAATCTGGTGGAAAGCGAACTCTTCGGCCACGAAAAGGGCGCCTTCACCGGCGCGGTCGCCCGCCGGATCGGACGGGCCGAGGCGGCGGACGGCGGCACGCTGTTTCTGGACGAGATCGGCGACCTGACGATGCAGACGCAGGTGAAACTGCTGCGCTTCCTGCAGGAGCGGACCTTTTCCCGGGTCGGCAGCAACGAGGAACTGCACTCGGACGTCCGCTTTCTCGCCGCGACCAGCCGCAACCTCGAAGAACTGATGGCCAAAAAACTGTTCCGCGAAGATCTGTTCTACCGGCTGAACATCTTCCCGATCATGGTGCCGCCGCTGGCGCAGCGCTCCGGCGACATCATGCTGCTGGCGGAGCACTTCATCGAGGTGCTCAACGTGAAGTACAATAAAAAGATCAGCAAGATCTCCCCCGCGGCGGCGCGGCGGCTGATGACCTACTCCTGGCCGGGCAATGTCCGGGAACTCGAAAACTGCATGGAGCGCGCGGTGCTGACGACCGTCGGCGACTGCATCCGAAGCGGCAATCTGCCGCCCACCTTGCAGGCGGCGGGCGGCGAGCGCGGCGGAGAACTCCCGACCGGGAGCGGTACGCTCGAGGAGATGCTGGACAACTGCGAACGGGGCTTCATCACCGACGCGATCGCCCGCAACCACGGCAACCTCTCCGCCGCCGGGCGGGAACTGGGACTGTCCCCCCGAATGATGAACTACCGGATGAACCGCCTCGGCATCCCCGGCAAAAAGTGACCGGCCGACGGGCGGTTCAGTGCGCCCAGCTGTCGCGCAGAAAGGCGATGACGTCGCCCATGTATTTCCGGCTGACCTCGAGGATCTGGGAATGGCCCTTGCCCTTCATCACGATCATCCGGTTCGGGATCTTCAACTCGTCCATCCGCTTTTTTATGGCGTAGGCGATGGAGATGCTGCAGACTTTGTCCCGGTCGCCGTGGATGATCAGCGCGGGCGGAGTGCCGCCGCGGATCTTTTCCGGCGCGACCATGATGCCCCAGAGATCCACCACCGCCCGGATCTTCGGCGCCTCCTGACGGCGGATATACGCCAGCTCGAAGCAGGTCCGCGCCCCCGCCGAACTGCCGCAAACGGCAAAACGGTCCAAATCGAGTCCATGCTCCCCGGCATGATCGGCGATCCATTTCATCGCCAGTTCGGCATCTTCCGCGGCGAGGCGGACTTCCCGGTTCCGGTCCCGCGTTTTGGATCTGGAATATTTGCGCACCAGATAGTAATTGATGCTGACCACCGCGATCCCGTTTTTGAGCAAGCCGAGACACACCGCGTTGATGCTCCCCCGGGAGCGCTTGTCGCCGCCCTTGAATCCGCCGCCGTGAATGAACATCACGCAGGGATATCCCGTCGACGGTTTGGCGGTACGGGGCAGATAGAGGTCCAGCAAACGGTCGCTCGACGGATCGTCGGCCACGAGTTCCGGGCGCTTTTCCGCATAGCGGACATCCCGGACATCCGGCTTGACCACTTGCCGGGACGGCTTCGCCGGAGCGCCGATCCGCGGGCGCGCTCCGATATCCGCGGCGCGCAGATCCGACGCGCACCAGAAGCCGACGCACAAAAGCAGCACATGGATAAATTTCAGCATGTTCCCGATCCTTTCACTCTCAAAACGTTGATACGTCGATAAAATAATCCGCCGTAAAATATTTGTCAAGCACATCGGATCCGGATTTTTCCATCCGCCTTGAAATTGACCGGTATTGTGCTATCTTATAATGAAACAAGCAGAATGAAATCAGGTTATGACCGATCTTCACGATCGGTCGACCGCCGGAGGCGCATCATGTATCGAGCCACGTTTTTGACCGCCGTACTGACCGCATCGTTCCTTCAACTGACCGCGATCGGGCTCACCACCCAGGCGGCGGAGACCCGGACTTACCGGGACGCCTCGGGGCGCATTACCGGAACCGCCACCCGAAACGGCAGCCATACCACCTACCGGGACGCCCAAGGACGCACGACCGCGACCGCCTCCACCACCGGCAGCACCACCACGTTCCGCGACGCACAGGGACGCATTGTCGGCACCATGACGACCAACGGCAGCCGTTCGACCTATCGGGACGCCCGGGGCAGAACGGTGGCGACCGCGACGCGCTCCGGAAACACGACCACGTTCCGCGATGCCCAAGGACGAACCGCCGGAACGGCGACCCAACACGGCCGCGGCACCACCTATCGGGACGCTCGCGGACGCACCTGCGCCACCGGCAGATAAACGCCTCGTCCACAGTCTGGCCGGGATAAACAAGTGACGCTTGCGGCTATGGAGAGGTGGGGGCTGCTCGCCCCCACGCCCCTCGGCAGGGGAATTTCCAAAAAGTTGCCGGCGCTGCCGTTTGAGGCAGCGCCCCCCGGCTGTGCCGGGGCTTCGGGTACTTTTTGGAAGCCTTGCGCTCCGTACACTCCAATGCTCGCCGCATACGCGGCTCCGCGTTTCGGTACTGCGCGTATGGTAGTTTTTTGTTTTTACCCTTGCACCTCGAGAAAAATGCTGACGCATTTTTCCGCTACCTTAATTGGCTGACGCGGAAAGGGGTTGACGTTCCCGGGCTTATGCCTGACGGCAACGCCGGGAAGCGTCCCCCTCTGTCGGCAAAGGTGACTGGAATACCGCCGCGATCGGGCGTCGCCTCGGCCACCGCAAATCCCTCGACCTTGACCCGCCTTTTCTGGCGAATCAAGGATCGGGTCTTTGCTATGGGTCACGTTACCCGTTGACTGACGTTCGCCGCCCCGGCAGTGTGTACGTTGCTGGCAGTCACACGCTGGTGTTTGCGGAGTTTGGGGGCGGCGGCAGAATCAACGCTACAACGGGTGCTGACGGGGGCAGCCGCCCGCCTTCGGCCGGGCGGGGAGTGGCAACCCAAACGTTGGCGGCATTTCCGTACCCCTCCGTACCCCGCCGTAATCATCCGTCCCCCGCCCCGTTTGTTTGGCAACTGCCACCCGCCACTAATGGAGACGGGGCGGGATAAATAAGCGTCTTGAGGCGCGCGGAATGTTTTTTTGAAAAAGCTCGTAATTTTCATTGACAACACGCGAGTTGCGTGTTATTGTAGTAGCGGTTTCGGGAATTGACGAACCTTCCGCTTGGTCGAGAGGGATACGATGCTTGCTCCGTCGAAACAACCGGTGCGCCGAAGCTCCGCCTGTGGTGAGCGCCTTGCCTCCTCGCCGGCGGGAACGTCTTATAGTTATATCTCCAATGCACTGAACCAATACACCGCCGTCAACACCGAGCAACCGACCTACGATGCCGACGGCAATATGCTGACCCGTGACGGCTGGACGCAGGTGTGGAACGGCGAAAACCGTTTGATCGAAACCAGCAAGGGCAACGTAAAACTTCAATTAGCCTATGATTATATGGGGCGGCGAGTCGAAAAGAAGGTCTTTCCCGGCACTACGCTTACCCATCACACGCGCGTTGTCTACGATGGCTACAAGAAAATGAATCAGCGTCCCATAAATAGAGGGTATTAATATGCAAAACATCAATTGTAAAAAAAATTTTTTGACCAGTTCCTTGTTGTCCTGTGCTTTCAGCATATGCATTTTGTGCGGGTGTCATCAATTTTCCGACAAAGAGTTGGACAATTTATTTAAAATCGGTCTCAATCTTCAAAAAGATAGAAAATATGCTGATGCTGTCGAATATTATGACAAAATATTAAAACAAACCCCAAACGATTGCAATGTGCTTTTCAACAAAGCCATGTGCCTGTCTATGATATCAAAAAACAAAGATGCTTTGCACATCTTACAAAGATGCATAAAATATTATCCAGATCAATCAATCTATCATGTACATGCAGCTGGATGTGCGTTGCAACTCTGGCAATTGCAAGAGGCACTTGCACACGCAAAAGATGGTATTGCCACAGCAAAAAACAAGCGTGAAAAATTAATGGCATTATCCAAGCTTTCAGATATCTATTATGCTATGGATCAACCTCGGCATTACATGAAGTTACTGGAGGAATGTGTAGAACTTGATCCTTACGACGATGTAATCACTTCAAACTATATTGTGATGTTATTGGAGTGCCCTAATCACGAGTTGCGAAATCTGCTAAAAGCACAAAAACTGTCCGAACGTCTTGTTGACAAGTGCAAAGACTCACCCCGCGCATGGTTTGCGTTGGAAAAGGTTCTCCTTGCCAGTGGAGACGTTGTTCGTGCAAAGGAGGCAAATCAGAGGGCGCTTGAGGTGTTGAAAGAAGAAGACAATATGCCATTATACATGGAAACTGACCATCAATTATCCACAAAGGATTGCACGAGTTGGGTATCCCTGAGACAACTTGTAGAAAGGAGTTCGATGCGTTATAATAAAACTTCTTCAGTGCCACCCCGTCAATGACGTTATCTCTTGGCAGTGGCCGAAGTTTTGCGCACATTTGGTTCTGACGGTTCAGAGTTCCACGCGCGCTGGCGAGCCGAAACAAACCGACTGACCGTACAGCTCCGGAGGAGCAGGTCGGTTTGTAAGGCGAAGTCTTTGTCTTACTGTACCCCCACTTCGTAGAGTTTGCAAGTATTCATATATTGGCGAGAGCCCCATTTGTATGTCTAATTTGCTCATATCGCGATGCACAACTATTTCTTTGCGTGAAGTAAATCTTTAACCAGCATGAAAATAATTGTGCCCCCAAAACATATGAAAAAAACAAGTGTCCCCGCCAGTGCGATGAATATTAGTACTGCATTAGACACTGCACTTGCTCCCTGAGATGCGTATACGTCCACGGATAAATATCGATCAAATATAATCTTATGGTTAGAGATTTGCATTCTAAAATAACATGCATGATGAGGTAACGTAATTTCATCCTGACTCCACCAAAATGCTTTTGGTGCTCCGGGAACAACAAGACCATTGTAATTGCATCTGCCGAAACTCGGTTCAAATATGAAGCGGTATATTTCTTTGTGTTTTTCGTCGAAAGCGGCAAGGATGACGGATGAGCCTTTTAATCGCAAATAACCATCAAGGTCGTATGGAGTTATATTTTGACGCAGAATAAACATGTCGATACCGCGGCAATATTTTAAAATGTCACCGTTTATCCGGCCATATAAACAAACAGAGTGGGGTTCATATTTTACCATACTCAAGTGAGTCATGCGATCCCCTTCAACACTGCGTTTGTACCAAATAGAGAGCGCATTGCACCAAAGAAGTGCAAAAAAATACACACAGCACAAGAGAAATCCCAAAAGGACAATTCTCCGTACGTTTATTTTCTTGAAGAGCATTGTCAATTACCCCTTATATTATATTTGCGATTTTCAGTTTGAAAGATTAATAAAAATACTTGGCGCGCCCCAATCAACATACTGACATTGATTATTCAAATCTATTAGTGAAAAAAGGGTTCTTCGACGTTTTGTGAAAAACGGAGATAGCCGGAACCCCTGTGCAGTCAATTCAAAATCCGGCATAAAGCCGCCCCCATACGGGGGCTATTTATTCCGTTTTTGCT